>WNGI01003645.1_pt1 | contig 13634 bp, 11 predicted proteins | sample 5400621 | NCBI WGS metagenome assembly WNGI01 (sample SAMN13153374, study PRJNA577476) | soil metagenome | isolation source: 20 cm soil or saprolite under Garry oak tree replicate 1 | place: USA:California | collected 2016-06-15
TCGTCGAACCGCATCCCGATGCCCACGATGAGATCGGCGGCCTGGATGGCCTTGTTGATGTGCACTTCGCCATGCATTCCGGGCATGCCGAGATGGAGGTCGTGGGCCTGCGGGAACGCGCTGATGCCGAGCAGCGTCGTGATCACCGGTGTGCCGGTGCGCTCGGCGAGCTCCCGCACTTCGGCGTAGGCACCGCTCACGATCACGCCGCGGCCGATCATCAGGAGCGGACGCTCTGCCCGGGCGATGAGATGTGCGGTTTGCTGGATGGCTTCTTCGAGGTGTCTGGTGTCAGGTGCCTGGTGTCTGGGTTTCCCTGACACCAGATCCCCGACACCAGACACCCGGTATTCAGCCTTCTGGTTCTGCACGTCTTTGGGGACGTCGACCAGCACGGGGCCGGGCCGTCCCTCCATCGCAATCGCCATGGCTTCGCGCACATCGTCGGCGAGGTCTTCGACGTCGCGCACAAGTACGTTGTGCTTGGTGACGGGCAGCGTGACACCGACGACATCGGTCTCCTGAAACGCGTCGCGCCCCAGCATCGGCCGTCCCACCTGACCGGTGATCGCGAGCACCGGCGAGCCGTCCATGTACGCCGTGGCCAATCCGGTGACGAGGTTGGTCGCGCCCGGACCGGACGTCGCGACGCACACGCCCACGCGGTTAGCCGCGCGCGCGTAGCCGTCCGCCGCATGTGCGGCCGCCTGTTCGTGCCGCACCAGGATGTGGCGCAGTGCCTGCTGACCGTGTAGCGCGTCGTAAAACGGCATGATCGCGCCGCCGGGATAGCCGAACATCACCTCGACACCCGCGTCCACCAGTGTGCGGCGCAGGATCTGCGCGCCCGTCAGGAGCTCGCTCATGAGCTACACTCCCCAGTAGTAGCTGCTGCTCAGTGCCATCGTTTCCAGCCCGTCGGCGTGGTCAGCCTTGTTCAGGGCATGCACCAGCGCGCGCGCGCCTGCCTCGACGATGTCGGTCGAAGCGCCGTGGCCGCTGAGGGATTTGCCGTCGATGCGTACCTGCAGGATGACTCTGCCCAGACTGTCGCGTCCCGGCGTGACCGACTGCACCGACAGATCGAGGACTTCGATCGTGCGGCCCAGCGCCTCGCTCACCGCGGCGAACGCCGCGGCAATGGGACCATTGCCGGTCGCGCTCGCGCTGCGCTCGTGGAACCCCGGTCCGGCGAGGCGCACCTCGGCCGTGGCCGACTCGGTGCCGCAGGTCACGCGGAGGCTCGTGAGGTTGTAGACCTCGGGTGCCTGGTGGAACCCCTCGTGCAGCAGGGTGAGCAGGTCCTCGTCCAGGATTTGCCGCTTCTTGTCGGCCAGCGTCGTGAAAGCCTCGTAGAGCTGCTCGAGTGTGGCCGCGTCGGGCTCGTAGCCAAGTTCGCGATAGCGACGCTCCAGCGCGTGGCGGCCCGAGTGCTTGCCGAGCACGATGCTCGACCCGCCGGCGCCCACCGTTTCGGGCGCGATGATCTCGTAAGTCAGGCCGTTCTGGAGCACGCCGTGCTGGTGGATTCCCGCTTCGTGCGCGAAGGCGTTGCGGCCGACGATCGCCTTATTGGGCTGCGGGAAGACACCGATCTCGAGCGACAACAGCCGGCTCGTGCGCACGATCTCGCGCGGATTGACCCCGCACTGGAAGCTGACGACCTGAGGCCGCACGCGTCCCGCCATCACGATTTCCTCGAGCGCGGCGTTACCGGCCCGTTCGCCGATACCGTTGACCGTGCACTCCACCTGTCCCGCTCCCGCTTCGATGGCGGCGAGCGAGTTGGCGACCGCAAGGCCAAGGTCGTCATGGCAATGGGCGCTCAGCACCACATTACCCGCCTCAGGCACGCGCTCACGAATGGTGCGGAACAGCGCCGCGTACTCCGCCGGGGTCGTGTATCCGACGGTATCCGGCAGGTTGATCGTGGTCGCGCCCTCGGTAATCGCCACCAATACCACGCGGGCGAGGAAGTCGAGGTCGCTGCGCGTCGCGTCCTCCGCCGAGAACTCCACGTCCGCGGTGTGACCGCGGGCGCGGCGCACGGCGGCGCGTACTCGCTCGATACAGGTCGCACGATCGATCCGCAGCTTCTGCTCCAGATGGAGATCCGAGGTCGCGATGAAGACGTGGATGCGTTTGCGCTGCGCCGGCTGCAGTGCTTCGGCGGCGGCATCGATGTCGCCATCGTGGCAGCGTGCCAGGGCGGCGATAATGGGACGCCGGACGGCGTGCGCGACCTGCTGCACACCACGCAGGTCGCCTAGCGAGGCGGCGGGGAAGCCGGCTTCGATGACGTCCACGCCGAGGGCGTCGAGTTGGCGTGCCAGTCGCAGCTTGCCCTCGGGTGACATCGCGTTCCCGGGCGCCTGTTCGCCGTCTCGCAGCGTGGTATCGAAGATGATGACATCCCTGGCCATGGCTCTCCTCCGCGGTGGAAAAAACAAAAAGCCGCGAACCTGGTGGGGTTCGCGGCGCCGGTGCTGCTTCGTCCTACTTTCGAGCGACTTCTAGATTCTTACCTCCGCGCGCGCCGCGACCCCCCTGCTGAGCGTAAGGCTCAGCAGCAGGACCAGACTAAGCAGCACGAGCGAGAGTGAGGTCATCTGAAGACGGTAATCTCCACGGATGTTGGGGCCTGTCAAGACCGTTGGGGAAGGTTGGTGGAGGTTATTCACGGCTGTCCGTCTCGTTCCAGAGTGATTCGTCAAGCAAGCCGGAATTCCTTCCTTCACCACCTGTCTTTGCAGAGCCACCGGTCGGAATTGAACCGACGACCACTCGATTACGAATCGAGAGCTCTACCGCTGAGCTACGGTGGCGGCGAACCCTAACTTAGTGGCGCGCGGTTCGATTCGGTACTCCATTATGCAACCAATCCCACGTTCGGAGCGTTACCCCAGTTCGTGAACACCTTCTCCAAAGCGGTTGCAGCAGTGGCGCGTCGTGATCGGGTCATGGCGAAGCTGATAGACCGAAATGCGCCCTTCCGCCTCCCGCGACCCGACACCCCGCACTTTGCCGCCCTCGCCGAGAGCATCCTCTATCAGCAGCTCGCCGGAGCAGCGGCGGCCGCCATCCACCGACGATTTGTCGCCCTGTTCGACGGAGATCTCTCGCCAGACGCCGTCCTCGGAGTTTCCGCCAGAAAGCTTCGCGCCGCGGGACTCTCGTGGAGCAAGGTCGCCGCGATCAGAGATCTCGCGGCGAAGGTCGTGGACGGAACCATTCGGCTGCATCGCATCGGCCGCCTACGCGACGAGGACATCGTCACGTCGTTGTCGGTCGTCCGTGGCATCGGACAGTGGACCGCCGAGATGTTCCTGATCTTTCAGTTGCGTCGGCTCGACGTGTGGCCGGTTGGGGATTACGGCGTTCGCAATGGTTACGCACTCGCCTACGGCTTGAAGCGGCTACCGACGCCAAAGGAGCTGCAGGCCCTGGGCGAACGCTTCCGGCCCTACCGCACCGTGGCCGCCTGGTATTGCTGGAGAGCAGTCAGCGAACAGCGAAAACAGCGCAAGTGACGTAGGCGCCATTCAGTCCTTCCGGCGCGGCGCCTCCAGGCGCCGCGGGCGGTTGCCGATCACGTTGTCGGGCAGATACTGCGGAATGACCTTACTCCCGTCGCGTCCGAAGTAGGCCTCGTCACCGCCCGCGCTGTCGATTGCGGCGGCGAACGCAAACCCAAGCGCGATCTTGCCCGGGTAACCCCGCTCGCGCAACAGACTATTCAACCGTTGATGGAGTCGCTCCCCGTAGAAGGAGTACGCCGCCCACGATTCTGGAGGTCTCGGCGTGACCACTGCCCACACAACCACGTGCTCCGGTTCGGTCGCAGGATCGCCGAGCACCACGAAGCGACCGACCTCGCGGTAGCTCGTCACGACTTCCCCTTTCACCTGAGCGAGCGTGCCGTCGAGTACCGCGCGCCGCCGCTCGGGTGTCCGATCGAGCGCGGCGCGCGTCCGCGGTATCTCGGCTTCGGCCTGGGCCGCCCGCACCAGAAACGCCTGAGACTCGGCCGCCAGCTTGAGGTCTTGCACCTCTCCTGACGCTCGCGAAACGATTATCCCGACGAGGAGCCAGACTCCCACGCCTCTCGTAGTCCACTTGATCCGCTCAGAAAACGATCCATTCATCCGGCTGAAAGTGATCAGCAGGAGGCACACGAGCACCGCCATCACGACGATCCACAGAATCAGCACGCTTCCCGCATCGCTCGTCGGGCCCGCCCCGGCACCCCCCACTCCCAAGGCACCGACGCCATACACGACGAATAATGCCACGACGAATGCGCCGGCGAGCATCGACCGCGGATTCCGCCTCGCCAGCAAGCCGACGGGAACTGCCGAGATTGCCAGCGCGGTAAGCCAGATCAAGACGACTTTCATGAGACTGAAATTACCGACTGAACACGCGCTCGGTGACCAAGGGCACCGCGTGGTGGTCACGGGCGGTCGAAGTTCCCTGCATGAAGCTCATGTGGGCCTTCCTACCGGTGTCCTTGGTAGCCTGCGCTTCAGGCAACGTGGCTGGCAGCGATTGTACGTACCCGGAGCTGCCGGCCTCGGACTGTAGTCCCTCGCTGCCGCCCGCCGCAGTCGGACGTACCTGGCAGCTCAGCTTCTCGGAAGAATTCGAGGGTAGCGGATACGACGCGACCAAGCTGACACCTTGCTTCGATTGGAATTACGGCGGCTGCACGGGATCATTCAATCAGGGTCGAGAATACTACGCCGCTTCCCAGATCCGGGTCAGCGGCGGCGCAGCGCACCTCGTCGCCGAGCCCAAGAGCCCCCCGATTGCTTCCGGCGCCTGCCAGAACGGGTCATGCACTTACCTGTCCGGATTGCTGTCGACCGCGCGGCCGCGCGCCGATAACGGGTCCGCCTATCTCTACAAATTCACCTACGGCTATGTCGAAGCGCGCCTCAAGTTGATCGGAACGCAGGGCTTCTTCACGGCGTTCTGGATGCTTCCCACCGACACGACCTACACCTTCCGCACCGAGATCGACATTCTCGAGCACCTCGGCCACGACCCGGCGACGATGTTCATGACGTATCACTACAACGACCGGAGCACATCCTTCGCGGTCAACACTGGTGTCGGCAACAATGGAGCCTGCCCCGTTCAGGACTACACGACCGACTTTCATCGCTTTGCGATAGACTGGCAGGTCGGCCACGTCGCGTGGTACATCGACGGCATCAAGTGCGCCCAGTTCGATGGCGACGCTTCCACGATCGAGAACGGCCCGATGCAGATCATCCTCGATGTCATGGTCGACAACACCTGGCAACGCTCCTGGAACAAGGGATTGGTGGACTCGACCCTGACTCGGCAGCTCGATGTGGATTACATCAGGGTTTTTCAGCAGCGCTGACTAGCCCGAGAGTATCGCAAGAAGCTGCGATACGCGTCCTCCAGCAGCACTAAATCCTTCGGTTTAAGTCCGTTTCCATCGAAAGACTAATTGTTCTGACGCCACAGCCTTGTTGGATTTCACCGTTCGCGCGATTCACCTCGGCGATAGCGACCTCTGTCGGGAGCACTCATGATGCCAACCCAGCAGCAATTCCCGCTGTCAACACTGTCGGATGTCATGGAGGTTGTCCTCGAGAGGGTGGGACCGCATCTCGCGCGACGCGGACAGAGGACGATCGTCGATCTGGTTGACTCATGCACGGACACTGGATGCGACCTGTTCCCAATCGCGGACATCATCGCGGACGTGCTTATCTGTGCGTCCATCTACTCGCTGACGAAACGCAACCTCTTACGAGTCGTGTTTGAGGACGATCACGTCGTCATAACCGTGCGCGACGAGGTCCCGGACAGCGGCTGGCCCCTGGCGCGCCGGCTCACCCAGAAGCATGGCCCCAGGATCAGCTGCTGCAGTGCCGAAACCAAACGGGGCGCGGCGGTGGTTGTGCGGCTCCAGGTGCCCGGGTCCAAGGTCGAATCCGACGATTCGTGGGCCATGGACAGCGTTCCGGCTCGCGCTACTGCCGGCCGTCAAGAATTCCACCACCGAGCGACGGTCGCGCGTCCGCTACTCAGAGTACGCGCAGCTCAAGAGGCCTCGGGACGCGAGTAGGGATTCCTATGCCACGGTGATCGCAGTAGCAGAGCATTCACCGTGACGGTGAGAGTGCTCGCGCTCATAGCGAGCGCCGACCATGCCGGTTTGAGCAGGATTCCCAGCGATGGATACCACACGCCGGCGGCAAGCGGGATCGCGATCAGGTTGTAGATCGCCGCCCAGAACAGATTCTGCTTGATCTTGCGCTGCACACGCCTGGCGAGCACGAGCGCGTCGGGGACGTCCGCCGGGTCGTCCTTCATGAGAATCACGCCAGCCGTCTCGATCGCGACATCCGTTCCCGCACCGATCGCAATTCCAACGGACGCAGCCGCCAGCGCCGGCGCATCGTTCACGCCGTCCCCCACCATGGCGACTCGGCGGCCGCTTTCCTCGAGGCGCTCGACCTCCGCAGCCTTGTCGCCCGGTAACACCTCTGCTCGCACCTCATCGAGCCCGACCGTCTTGGCCACTGCTTCGGCTGTGGCGCGGCTGTCTCCCGTAAGGAGCAGGACACGGATGCCGAGACGGTGGAGTGCAGAGATGGCAGCCTGGTCAGTCGGTCGAATGCGATCCGCCACGGCGATGAGACCGAGCATCCGGCCGTCCACCGCCACGTAGACCGCCGTCTTGGCGTCCGCTCGCAACCGCTCAGCGTCGCGGTCCAACCCCAGCCTGATCCCTTTTCGCTCGAGTAGCTTGCGATTCCCGACCAACACGGTCCGACCGCCGATGGTCGCCACGGCACCCTGTCCAGCAATGGCTTCAAATTGCGAGGTCGGCTCGAGGTCAAGCCTACGCTGCTTCGCGGCATCGATCACGGCTGCCGCGAGAGGGTGCTCGGACTGCGCATCCGCGGCCGCCGCGAGACGCAGCACCTCCACCTCCGACACTCCTGCCGCAGGAATGACATCCGTCACCGAGGGTCGGCCCTCGGTGAGTGTGCCTGTCTTGTCGAAGACGACCGTATCGACCCGCGCTGCAGCCTCGAGTACCGCTGCGTTCCTGAACAGCACGCCCGCACGGGCTGCCTGCCCCACACCAACCGTGATCGCGGTTGGCGTGGCGAGCGCGAGCGCGTCCGGACACGCGATGACAATCGCCGCCACCGCCGCCGACAGTGCGAACGCGACGCCTTGGTGTCCAAACACGATCCAGGCCACGAACGTGACGACGCCGGACCCGAGCGCTACGATCACGAGATACTTGCCGGCGATGTCAGCGAGCCGTTGCGCCGGCGCCCTGGACGACTGGGCTTCCCGGACCATGGCGACGATGCGAGCCAACACCGTGTCCGCTCCGACTTTGGTCGCGCGAAACCGGAACGCTCCCTGCTGGTTTCGGGTCCCGCCCACGACGCCATCGCCCGGCCCCTTGGACACGGGGACCGGCTCTCCGGTGATCATCGATTCATCGATGTAGCTCGAGCCCTCGATCACGCCGCCGTCTACCGGGATCGTGTCCCCGGGCCGAACGGCGAGAACGTCGCCCACCGCGACCATATCGAGCGGGACTTCCTCCTCCTGTCCATTCCGCACCCGCCGCGCGGTGGCCGGAGCGAGCTTGAGCAGCGCCTCGACCGCGCGGCCCGTGGCGAACCGGCTCCGCATTTCGAGCCAGTGGCCCAGGAGGCTGAACGTCGTGAGCATCACCGCGGCATCGTAGAACGGCTCGCCCGGAAAGCCGAACGTGACGGCAGCGGAGTACACGTAGCTGACCAGAATGCCGGTGGCGATCAGGGTCATCATCGTGAGCTCACCATCACGCAGCGAACGCGCCGCGGACGACACGAATGGCCACCCGCCCCACCAGACGACAACAGAGGTCAGAACGAAACTCAGGAGTCCGGAGGACAGCCCCAGCGGCAGCGTGAGCGTGCGGCCAAAGATCGAAGTGCCAAGCGGTGAGTAGACGATGACCGGGACGGTAAGGATCGCCGACCCGACAAAACGCCGCAGCATGTCCCGCACCATGTGCGCCTCATGCCCGGCGTGCGCATCAGGTGCGTGGTGTTGCTGATGGTCGTGTGCGGCGTGGCCTGCTACGCGTGCCCCGCCCAGGTGGTCTCCCCGGGCGTGTACGGCACGCACGGGTCGAACCGCCCCGGCGTCTCCCGATAGCGCATCGCCTGCGCGCAGCCGATCTCCGAGGTGAAGTACCCGAACAGCGTCAGCTCCTTCATCTGCCGGAAGTAATGGGCCGGCGCGCCCTGCGCACGCGTATCCATGTACGCCTTCTGTTCGCGGTCCAGCTGCTCGAGGAACGCCAGCCGCTGCGCCGGCGTCTTCGTCATGAACCCGGCGTCGTTCAGTTTCCGGATCCCATCGCGGAAAATGCCCTGTTGCTGCTCGTCGTAGGTGTCGGTGACCATCAGCGCCATGAACGGCCCGACGTGCGCCGCCTTCGCCCCGGGGGTCTTGGTCTCGGGAAGAATCGTGTCGGCCACCTCGTCGAGTAATCCGACGTCCTGAGCCGTAAACGCTCCTACCTGAGTGTGCGACGTCGCAGCGCGTGCATGCGCGTGTTCGACCGCGGTAAGCAGGTCAGTGCCGCCGACGAACACGACTCCACCCAGCAGCGCCGTCACGCGCCGAATGGCTTCACGCCGATCGATTGTATTCGCCATAGAGCCTCTCGGTGCGCGTTAGAGGTTATTGCGCTTGAGCTCGGCCACGGCGAAATCCGCCGCGCGCGCCGTTAGCGCCATGTAGGTGAGTGATGGATTCGGACACGCCGTCGACGCCATGCACGAGCCGTCCGTCACGAAGACGTTCGGGGCATCCCACACCTGGTTGTGACTGTTGAGGACTGACGTCTTGGGATCCTTGCCCATACGCGCCGTCCCCATTTCGTGGATCCCCATCCCCGGCCAGTAGCCGTTGTCGTAGGTGTGGACATCCTTCACCCCTGAGGCCTCGAGCATTTCGGCCATGTCGTTCATCATGTCCTTGCGCATGAGGCGCTCGTTCTCGCCCGTCGCGCAGTCGATCGCGAGCACGGGCAGCCCCCATTTGTCCTTCTTGGATGGGTCGATAGTCACCCGGTTCGCGGGATTGGGCAGCATTTCACCGAAGGCCGTGCCGCCGATCGACCAGGCGCCCGGCTGCGCCGCGGCGTCCTTGAACGCTGCGCCCACGCCCAGCTCGGCAACCGCCCGCGACCACCCGGAACGGCTGGCGCCACCCTGGTAGCCGAAACCGCGCAGATACTCCCGCTTGTCGCCGAACAGATTGCGATACCGCGGAATGTAGAAGCCGGTGGGTCGGCGCCCGTAGTAGTACTTGTCGTCCAGCCCGTCGATTCTGCCGGACGCGCCCGCACGGAAATGGTGATCCATGAGATTGCGCCCCAGCGCGTCGGAGCTCGAGCCGAGTCCGCCGGGCCAGACGTTGGTCGCGGAGCGGAGCAGCAGCCACGTGGAGTTCAACGTGGACGCGCACAGGAAGATGATCCTAGCCGTGTAGTCGGTGGTCTGGTCGGTCATGGCGTCGAGCACTCGCACGCCCGTCGCGCGCTTCCTGTTGCGGTCGTACAAAACTTCGGAGACGATCGCGAAGGGCTTCAGCGTCAACCGGCCGGTGGCCACTGCCGCCGGCAGCGTCGAGGACTGGCTGCTGAAATACCCGCCGAAGGGACAGCCGAGCCAACAGGCGTTGCGATACTGGCAGGGCGCGCGTCCCGGCAGCGCTTGCGTGAGGTTCGCGGTGCGACCGGGGATGATACGCCGGCGGCCGTCGAAGTGCTGCTTGAGCCGGCCGGCGATCAACTCCTCGCCACAGTTGAGCGGCATGGCGGGCTGAAACTGGCCGTCGGGAAGTTGCGGCATCCCCTCCTGCGATCCGGAAATCCCGGCGTGCCGCTCGACGTGGTCGTACCAGGGCGCGATGTCGGCGTAGCGAATCGGCCAATCGACCGCGATGCCGTCACGCACGTTCGCCTCGAAATCGAAGTCGCTCCAGCGGTAGCTTTGCCGCCCCCACATCAACGAGCGGCCGCCGACGTGGTAGCCGCGATACCAATCGAACCGCTTGACCTCGGTGTAGGGCGATTCCTGGTCCGACGCCCACCAATCCAGGTTCGTCTCGTTGAGCGGGTAGTCGCGCTTCAACACCGGGTATGCCGCCTCCATTGCCTTCGTGCGCCGTCCACGATGGGGATAGTCCCACGGCGCCTTGGTGGCATTCGGGTAGTCCTTGATGTGCTCGATGTTCTTGCCACGCTCGAGCAACAGGACGCGGAGTCCTTTTTCCGTGAGCTCTTTCGCGGCCCAACCGCCCGAGATACCGGATCCGACCACGATGGCATCGTAAGTCTGTGACTGCACAATCCCTCCTCTAGATCAGCGTTCGGATTTCCCTGAGAACCAGCTCGACCTCTTCCGGTTTGTTCATGATTCCCGCTGAAACGCGGGCGTACGAGACCTTATAGGGGGATGTTGTCGTCCGAATCTTCTTTTCCGCAAGCCGTGCGACGACCTGTCCGGGCGTCAAACCCCGGACCTCGAAGCAGGAGATGCCGGCGGACAGCGCTGGATCGCGCGGCGTATGCAACGTCACGCCTGGAATACGCGCCGCGCCCTCCCGGAATGCCGCGTTCAGCTCGGCGATCCGCGCCGCGATCCGGTTGCGCCCGATGGTGCGGTGCAGATCGACCGCGGCGGGAATCGCGAGCAGATGCTCGTACGCCATGAATCCGCCCGGCGACACGAACGCCGCCTGCGTCGGCGGCAATTCCTTGCGATCGGCCCAGGCGCCGAACGTCGTATCGATCGTGTCCGGATCGAAGCTCGGGATCGTGGGTCGCAGCTCCGGCCACGCATCGCTTCTGCCCCACAGGAATCCTGTGCCGCGCGGGGCGAACAGCCACTTATGCGTCCCGCTGGCGAAAAAGTCGGCCCCCAGACGTGCGACGTCGACGTCCTGATTCGCAAATCCGTGCACGCCGTCCACGATCAAGAGGCACCGGTCGGCCGGTGCGCGCCCCCGATTGGCCCGCGCCACCACCTCCGCAATTCCCGCAATCGGCAGCTTGACGCCGGTAGACGACTGCACCCACGTCACACCGACGGCACGTGTCGCCGGCGTGATCGCGCGCGCGATCCGATCGACGATCTGGTCGGCGCGAGCCGCCGCCGGCGTATCGAACAGCGGGATGTAGCGCATTCCGCACCCCGATCGCGCCGCCGCGTAGCGGATCGATTCGTGGTGCGAATAGTGATCGTGCTCCGTCGTGACGATCTCCTGATCGCGGCGGATCCGGAGCCCGTGATAAATCATCGCCAACGCGGTGGTGGTGTTGGACGTGAAGGCAATCTCGGCCGGCGTGCCGCCCGTATACTCGGCCAACGCGCGCTTGATGGCGGCGAATGGCCGCCCCTCGGCATCGGTAAACGCCGCGATCTCGATCCACATCGGATCCGAATCGAGCTTCTTGCGGAAATGATCGATCGCTTCGGCTACCGGCTTCGGATGAGAGACAAAGAGGAAGCTCGAGAGGTGCGTCCAGTCGGGCGCGAGCGGGAAGAGGTCACGAATCGCCAGCCAGTCGGGGTCCCCGCCCAAACCGAGCGGTGGTCGAGACCGGGACGGTGATGATCGATCGAGGCGGATCGCCGGGAACAGCGACGCGGCGACGAGCGACTTCAGCAGCTGCCGGCGCGCGAGCGTCATTTTGGCTTCTCCTTCTTGTCGGTTTCCCGCGGTTGCGTCGCCAGGTAGGTCACCGTGTCCCACGCATTATGGATCCCGATAACCAGGAGCAACAAGGACACGGCGGCGATGAGGAACAGGGCCCAGATCTGGTCGTGTGAAAGGCCGGCGGCGCCGACAAACAACGCTGCATAGGCCATCATCGGTAGGACGCCGTGCCACACCCAGTCCTCGAGCACCGGCTTGTAACCGGTCTGTCGCAGCATGCGTCGCCCCACGATCAGCCCATACACGATTCCGGCAAGCGCGATGGCGCCCATGACATGGGCAGGATCCTTGAAGCGCTGCCATGGTGCGCTGAGCACTGCCGCGATGAGGAGCACCGCGACAAAGTGGATCACGTTCGGCGTTCCGAACGCGTTGAGCGTTTCCGGCGTGCGTGGGACGGTCGAGTCGGCGGCGAGGGTGATCACCACGAACATCAACCCGGTGAGCCCCGCGCCCGATGAACCGACGATGACGTAGAAGCTTTCCCACAGCGAGAGTACGGAATGGGGGGATGTTTCCATGTCAGCGCACCTGGAACGTGAGAGTGGCCCACTTCGATTCATAGTTCACGCTGTCGCCTTGCACCGGCACCATCTGGATGAACTTGACGTACCACTTCCCCGGCGTGCGGATGACGAAGCGCGCGACGCCTTGTGTATCGCTCCGCGCCCGAACTTCTGGTATCCGCGTGGAGTCGCGCGCTCCACCGGCGATCACGAGCTGCTGGGCAACGGGCTGACCATCCACGAGACACCGGAACGCGACCGTATCGCCCACAACCACGAAATAGGGGTTGGTGAGCGGCACGATCTCGGCCGCATATCCCAGCACGGTTTCGAACGTTCGTGTCCGCAGATCGCCGACCTGGAAGATGGCTTTCACGTGCTTCTGATAGCGCTCGCGTGCGTTCTTGGTGAGGTCGCCGTCGCGCGTACGCGCCGCCAAGACGTCGGGAATTCCGTCTTCCTCGAGATACGCGTTGAAATCCTTCGCCGCGAGCGCGATCTCGCGCGGCAACAGCGATGCGCCGACGACGTATGTACCGGGATCGCCGGTCGTCAACGTGAGCCAGGTCGTGTCGCCGTGCGGCTGCCAGGAGGCTCGCGGTAGCGCGACGCGGCCACCGGATGTCACCACGCTCAAATCCCGCAGGCGGTCCGGCGTAACCGCGGCTTCACTTTTGGTGAACGACCCGTTCAAGACGGCGATGCGCACGGCGGTTCGGGGCGGGATGAAGTACGTCTCGAGCTTGAGGAAAAGATCGTGGGCGAGCAAGACCGAAGCACATCCGAGCAACAGCGCTCCGGTGAGGATGTGTTTTCGCATAGGTATATTTTGCGCTCTGGCGGACGACCTGACCAGACACAACCTTTCGTCGCTTGACACGCCTTGAACGTTGGATCGATCCGCGGTGCGAGGCGAATGGCGGTCGCTCCGGGTTCCGGCTTCTGCCGACCGGCCTCGACGCCTTCGTCGCACGTGCAGTCCTGATCGAGCTCGCCGACCGGACGCTCGACCTCCAGTACTACATCTTCCATCCGGACGACACCGGCTCGCTCATCATCGACCGCCTGATCGCCGCCGCCGACCGGGGCGTGCGCGTCCGCATCCTGCTCGACGACTGGGGCACGCTCGACAAGAAGGACGAAACCGTGGCGGGACTCGATGCCCACCCGAACATCGAAATCCGCGTCTTCAATCCCTACGTGCACCGCTCGGGACTGCACCGGCTGGGCGAGCTGCTGACCAGCTTCACGCGCGTCAACCGCCGCATGCACAACAAGCAGTTCATCGCCGATGGCGCGGCCGTGATCCTGGGTGGACGCAACATCGGCGACGAGTATTTC
>WNGI01017982.1_pt1 | contig 13634 bp, 15 predicted proteins | sample 5400621 | NCBI WGS metagenome assembly WNGI01 (sample SAMN13153374, study PRJNA577476) | soil metagenome | isolation source: 20 cm soil or saprolite under Garry oak tree replicate 1 | place: USA:California | collected 2016-06-15
CTGAACCGCGGTTTTTTCTGCTTGAGTCATGGATTCCTCCGATGCTTTTTCCATACTGTGATCCCCAATTCAGGGAACCCGGATTTCAGGGAGCTAGCATCGTAACAGCCGTGCCCGTAGACGTCGACCAAGGTTAAGCATCAAAACCGTGGCCTTGATGAACCCCCATTCTTCCGATGAGATGGTCGACCACTTGGTCGACTTCTTCGATCGCATTGCCCCCGTCTACGACACGTGGGCCGGCGGCCAGCACGCGAGGGTGGCTGGGCGCTTGGTCGACCTGGCGGCCCCGATCAAGCACGAGCTTGTGCTCGACGTGGGCACAGGCACCGGCCTGGTCGCCCACCTCGTGGCGCCGCGCGTCAGCCCCGGCCTCGTCATGGGGATCGACCTGTCGGAAAACATGCTGTCGGTCGCGCGTGCACACAAGACGAAAAATGCGCAGTTTGTCGGCATGGCCGCCGAGCATCTAGTCTTCCGCCCGGCGACGTTCGACCTGGTCACGATGGGGGAGGCGCTCGCCTACTTCGCGGACCCGACGACGGCGCTCGCGGAGGCGAATCGTGTACTGCGGCCAGGGGGGCGCCTGGCCGTTTCGTGTCAGCGGCGCAGCCTGAGCACGCGCGCGCAGGACCTCTTCTTCCAGGGCCTCGCGCCGCTCGCGCGCCGGCACTACCTCAGCCTGCCCCGCTACAGCTCTGATCGTTCGCGGTTTGGGGAACCCGACGTTCTGCCCCAGCTCCTGGGCGCCGCGGGCTTTGACGTCACACGGGTCACCGAGATGGTCACGGGCGGGCGGGCCAAGGACGCCCGCGACTGGACCGAGCTGATGGCCGGCGCTGGGCCGCTGCCCTACACGCTCATCCGCTCCCTTGGCCCGCGTTACAGGGACGAGCTGGAGGCGGAGGTCGAGGCGGCGATGGCGAGTCTCGGCGACCCCGACGACGCTTTCAGGTACCACCACTCGTACGTGCTGGCGGTAGCGACCAAGCAATAACCAGTGCCGCGAGCGCGCAGAGCGCCGCCGCGATGACGAAGATCTCGCGGTACTCCTGAAGGAAGGCCGCGGCGACCAACCGCTCGAGGTGCTTCACGCGCTCGCGGACGTCGGGGTCGGTCAGGACCGGCGTGCCGAGGAGCTGATGGAAGCGGTAGAGCCCGAATGCGGTCAGAGCGGACAACCCGACCAGCATGCCCATCGTGCGTGCGATCACGACCAGGCTTGTCGCCAGGCCGTGGCTCTCGCCACGCGTCAGGACGAGCACGCCGGCGGTGAGCGGTGCGATGACCAGTCCGAAGCCTAAGCCGCAGACCGCCAGCGCGATGTCGGCCTCCCGGATCGGTCCGAGATGAACCGAGAGCTCGTTGGCGCTCCACCTCGACATCTGCATGAACGCGAACGCCGAAAGCACAAGGCCCGCCGCGGCGGTGATGCGGTTTCCCGAGCGCGCGGCCAGAAATCCACCAGCGACTGCTCCGATGGGCACGCCAAGAAGGAACTGAGTCAGGAGCAATCCCGAGTCCAGCGCGTCGAGACTGAAGACGAGGCGGCCAAGGATCGGTACGTCGACGAGGGCCACCATGAGCGCTGCTCCGAGCAGGACGTTCGCCGCCGCCGCGCCGCGAAAGCTCCGGCTGCGCAGGAGATCGCGCGGGATCAACGGCTCAAGCTGCCGAACTTGCCGCCATCCGTACGCTCCGAGAAGAAGCACGGCGGCGAGGCCCGCGGGAACGACCAACGCGTTGAGCGCGCGATGGTCTGGGTCGTCGGGGTAGAGGGCGAGGACAAGCGCCCCCAGGCCCGCCCCGAGGAGAAGCGCGCTGATCCAGTCGATCGTGGGTTTTCCCGCCGGCGCCGTCGTACCGCCGCTCCTGGCGATCAAGAGGCCCGCGGCGCAGAGAGCGGCAAGCGGGAGGTTGATCCAGAACACAAACCGCCAGCCGCCGGCGTTTGCCGCGCCGGCGGCGAGCGTAGCGCCGTAGATGGGACCCAACACGCTCCCCGCCTCCTGCAGCCCAGCCACCGAACCCAGCGCCACCGTGCGCGAACGATCGCGATACAGGTCAGCCGCCAGGGCGAGGGCCAGCGGAACCAGCCCACCTCCTCCCAGCCCCTGGATGAAGCGCCCGCCGACGAGCCAGGGCAGCCCGGCAAATCCAAATAGCCCCGACGTTGCGGTGATCGCCGAACCCAGAGCGAACGCGGCCAGGCAAGCGAGGAACACCGGGATCCTTCCGCGCGCGTCTGAGTACGCGCCGAGGAGAGGCATGGCGACCACGTAGCCGGCAAGAAATCCCGTCACGATCGGCGTCGCTTGCTCGAACCGTTCGATGGTTATGCCGACATCGCCCACCATCGCGGGCAGCAACGTGACGACGAGGTACGCGTCGAGCGCAGCGACGAAGAGCGCAGCCCCCGCCAGGCCCAGCAGGAGGGGTCGGCGGCTCAAGGGGTCGGAGAGGTGATGCTCACCGTGCCGTTGAAGTTGCTGATCGCGACCTCGACCGCCGCTTCCTTGCCACCGTCTCCGAATGCTCCGTCAAGCGTCGCTTTGCGAATCAGGTGATCCGACGTTCCGACCCACACATGGGCTGCGACGGGGCCGTCGGAGCTCAGCTCGCTGAGCAAGCTTCTCACCTGGTCGGCGGTGTACGACGTGGCGATCTCATGGGTGTCCTGGCCGCCGACCTGGTTCGTGGACACATATCTGGGATCCGTGCCCTGCGGGATCACGGCTGGCAGGCCGGTCGCTGGGTCGAACAGCTTGGCCATGTCGGGGAATGCTGTCGCCTGGTCGCCGGTCACCTCCTGGAACGACGAGAACGGGACGTGCAGGTAAACATGGCCGGACGTGATGACCACCTCGAGGCCGATCGACACATCTTGTTCCTTGACTGTGTAGGTGGTGTCGCTGTCAGCGGGCAACCGGACCGACGTCTTCGCGCTGACCAGGGTGAAACCCTGGATTGTGATCGCTCCCTTCGTGACCTTCAGTGTCGCGGCTACCGTCTTCAGCTGTTCCATCGCGGCTCCGCCGTCTCGAAGCACCTTGGCAGCGTTGACGTTGGGCGTTCCACTGCAAGCCACGATCAGCGCGGCGGCGACAACCGCGACAACTCGGATCATTGCCGGGCCCGCACGATGAGCCGGACCGGCCGGTCGTAGAACAGGTACTCCCACGCCCAGTTGACCAGGACCACGAGCCGGCTGCGAAAGCTGATCACGTTGACGAGATGGACGCCGAGCCAAAAGAGCCAGCCGGGAAATCCCGAGAGGTGCAGCCAGCTGAGCTGGGCGACGGCCGAGTTGCGACCAATCGTGGCCATGATCCCTGGATCCCTGTAACGGAAGGCCTTGGCGCCGCCGCCGTTCACCATGTCCGCGATCGATTCCCCCACATGCCGCCCGGCCTGCATCGCGACGGGAATGAGCATCGGAAGTGGCGCGCCACCGTGCTGCGCCCCGGCCAGGTCCCCGATCACGAACACGACGGGATGGCCTGGCATCTGCAAGGTGCCGGAGACGTTGATTCGCTCCTGCCGCACCAGTGGCGCACCGGTGGTTCCGCCGATCTCCGACGCCTTGACGCCCGCCGTCCAGATCACGGTTGCGGCAGGGATCTCCTGACCTCCTGCAAGGTTGACGGATTCCTCCGTGACCGCATCGACCTTGGTCTGCAGCATCACCTCGACGCCCTTGCGCTCGAGCGAGCGAAGCGCCGCCTGGCGGAGGGACGGCACAAATTGGACAAGCACATGTGGCGCCGCCTCTATAAGCACCACCCGAACCTCATTTGTGTCGAGATCTCGATAATCCCTCCGCAGCACCAGGCGGATCAACTCCGAGATCGCGCCTGCCATCTCCACGCCCGTCGGGCCCGCTCCGGCGACCACGAACGTCAGCAGGCGCCGCCGCTCCGACGCATCAGTCGCCCAGCGAGAGGCTTCGAACTGGCTGAGGATGTGGTTGCGAATCGCCAGTCCTTCGTCGAGCTCTTTCAGACCCAGCGTGTGCGCGGCGATAGACGCATTTCCAAAGTAGTCGGTCCTCGCGCCCGTCGCCAGGACGAGGTAGTCGTACTGGAGTGGTCCGTGGTCCGTGAGCAGACGGCGGTCCTCGAAGTCGACACCGGTGATTGACGCCTGCAGGAAGTCGGCGTTGTGCAGCGGGCGGATCAACTGTCGGACCGGGCGCGCGATCTCACCCGGATCCAGCAACGCCGAGGCCACCTGGTACAGCAGCGGAGTGAACAGGTGGTAGTTGTTCCGATCGACGAGCAGGACTTCGACCGGCGCGTGATTGAGCGCCCGCGCGCATGTCAGCCCGCCGAATCCCGCTCCCGCGATGACGACGCGGGGTCTGTTCATTGCGGCGGGTAGCGCCTTCCTCCGCCGCGCCTCCGGTTGGCCATCTTCTCGATTGCCGAGGAGCCGCCCATGGCCTTGATCAGGGAGGCCGGCAGCTTCTGCTTCTTCTTGACCACCGGCTCGAACAGGTCGCCGAGCTTCTCGACCCGCTTGAGGACCTGCTCGGAATCAAAGACAAGCAGGCTCGGATCTTTCGCCTTCAGGCACTTCTCGACCTCGTCCCACGAAACCGGTGTCGATACGGTGGGACGCGCGCGCGCCCGCAGCGAGTAAACGTTGACCGTCGTCTTGTACTCGTCGTTCTGGCTCCAGTCGATCAGCACCCGTCCCGTGCGCAGCTCCTTCAGCTGCTTGTGGACGGCAAGGTCGGGATGCTTTTCCTCGAAGTACTGCGCGAGGCCTTTCGAGACGACCTTCGTCTCGACGTAGGTGACCTTCGTGTTGAGCGGGACGTATAGCTGCAGACCTTTGGATCCCGAGGTCTTGGCGCAGCAGTCGAGGCCGTGCTCCGCGAATACATCGCGCAGCATCAGCCCGATCCGGCAGCACTCGACGATCGTCGCGGGCGGACCCGGATCGAGGTCGAAGACCAGGCTGCGCGGCTCGGGGAGCTTGCTGCAGAGCGAGAGCGAGGTGTGCATCTCGAGCGTGGCGAGGTTGGCCAGCCATACCAGCGTGGGCAGGTCCTGCGCGAGGCAGTAGTACATGTCGCGGTTGTTCCCACCACTCCATACCGTCGCGGTCTGCACCCAGTCCGGCCGGTGCTTGGGGCAGTTCTTCTCGTAGAAGAATTCGCCGTCGACGCCGTTGGGATATCGCTTCAGCGTCAGAGGGTGGTCGCGTGTGTGGGCAAGGAGGACCGGCGCGATGCGCGTGTAGTAGTCGATGACCTGCGCCTTGGTGAACCCGACCTCCGGGTAAAGCACCTTTTCGAGGTTGGTGAGCTTGAGGTTGCGACCCTCGATCTTGACCTCGACCGATGTTTCTTTAGCCACCTTCTCGAATTACCTCTTGGGCAGGTTTGTCGAAGCGGAACCCTTTGAACGCCGGCGCGCGGAGCTGTCCGCCGCGCGTCCACTCCACGAACTCGAACTCGGCCACGACTTTCGGCTTCACGAAGTGCGCCGCGCGGGGAGGGGCGGCCCCTGCCTCGAAGGGATTCTTGTCCAGGGCAAGGGGTTTCAGCCTCGTGTTGAGCTCGTCCAGGATCTTGTCGGTGAAACCTGTGCCTACTTTTCCCGCGTAGACGAGCTTTCCGTCCTTGTAGTAGCCGACCAATAGCGCGCCCGGATAGCCCCGGCGCTTGCCCTCGCCGTCGAGCCAACCGCCGATCACCAGCTCCTGGCGGTTGCGATTCTTGACCTTGACCCAGGCGCCGCTGCGGCGTCCCGGCTCGTACTTCGAGTCCAGCCGCTTGGCCATGATGCCCTCGAGGCCCGCCTTGGCGCTCGCCTCGAGCATCGTCTGGCCGGCTCCCTTCTCGAAAGGAGGCGTCTGCCAGGACGGCCCGGCGAGCTTGAGGCGCTGCAGCGCCACGCGGCGGTCCGTGTAGCGGTCCTCCATCCGCGAATGGCCCTCCTGCCAGAGGAGGTCGAAGATCATGTACGTGACCGGGACCTCCTTCATCTTCCGCCGGATCTCGGTCTCCGCGGACAGTCCCATCCGCTGCTGGATTTCCTCGAAGCTGGGCCGGCCTTCGTCGTCGAGGGCGACAATCTCACCGTCGAGGATGACCTCGGCGGAGCCCAGCGCGCGTCCCATCGGATGGATCTCCGGATAACGCGGCGTGATGTCGTCGCCGGTGCGGCTCTGCAGCCGCACACGCCCGCCCTCGACATAGGCGAGCGACCGGATGCCGTCCCACTTGAACTCGAACCCCCAGGCGTCATCCGGCCGCGGAACCTTGTCGTCTAGCTTGGCCATCATCGGCACGATCTTGTCCGGCATCGCCTTGCGGTCGGGATCCTGCGGCGGATCCATGCGGTGGATCATCCAGTCCTTGCCGCGAGTCTGAAACAGCACGTAGCGTCCCTGAAGGCGCTTGCCGTGGAAGTCGACCATGACCTCACGGTCGCTCCACTTGACGGGCTCGTAGGTGCCTTCGTCCCAGATCTCGACCTTGCCTGCACCGTACTCGCCCGCGGGGATCTGGCCCGCGAACTTGAAGTATTCGAGCGGATGGTCCTCGACATGGACGGCGAGATGGTTCTTCTTGGGATCGGGTGGAATGCCCTTGGGAACCGCCCACGAGACCAGCCGAAGGTCCCAGTGCAGCCGGCGCGCGTGATGTTCCTGGACCACAAACCGCGGCGCCTTGGTCTCCTTGCGGGGGACCTTGGCGCCGGGTTCGGGCGTGCGTTTGAAATCGCGCTTGGCTTCGTATTCGGCGAGCTTCTTCGCCACAACAAAAGACTAGGCCACGGCCGCTTCCTCTTCGTGAACCGCCAACGCAACAGGCTTGCGACCGCGGACGAAAACCGCAGCCGCCCCGGCGAGCACGAGGACGACGATGGGCAGGACCATGGTCGGGTGCATCGCGTCGACGAAGGCGTGGGTGAAGACGAAATGCGCGATTGCCTGGACCTGCGCCGGCAGCTGCAGCGTCGTACCGGACTGTCCGGCGCCGACCTCGAAGCCTGTGTGCGCCGCGTTGCTGAAACCATCGACGAATGACTGCTGGTACTGCCCTGGCAGCTGGCTCGAAGCCGCCACCGCCCGCTCGTGGAGCGCGAGAGCCAGGCGGTTCTGGAGCAGCGCGCCGACCACGGCGCTGGCGAACACGCCTCCCATCTCCTGGATCGTGTTGATGACCCCCGAGGCCACGCCGCCGAGGTGCGCCGGCAGGTCACGGGTAGCGATGGTGAACACGGGAGTCCAGATGAAGCCCATGCCGAGGCCGCTCGCGATAAGACCCGGGGTGAAATCCCAGCGGCCGGAGTTGGCCTGCGCCGCCCAGTCGATGTAGCCGGTGCCGGCCGCCAGGGCGAGCAGACCCGGGATGAGCAGGTATTTGCCGTTCACCTTCTGGACCAGGCCGCTGGCGATTCCTGATGAGAAGAACATCGCCACCGGCTGAATCGCCAGCGTGAGGCCGGCGTCGATGGCGCTCAACCCGAGCACTGACTGCATGTAGATGGTCAGGGGCAGGTAGATGCCGAGGATCGCAAACCCCATCGCGGCCATGACCAGCGTCATGAGCGTGAAGTTGCGGTCCTTGAAGACCTCGAACGGAAGCAGGGGCTCGCCGTCTTGCCGGCGCGCCTGGTAGAAGAGGAATAAGGCGAGCAGGACGACGCCCGCGCCGATGATCTCGGGAATGGTGATGAAGCCGGTCACGACTCCCCAGTCGTAGCGCTGCCCTTCGATCAGGCCGTAGATCACGCCGAGCAGGCCCGCGGTCGCGATCGCGACGCCGAGAATGTCGAGCCGGTGCTTACGTCCAGGTCGCAGGTCGGGGATGAGCAGCAGGGCGAGCGCGAAGGTGATGAGGCCGATGGGGATGTTCACTGTGAAGATGGACCGCCAACCGAAGTGGGTGACGAGATATCCGCCGACCGTCGGACCGGCGATGACGGCGAGGCCGGCCATCACGCCGTAGATGGCGAAGACCCCGCCGCGCTTCTCAACGGGAAACAGGGACATCATCAAGGGCAGTCCCTGCGGAGCCAGCACCGCCGAGCCGAGGCCTTGCAGCGCGCGCGCCAGGATCAGCTGAGTCGGATCCTGGGCCAGCCCGCTGAATGCGGAGGCGACCGTGAAGATGACGATGCCGGCGGCGAACAGCTTGCGCGGGCCGTAGATGTCACCGAGCCTCGCCGAGGTGATCAACAGGACGGCATACAGCAGGCTGTAGGCGTTCAGCACCCACAGCACCTCGTCGAGGCTTGCGTGCAATCCATCGAGGATCGACGGGATCGCGACGTTGACGATGGTGAGGTCGAGCAGCGTCATGAAGAGGCCGAGCACGAGCACGCCCAGCGCGGCCATCGGATGGTTGCGGATGCGGTTCATCGGCAGATCTCCTTATGCGTGGTATGTGGGAATTACTTGAAGGCCAGGCGGACCAGGTCGACCGCCGTGGCGATGAGGACGAAGAACAGGCCGAGCCCAACCGGGGAATCCCAGCTGCTCCAGCGCTGCGTAAGGCCCCACTGATAGCGGTCCTTCGATTCAACTTCGGTCATCTGATTGCTCCTTTCCATCTAACGGCGTTAGGCTAACCACCGCGTAGAATATACCTAACAGTGTTAGGATTGCAAGTGCAACTACCAGACTTAGAGGAGAATCACGAAATTGAGCCCTGACGAAGACAAGCACGGGCTGACCCGCGACAGGCTGGTCGCGGCGGCGCTGGAGCTGATCAACGAAGACGGTCTGGACGCCCTGTCGATGCGGTCGTTAGCCAATCGTCTCCAGGTGAAGGCGGCTTCCCTGTACTGGCACGTGCGCGACCGTCGGGAGCTGCTGGAGCTGCTGGCGGAATCGATCCTCGGGAGCACTCCGCGCGGGCGGCGCGGTGCGGGCTGGCGGCAGACGGTCGACGCGCTCGAGCAGAGCGCTGTGTTCGTCGACATCCGGGCGCAGCTCGTGACGGCCGGACTGAGAGCGGACGAGGCGGGCGAGGTGGCGGTGATGGTGATGACCAGCGCCCTCTCGATCCGGGCTCCGGCCGAGCGGCCCGCCCGCGACAGCAGCGTTCCGGCATCCATCGCGATCGACTCCGGCTCGCGCGGCGTCATCCTGCGGGCTGGCCCTCCGGACATGCAGGCGTTGTTCCGCGTTCCGCCCGATCAGAGCGGTGCCGCGCCGGCCATCGTGCGCGGCGAGCAGGTGGTGGTGCGCCGTCTCCGTGGCGTCGGTCGGGGAGAGATCGAGCTGAACCCGCGCCGGCCGTGGAAATTCAAAGTCCAGGCGCCGACCTGGAACACGGTCCTCGATGTTGGCGGCCTGGACGTCCGAGAGATCCACGTCGACAGCGGGGCCGCCAACCTCGAATGCTTCCTGCCGCAGCCAACAGGTCTGGTGCCGATACACATCTCCAGCGGCGTCGTCAACGTTTCCCTGCATCGGCCACGCGCCGCTGCTGTGGTCGCGGTCGCCCATACGGGCGCGGTGAAGCTGAAGCTGGACGACTTTTCGACCAAGGTCGTGATCTCCGACGTGCACTGGCAGAGCGATGGGGCATTGGAGGCGCAAGACAGGTTTGACCTCGACGTCAGCAGCGGCGCCGTCGACCTGAGGCTCGATACGTACACGCCAAAAATGCAGAGGCCCGGTGCCGCCCCGGCCGCACCCGAGCCGGTCGGGAAGCCGGCCTCAGCCCTCGAGATCCTCCTCGACGGGGTGGAGGCCCGGCTTCGAGGCAGATAGACGAATAATCGTTTATTCAGCTAAGCTGCTGGCGTGGCGATCTTTTCGATACCTCCCAAGTCGCGCGAGCTCGAGAGCCGGCTGACCAAGCTGGACGAGCTTCGCCGCTACCTGGCGCGCCACCTCGGCGAGTCAGCCCAGCCATGGACGGGTGCTCTCCGCCGGCTCGCGGCAGCAGAAGCAACTGTTGGTTCGACGTCGATCGAGGGTTACGGCACGAGCGTCGAGGCGGCGTTCGAGATCCTTGCGGGCGGGCACCCACCTCAGGCGTCTGAAGAAACCCAGCGGATCATCGCCGCCTACGGCCAGGCGATGGACCGCGTCGGCGCGCTGGCCGACGACCCGCACTTCCGTTGGTCGCGACAGACGATTCTGGAGCTCCACTTCCTCATCTGCCATCCGCAGCCCGAGGCAAGGCCGGGGCGGCTCCGCGACGGGTCCGTGTTCGTCACTCGCGGGCCTGGCCGTGAACCATACCGCCCACCCGAGTCCGCCGCGGTCCCCGACCTGGTCACCGAGCTGGCCACGTGGCTGGAATCGGGCGACGTGTCACGCCATCCCGTGGTGCGCGCCGCAATGGCGCACCTGAATCTGGTCTCGATTCATCCGTTTCGCGACGGGAACGGACGCCTGGCGCGAGTCGTCCAGTCCCTTGTGCTCGCGAAAGAGGGGCTCCTGCGCCCCGAGTTCGTATCTATCGAGCCCTACCTCGGAAGCCATACCCGCGAGTACTACGCGGTCCTTGAAGAGGTCCAGGGCGCGGCGTTCGATCCGAGGCGGGATGTGTCCAGCTGGGTCGAGTTCTGCATCGATGCCCACGTCTCAGAGGCGGCCGATCGCGAGCAATGGGTGCGGATTGCGTATGCACGGCACGACTTCTGCACCAGGCTTGCCACCGAGCACGGGTACCCGGAGCGATTTGTCGTCGCCCTGGACCAGGCGCTGCTCGGCTTACCGGTGACAAATGCCGATTACCGGCGCGCGGCGGACATCGCAAGCCCAACGGCCGTCCAGGACCTGCAGCGCGTTCGACGCGATGGTTGGCTCGACCAGCAGGGAGGAGGCAGGTCGGTGCGCTATGTGGCCTCCGACAAGCTGCATAAGGCGTGGACCGACTCGTCGGAACGGGCGAGGCCCCCGAAAGCCTGAGCTGCCGACTTCTGGCCTGTGCGCTCGATCCGACACCGTAATCGGCGTCTTTGGTGGAGCGAATCTCACCTACGTCGCGCTGAACGCAAAAGCAGCGATAGGGATCCGTGCCTACCGGTAGAGAGCGCGAAGCGCGTCGACGACGGTTGGGTCGTACCACGACCCGGAGTGCTCGGTGATATCCCGTATCGCATCCAGGGGGGCCAGCGGATTGGCGCGATAGGGCCAATCATGCGTGATGAAATCGAACGACTCGGCCGCCGCGACTATGCGCGCGCCCATTGGTATTACATCGCCTCTCAGTCCGGCTGGATAGCCGCTGCCATCCCAGCGCTCGTGGTGATGGCGCACAAGCGGCGTAGCGGCGGCCAGGGCTGGGTGCCATCGAATCAGGTCAGCTCCGATGTCGGGGTGACGTCGCATGAGTTTCCACTCGTCCTCACGTAACGGTCCGGGTTTGTTGAGGATGTCGTCTCGGACGCCGATCACCCCGAGATCGTGAAGCATGCCTGCCATGCGGACAAGTTCGACATTTCTGAGGCCCGGATCGACCTGCTGCGCCAGCCGTGCAGCGAGGTCTGCCACACGCGCACTGTGGCTCGCGATCAGCTGGTCACGGGCCTCAAGAGCCTGGGCGAGAAGGTCGAGGGTTGCTTCCTGCAAAGCCTCCAATCGCCCTACACGCGCACCGACCAAGCCTTTGCTCAGAGAACCGCGAAGTCGGTGATACAGGTTCGGGCGTGATTTCGAGAGTTCGCGCGACATCTCGCGCCTAGTCTCGGCCATGGCTGCCGCCCTGCGCAGTCTTAACAACCGGGGTTCCAGTCCTGCAGCCCGTCTCCTAGCCTCCCGACTCAAAACGCCTGGAGGTTCGCATGCTCTTTCTCGACTCGGTCCCAAACATCACACCGATCACGGATTTGATCACCACGTGGATCCACATCGGCCAGGCGCTCGTCGGTTCGATCGGCGCGTTGGCGTTCATCGGGGCATTCATTTGGAAAATTACAGCCGTCGAATCCAAGTCCGCCCTCGCCGCCAAGCAGTGGATCTCGCGCATCGTCGTCGGCACGATTGGCGTCGAGGTCGCGAGCTCGCTCGTCGGAATCCTCACGAGCTCAGTCCCGACGCACTGAGCCGTGGATCTCGCGATTCTGAAGGCGCTCTACGACGAGCTCGGCCGCATCGAAGGCTACCTGTACACGCTCGTCCACCCGAACCTCATCCTCGCCCACCTGCTCGAGGACAGCGTCGGCCTGCTCCTGAATGTGTGGTTCAAGTTCATCCTCAGCACGACCGATTTCGAGAGCGGAGGCGATTTCATCAACAACTCGACGATCCAGCGCTTCGAACCCAAGCTGCAGCTGGTCGCCAACGCTGCGATGGTGCTCGTAGCGCTGTGGGCGTCGTACCGAATCATGTGGGGCCACGGTGTCACGAGCCAGTACAGCGCACGCATCCTCCTGCCGCGGCTGTTGATGGCCGCGGTCCTCATCAACTTCGCGATGCCCTTGTTACAGATGGCGGTCACGGCAAGCAACGCGATCTGCGCCACCGTGCAGACGTTCAGCACGCACGACGACCTGGCAACTTTCGCCGCCAGCTATAACCACAACCCGAACGCGGGCACGTGGGAGATCATCACGACCGCCGCCCTTGCCGGCGGCTACGGAGTCCTCGCGATTGCGTACCTCGTGCGCTACGCCGTGCTCGTCGTGCTGGCGGTCACCGCCCCACTTGCGGGACTCCTGCTCATGCTGCCCGAGACCCAGCACCTCGCGAGGGCGTGGAGCTCGCATTTCACGACCAACCTCTTCATGCAGCCGATGCAGCTCTTCGTGCTGTCGGTCGGGCTCGCCCTCGAGCACGACGGCATCACCCCGGTCCACCACCTCTTCGCCCTTGCCTCGCTCCTGATCGTCTTCAAGATTCCAGGCGCGATCGGTGGGACCGAGAAGGCGGCACACAAGCTCGAGTCGACTGTCTTCACCGCCTTCAAGCAGATCGGCCACGCGCTGGTGAAGGCGTGATGCGGCCACTCGCCATGTTCGCGGGCGGTGTCGTGCTGATGCTGGTCGCAGCGACCCAGGTCCCGAGCCATCTCCGGCTCCCGGTCTCGGCGGTGGTCCTCGGCGCGAGGGTGCCACGACCCTGACGGTGCGGGTGACTACGTCAAGGTCGTGCTCGACGCCCACATCTGGGTCCTGTACGGCCACCTCTCCGCGTTTCGTGTCGCGTCCGGAGACCTGGTGGCGCCAGGGCGGCTGATCGGACTGGTCGGCGCCACTGGCCTGGCGACCGGCCCGCACGTCCATCTGCAGGTGGACATCGACCGTGTGCCCGTCGATCCTGCGTGGTTCCTGTCAGGCCCTTAACAGGCTGGATTGGAATCCTGTTTGGCCTTGCCTAGGCTGACCTCAATTTCTCGGAGGTGATGCGATGGTCAACAAAGTTCATCTGCTCGGCAACCTGACGGCTGACCCGGACGTCAAGGCGACTCCCAAGGGCACATACATCGCGAACTTGCGCCTGGCCACTAACACGTACGCCGGCAAGGACGAGGCCGGCAACGCCAAGAAGCACGCCGAGTTCCACCACCTCGTTGCCTTCGGCCACGCGCTGGTGAAGGCGTGATGCGGCCACTCGCCATGTTCGCGGGCGGTGTCGTGCTGATGCTGGTCGCAGCGACCCAGGTCCCGAGCCATCTCCGGCTCCCGGTCTCGGCGGTGGTCCTCGGCGCGAGGGTG
>WNGI01009535.1_pt1 | contig 13632 bp, 17 predicted proteins | sample 5400621 | NCBI WGS metagenome assembly WNGI01 (sample SAMN13153374, study PRJNA577476) | soil metagenome | isolation source: 20 cm soil or saprolite under Garry oak tree replicate 1 | place: USA:California | collected 2016-06-15
AGTTTCTGTAAAAGTGGACACAAGCGCAACGGACCTCTGACGCGATACTATCAACCGTATTCTTCACATGGCGGGTCATGTTACCGAATGCCTTAGAGAGACCATGGTACTCGGACTGAATTCCCGACGTCAAGGCTGACGTCGTCTCCAGTCGTGCTCTCTTAGCTCGTCCATATTCTTTGAATGCTATAGCAAAAAAAAAAGGATCAGGTGGTTATTCTCGAGAAAAGATTGAGCCGCTGACATTCGGTACATGACGAAGACATAGCCTGGGTGGAGTGGCGTATCGTGTCTGCATAGGAATCCACCGCCTCGGTGGCTGCAGCGTGCATGACTTCCAAGTTGGAAGCAATATTTTGGCGTATTCCGTCGAGAGACTTCAGGAGCATCGTAAATCATTGACATCAAGAAAATGTTAGGATACCCACCTTAAAGGCTGCGTCTCTGGTTCTCTTATGCTCCTGTCCCTTTTCGCGTAACGACAAATCAACGTCAAGCGCCTTGTCCTGGTTATCGCTCATAATTTGGTCATGGTTTGCGGCGAAAGCAGAGAGAGTATCCATAGCCTCGTGATTCTCATCTTGCGCAATTCCAATGGCCTGACGAAGGCTTCGGTCCCTTTCGTTCATATAATCACCTAACATAGACGATATTCGCTGTAGTAGATCATGCTGAGCCTTCTGAGATTTCTGTTTTTCATCGTCTAACAGTTGCAGAAGAGCTTGATTTTGTTTCTTTAATCTTTGGACTTCTGCGTTGCTTACATCCTCTGTACGGGTCCTTGCCTTCTCCATCAGGTGCTGCTCTGTCTCGATGAAATGTAGTGCTTCCTTCAGAATGCCTTCGGTCACTGAGGTCATGACTTTAAAAGCATTCTCAAGGGAAGTAAAGCTCTCCTTCGACAGATTTTCGATTGCATGACGTTGCATCTGTGATGTCTCTCTCCATTTCTCGTTCCATGCAGCTGATTCTGTTTGCAGTGAAGCTATGGTTTCCTGTAGTGTATTTTGCATGGCCTGTAAAACTTTCGACTCTGCGCTGTCATGATTTTGGATCGTAGCAGCAGATTCCACCAATTTTGCCAAATGTTCCTCAACCCTGTTTGTCCGAGTGGCCAACGATTCCATATGCTTAGTCTCAAATTCCCTGGCTTCGCGGTGTAGACGATCGACGTGTTGCGTTGTTGAGCTAATGAAGATGGTAAGTTCTTGCGTAAGTGCATCCGTTGAAGTGGAAATGGAGTTTCCGTGTGCGGTGACTGCCTGAGAATTGGCGGTAAGAGTTGCTTGTTTCCGCGCTGTGTGGGCACACTCAACGTCAGGTGACAAACGGGAGGTTGACGGGTCGTACCTAGCTTCGAGAAAAGGTCAGAAACATCTTGCAAACTGCTTTTCACGATTTTGTTTAGCCCTGATGCAACCCCATCTAGAACGATTTCTGTATGTTGATGCGCTTTCCGTACAATCGTTTCTTCCTCAAGTGTAACTCTGACATCGTCCAATTCGGCCTTTGTGTGAGCTAAAACTTCCTTTTTTACCTCCAATCTCTCCTTTGTTTCTTTGAGTTCCTCTTCGCGTCGCTTTAGCAGTGCAATACTCTCGTCGTACTCTTCTCTGACACTTTTCGATTCTTTTTCGACAATTGCAACCTGTTTCTTCGCCTCCGCCAGTTCCGTTGCCTGAAGTTCTTGGTCGTCACATATTTGTTTCCAATTTTCCTCGGAAAAGTAAATGCCGTTCTTCTCGCGAGTAGCCAAGATGTCAGCCTTCAGACGCTCTATTTCGGCAATATAATCTCTCAGCAGGGCATTCCGAGACATGCGCTGATTCAGTTCCGGTTTATTGCGTATGGATTTAGCACGTAAAGCATAGTCGAGGGTGGATAACGTCTCTTCCATATTTGAACGAGCTGGTGAGATATTTGCGATGATGCACGTCTTAGTATTGCCACCTAGAGAGTCTTGCAGTAATCGAGTAAGCTTAGATTCCCTGAAGAAGGGAGCACCATTAGCAGGATATTCTTAAGCAATAGAGTTTCCTTGCTGACCGATAAGGGACATGCTGCGCCTTGTCAACGAGAGCATTGATGACCCTTCCAAGAGTGAGAAGACTTTGGTTGATCATTCCTGCCTCTCGAGCACGCTTATTCTCTGCGCCTGATCTGCCAATATTTTCTGAACCAGCAAGATCAACAAGGTTGAGTTTTCCAACCCTCAGAAGATCGTCTCCGATAGATGAAGTTTCCTTCGTATGGACAGTGATGGAGAAAACAGAGTGTGATCGACTGGAATGATCATTGAACTTGGTGGCGGCGATTTGCCGTCGTAGACTGCCTTTGGTCAACAGCGCCAGGGCATCTCGAGAGTCCTTTACGGCTATCTCTTCCAATCCCTGGATAAAAACGCCTTTTTTGTTGGCATCGTCGAAAATTCTGAGCGTGCTCTCTTGGCCTTTCATGCTGTCCTTGATGCCTGCACCCATTGGTTGGGTGCTACCAGAGGGCGCTTGTAGTTCATTAGCAAGCAGATCACGAAGTTCCTCATTATATAATTCCACGTATGATATCTTTACGCTATAATCCACTCCCGATTTTTCGAGCTGGTGGAATAAGCGAAACAACGCGCGGGGTATCATTCCTGCATTAGGTGAAGGGTTACCCATCGGAGTGGGCGTCAAATTGCCCTGCATTGTGTATCTGTGCTATGCTGAGAGCGTATGTGAAAGCAGACGTTTTGCCTTACGTTTTGCCTGTGCCCGTCTGTCCATATGCAAATAAGGTGCAGTTATATCCCAAAAGAACCTCTTCAAGCATCGGGTGGACGACGTCGTGATAAAGCATAGCTTGGTCTGCCTCAGGACCAAAAACCATGTCAAAGTTGTATTTCCGAGTGGGTGGTAACTGTACGATGCCTAAACTGGAAACGGGGGCTGCAGCTTCGATAATTAACTCTTTGCTCTTGGCTCCAGTTGAAGTAACGATAATGGGCGAATTGTCCTGGATTTCGCGCTCTGACCGTCGACGGCTGCGGATAACTACTTGTATATTCGCTTCAATGTCATTTTCTGCGCTTGAAGATTTATTGAGCCTCTGTGCGGTGTGACTTTGAGAAGGCTGCCCTTCACCAACAGATTGTGTGGATGCGGCTGTTCTCGATAACGTTTGGCGTGGTTTGACAGGTTGCGCGTTGGACGAGCTTGCGATCGGTTTCGCTACTCGTGATGGTGGCCGGCGAGCAGCCATGAAGACGGTCAGGGAAGAGTCAACAAAAGCGCGTTCATCATGTGACCGCTTTTGCACCGCCACCACGTGCTGTCCTGCAATTTAGCGCCACAACCCTCGTCGAGCGACACAAATGGGCAAACGCAAAAAGTCGTCAAGAAAACCAGCCCCTACTAGGCAAAAAGTCCCATTGGGTATGTTCACTCTACTTAATCCTCGAAACAAAGTCTTATATCAAACAGACACGGCGTTCACGTGCCTCTTCTGCCATCACGAGAAGTCGGTATCCGTGAGACTCGACAGGAAAGAGGGTGTTGCGCAGCTGGTGTGCCGCGTATGTGACCAACGATATCAGAGCAGAGTGAACCGTGCGTGATTTGACTTGCTCATAGACGCTGGGTGTTCATATTGTTTAAGATCTTACGGAACCGATTGACATTTACTCGGAATGGATCGATGCTGCAGATGCTGCGCAGAGGGAGGAACATGGAACGAGGCGACCGACGACGTCGTCTAGTCGAGCAGCTCCAGCGCCAGCATTGGGCGACAGCGACGAAGAGTGAGGATATAGCAGGCACTAAAACTTATAACATGTAATTCGGTAGTCATAATAGTTGTCGCGGTAACAAATGCAAACAGGTTTGAGGCAACAGTTATACCACTATCATACCCTTCTGCTGTCTCGGCCGTTCCTTTCATATCGCCCATGGCAAGCTCAACGAATATCAAAGTTGTCTGTCGGTGCGCTGCAACCCGTCTCCTAACTTCCTCACCTCATTGTCGCCCTTGTAAGCTTCCGACCACCCAATGCCATCGAATGATGGTTTCACGTTTGATAGAGTATTTCCAATGGGAACGAAGCAACAAGAGGTTTTCGACTATGGAGTTAAAGAGTAAGCTTCCCGAAATACAATTTCGATTCCTGGTTGACCTTGTTGCGCAAGGATTGTAAAGGGTAGGTTTACTTGTGGTCCTTTACGGAAGCACAGTTTGTCACGGATGATGTTCAGATGTCTTGGATGGATACAACGGCACTGTTTTTGCATATGGTCAAACCGGAAGTGGAAAGACGTTCACGATGATGGTAATGTGGCGAGCAATAATTCTGGATTATTCGCACTCATGTTTATGCAGGGCGCAGATATAGATTCAGATGAACTGAAGGGCATTATCCCTCGCATTACTGAACAAATTTTTCAATCTATAGTAGAGAGCGACCAGCACCTAGAATACCTTGTCAAAGTGTCTTATATGGAGATCTACTTAGAGAGAATTAGAGATCTTCTTGCACGTACGTCCTGCAAATCTACCCAGACGGGCTAATCCTACATCGCCCTTTTAGCTCAGAATGACAATTTGCAAGTCCACGAGGAGAAATCCAGAGGGGTATATGTTAAGAATCTTTCTGACTACTATGTCAGCAGCGCAAGAGAGGTTTACGAGATCATGCGTACAGGAGGCGCTGCCCGAGTTGTGTCGTCGACCAGTAGGTCCTTGCACTCACATATATTGACGGGTTTATTTAACCATGACACTCCCTTAGATATGAATGCCGAATCGTCTCGTTCGCATTCTATTTTCCTTATCACAATTCAACAACGAAACACTGAAACTGGGGCTCAGAAAACAGGTAATCTGTATCTAGTTGATTTGGCTGGGTCAGAAAAGGTTGGGAAAACTGGTGCATCAGGGCAGACTCTAGAGGAGGCGAAGAAAATTAACAAATCTCTGTCTGCACTTGGAATGGTTATAAACGCCCTAACAGAAAAGGTACGAAGCCCTCTCTAAGTTTGTCAATTTGCTTTATCCACGCTTATCCAGGCCAAACATATTCCTTATCGAGACTCGAAGCTCACTCGCATTTTGCAAGAGTCCCTTGGTGGAAATTCCCGTACGACGTTGATAATTAATTGCTCTCCTTCATCATACAATGAAGCGGAGACATTATCAACACTAAGGTTTGGCATACGTGCCAAGTCAATCAAGAACACCGCTCGTGTCAACCAAGAGCTGTCTCCATTGGAGTTGAAAGGGTTGTTGCAGAAGGCGCAATTGGCAAACACGTCATACCAGAAGCACATAGCTGCTCTCGAGGCCGAGCTGGCAATATGGCGATCTGGCGGTCACGTAGATCAGGTTGATTGGGCGACCTCTGGCAAAGCGGCGGACTCTACAGCTGGCAAAGCGGCGGACTCTACAGCTGCACCTTCTGTGAAGAAAGCTACTGCATCTTCTATAGCTTCCACACCTGCACCGAGCTCACGTAGTATGACTCCTGTGAACCCCGCTATAGAAGGTCTTCGAGAATTAGACAGTCGACCGCAAACGCCGACGGTTGTCGGATTAGAGAAAGATGAACGCGAGGAGTTTTTGAGGCGAGAGAATGAGCTCAGTGATCAATTAGCGGAGAGAGAGTGTGCTTTGACGACAGCCGAGAAGCTGATTAAGGAACTCAAAGAAGAGCTGGCATTCATAAAGGAGCAAGAGGCGGCCATTAATAAGGTCAGAACTAGCTTCAGATGTGCTATATGACAATATTAACCTTGTGTGCATAGGAAAATAAAGCGATGTCCTCCTCCCTGAATGAGTTGCGGCTTCAGGTCGAACGATTAACTTACGATAATAAAGAGGGATTAATTTCCATTGACATCCTCAAAGAGCAGAATCACGACCTGAAGGATGAACTTGAAAAGCTCAAGTCCGCCCTTGCCGATACGGAGGCCGCCAAGTCCGATGCTTCTCAGGAAGACAAGGAGAAACGCAAACAAGAAAAGATGGCGCTAATGATGGCCGAATTCGACGCGGTATGTTACGTGTAACTCAAACGCCGGTCGTCAATTGATACCTTCTTTCGTTGTAGCAAGGTGCTTTCTCCGAGAGGGACGAACAATTACAACAGCTCGTCTTGAAATTGGACAACATGGAAACACCCGAGTTGTTAACTTCAGAAGATATGATTACTATTAGGAGGCAGCTAGTTGATGGGCAGCACGTCCTGAAAGAGACCTCTGACAAACTTAGGCAGCTGCAGAAGGAACACGAAGTGATGGTCCGGAAGAAAGACGAGGTTGAGGCTCGCTTCACGACTCTGGAAGTCGAATATGAGGAACTCCTCGGTTAGTGATACCCTCTAACTTAGTACGTCGGATCACTGATAATATTGCAGAAAGAGGAGACAGAGCGGAAGCAGTTGCGGATCTTAAGGCATAATGAATCCCAATCAGGTGGAAGCAAATGGCTGACATCTTTTTTTCATAGGATAAGCTTGAGGCGCAATATGCGGCTAAACGGGACGCTCAGCTAAGCGAAATTGCCGACCTGAGGCAACAGCTGGAGCTCAAGGCCAGTGAAGCGCGTAGTCTGAACGCGACCATTGAAAGCTTGAAAAGTGTCAATGAAGAATTGAAGGTGCTAGCAGTAGCATTTAACCCGAGGCTATTTCTCTAACAAAAATCAAATTTTGCAGAGGGCATTTGCCGTGACATCGGCCGGAATAGAAGGTGGCAAAAGTCTTGCAGAGAGTGCTCAGGACCTGGAACGCGCTCGCAAAGCTATATCTGTACAGCTTGCGGAGTTTGATGGCGTCAAAAAGTCTTTGATGCGAGATCTGCAAAATCGCTGTGAGAAAGTCCGTCTTTCCCCTGGAATTTAGTCGCACCATATCAATTATCAATTTTAGGTGGTGGAACTAGAGATACAGCTTGACGAAATCAAGGAACAATACAATAACGTCATACGCAATAGCAACAGCAAGGCGCAGCAGAAGAAGATGGCGTTCCTGGAACGTAATTTAGAACAGCTTACGCTGGTGCAGAAACAGGTCAATGATCATTGTTGCGTTCCTCATCATGTCATTGACCTGGCATATAGCTTGTTGACCAGAACACAGCCTTGAAAAAGGAGGCTGGCATAGCTGAACGCAAGTTACTCGCTCGCAATGAGCGGATACAGAACTTGGAGACACTCTTACAAGATGCTGACCGCAGACTCTCTATGCAAAATCAGAAGTTTGAAGCTCAATTGCAAGCAGTCAAGGAGCGTCTGGATCAAGCGCGAGGTACGTAAGAATAAAGTGCCACTGTTCTCCCTTCTCAATCCTATGGATTTCCAGCGCAAAAGGCTGCGGCCGCATCACCCCTGAGCTTCGGACGAATTGCGAAGCCATTAAGAGGGGGAGGAGGGTCCCAACAACCGCCCATCGGAGCTACAGCAGGCATAACATCAGGTGGGTCGAATGCCAATCCCTTGTCAAGGATCCAGAACGAGGAGGGAGGGTGAGCACCCTTCATTTTTGATCGTGTGACTTGAGCGCTAAACCAAACTAATGAATGTTACCTGTAACGCCTACTCTATTAGATCCGGTAAGTCAGATCGGAGTTGTAAGAGACAAAGAAACTGATATCATATGTCAGCCAAGCGCGCATCCTGGTTCTTCTCTTCGCGATGACGCGCCGCGTACATACCAATTCATTCTTTTTCCTGCATACCTATTGTATCTTTCGCATAGCATCTATCAATTGTGTCATGATAATCATTAGACTTGGTCTGCGTACAGGGCCGGCGCGGAAGCATGGCTCGGCGCTCAGGTTTGCGGCTAGATATAACGAGGAAGAAAAATGCAGAGGCGAATTACGTGGATCGGTAAAGGGTTGTGTAAAGAGCTTACGTCAGTGTCGTGTCGGCCTGCGGCGCGGGGACCTGAAAGGCAACCGAAAATGGAAGGTGGCGAAGAACTATAACTCATTTGATCCCGTTGAAACACGGATAATCTTTTTATATTCGCGTATTGCCTCCGTTTACTTGTTTAATTCCGCGTTCCTCTGCTAGTCTTGCCAATGCGTCTTTAGTCTAAGGGTCTCCCCGTTTGTTTTCCTCCCAAATTTGAGCTATCCACGCTTCTTTCGCTCCTTATCCCTCTCGGTCTCATCTTTCTCCCTCTGTCATAATTTTTGTCGTTTACCCCACTAGTCATGTAAGTCGCGTCATTCTTTAACCTGCTCTTGTTCCTACTGTCATATTATTTACTGACTCCATTCCCAGTTATATAGTACTTTCCCAGCGCTTACCATCCTATATAATTTCTTCGTCGGTGAGTCCACTATTTCTAAGAATATCCATGTGTTGTCTTCATGTTCAACCTTCTAGTTTTCTGTTAGTCAATGTCTGCCGTCTCTTCCCGCAAGCCATCAGGGTCGTCCACGCGTTCTCGGGCCCATTCGCCTTCAGATTCTCCAAGCAATGTGAGATATGGTTCTTCTGCATACTATTCATCGCCAAATTCTCTTTGCAGAGAAATTTGAATCTAGGTACAGCGGGAAGTATGTACGGGGCGAGTATGGCCCCAACCAATAACATTAAGGGCCTTAACTCGGGATGGCAGGCCAGTCTTATAGTTACTGGTATTGCATCTTTCTAAGCCTCCTTTTAGGTTTGGAATGCGAATACGTCCTCAAGAAGGAACGCGTCGGTATCCTCTGCGGCCAGCGGTAACGATCTCTCACCATCCCAGAGCGATAATACCAATTACCGAAGTAACTTGAGCGACAGTTGGACGACATCAAGGCCAACGAGTGCAACATGGGACGACATGGGCGACAGCGCTCCAAAAATGGAGTTCTCTCAATTGGTAAGCTTGCAATTGTTATTCCTCAGGGACATTACTAGAACCATGCACATGGAGGACCCCCATTCGCAGCTCAATTATGCACGATCCAGGCAAGCAACAATCACTCAAGCTGTTGTCTATACTGGTCCTCGGGTTGTATGTATCAAATAGGCAACTAGTTTACTGTTTTTACTCATGAGGTCTGTCAGGACGACAGGTCTAAAAATGGACGTTTCTCACCGCAACGATATGACAACATCGGCAAAGACTCGGGCAACGCTCGCTTTAATGCTGATTCTCCCACAAGAGGATACAACAGTTATTCTGGTCAGCACTCGGCGTTGCAAGGAGTGGTGCCCAGTGCAAACTTTGAATCGCTGCAAAGTACCTCTGTGGTGAATGACGAACTTTCTTCAGCGCTTCGCGGTATGGCCGTTGAAGACGAATTCAGCGTTCAAGGCCGTCAGCAAGCTTCGCAGACTTTGTCCGCTTCACATCCACGTGCACCGCCTATGTATCAGCCACGAGGGCCATATAGCGGCTATGCCCAAACTGATTTTAATCCATATTATTCGGTGCCGTCCGGTCGTGAGTATATTGAATATTCCTACAGCTATGAGTCTTCGCGTGCGGCACCTGACCTGTCCGTATACGCATCGCCCGCTCTGAGCAATGCAGCGTCTGCAAATATGTATACGGGCGTTTCTCCTCCGGCTCTGCATCATCTGAATACAATAGCTGATATCCATCGTCAACAAGCCGGATTATTTTACGATTACATCCCCGGAGCGCGACCCCATGGTTCTCAGTATTTCTATCCTCATCATCAGCCCGTAATGTATCCACCGACCCATTCACCTATTATCAACCCCCAATTGAGCTCGCCCAATCAAGGAGCGATGATCGATAAAAAGCGGGACTTGCAGGTATGAATTAAAACTTCTTCCAGGTCACTCGTCATTGCTGATGTGAACGTGCAGTATCCTATGCAACAGCAAATCAATGCTAATAATCTATTATACAATGCAATAAGGTCGTCACCATCACCACACCAAGCTTTTATGAGCCTAGAGTATGGTACGCAATTGCCAATGATGCTACCTTATGGACATGGTCCTTTGCATATGTATCCGCAAGGTATCCGTGGTGGCAGACGCGACGGTGATCTATCTTCAACCCTGCGCAGTGCGCTCTTGGACGAGTTCCGGGCTAATAAATCCAGGAAATGGGAACTGCGGGTCAGCATACTTTCATCATGTACATTGATATCCGTTGATGATCGCCGCAGGATATATTTGGTTATATGGTAGAATTCAGCGGTGATCAACATGGTTCGCGTTTCATACAACAGAAATTGGAGACGGCAACTAGCGAAGAAAAACAATTTGTTTTTGATGAGATTGTTCCGGACAATGCCCTGCAGCTTATTCAGGACGTTTTCGGCAATTATGTGAGTGATTGTTCGTTAGAGTGGTCGCATACTGAAATTCGGCATAATAGGTCATACAGAAATTGTTTGAGCATGGGACGCAGGTGCAAAAGACTATACTAGCAAACACAATGGAGGGACACATGCTTGCCTTGTCTATGCAGATGTACGGCTGTCGGGTTGTACAGAAGGTGAGTTGGTACTGGTGCCAAGTACTCAATTTAACCAATGTATACATAGGCCATTGAGTTTGTCTTGCCTGATCAACAAAACGCCATCGTCAAGGAGTTAGATCCTCATGTCCTAAAATGTGTCAAGGATTCTAATGGCAATCATGTAAGAACCTTCAAAAGACTCGCGGAACATGAACTGAACGCAGCGGCAGGTTATCCAAAAGTTGATTGAACGCGTGTCTCCTGAGAGGCTAGCTTTTGTCTGCATGTTTCGTGGTAATGTCTACGAATTGGCCACACATCCATATGGGTGCCGCGTTCTACAACGGTGCCTTGAACACCTCCCCGAGGAACACACACGTCCTTTATTGGACGAAATGCATAGCTATACAAACAATTTGATGCAAGACCAATTTGGGGTATGGTCGCATGCTGTTGCCACTGCTCGTGACTTACCGTCGTGTGCCAGAATTACGTCGTTCAGTTTGTTATAGAGCATGGGAAGCCGAGCGACAAAATACTGGTTCTCGACCGATTGAAAGGTAATATGCTGAAAATGGCTCAGCACAAGTTTGCGTCCAATGTCTGCGAAAAAGCCCTTGTGTGCGCAGACCCCGAAAACCGGCGGCGTTTACTTCATGAAATCATGACACCAAGGCCAGACGGAGTGACGCCCGTTGTCGACATGATGAAAGACCAGTTCGCAAGTGAGTTTGTAACTCGATCTGTCACAGGGCTCTTTGTTGATATACGCCCAGATTATGTTCTCCAGCGTGCACTCATTATCGCGGAGGGCGAAGACAAGGATGCTCTGTATAGCCTGGTCCGGCCGCAGTTGATAGCCATGAGAAGGTTTTCAAACGCCTATAACAAACATTTGGGATCCAGTACGTGAGGGAGATACTATTTGACGATTGGAAGACTGATCATTCATTTAGTTGAGCGTCTGCTCGAAAAGTATCCCCATCTTCCATCAGATCATTCTACCAGTGAATTTGTTTCGTCAGAAATTATTCGATAATCAGTCAACGTAAGAGGAATTCATATTTTATACCATGCACAGTCTACTCGTAATAAGCATTTATCATTGGGATTGGATATACCTACCATATCTACTCGTGTTCTGCTCGCTGTCGATAGTCATCGTTAGCTCTTGATATCCGTACGAAGCTTTTAGTTATTGCGTATATTCACGTACCCTAGTTTCTTCCGTTGCTTTTCTAGTGGAATACGGCATGCTATTTTGTGACGTGTCGCGGCAGCAAAGCAGACCAAATATTGGAAAGTGTTCCGCACTCCCATTCTGAGCGCCCATATACCTACCATCCCATGAACGGCGTGGAAGCGGCTGCCTCTCTTTTTGGCCCAGACGATTCCTCCTCAGACCCTTTTGCGTCTCTCGGAGAAGGTGGCGTAACTTCACCAAGCAACGACGTGTTTCGTGATTATGGCGCGCCTCGAGCCGAAGCGCAAGACCCGTTCGCCGTGCCAAGCGGCTCAGCGAACGAGATACAGTCCGAAGATAGCCTTTCGCATCACTATGCGTCTACCCAGCGCGATTCCTTCCAGGTTCCTGACCATTATGGAGACTCAGGCATAACGGAACAGCAAAGTCAGAATTGGTACAGTGCTGAAGGAGACGGCAATGTCAACCCGCAGCAGGGCCATCCAGGTACGCATTTTTCATCTGGACTGAGACTCAGCCACCATGGCTGAAATCCGGACAAGTTAATGACAGTTACTGGCCCGCTTATTCGACTACTTCGGAACCCACCCAGGCTCCTCCACCGCGAAACGCATATGACCCATACAATCAGTCATCGGCGGGCAACATTTACACGAACGCCTACACACCATCATCGTCCACATCTGATTACTCGCCTTATAATTCTTCTTCGGCGGTTCCCGCGGCTCAGCCTGCTGTTGCACAACATAGTTCCCCTTACACACCTACCACTTCTGGACAGTATTCCACACAAACGTCATCTAGCTATCGACCGTTGGTGGCGTCCAATGTCCGTGTACCAGCAGTGCCAGTCCCCGCAACAACTGTTACAAGACCAAAAATTTCCAATGCTTATGATCCACCTTTTCCACCTGTGGCGAGATCCAAACGTGTGGTTTCACGTAGTGGATTAAGTCAAAGTGTTACTGCTGCGTATAGTTCATACCAAGCTGGCAGTGCCTATAGCTCCCAGGAAACGGCATTTGCTCATGGTCAAGCCCATTCTATCGTACCGTCTATTCCAGCATCTGTACCGTCTTTCGGGGGTTTGCAACAACAAGGGTATGGTAGTTATTCAAATGACGCCGTTTACTCTGTCGGGAACACGGGACACCAGGTCCCCCCGGCTCAAGGCCATCATGCTAGAGATGGTCATCAAGAACAAAATACAACATTTGACTCAACCTCATGGAACAAGAAAGTGAATGGATATCATCCTCATGGAAAAGTAGAGCAACTCGATCAATTTATAAATACCGTGGAGGGCGCAAAGACATGGCATCCTACTCGAGCTGACGCAATGCTTCACACTGACTTTGGTGTGGATCGGACATCTTCCCCCGAGGTGCTCGCGAATTATATATCTCCCGCATCACTGGACGCACCTGTGCAATCGTCGCCCAAGCTTAGTCATGAAGTTAATAGGAGCGAGGCCTCTGGCATTACTTCTACCCATCAATACGATTACAGTCAGCGAAGCCCCAAATCTCCCCAGACTGCAGTACCATCTCAGTCGTACGCTCCTAAGAGCCCGGAAGCATATGGGCCACCTAAAGGTAATCGTTATGCGAACAACACCGAAGAGCGTAGAGCGGCATCGCCTGGTTCTCAATCAGTCCGATCATTGAACGGACGGCAAAATACGACGAAACCGCCGGTTACTGGTCGTCCACCATCGAGGATAGAGAATCTACGAGATCGTTCGTCGTCCAATAGTTCCCTACTTGGCCCGTCCTATCCTGAAGGCGTATATGTTCCACAACTGTATTCACAGGCACAGTTGCCGGTCGCAGAAGCAGGGATTATATCTCACAATCCCGCTGTGGTCAATCTACCTGCTTATTCAACATACGGATCTCCAGCAGCACCTACACAACCGCAGTACGCTCCTTCCCCTTCGCTTATTGGTTCCAATGATCCCCTTGGACGCACATCTACTCGCGCGCCGGTAATCAGTTTCGGCTTCGGGGGCAAGATTGTA
>WNGI01004217.1_pt1 | contig 13630 bp, 10 predicted proteins | sample 5400621 | NCBI WGS metagenome assembly WNGI01 (sample SAMN13153374, study PRJNA577476) | soil metagenome | isolation source: 20 cm soil or saprolite under Garry oak tree replicate 1 | place: USA:California | collected 2016-06-15
GCGACCCAGGTGGGCGCGCTCCTCGGCTGGGCACCGCCCGGTCGGGAGGCGGAGCGAACAGCGGGGGGACGGCCAGCCGCGTCGGCGGTCCGGCCTGGGTCGGGCGGGACGGGAACGTGAGCGTGACGCCGATGAGGACGGCCGCGACCGCCGCTAGGCTGGCGGCGATGGCGACCGGGTTGGTCCGCGCGAACCAGGCGAACGGGAAGGCGCGGGCCGGCCGAACGGCCCGGACCGAAAGCCCGACCGCGTGGCGGCGCGCCAGCGCTCCGGCCGGCCCCGCCGTCGCCCGCCGGCGCAGGCTCGGCCGGTCGACGGCGACCAGCGCCACGCCGAGGCCGGCGAGCGCGAGTAGCGCACCCATGAGGATCGGCGCCCGAAGACCGAGTTGGTGGGCCACCATCCCGCCGGCCAACATGCCGGCCGGAAAGGCGGTCGTGGCGATCAGGTTGCCCGCGGCCTGGGTTCGGCCCAGCAGCTCGGGCGGAACGGCGCTCTGCCGGTGGCTCAGCACGACGACGCTCACGGCCATGGTGGATCCGGCGAAGACGGCAAGGGTGATCGCGGAGACCACCGGCCTGGACGTGGCTCCACCGAGTGCCAGGGCGATGGCCATCGCCGCCAGCAGCAGGCTGAGCGTGCCGCGCAGGCGCAGCCAGCCGACCAGTCGGGGAGCGACGGCCGCACCGACGATGCCACCGACACCCGACGCGCACGCCATCCACCCGCACCCTGCCGCGTCCAGATGCAGTATGTCCCGACCGAACATCAGCGCGACGGCAAGCCACGCGCCCATCACGAGGTTGACCAGACCCAGCAGCAGGCTCAGCAGCCGGAGCGTGCGGTTGTCCCGCAGGTACCCCGCGGCCACCTGCCCGATTCCCCGCGGGAGTCTCAGCAGCAGCGCGAACGCCACGGCGAACGAGGCGGCGTCCAGCACGAACGGCAGCGGCGCGGCTGTCGCGCACAGCAGCGCGCCCAGCAGCGGGCCGGCCAGCGACATGGTGAGCGTCTGGCCGGCGGCCAACCGCGCGTTCGCCCGGAACAGCTGGTCCTTTCCGACGAGGTCGGGCAGGAGCGCGTTCGCCGCCGTGCAATGCATCACCCGTGCGATGCTGAGCAGGAAACCCATCGATGCCAGCAGCGCCACCGAGGCGGCGTGAGCCGACAGAGCGGCGGCGAACCCGCCGACGAGCACCGCGGCCGCGGCGTTGCTCACGCACACGATGCGGCGACGGTCCCAGCGGTCGGCCAGGCTGCCAGCCGGCAGGATCGCGATGAGCCAGGGCGCCTGCTCGGCGAGGAGGACCACGACGACGGCGCGGGGGTCGTCGGTCCACCATGCCGCCAACCACAGGAAGGCGAACATCCGGGCGCCGTCGCCGAGGCCCGACACAGTCGTGGCGAGCAGGAGCCGCCGGTAGGCGCCAGTCATTGCAGCGTGGCCGTTCAGTGCAGCGCCGGCAGCGCCACGTCGACGGCGGATCGGTGGTGGCGGTGGAGGTCCCGAGGCAGGGCGAACCGGAGGTGCTCGAGGATCGTGCCGACCGGCTGGACGTCGATGAACCCATAGTCGGTCAGCCTGGCCAGCACGCCACGGGTCAGCAGCTCGGGGGTCGAGGCTCCGCTGGTGAGGCCGACGGTGGAGACCTGTTCGAGCCAGCCCGGGTCGATGCCGTCGGCGGTGTCGATGAGATGGCTGTCCCGGGCACCGGCTTCCAGCGCGACCTCGACGAGCCGGACTGCGTTGGAGGAGTTCGCGGAACCGACGACGAGGACGAGGTCGCAGTCCGCGGCGATGTCCCGGACGGCCGCCTGCCGGTTCTGGGTGGCGTAGCAGATGTCGTTGCTGGGTGGGTCGAGCAGGTGGGGGAACCTCTGCCGCAGGCGGGCCACGGTCGCCATGGTCTCGTCGACCGAGAGGGTGGTCTGCGACAGCCAGGCGACGCGTGCGGGGTCGCGTACCTCGACGGTGTCCGCGTGCGTGGGTCCGCCCACGACGCGGGTGTCGTCGGGCGCCTCGCCGGCGGTGCCGGTGACCTCCTCGTGCCCTTCGTGACCGATGAGCAGGATCTCGTAGCCGTCCGCGGCGAGCCGGCGGGCCTCGTAGTGGACCTTGGTGACCAGCGGGCAGGTGGCGTCGATGGTCCGCAGCCCGCGCGACTCCGCCTCGGAATGTACTTGTGGGGCGACGCCGTGGGCCGAGAACACGACGACTGCGCCCTCGGGCACCTCGTCGGCCTCGTCGACGAAGAAGGCGCCGCGGCTCTCGAGATCGCGCACGACGTGAAGGTTGTGGACGATCTGCTTGCGGACGTAGACGGGCGCGCCGTATATCTCGATGGCCTTCTCGACGGTCTGCACGGCCCTATCCACCCCCGCGCACCAACCGTGCGGCGAGGCGAGCAACACCCTGCGAGTCGGCGCGTCGTCGGTGGTCATGTCGGGCTCCTCGTTCCGGGGATGCGGCATGGCCGGCGTCGGCACGGGTCGGCCGTCGCCACTGCTGCCGACGGAGTTCCAGAATGAGGCCGCAGGGCGAAGATGTCGCTACGGACTCCGTAGTCATGCAGATGTCAGAACTGCCCTTGGGTTGAGATTCGGAGCCCGTCGCGACAAATCTGATGCAGCACCTCGGCCATTGCGTCGCGCCGGCGTCGAACCCATCGGCAGCCGCGCACCGTAGGTCAGGTAGCGCATTCAACCGGAATTGGAGTCTGACATGCCGCCCGGATTTGTGTCCAACGTGTGGATCGACCTCGCCGCGGCCAGGCAGGCGCAGGACGCGCGGCTTGTCCAGCGCCTGTCCTGCGGCCAGAGACGCCGGCGTGACCTGCGGGTAGTGCGCGACGTCGTCAGCCAGGCGCGTGGCATGCTCGGCCTCGAGGCGACGTTCTGTGACCTCGAGATCGCCGTGCAGGGTGACCGGTGCGACGTGGTCGTGTGGTACCGCTTCCCGCAGGCCGCCGGCACAGCTGGCCAGGCACTCGAAGCCGTGTCGTTCCGCATCGACGCGCCTGTGCCGGCGACGGGCCCGGGAGCGCTGCCATATCAGGGGGGCCGCCGATCGAAGGCGACCGCCGCCGGCATGGCTCCGAGGACCGACCATCGGAGGATGTCGCCGCCGGCGCGCGCGGAAGGGCGGGCCGCCCGCCTGCCCGCCGAGGTCCTGCGCAGAGGTCATCGCGCCGCTCCGCACCGTCCGGGCGGACCGTCACGCCCGCCGACCGGCCGGTGCGGGTGACTCCAAGCGGCCTCGGCTGCCAGGCCGCCTGAACGCAGGCGCACGACGATCAGCTGGCCGCGCGCGCCACACTGCCGTGGGTCCTCGGGTCGGGTCCGTCCAGCGCCTTCCGCAGCGCACGCAGTCCATAGTGGACTCGCGACTTGACGGTGCCCTCCGCGATTCCCAGAATCTTGGCCGCCTCGGCTGCCGTATGGTGATGCAGCAGGCTGAACACGACCGCCTGCCGGTGCGACTCGGTCAGCAAGCCGAGCGCCTGGTCGATCGCGACCGACAACACGACCCGGTCGGTGTCGTCAGCGGAGTTGGTCGCCTGCAGGTCACCGGTCAGCAGGACCGGCCGCGCAGCCCTGGCTCGGAAGTCGTCGATGACGGTGCGCCGGGCGACCGTATACAGCCACGTGCGGGCCGAGTCCCCCGCCGTGGCCAGCTTGTCCCGTGAGCGCCACGCCTTGATGAGTGTCATCTGGACGATGTCGTCCGCCCAGTCCCGGTCGCGGGTCAGGCTGAGCACGAAGGCGAACAGCCCGCGCCCGAAGCGCTCGGCCAACTCGCGGACGAATTCGTCGTCGGTCGACGGCGCCCGTCCGGCCTCGTCTACTGGTCGTTCACCGGCGCCGGCCGGCAAAGATCCGTCGGCCACGAGGCCGGCAGGATGCACGTTGTCCGAGCGTATCTGAACTGAAGGCATCGTTGTCCTCCTGGATGGCGTACTCGACGTCAGGCGAGGACAACGGTGGGGGGTGGGAGGAAGTCTGGTCACTACGGGGCTCCGCAACGGGTCCGGCCGTGCGGCGGTGTGGTCCCTGTCTTCGGCCAGACTTCGGAATCCGTATTGACAGTGTGAGCGCGAGCGGGGCGACGCGCCGGTGCGGACCACGGCGAAGGCCAGAGGGGGCCTCGTGGAGACACCCTTCTCCCTTCGGCCCGCTGTAGGAAGTGGCCATGGCGCACAAGCAGGTCGTGGCTGCCCCGAGGACCGGAGGGGGACGGGTCCTCGGGGCAGCCACGACCGTGGGGGGTGGTGCCTTACCTGGCTGGGTCAGCAGCCGGGGGTGCCGCCGGTGCCGCCACCGCCGTCGTTCGTCAGCGGGAGCATGTGCGACGGGTCGTGGAGCGGGCCGTCGGGGGAGACGGCGGGCTGGCCGGCGAGGATCTCTTCGACAGCGGCGAGGACCGTGTCGTCGTTGACATAGGTGTTCAATGGTCCACCTTTCTCGTGGGGCGGGGCGGGGACGCCCAACTAACGCGGTTGCGAGGAAGGTGGTTCAAGCGACTTCGGCGCTTGCCGCCGCGGTCGGCCCGGGCGTTGGCTGAACGGTACTGCGCTTCGGCGCGTTAGTCGTGCGGATGGCGCATCGCCTGCCAGCCACCACCCGTCGAAGTGCTAGGGCTGTCCCATAGATCTTCGGCGCGGCCCCCGACGCCCAGACGCCGACCGGCCGCGTTGCCGCCTGGATCGCCGCCCATCCGCCAAGTTCCACGGGATAGGCCCTAGTAGTGAGGGAGATCCGATGTCGGCGCATATCGAGACGGCCAGCGCGGAACTGCGGCGTTTCGCGGCGGGATTGTCGTTCGTTGCGCCGCGCAGCGCGGCGGTTCTCCGCGGACTTGCCGACGCCCTGCGGACCGATCCCGATATCGCCGGCGCGTTCGCCGACGAAGTGATGGCGCGGCCGGCCGCCGGTATTCGGTTGGTTGCAGGGCTGCACGATCTCGTGCTCAGCGGGCAGTTGCCCGCGCTGGGGGAGGTCATGTACCCGACCGATCCCGACGCGCCGCCGCCGTCGCCGGACACCGTGTGGGCGTTGGCCCACCTAGCCTTCCGCGAGCACGCCGGGCACCTGCAGGCCGCGCTGGACTGGCAGGTCCAGCAGCACGGGCCGGATCGGGCCGGGGTGCTGCTACGCGGGCTGGCCATGCTCGGGCAGCGCCGGGTCCGGCTGCTGGAGTTGGGCTCCTGCGCCGGCCTGACCCTGCTGCTGGACCGGTACCGGTGGCGGGGTCCGGGCTGGACGTGGGGCGCCGCGAACTCACCACTGGAGTTCACCGTCAGCGGGCAGGCACCGCCGGCGGGCTTGACGATCGTGGACCGGGCCGGATGCGACATCGCGCCGATCGACCCGAACGACCCGGTCGCCGTACGCCGGCTGCACGCGTTCATCGCGGCCGAACTGACCACCGCCCACCGCCAACTCGACACCGCGCTGGCCCTCGCCCGCGCCGCGCCCACCCGAGTCGTGCAGGCCAGCGCCGGGGACTGGCTGCGGCAACGGCTGGCCGACTCGCCGGACCCGGGCGTACACACCGTCGTATGGCACAGCCAGGTCTGGCACCTGCTGGACCCGGCCGAGCAGGACGACATCCGCGCCACGCTGACCCAGTCCGCCGACCGGGTCCCGCTCAGCCGCATCAGCTGGGAGCCGCTGCAGGTCGGCCAGCGGGCGACGCTCTGCATCGAGGACTACAGCTGACCTCGCCACAGTGAAGTCGGAGGGGACCATGACCACGGCCGTCGACGCGCCTCCCACCACCGTGCTGTCCACCTGGGAACAGCAGGTCACCAAACGGCTACAGACCGCGGTCGATGGCGCCTGCTCGGCGCTCCCTTCGCTGCGAGCCACGGTCCTGGATCTCGTCGCCGCCGACACCGTCCCGTACCGGTTGCTCGGCATGGCGGTGTACGGGGCGCTCACCGGTGACCCGACGGCGGCTGTGCCGGTGTGTGTGGTGTCCAAACTGTGGTGGGCCGGGGCCGAAGCGCTGGACGACCTGACCGACGCGGGATTCGGGGCCGGCCGACCGGCGCACTCGCTGGGCCAGACGCTGACCGCGGCCACCGCCTGCCTGGTGCTCCTCCCGCACCAGGTCGTCGACCAGACCGAGCTGCCGGCCGACGTCCGCCGGGACTGGCAGCGCGAGCTGACAACAGCCTGCCTGGACGCCGCCGAGGGCCAACTCACCGACATCGCCGTCCATGACGGCGACTTCTCCTGGTCACAGGTGATCGCCAGCTACCGGAACAAGACCGGCGCGCCGTACGCCCGCGACGCGCTGATGGCCGCCCGACTGGCCACCTCCGACCCTCGAGCCCTCCGGGGATGGCGCGCCCTCGGATGGCTGTTCGGCCTGCTGCGGCAACTGCACAACGACGCCGCGTCGGCCACACCCGAACACGACGAAGACCTCGCCAACGGCACCCGGGTCCTACGGCTGGCGTACGCGCTGGAGGCCTGCCCGCCGGCCGACCGCGGCATCCTGCTCGAACTGCGCGAACGGGCCCGGACGGATCTCGCCGCCCGGGTCGAGCTGCGTCGCCGGCTCAACGAGCCTCCGGTCACCGACGGTTACGTGGCCCGGGTCGAGGCCATGCGCGAGCACGCCTGCGGGCTGATCGACCACCTGGCCCCGCCCTCGTCGTACCGGGACCTGCTGCACACTCTGGTGCACACCTCGTCCGCCGCCGCCTGTCAAACGACCGGAGGCGAGCACTGATGACCGCCGTCGAGGTCGCAGCGAGAACGATCAACGTCCTGCGAACGCCAGAAATGCTGCAGGACCCGTACCCGTTCTACCGGATGCTCAGGGAGCGCGAGCCGGTGCTGTGGGACGCCGAGCGCGGGCACTGGGTCCTGACCCGCCATCGGGAGGTCATGGCGGTGCTCCGCGACCGGAACCTGTCCTGTGCGCGGCAGCTGACCGGCCAGTTCGACGGTTGGGGCCTCGACGCCCTGTCACGCCAGCTGCTGTCGATGGACCCACCCGATCACACCCGGCTGCGGAACCTGTTCAGAAAAGCCTTCACCGCCAAGACCGTTGACCGGATCCGACCCCGGATCATAGAACTCACCGAGGAGCTGCTCGACCCCGTCCGCGACTGCGGCGAGATGGAGGTAGTCGCCGACCTCGCCCTGCCGCTTCCGGTCCGGGTGATCTGCGAACTGCTCGGCATCCCCAGGGAGGACCACGACCTGCTGCGCCGGTGGTCGGCGTCGTTCGGCTACCTGCTCGACGACATCGAGACCGACATGTCCGACGCCGTCGCCGCCGTCGGAGAATTCCTTGCCTACCTGGGCGAGCTGGTCGAGTCCCGGCGCCGGCGCCCCGGCGACGACCTGGTCAGCGACCTCGTCCACGTACAGCACGACGGCGATCGGCTCACCACCGAGGACCTGCTGGTCAACCTCGTACTCCTGTTGGCGGCCGGTCACGTGACCACCGCGCACATGTTGTCTAACGGCACCCTCGCCCTGCTCCGCTACCGCGACCAGTGGCGCGCGCTGCGCGCCGAACCAGACCTCATCCCGGCGGCAGTCATGGAACTGCTCCGCTTCGACGCGCCCGTCCAGCTGAGCAACCGCTACGCCACCACGGATTTCGTGCTCGCCGGGCGGGAGATCAGACGTGGCGACGTGCTGGCCACGATGCTGGGCGCGGCGAACCGGGATCCCGACGTTTTCACCGACCCAGACCGGCTGGACCTGCGCCGGTCCACGGCCTCGCAGCTGGCCTTCGGGCACGGCATCCATGCCTGCATCGGTATGGCCCTGGCGAGGGCCGAAGGCGAGATCGCGTTCGGCCGGCTCGTGAGCCGATTCCCCCACCTCCACCTGGTCGACGGCGCTCCACCGGTCTACGAGCCGAGCATCACGTTCCGGGCCCTGCACACACTGCACGTGAGATGGGACTGACCGACCAGCGAGGCTCCGACCTGGCGAATCACCGGGATCCGGTGATGACCTCTCACCCTTCTCGCGGCCAGCCTGGGTCCGTTCTCAGGAGCAAGCCGTTCGGCGACGGCACGCACCTCACCGTCGCCTCCGGCGGGTACCCTCACCAACTCACCGGACGAAAGACAGGAGCTGTCCCGCGATGCAGGTGGCACTTACCGGCGCGACCGGGTTCATCGGATCTCACGTCCTGGCCGAACTGCTGAAGCACGGCCATGAGGTGATCGCACTGGTCCGCGATGACGCCCACGCCGACGGCGTCGCGGCCCGCGGCGCCACACCCACTGTGGTCGACCTCTACGACCGACCGACGGTCGCCGGCCTGCTCGGGAATGCGGACGCGGCCATCCACACAGCCAGTCCTGGCGACGCCACCAGCGCGGACCTGGACTCCGCGGTGGTCGATGCTGTGATCGATGCCTTCGCCGGCACCGGCAAGCCCTACCTCCACACCAGCGGCGTGTGGGTCTACGGGCCCAATTCCGCGATCACCGAGGAGTCTCCGTTCAAGCCGCCTGCGATGGTGGCATGGAAGGAGCCAATCGAACGGCGAGTGCTCGATGCCGAAGACATGCGCGGGGTCGTGGTCGTCTCCAGCGTTGCGTACGGTGACGGCGGGGGAGCGCTACCTGGGCTGCTTCTCGGCTCGCCGCGGGAGGACGCCGGCAACCTGATCATGCTCGGCACGGGCAAGCAGCGCTGGTCGACTGTGCACGTCGCGGACCTGGCGGACGCCTTCCGGCGCGTCCTGGAACGCGACTCGGCTCGTGGCTACTACCTCGTCGGCGACGGATCGAACTCGACGGTCGCCGAGTTGACGGAGGCGGCGGCTGTCGCCGTCGGAGCTCCAGGCGCGGCCCCCGGTTCCGACGACGAAGCTCGGGCACGCCTCGGCGACTATTTCGCCGAAGTCCTGCTTCTCGATCAAGGCACCGCTGCGACAAAGGCTCGAGCCGACCTCGATTGGCATCCGTCGCACCCATCGCTCGTCGACGAATTCCTCGGCGGGAGCTACCGCAGGTGATCCATGATTAGCCGAGAGCGCTAGGGCCTGTCCCGCGGGACCTCCACAGTGGATGGTCCGGTTGGCGGCCGGATTCCTCACGGTCCAGGGCTCGGCCGACCGTTCCAGCTGGTGACGGTCGATCACGTCATGCACCGGATCCACGGCCTGGCGGATGATCGGGACGAGGATGGGCGTCACCTCTGGGCGGCGACGCCCATCCCGCATCCCGCCTGGTACCGGCTGACTACTTCTGCCAGCCGACTGTCTCTGGCAGGGGCGTGCCGAAGATGGTTGCGCCGACGTTGGCCAGCCCCTTGGACACGGCGTAGATCGACGGGCCGCTGTAGAGCGGGATGAACCCGCAGAGCGCCAGCCCTTCCCGCTCGATCGCGTTGGCTTCGGCGATCTGCTTGGCGGGATCGGCGATGTTCGTCGCGGCCTTGATCTTCGCGTCCAGCTCGGGGGTTCCGACGCCGGTGAGGTTGTCGTTGCTCTGGCTGCCGTAGAAGCTGTTCAGGTACTGCGCGCCGAACGGATCGGCCGAGCGGTTGCCGACCAGGAACAGGTCGAACTTGCGACCGGTGACGACCGAGTCGAAGTCGTTCTCGGATGTCGGCCTGATGTCCAGCTTGACGCCGATCTGCTTGAGCTGGGCGGCGAACGCGTTGCCAGTGGCCTTGTCCAGCGGGTTGTCGCCGAAGAGGGTGTAGCCCAACTGGAGGCGCTTCCCGTCCTTGGCCCGGACGCCGTCGCTGCCGGTCTTCCAGCCGGCGGCGTCGAGCTCCTGTTTCGCGGCGGCGGGGTCGTACTTGATGACGTCGGAGACGTTGTCGTGGTAGCCCTGCTGGAAGGAGTAGAGGAACGCCGACCCCGGCAGCGGCTCGCTGTAGTCAAGCCCCTGGAACGCGATCTGCGCGATCTGCTTGCGGTCGACGCTCGCCAGGATCGCCTTGCGTACCGCCGTTTCGGTCAGCAACGGAGCCTTGGTGTTGAGGTCCAGGTAGTACTCGAAGGGGCTGCCGCCGCGGCGGATCTCGGTGCCCTTCACGTTCGAGATCTGCTTGAGGCCGTCCGCGCTCCCGGCTGAGGCGTAGTCGAGTTCGCCGTTGCGGAACGCATTGGTCGCCGCGTCGCTGTCGAGCCCGACCAGTATCCGCTTGTCGAGCTTGCCGCGCCGACCCCACCACTTCGTGTTGCGTACGAACGTCGCGTCGCCGGTCTTGGCGTTGTAGGAGGCCACCGTGTACGGGCCGGCGCCCCATTGCGGTTGCACCTTGCTCAGGTAGGCCGTGTTGAACGTGTTCGCGTCCGCGGCCGCCTTCGGGTGCAGGAAGGTCGTGAACAGCGCCGACCACCAGGCGTTGACGCCCTGGAACTCGATGACCGCCTGCTTGTCGTTGGTGCCGGCGTGCGCCGAGGTGATCTTCGAATAGGCGATGGAGTTGCTCGCAACGTATCTCTTGTCGGAGCCGTTGGCGGCCTTCCAGGTGGCCTCGATCGCGCGGTAGTCGATGGGTGTGCCGTCGTTGAACGTGGCCTTCGGGTTGATCGTGATCGTGACCCGCTGGTTGCCCCCGACGACCTCGACCTTGACGTCGGCGAAGTAGTCCGAGTTGTACTGCACCTCGCCGGTCGGCGAATAGGTGATCGCGTCGGCGTTGTACCAGAACCAGAACCGGTGCGCGGCGAGGTTCGCGTTGGCGTGGAACGGGTTGCCCTGGTCGAAGACAAAGCCGGGATAGCGCAGCGTCCCGCCGTCCTTGATGTTCTCATACGGCTGCGGGTTGTAGTCGACGTCAGCCGGCGCCTTGCTCGCGGTCTGCGGGGACTTCGAGTCCGGGCTGGGGTTCGTGCAGCCGGCGAGCGCGGCGGTCAGGACCGCGACGAACATGGTCAACCGACAACTGGCCCTCCCGAGGCGCGGTACGGCGGAGTGCCTGAACGAGGTTGGCATCGGTTTGCTCCTGGCTGGTCGGCGGGGGCGTTGGTCGGGGGCGGCGTCGGTCGGCGGGGTCGGGATCGGCTGGGCGGATCAGACGGCGTGACATGCGACCGTAGTCCCTGTCGCGGCGCCGCGCAGGCGCGGCGGTTCGCCGCGGCAGCGGAGCTGGATGTCGTCCGGGAGGGTGGGTCGCAGGTGGCAGCGGTCGGCGAAGACGCACCCGGCGGGCAGCTCGGTGGCGCTGGGCTGCTCCCCAATCAGCACGATCCGCTCCCGGGTCCGTTCGCGTACCGGATCGGGGATCGGCGCCGCGGACAGCAACGCCTGCGTGTACGGGTGTCGCGGCGCCGCGAACAGCGCGTCGGCCGGGCCGGACTCGATGATGTGGCCGAGGTACATCACCGCGATCCGGTCCGCGATGTGCCGCACGACCGCCAGGTCGTGGGCGACGACGAGGTAGGCGAGACCGAGTTCGGCCTTCAACCGGGCGACCAGGTTGAGCACGCTGGCCTGGACCGACACGTCCAGGGCCGAGACCGGCTCGTCGAGGACGACGAGCCGCGGACGGGTGGCCAGCGCGCGGGCGATGGCCAGCCGCTGCCGCTGGCCGCCGGAGAACGCCGCGGGGAAGCGGTCGAGCGAGTCGCGCGGGAGGCCGACCAGGTCGAGCAGCTCATGGACGCGTGCACGGGTCGCCTTGGCGTCGTGGCCTGCGGCGCGCAGCGGTTCGGCGAGCAGCTCGAAGGCCGGCAGCCGCGGGTCGAGCGAGGCCTGCGGGTCCTGCATGACGATCTGGACGGCGCGGCGCAGGGTCCGCGCGATGTCCGGTGCCGGGCGGGTGGCGACGTCGACACCGAGCACCTCCACCGAGCCGGACTCCGGTGGCCGCAGCCGCAGGATCTCCAGCAGCGCGGTCGTCTTGCCACTGCCGGACTCCCCGACCAGGCAGAACGTCTCGCCGGCGCGGATGTCGAAGCTCACGTCGGTGACCGCGTGCAGGGTCCCGACTCGGCGGCGGCGCAGGGCACCTTTCGTGATCGGGTACGTGCGTCGCAGGTCGCGGACCCGCAGCACCGTCTCGCCGCCGGCCGCGTCCTCGGACCCGGCGAACAGGGCGCGCGGGAAGACCTCCTCCGGGCGGCGGCCGGTCACCTCCGCGGTACGCACGCAGGCACTGGTATGGCCGGTGCCCACCTCGGCCAGCGCCGGCTCCGCCTCCCGGCAGGCCTCGACCGCCAGCGGGCAGCGCGGCGCGAACGGGCATCCGGCCGGCCGGTGCAGCGGCGACGGCGGCTCCCCCTCGATCGGAACGAGCGGCAGCCGGTGTCGGGCGTCGGGCCGCGGAACCGAGCCGAGCAGGCCCAGCGTGTACGGCATCGCCGCGGCGGCGAAGAGGTCGTCGACCCCGGCGTGCTCGACGATGCGCCCGGCGTACATCACCGCGACCTCGTCGGCGTGGCCGGCCACCACGCTCAGGTCGTGGGTGATCAGTACGACCCCGGCGCCGGTGCGCTCCTTGGCCACTTCCAGGACGTCGAGGATCTGCGCCTGCACGGTGACGTCGAGGGCGGTGGTCGGCTCGTCGGCCACGATGACATCGGGATCGTTGGCGATCGCCAGCGCGATGACCACCCGCTGGCGCATGCCGCCGGAGAACTGGTGCGGGAAGTCCCGGGCGCGCGAGCCCGGCCGCGGGATGCCGACCACGTCGAGCAGCTCGACGGCACGCTCCCATGCCTGGCTCTTGGACAGGCGGTTGTGCACCCGCACCGCGTCGGCGAGCTGGCGCCCGACGCTGTAGATCGGGGTGAGCGCTGACAGCGGATCCTGGAACACCATGCCGATCTGGTTGCCGCGTACGGCCGACATCGTGCGGTCGTCCAGCCCGACCAGTTGCCGCCCGCGCAGCAGCACCTCGCCGGTCACCCGCGCGGCCGGCGGCTGCAGCCCGATCAGGCTCAGTGCCGTCGCCGACTTGCCCGAGCCGGACTCGCCGACCAGCGCGAGTGTGCGGCCAGGACGGACCTCGAAGCCGATGCCGCGCACGGCCTCGACCGGCCCCCGCTCGGACGGGTAGCTCACCCGCAGGTCGCGCACCGACAGCACCGGGTGCGTCATCCGTGCCCGCCGGCGGTGGACGTGGGGTCGAGGGCGTCGCGCAGCCCGTCGCCGATGAGCATCACCGACACGGTGAGCAGGACAAGCAGCCCAGCCGGGTAGGCGAACAGCCAGGGCGCGCTGGAGATCGTGCTGGACCCGTCGGCGAGCAGCGAGCCGAGCGACACGTCCGGCGTCTTGACCCCAAACCCGAGAAAGCTCAGCGCGGTCTCGTTCAAGACCGTGCTGGTCACGCCGAGCGTCAGGGTGACGATCAGCAGCGAGCTCAGATGCGGGACGACGTGCCGCAGCACGATCCGCCACCGTGAGACGTCCATGAACTCGGCCATCAGGACGTAGTCGCGCTCCCGCAAGGAGGTGGAGACCGACCAGACGACGCGCGCGTTGAGCATCCAGCCGAAGACGGTCAGCACGACGATGAGCACCCGCCAGTCGCCGGCGACCTTGTTCGAGACCAGGGCGAGGATCAGGAACGACGGCACGACCAGCAGGAAGTGGATGGCCGCGAGGGATACCCGTTCGGTACGCCCGCCGACGTACGCCGCCCCGGCACCGACCAGCGCCGCGATCACCGTGGTCAGCGCGGACAC
>WNGI01019176.1_pt1 | contig 13629 bp, 14 predicted proteins | sample 5400621 | NCBI WGS metagenome assembly WNGI01 (sample SAMN13153374, study PRJNA577476) | soil metagenome | isolation source: 20 cm soil or saprolite under Garry oak tree replicate 1 | place: USA:California | collected 2016-06-15
ATTGTGCAACCAAATTGCGTCTTCCAGATACCCAGGCAACGGTAACGGACGCTCCTGCGCCTATAGGATTACTGTCAGGTCTACCAGGTTGGAAAAGTTCAGGGTCTTTATCGCGGTCTTTGATACGGATTCCCAATGCGGCGGAACGCCGTTCATCTATCAATATTGCATTTGAAGTGTAGTTCATAATCTAATCAGGATTACGTACTGAACGCGGGTCGTCACGGTGTGACCAGCAGCGCTCAACTACGCGCCTGGCGCCACGACAAACGTGTCTTCAAGATGGCCTGTCCAACTAGATTGCATCTCCGGATTCTCTACACCATCAACAGCTCACCCCAATACATTCTGGCTCGGTCTCACTCTCCCGTGCCTGTTAGTCTAATTTCCGAATTTCAGTTAGACACCAAGGAGCATTCAACACAACCGAAATTTGCAACCGTGTCGCTCAAGGCATGTCTAGACACCATATGCAGATCGAGTCCCGAGCTCATACAAGACAACAATCGAGATTATTCTGTTTATGTGCTTGACCCTTTGGAGTCTGGTTCTGCCCCCGCTCCAATGAACATATCCAACTCAGGCGGTGGCGGCGCCTCTGTTAAAACACAGGACAAGAATCAGGAACAACCATGTGCTGTGGCGGTTGGCCTAGGATTGATGTCCTGGGCGCTGCACACAGATGAGAGAGATGGCGCGGTCGTGACCGGAACACAAGTTAGACTCGGTACTGGACAAGGAGCGTTAGAAGTCATATTTGCGTTGAGAGAGGTACGACAGCCATGATTACTTTTCCACCCTTGTTTGCCATATTCAACGCCTTTGTCAGACTGCGGCAATGCAAAGAGCATCACTGTCAACAACTATGCAGTCCTGGGGCCAGCCTCTGGGCATGTGTTCGTCAATGCAGCCTACTCTGATGGCTAGTTCTTCTGCCACGGTGGATCCCAACATGCTTCAGTTAACTAATCCCCTTGCGAAACGAGTGGATTGCGAAAACGATGCAGACACGACGGTCTCTTCACACTCGCCTGCAGCAGCCAAGACATTAGCCGCGATTCGAGCACGTAATAAGGTAAAATCCAAGCCGAAGAAAGTTCCGAAGCCATCCACCACACCAACAACCGAATCGGACAAATTAATGTATGCATCCGAGACTTATATTGGTCCTCTGAAGAAGAAGGGAAGACCAAAGAATTCTGGTGGTGGCGTTGATCTTTTGAAGGACCCTTTGGCATCGGATAAGAGTAATGGCGACCTCCAGGTTAGAGTCTAGGCTTTAAATCATCGACGTTACTGACAGAAAACATCCAGGTCCTGCCAGAAGCAAAGCCTGGTCAACAGAACTTTCCTACGGCATGCAATTCAGCGACGGAAGGTACAAAAATTCAATCATCGCTATCCGACTCCTCTGCAGCGGTTGCGGCTCAAACGCATAGTTACAACTCTCTCATGGAACTTCTCGCGTCGATGTCAAACGCCAGTGCTCAGAATGCGGCTCTGATTGCTACGTTAGGCACGATCGACTCTTCAACTAGTGGTCAACAGATTGCAGAGGACCAGGAACCTAACCCATTGTTGATCAATGCGCTGAAACAACTTTTGTCTTCATGTGTCAAGCAGACCTCTCAAAATGCGAACCAACCGCATGGTTCTCATCCAAGCCGCGAATCAACGGTAACTACAAACCAAGACGAAGACGTGATAATTCTGGATAAGGAAAACGTAGATCCTCTGGCATTCCGCAGGCGTGGAGACAAGGACTTCTCCGATCCCAAAGGTAATAATGTAGCACAATCTGGCACCCCACCCGCAGATTCAGGCAATCCCAACCACAGCGTCTTAGGTCAAAGGTATGTATTTGACGTCGGTTTCTCGAATCGTTTAACAAGGTATGTAGAAATGAGCAGACAAATACAACAACCATGCGGCGCAAACGTACTCTGAGTGACTTCATGGATGAGAGAGAATCGGAGAGAAATAAGCAAAAAGAGAGGGAACGCACAGAGCGAAGGGAACTGCATCGACAATCTCAACCACGGATACGCAGAACCTCAGGATCCAATACCATTTATGACAGGAACTCAAATGATCTCCGACACTATCCAAGGCTCGCTGGCGAAGCTCTCCCTAGGCCTGGCATGAATTCTTATTATAGAGCATCTCTTGAAACTCGCAGCTCTCCTCCTCGACCCAAGTCTAATTCCGACGTCAATGCTGACTTTTTGGACTCTCCTACATCAAGACGTTCCGGAACAAAGGGGCCCGCATCGTCACCTTCGAGACCAAATCCCGGTGCACTGTCACGCCACCGATATGTTGTTCCTGAATGGGCACGAACGAATACCGCAACGCAGCCACGTTTGTCAGAAGAGGCACAACGGGCATTGGCAGAAGCCGAGGAGAAGAAGAAAATGGAGCGGGAGGCTGTCAGGAAAAAATCAAGCTTGAGTTATAAGAGGCTAAGGCAGGAATCGAGAGCTGACTTGAAGCCAAAGCCAAAGCCGTTGGATGGGCCGAAGTCGGATCCTCCTCCGCCTGTTGCTGTGAACGATTCCTGCCCTGTGTTCGCAGCTTCAGAGACGTCGAATGATATTTTTTCTTACCTCCAACAGTCAAATGCTGGACTGTCATCTCCTCCACGTTCACCTAGATTATCATCGACATTGCATATACCCCAGACGCCTCCACAGAAACTCTCTATGCCGTTATTTACACCGGATAATGCTTCAAGTTCCCTCTTTACACCTACGCCCAAGGCTAAAAGTACTGGTCGGCTTGGCGGCATTGCGAGTCCTCTCGGGTGTTCTCCGTCACCTTGCACGAGAAGCAGAGCGGCCAAGATGTCACCCATTCAGGCTGTTGTGTCCGGAAGAAGTATCGGAGGGGCAGATGGATGGAATGGGAAGGTCAAGGAAGATAATGGCTGGGACGAAATTGATGGTCCACCGAGCTCACTACCAACCGCCAGCGACGGTGAAGACGATGTGCCAACTTCAAGCAGTTACAGTGTTGATGAAAAGTCATCCAATATCGAAGGAGAGGATGATGGGGAAGAACTTCCTGTTAGGCAGCATTGGGCTGGCCTTCCGCCATCTTCTCCACCACCTCCGAGCAGCCCAACATTAACACCCCAAGACCAGCATGACGATGATATGGAACTGACTGATTTGCCTGTTCCTACTTCCGATATTGAAGAATGCACGCCACCTTCCTTCCACGAGTCGGACAGTGGTGAAGGGACTGAAACAGCGGAAGATCTGTTTGATCCACTATTATCAGCATTATCTTCAGATGGTTCGGGCCCTTCAGACCTAGATATTTTTGCTCAGTTATCCTCCGATTTTCATGTCCAGAACGAAGGCAATATTCCAATCACGGACCCTACTCTTGAACCAATATTGCAGAATGGGCTTGTCGACTTTGACTTCACAGAATTTTGGGAGTCGTTCAAACCGATGGTACAGGACTACGCGAGCGCGCCCGACGCCAATAAGCTCGCGGAAGATATCCAGGCGCTATTTGGAGGTTGCCTGATGTAACTGGACACATCTCGTGCATATACCCGTGTATTTTTTTTGCATTGTTTGCCTATTTAATAGCAATGTCCAAGTAGCAACGTTTAGAAGTGAAAGGGATTTCAATTTGTCGTGTAGTACTCTGTAGTAGTTGTATCCGTCACGTGGCTTACTTGTAATGTCAGTTCGCGTCCAGGATGCTCAGCGAAAAGGCGAAAGGAAAACAGCGAGCCGTTGAGCCGTCTTCCCATGCTTCCACCTCTGCCGTATCGACTTCAAGTCCAGAAGAATGCAAGAGAGATTTCGTCGTACGCTTCACGGAAGGAGGTGTTACCGATTTAACTGTCACCATCCACAAAGGCGAAATAGTCCGAGACGTGAAAAGGAAGGTGAAGTTGTTCTGTACACGCACAGAGCAGCCGTTGTGTTTATATTGGCCCAGATCCGTCAAGCTCGTCCAGAGCTAAGAGACAGGCGTTTGCGGCTGATACTGTCTGGACAGCTACTAACCGATGGCACCCATCTGCTATCCCACTTTGCCCCCATTGAAGAACGCCAGGAAAAGGGCGCCGATGACGCATCACCTGATAGGCCTCAGAATACAGCTTGGTTGCATTGCTCTGTAGGCCCGTCTTTAGAGCCGGGAGAAGAGGAGGACGATGCAAGAACTCAGGTACTTCTTCTCCGCTTCCAAGGATATATAACAGTCCTAAAGCCTCATTCACGTATTAGACAGCTCAAATAAAGCCTCAGAGAGGATTTGACAGACTCGCATCTATGGGTTTCTCAGAATCTGATATTGCCAACTTTCGACGTCAGTTTCATAGTCGCTCGTTGATGAACTATCTCGACCTAGATTTTGAGTCGGAGGAAGAATGTGCGTAACTTCACTACTCATGATCATTGTAAAATGCTCAGAACGATTAGATGACGAGTATGCGCGGTCACTTGAGGAGCAATGGATCGATTCTCTGGATAATGCAAGCACAGCATCGCTTTCGCAGTCGTCAACTTCGTCCAGTTCTTCCGTACTTCAAGGAATTGTCATTGGATTTTTCTTTCCTATACTTCCGTTCTTCTTCATGCGCAATCAACCGGCGGCTGTCTTCTGGGAAGACGGTACATTACATGACACAACTCCCAACGTCATATTATCGTGCGTGATTTTCAATCTATTATTTCGCTTATATTAATTTTTACTTCAGCGAGAGCATGCAAGTGGGCCTTGTTGTCGGGTTCCTTATTAACATTCTTTTCGGGCTTTGGAGATTTGTTCTCAACACAGCCTAATCATATCAATACCCTATATTATATCTCCCATCTAGTGTCGCGGGAATTAAATATATAGCATACTTCGGGACAAGTTTAATTACAAGATATGTTAGCTAGATGTCGTAAACTACCCTCGCGCCAACCCATGCATAGGGATAGTTGTGCTGATAGAAATTTCTGAGTGTCCTTCGACCAGCGAGACGCGGAGTCGTTGCATAGGACGCCCCAAGCTGCACACGGAATTAGGTAGGCTCAAAATATGAGATTTCGAACTACGTACCACAACGTGATGCTTCGTGTCGAAGAAATCAGTTGAATACCCTGGGAATATCTTTGTTGGAGATAGGCCATCGTGGGTATCAAACAGAGTTGAAGTCCACTCCCAAATACCTCCGTTCGAACCACGACCATTGCGCTCGTCAAGACCGGTTGTTGCTCTGTAGCCAATTGTTAGCTCTAACCCAAACAAAGGGAACGTGTGACCAACGGCATGGCATGCCAGTTCCTAAACCCAACGTTTGCACCACCCTCGTAACCGACATCATACTTGTCCAAAAATAGCCGCAGTTCTGGCTCAGTAGGAAGGCGTCCATCCTTCGACTGGGCATAGAGTACAAGATCATCATAAGATGCAAGTACAGGCCAGTTACACGCAATTTCCATTGAAACTGGGCCGTATATCGTTCGCACCTATTTCCGTACGTCAAGGAAAAAATATTTTTATCATTGGAGTGGGTGTACCTTCAGTTCTCCGTTCTCCAGGCACCAGCTTTTCGGCAAGGATATATCGTCACGCTTCCTCCAAAATAACTCAAATTCTCTGTTAGTTACTGGTCGCCAATCCGCCTTGAAGCGGCCAACCGCAATAACTCTCGCCGGGCTCTCATTGTCCCACCCGAAGGTTCGCCCATGGACAGCAAATTTGTGTTCGTCCATAAGATCTTGATCTTCACAATCATCGTGCCCGAGCATGATTAGTTCGGGGCCTAGAATTACCGCCGGTTCAGGCGGAGTATGCAAATTTGCCCAATGGTGACCAAGTAGTTCCCATGGTGGGGTCGAGAAGCCAGGGGGTGGCAACATCCCCGTGCCCGCGCGTTGTATGAGCATATATAGAAGAGTCTGCATTCACAACATCTTCGGTCGCTCCAAGACACAGAGGTTATGAAACTTACTTCAATGTGAAAACTTTCGTGCTCAATAGTCATAATAAGTGTGCGCGCGACGTTACGTGTGAGCGGCCGTTCGCCGTTTTCAAGTTCACGATAAAGCCGAGTCAGACGAACACGAACATTGTCACGAAAAGTCAAGATCGATTCAAGAATCGGCCAGTCGTCATCCCTCTCCGGGACCTCAGAGTGTCTCTATGACATGATTAAATAAGGGATAATATGACGCTCTGCATAGGACGTACGTGACAGTGGTCTGGATCATCGACATGAGGGTCAATACCTCTCTAATTATAAATAGAGTAAATAACATGGATCTGCGTCGGGTAATTCGGTTCGGACAAACCTCAAATATATCCCAAAAGTGACTCGGTTCGGATGGACCCCCGCCGATGGCCTTCGACAATAGCATATCCAGAAACCTGCAGGAACCTGGGATGAGCAAAAAAAGAAAGAGAAAGTCCACATCACTCGCGGAATCATATGCAAAGTCACGAGGTCCCATGCAGACCACAAAACGCGCCATTCTTCCAACGTGGGTATATTGCCTTTTCTTTCGGGTGAACCTTTATCGGAAAGTGGGAGAAAACCGGGAGTGGCGGATAGGGGGAGGAACGAGAAAGCCGGCCTTTCCAATATGTGAAGGGACCACCGGCCTTTGTCAGTTAAACCGGATACAACCGAACGTAATGAAGCGGCCGAAAATAACCCCAAGTGCGATGCTTGAATTCGGTCAACGGACTGGATTAACTGAATAACCAAATTATTTCATTAGGTCCGGCAGGGACATTATTCTTTGTTACGGCACCTCGAGTTGGCTCAAATCTACTCCCTCTGGAGCTGTTCCGAATATGGTATTCAACCCCTTTGAGTTCCATTGCGTGGAAGGGATGCGCACGAAGACTTTGGGAGTTGGGACCTGTTGCAAGTCTCCGTGGAGGGAAAATTCTGAATTGGGAGTACTAGCACGGCTGTGGCCAGATTCAGAGCCGCTGGAGGAGAGCGGTGAGGAGGACGAGCTCATCTCAATAATGTGGAATGGTGGAATGATGGAAAAATTGGGGCTTATATAGACCTAATATATACAAAAAAGTGTAGCATAACGCCGAACAAGGCAAAAGAAGCGTACTAGAAACATCTCTGTTCCGCAATTACGCGCGCGACACGTCAACAAGCCACTCCTGACCCGGTTAACTCACTCAAATCGGGATCTAAAACGACAGGCTGCGGGTGTCGTGTGACCATGGTGGTCTGTGGTTCACCGGATCTTGGACAAGGATCCTCCTTTTGGGACGATGTGCGACACTAATAACGGGCGGGTTTCCGATGTGGACGATGGCCTAGTTTGTTAAAGATGGAGCAAGTGCCGAGCGAGCCTATGCCGTGAGCGACGAAGGCCGACAAGAAAGAGTTACGGGGGTGAAGGTAACCTTCCACTGGCACAAAACTCGGACCTTGGGATTGTACCCATCAGGCCGCAAAGCAACGGCCAGAGAGTCTAAGCCATGAGCATGCGCTCGTCAATAATACGTCAGAGAGCAGAAAGCCCGCCTAGGCCAGTGAGACTCTAAGAGTTTGGTTGTCCAGACACCGCACCGCATGAGAATACAGCAACGAAGTAATGCAAAAGTGATTGGAGGGTAGGGATTGTACGGAAGGTAAGAAACGGAAGAATATGCAGATATTTCTACTCGACCTGAAAATGAGGTGCTCAGACGTTGAAATGGCGTGATTAGTTGGTCATGTTTGAAGCTCAAGCCGAATGTAAATATGTATACAATGGTAATTATCCGATAAAAGTAGGCGCATAGAACAAACGAACGAATGAACGAAATCAATATTAAAGCTTCATTAATGCCTTCATTGCATTGGCAATGGCGTAGCTCGACTTGGCCATTACTTGTCGTGATTCTTTCGTAAGCTCAGGTAGTGCCTGCACTTCGCTGAGCCTGTTTGCATGATCGCTGAGATCGCGTAATATCTCGTTTCCTTGCTGAATGGAGTTGGATGGCAAATTATCCTTGCATACGGCCACAATGCTCGACACAATGGCTGTTTGAACGTCCAGATATCGCTGAGTGAAGTCAACATCAGTGATCGAACAGTTTAAAACATTTCAAAACATTTACAGTCAGCTCTGCCCAATTATCTTCCGGTCCTTCAGCTGCTCCCGAGTCGTCGCTCAGTGCTCCTCCTGAGTTCTGTTGATCAAAGATGGGCGGTGGCGAGCTCGTCTGCTCAGAGCTTGAATTATCTGATTGGGGACGGCGTTTGAGGTCCGTACGGCCATATGGAGGAGATGCGGTTGCTTCATGATGTCGTCCTTTGTTTGATGAGACGGACAAACCGCTCGTCTTTCGCTGATGTGCAGGTTTTGCTTCGTCAATTGAACGTAAAGTAGACACGAATCCACCAAACGGAGTCGAATTACTAGGTGAGTACTGCGTCATGGAAAACCTTTCCTGCTCGGCCTTGGTTGCTTTCCTGATTTGCACAGTTTTGCCCATCTCGGTTATTGTGACCGAAACATGGCTCGCTGCAGCGTCGAGCAAGCTCACAGGCGACATTCCAGCACTGGTCGCATGCGTTTTTGATGCAACGGCAAGGTTGCTCAGTGTTGCTTCCGCTCTCTCGCGCAGAGCTTGAAGTGACTCGATGTCAACGTCTGCATAATCACGTTGTGCTTTCCGTTCATATGCTCGCACATCGTCGGTGATCGCTGTGACGGCATTGACGACAGACTTCATAGGCTGTAAAACACGTGTCGGAGCGTTTGAGCGTCCCAGTGTCAAAAGGCTGTCAATAGCAGACTGGAAAGCCGTGATATGGATGTCGAGAATTCCACCTTCGGATGAAAATGGTAGCTGATCATCGAAGTTGGGTGGCTGTAAGAAGAGCTGCGATGTCGCTGTACGATTATTAGCGACAGTTGAGCTCATGGACGAGGACGTATTACCTTTCACTGTCCTCAATTCTGTCTTGGCCTGTTCATACTTTCTCTTATATTCCCTGAGTTGGTTATCAAGTTCTCGTATAACCTTTGAGTCCGACTCTTTAGCCGCCATCAATTCATCGTTACGGCGCGAGAGATCGGTGAGTTCCGACATAAGTCCCTCCAACTCAGACTTGAGGTTATCGACCAGTCCTGCATCCGTCTAGCATACCTAAATCAACCAATGATAGCCCAGACAACCGTATGTTCTTACCCTCATCTGCCAATTCTGTTTGTCTTCTTCAAGTTTCTCCAATCTGTTACGCAGTATTTGAAGTTCGTCTTCGTCTTCGGCAGCCCGTCGGGATTCGCGTTCCTTTTCGCGCTGACGAACGTCTCGTAATTCATCTAAATCCTTTTGTAGGGCCCTAACAATGGTAGCTTGTTCTTCGGCCCGCTGGAAAGTATTGATTAACAAACACAGATGTACACAGAAAGAGCTAAAACGCACACGACGAAACCCGGCCAGTTCGTCCTCTAATTGTTTCACCCGAGCTTCACTGTCCCTCAGTTTTCTATCTCTATCAGCGATGTCCCCAGCATCTCGTTGAAGGTTTGATATCTGTCCTTGCAATGTTGCTATCTTAAATTCGTATTCGCGGCGCAGCTTTTCTTGCTCCTCTGCAAGACTTGTGCGGCCCTGTACAGCACGAGTGCCAGCAGGACCACTCGCTGACCTGTCAGAATTCACGGATGATCTTCCAAATTTGTCGTAATAATCTTCACCATTGCGAGAGATGCCGACGTCATCGTCCTCATCTTCCATTACTTTGAGTCTAGCACTCAGCCCACTTAACCCGGCCGGCGGGCTTCGAGGACTCAATGGGCTTGGGTAATCGCTGGCACTATCTGGATCGCCATCAGTCAGTGCACTTGTCGCCCCGTGATCCCTGCCCGTGTCTCTACTTTGATCGCGTTCATCAACACTGTCGCGCAGTTCGCGTCCATAAGGCACTTCAATGTACTCTTCCTCAATCGTGCTCTTGGTTGGAATAATCATTCCGCTAGTTGCTGTCGCACTCTGCCCCGCGGCAGTACTGCCAGTCGCTGTCATGTCACTCATTCCGCCAACACTCGTGGAGCCGCTCGGTCGTCTTCCGTGGTCGATGCTAGCATTCATAGACCGATCCCTATCCTCTGGTCGACGAGGAATATCCTGTGACGGTCTACGGCGGGAACCAGCACCATATCCATCTTCACTCACTCGAGCCTGTGGTAGATATGAATCGTCAACTCGTCTATAGGCGTCATCGCTCCGCCGGGTCGGATAGTAGTCGCTGTCGTTCGTCCGTCGTCTATCCACCGATGGTTTACGGCTAGGACCGCTCCCTCCATACCCACTATCTGAGGGTCTATCGGCGGAGGTTCGACCAGAAGTTCGAGAGCTATTAGTTGCACGGGGAGGAGATCCAGCATAAAATTCAGGTGCAGGGGAGTCGTCGTAAGCAGAGGCAGCACTACCCCGTCCAGACGGCTGCAAGAATATAACAATTGACGACGCAATAAAAAGCCGATGGACATACATTTTCCTTGAATTCTGGGTATCTCCTTGAGAGTTCGAAATAGACGTCGCTTGAGAGATCTTCGAAACGTGAGGTGGGAAGTGTTGCGAGTTTCTGCCGCGCTTGGTTACGCTTTGGATGGAAGTCTTCTCTGACCGGCAGGAACGGAACTGTTTGAAGATGAATGATATTGTGCAAAGTAACGATGATTAACAGACCTTCATTTTCATTCTTTCTACGCATAAGCTCGTCATAAACGTCTGTGGAAAGTTCATGGAACTGCTGAATCGTTAATCTTGTGAGCTTCTGTCTGGCAGTTGTGCGAGAATTTGGAGGTGCTGCAGCGGATGGGATTAGCGGAGATCAGAGGGGGCAGGCACGAATCAAACATTTTGCTAAGTACACAGCAAGATAGCGAGAAAGTTCATCGAAGTGTATCTTAGAGACGGAACGGTATTCCAAAGCTGGGACGGCGGGGACATTCTTGTTCCCAGATCTATAGGAATCGGTATTACGATAATTAGAGATTCCGGAGAACGTAGTTGGTGCGGGCGAGGGTGCTCGCGAAGGGCCCCGCTTCATTGTGAGAGGAGAAGACAGTCGACACTATCCTGACCTACACGCTGCAGACGCATGTCATCTCGCACAAACATTGAAACAAACAAATCATTCCACGCTAGTCTATCTATGTATCCTATCTTATCTTACTCGCTCTTGGTCTCTCGCGCAACTTTCCGCAGTGCCCGTTTCCGGATGCTCTTATGTAGCCCATGCGTATATCTGATAAACAACCCCGGCATCCCAATCACACCTATCCCGTATTCCAGCAGCGCATGCGACCAGTACGGCGTCGACGTGTTCGGCCGTCCGCTGCACGCCGCTCCACACCCAAGCCCAATTTTAGACAGGACGGACCGCACGTACGGCCCGGGCGTAGGAACCGTCACAGATGCCCTACGGATTTTGGACAACTTCGACACCTAAATACACATAAGTTAATGGCAACTGAATAATACGTGATCATACGATGAAATATGTGTTGATATGTTCGACAACGATATTGTGCTGCCTCACTTCCTCGCCCAAGGCACTTGAAAACGTAGAAAGGAATGCCTTTGTGCCAGAATACGTAGCCAGCATCGGAGAAGGAATAGCTCCAGCGAACGAGCCAACGTTCAGGATCAAACCCCGCTTGCTTCATAACATCTAAGATGCAAGAAAACAAAGGTAAGTAGTGCTTACCGTTGAACCATGCCGGGCAAAGCCGCATAGGTAACACGTAACGTAGCATGCACGTTGACATTCACAATGTCGGTCATCTCGGGTCGAGGTGTATCAACAAGATAAGCCGGTATTGCATGTGATTTTCCAACATTGTTGACTGAAGGTGTTGAATTGCTTCACCGTAGATTCATTATTAAAACCTAGCTTACCAAGAACCCCAATATTCAAACTACGAAGGACCTCTGATAATTCTGCATATGCGTTCTCATCAAGGATAGCGAAGTCTATGGAGTGTGTGCACGTGGAAATTTGAGGATACTTGTTTCCTATGAGAATATCAGTTTTTCAAATTACAGAGAAAACATATAGTCCTTACGAATCTCTGCTGCGGTCTCATCCAAGACCGTTTTGTTCCTAGCAATCAAGAGAATGTTGAATCCCGCTTTGGCAAGCTGAAATGAGAATTCTTTGCCAATGCCGTCCGATGCACCCGTGATCACAGCCCATGCCCCATCACGCGCGCCGAACTTTTTGAGCTAGAGGGACAATCAGAATCCTTGATCAAGTTGTCATGGATGCACACACGCTAGCACCAGGGAGAATGAATGTCTGCAATATGACTGACACGGTACGGTAAACCAGACGAACGACAGTCAATGCGCCTAGTGCAAAAAACAGTGCGCTCGTAATTGGCCATTCCGACACTGGGTGGATAAACTTTCGACATGTGTAGTTGTTCGGTGCAATAGACTCACCAGTAGCATTTAATGACACCAACATGATAGCGCGTCAACGCGTTGATTGTGTTGGACTGTTTGGGTTTACTCAATTTCCACGCGGTGACACCAAGCAATGTTCAAAGCGTTTCACGAGCATCTTACATATGATTCTAGGCCTCGGTTTACAATATTGCTTGTCCGAGGCGGAAATATTTTCTTAATCAGGGCTTTGCCACCCACCATGCGGTGCCATAATTATGTCCATTGTCGGCCGGAGCCGCCGGCAGAGTGTTTAGCGCTTGCGACATATGACATTGATATGATCGGGTTACAATCGTCGGGTGTGTTTCCTTTGGGACACGATTGGCTGTGTCATCATCTCTCTCACAATGATGGACATTGAGCAGTGCGTGTTTCCTTTGTCGATCTTCTGTCTCAGTCTACTACTAGTACTACGGCCCAAAGGTTTCGAAAGGCAGGCTATCAAGTCATAGATCAAATTTGCGAATACTATTACTCACTAGAAGAGCGACCCGTTGCTTCTCGAGTGGAACCCGGATACCTCGGACACTCCCTGCCCCGTAAGACTAGGCTCTTCATGCCATAACAAATGAGTATCTAAGAAGTAAACGTTAAGCCTGCGCACCAGAAAAAGGCGAAGACTTCCAGGCTATCGCCGATGACTACCAACGGCTTATCCTTCCTGGTAGCGTGCATCCTGAAAAGATATTCGGGAGCTCACCTTATCACAGGCATGACACATTGGCAACATCCATCATTCTTTGCTTATTTCCCCACCGCATGCACTTTCGAAGGGATGCTCGCGGACTTGTATTCCTCGAGTACCTGCAATCCTGGTTTTAATGCAAGTCCCACTATGCTAAGGAAATTCATTTGCTAAGGTCCTCTTAAACAGTGGTCTGCGAGTCCCGTTTGTACTGAGCTGGAGGTCATTGTTATGGACTGGGCCGCTCGCCTCTTTGGACTTTCGCCAACCTTCTTGAATTCGTCCGGCGTTGGAGGAGGTGTCATACAGGTTAGCATGGTAGTGTCAATAGCATGACGTTAGCTGATCGGAGGCAGAGTACTGCATCCGACTCTGCTCTTGTCGCAGTAGTTGCAGCACGCTCTCGTTATCAAGTCAAACATCCTAATTGTAAGGCAGAAGAATTGGTGATATACACCACAACGCAGACCCATTCGCTTGGAACGAAGGCAGGGCTTGTTCTAGGA
>WNGI01003652.1_pt1 | contig 13626 bp, 12 predicted proteins | sample 5400621 | NCBI WGS metagenome assembly WNGI01 (sample SAMN13153374, study PRJNA577476) | soil metagenome | isolation source: 20 cm soil or saprolite under Garry oak tree replicate 1 | place: USA:California | collected 2016-06-15
GTCCGCGCAGTCGAAATGGATGTCTTCCACCATTGCCCCGCAATTTTCACAGTAGAAAATGACGTGTTCTTTTTCTCCAGGCGGACGGCGCCGCTCGACAACCACACCGACCGTGTCCGGCGGCCGCTGCGGGGAATGCGGAACATTTGGCGGGATAAAGAACGTTTCGCCTTCTCTGACGATATGGTCGACGATGCGATCGCCTTCGCGAACGCGCACCTTAATGTCGCCCTTGAGCTGGGAAAAGTACTCCTCCGAATCGACGAGATGAAAATCGTTCCGCGCGTTTGGCCCCTTGATGACCATCACGAAAAAATCCCGGCCATCGTAAAGATAACGGTTGCTCACCGGCGGTTGAAATTTGTCGGCGTTTTGCTCGATCCATTTTTTCAGGTCAATCGGCGGTTGCACAGTCGTCATGCAAAGAGCGTATTTGGCCATGCCCAAAGCGTCAAACCGAGGAGTGAGTTCGCAATTACGGCCCGTTCGGCGCTGTAACGTTACTCGCCGGCGCGCTAACGAAACGACCATCACCCCGACATTTAGAGTTGAAGTGTGCTAATGAACCCCGCATAAATATCCGCTCTCCATGAAGCCGCGCCGTTTTTTCCAGATCGCAGCCGCAAGCCTGGTTGCGTTGGTAATATGCAGTTGTGAGGAGTATCCACCTTATGCGCCCGGCCTCTATCCCCGCGCCGCTCCCGCGGGTTGGTGGCATGACGAAGGCGCTTCCGGCTCGCCTAAAATCATCGTGCATATCGGCGAACAAAAAGCTTACTTCTACAAAGGAAAAACATTGGTCGGCGAAACGACGGTCTCCACGGGTAAACCCGGTTTTTCGACTCCACCCGGTCACTACACGGTCCTATCAAAGGATGTAGACCATGTCTCAACCATATTTGGCGATTACGTGGATAATTATGGCAGCGTGGTGAGATCAAATATTGACGCACGAAAAGATTCCCGCCCAAAAGGCTCGCATTTCGATGGCGCGCGGATGCCGTACGCGATGTTCTTCAGGAGCGGTTACGCGATGCACCAGGGATATGTTCCACCGTTTGCTGCATCGCACGGTTGCATTCGCATACCAAAGGGAATGGCAAGTCTGTTTTTCGAACACGCACCCGTAGGAACGCCGGTGACCGTAACAGAGTGACCGCTGCACATCGGATCGGTTGAGTTGTAGCCGGCATCGGTGATGCCGGGCATCCTCAACAGCTCGCCTGAACCAGCCGGGATCACCGATCCCAGCTACAGCGCAGGATTTTTGTGCTAAAATTTCGCTTGGAGCATGAAGCAAAGCATTATCGATGATCAACGTACCAGCGCCGTGCACTTGAGCACTGAGGAACTGCAACGCTATTCGCGCCACCTTATCATGCCCGAAGTGACAGCTGATGGGCAGCGCCGGCTAAAGGCAGCGCGGGTGTTGTGCATTGGTGCTGGCGGACTGGGGTCCCCTGCGGCACTCTATCTTGCGGCAGCAGGCGTGGGAACAATTGGCATCGTCGACTTCGACGCCGTCGATCTTTCCAATCTGCAGCGGCAAATACTTCACGGGACAAAGGACGTCGGACGCGGCAAATTGGAATCGGCGCAAGACAGGCTACGCGACATCAATCCGAAGATCGAGCTCGAATTGCATCAATGCCGGTTCTCCAGCGAAAACGCTTCGGAAATTGTGTCCAAGTACGACGTTGTCGTGGATGGGTCAGATAATTTCGCCACGCGTTATCTGTCCAACGACGTCTGTGTTTTCGAGCAAAAGCCAAATGTGTACGGCTCGGTATTTCGGTTCGAAGGGCAAACGACCGTGTTCGCGCCGCACCTGGGCGGACCCTGCTACCGGTGCCTTTTTCCGGAACCCCCTCCGCCGGATTCAGTACCGAACTGCGCGCAAGCGGGCGTGCTCGGAGTGTTGCCCGGGATAATCGGAATGCTGCAGGCCATTGAGACGATCAAGCTCATTGTCGGTATTGGCGAGCCCCTGATTGGACGGCTGCTTCACTTCGACGCACTCAAGGTCAAATTTCGAGAGCTCAATCTGCGGCGCGATGCGCAATGTCCAGTTTGCGGTGAGAATCCAACGATCTTTGCACCGATTGATTACGATCAATTTTGCGGAGCGCGCGACGAACAAGCCGTACCGGCAATATCCGTCCATGAACTGAAACGAAAGACCGACGCGCGCGAAGCATTCGAGTTAATCGATGTGCGTGAACCATTCGAATACGAAATCGCGCGGATCGATGGTGCGAAGTTAATCCCGCTCGGAGAAATCGCTGAGCGGACGGACGAGCTGCAACGGGAGCAGCCGATCGTTGTCCATTGCCACAGCGGGAAGCGCAGCGCACAGGCGGTGCGACTGCTGCAACAGCGCGGTTTTAGCAACGTTTACAATCTCGAGGGCGGGATCGATGCGTGGTCAGACCAGATCGATCCGAGCGTGCCGAAATATTGACTTCGTGCGACTGCCGGACTAAGCCACGGCGTAAGGCGATTACTTTAGCACCTCAGCGAGTTGTTTGGCGCTGGGGACATCACTCCAGCGCGCCAGCAATTTCCCGTCTCGCGCGAAAACCAGCACGCGAAACTCCGCCGCCTCGGCCGGTTCCTCGAGCTGCGCAGAGGCTGAGCCATCAAAATCGGTCACAACGAAGATGTCGCTCCTCGCGTCATGCTGAATTTTTTGTGCGTCGTACCGTGTCTGAAGCCGTTTTGCTGCCTCCTGCATGCGGTGGCGGATGAACGCGGTCGCTACGTTCCGCACGATGACGCCGTGCTTTCTGGTGAATCGAACAATGGTGATCATCCTGTATTTTGGATTACCCAAACAATAGTTGGGAATCCTGTCCCCAACCACGTGCGCCTTTTCCCAATCGCTCTTGGTGGCCAGCACCAATACGGTCACGTGTCCATCGGCGGTGGAAAGCTTGTTGCCATTAATATCCACAAAACTGAGCGAATAGATCGCTCCAGTTGAAAGTGCGCCGCGCACAAGCGTAGCGGGAAGAAGAGGCCCGATAACTGCAACGAAAAAGAATTGAAGTGCGCGCAGCTTCACAAGTAAGCAAATTGACGACGATGTCGCGCACTGACAACCTCCGGTCTGTCTTATCGTATTCAGCCTCTCCATTCAGCCGGCGGACGATTGTGGTATGTGCGAGGATATCGATCATTTTCATTTGTGGCTGGCCTGGCAGCTGCGATCGCATGGGGGGCTCGCGCTCCTCGCAGTTGACGCAGGATGCAGACACCAAATCAGCCCAGGGCGATTTTGCGCGGGCGATCGACCTTTACGAAGCCGCGATCGATGATAGTCCACGCAGCGCTGAGATTCACTACAAACTGGCTCTTCTTTACGACGATAAACTCAACGATCCCGTCAGCGCACTGCACCATTTCAAACGCTACCTCGCGTTAAGTCCAAACGGTCCTCATGCAAATGAGGCTAAAAATTCGATGAAACATGACGAAATCGCGGCGCTGACCGCGCTGTCTGGCGATTCCGTTATCCCCCGATCAGAAGCGGCGCAGTTGCGCAATGAAAACCTTAATCTACGGAAACAGCTTGAAGCGCGTACCGCATCATTACGAATCGGCTCGGAGAAATCGCAGACGAAAGACGCAAGCTCAAAAAAAATTGCGTCGAAGAAGGGGGACCGAAGCTATGTTGTGCAGCCGGGCGACACTCTCTTCTCTATTTCGCGAAAATTTTATAAGTCATCCAAGCATTGGAAAGAGATTCGCGATGCGAACGAAGAAAATATCCATGACCCGAAAAAACTCACGGTCGGACAGACTCTGATAATTCCCTAGACATTGCGCAAGAGTTGTAGCCGGGATCGGTGATCCCGGCAGAATGAACCAAGTCAGGGAACCCGCATCAGCGATGCCGGCTACAACATCATGCTGTCACTCCCAGCAATTCCCGTTGCCATGGAACCAGCAACGACGCTGTTCGTGCCTGGTCTGTCGCGATCGCCTCCAGCGTATGACGCGGCGCGATGAAAGATGGCTCCAAGCCGAGCTCTTCAGCTGATTTGTCGCGCCGCCGCCGCAGCTCCTCTGTGCGCCGGACAGTCTGCGCACTTGGTCGAGTTCCAAAACGCCGAGGCAACACCGGCCAATCCGATTCAGGCGCCGCCAGTGCGATTCGTGCTGCCTCACGAAACGCCCGACGTCGCCGAGACGAAAAATGTTTGTAATCAGGCACGCTCCCCGAAGCGAAACCTACCGCAGCGTCCACAAGCTTTTCGTTCTGTAAAATGTGAAATGGCGGACGATCGACCATTTCCGCTTCTTTTTCGCGCCATTGCCAGAGGGCGCGAAGTACTGCCGCGGGCCGCCCCTCAAGCGAGCCAGATCCGCGGATACGCCAAAATTCATCCTGCTTTCGGACACGCGCGACGGCCGCCTGCTCGATCGCGCGCTGACACGATTGCCGCAGCCAGTCCCGGCGCTGATGACGATCCAACTCGGCTTCCAACTTTTCGGCAAGTGATAACAGATAACGCACATCGTTAATTGCATATTCCGCCATTCGAGCCGGCAAAGGCCGTTTTGCCCAATCCGCTTTCTGTGAGCCCTTCGGCAATTCCACGCCAAAATAGCGTTTCACGAGCGCAGCCAGACTGAACTCGCGAACACCCAGGAGCCGAGCTGCAATCATCGTGTCGAAGATCCTCTGCGCGGTGAAGTTCAGGCCGCGCCGCAGCATTCGCAGATCATAATCGCCGCCGTGCAGAACAATTTCTCTATCTTCCAGCGCCCGGCGCAGTGGCTGCAGGTCGAGATCAGCCAGCGGATCGACAATTACGTCGTGCTGTAGGCGGGATCGTTGATCCCGGGTGCCGGAGCCAGTTTCCACATCCGGGCCGGCATCATCGATACTGGCTACAGCTGGCACACTGATCTGAAGCAGACAAAGTTTCTCTCGGTACGAATGCAGGCTGTCTGCTTCAGTATCGAGCGCGATGCGATCGGCAGCGTCAACCTTCTTGAGCAGCTCAGTCAGCCGGCAATCGGTTGCAATAAAGCGCGGTCGTAATGACGAATGACGAATGACCAAGCTCGAACGAATGTCGAAATCCGAATGACGAAGGGCGCGCTCCAAGCCCTGCTTCGTCATTTGCACATTCGGGCTTCCTTCGTCATTCGTCATTCGTCATTCGTGCTTCGTCGTTCCCGTCACTTCAATCCACTCAAGAGGAGCTCCGCGTTAGTCTTCGTCACGTGTAGATTGTCGATCAGTTTTTCCATCGCCTCGAGAGGCGGAAGCGCTGCCATCGTTTTGCGCAGCATTAGCACCCGTTCCCATTCATCGGGATGATAAAGCAACTCCTCGTGTCTCGTAGCTGAGAGCAGCGGATGGATCGCCGGATAGAGCCGCTTCTCCTGCAACGCGCGATCGAGATGCAGCTCCATGTTGCCGGTGCCTTTGAATTCTTCGAAAATCAATTCGTCCATTCGGCTGCCAGTTTCTGTTAAAGCAGTCGCGAGCACGGTCAGGCTGCCGCCTTCTTCTGCATTTCGGGCCGAACCGAAAAATTTCTTCGGCTTAATGAGTGCCTTCGCTTCGACGCCGCCCGACATGATTCGGCCTCTGCCCGGCTCCAGATTATTGTATCCGCGTGAGAGCCGCGTGAGGCTGTCGAGCAAGACCACCACGTCGCGTTTTAGTTCCACCAAGCGTTTCGCGCGCTCCAGCACTATCTCGGCTACCTGGACATGTCGTTGCACGCTTTCGTCAAAGTTCGAATGGTAAATCTGGCAATCACCGGACCCGCCTCCGGCGGGCAGCCCCTTCGAATGCTCGGGCGCGGCAGCAGAAGCGATTCCCGTAGAAGGGGCTGCCCTCCGGGTGCTGAGCAGATCAATTTCTCGCTCCAAATCCGTCACTTCTTCCGGGCGCTCGTCTACTAGAAGCAGGATGAGCACAATCTCCGGATGATTTACGCGAATGGCTTTAGCGATTTCCTTGAGCAGGATCGTCTTGCCCACCCGCGGCGGCGCGACGATAAGGCCGCGTTGTCCGCGCCCGAGCGGTGTCAGCAAGTCCACCGCGCGCGCGCTGATGGAGTTCGTCTTGGGGTTTTCCAGAATAATCCTGCCCTGTGGAAATTGCGGCGTGAGCTGGTCAAAGTGCGTCGGCTGCGTCCACTCCTCGACGGATTGGCCTTCGACACTTGTGACCGTGTCGAGTGAGAGGAACTTCTCACGCTGCGCTGGTAGTCGAACTCTCCCGGCGATCTTTTGGCCAGGGCGCAACTGGTATTGTTCAATAACGGCGCGCGGAACGGCTACGTCCTCGGGGAGAGGCAGAAAATTAAATTTTGGCCAGCGCAAAATCGCAAAGGAGTCGCTGACCTGATCCAGGAAACCTTCTGCAGTGACAGTTGTGCCGCCGCCGCTTAACGCTGTGCGGACAATATCGAGGATGTGCTGATGGCGAGAGCGCGCGGGATGCAAAAACAAATCCAAATCACGCGCCAACGCTTTTAGTTTTTTTTCCGAAAACTCTTGCAGCTCATTTAGATCAAGTGAGCGAACTATAGCCGGGATCGTTGATCCCGGGATCTGCGCTCCCTTTTCAGCGGCTGTGCCAGCCCCCTTGTCAGCAGGCGACCCGTTTTCGGCAGACTTCGGCGTGGCGCGCACGCCTGCCTCCGAAGTTTCGGTCTGCGGAATCGATACCTCTACCTTTTCGTCCATGATTGCGGTTGCCAAAGCGCACCAAGAAAATGCGCTTGCTCCATCAGCGCCGCACGACTGCCGTCATTCCACACGACGTGGTCCGCTCGCGCGATTTTGTCGTCCAGTGGCATTTGTGACTTAATCATCTCTTCAGCTTCCGTGTTTTTGAGCGACATTCGTTGTGTCAGCCGGGCCAGCTGCACCTTGTACGAACAGACCACCACGACCACCCGGTCGCACAATGCTTCACCGCCGGTTTCATAAAGGAGTGGAATATCAGCAAAGAAAAAATCGGGAGAATTGCGATGCCTTTTCGCCTCAGCGCTCCATTGGCGGCGAATCCGCGGATGGAGGATCTGTTCAAGCGCGCGTTTCTTAGTCGCGTCGTTAAATATTATTGCTCGAAGTTTGTCGCGATTCAAGTCCCCGTTGCGTGAAAAGACGCCGGCGCCAAACTCCGCACGAATTTCTTGCTTCACCTCTGGAAGCTGGACCAGAGTGTGAGCTGCCTGGTCGGCATTGAAGAATTTCGCTGTGGGAAAGATCTCGCGGAGACATTCGCAGAACGTGCTTTTACCTGTGGAAATTCCGCCCGTGATCCCGATTGAAGGCATTTGCGAACCTCACCGCGGCGTGATGCCTTCGGCAAGATCAACATGGAAGGTTTGCTTCACTTTCGTTGTGCCGAAAGTTAATTCCGCAGCGTACTCTCCGGCAGGGAGAAGCCGCTTTGGGTCGTCTCCGCCGTATTCCACGCTGACGTCTTTGGTCGGCCGCAAATCCCAGTTCAACCGAGTAAAACCTTGCGTCCCGGGCGCTTTCAGGTTTGCGACCGGTTGTCCGGTTGATTTGGTAACGGCGATTTTGATTTCATCACCAGTAAACTCCCGTACCCAAACCGTGAACAGCGCGCCCTCGGGTGGATCTTGCCCGCGATAAATTCCCTTGCCGTTCGAATCAACAAATCCTGGTTGGAGATATGCGCCGGTCACGGAACGCACGCTAAACAATTGGGCCGGCTTCGCCGCAATCTCTGGGGTGAATTCTCGAAATGGCACAGTGTCGTCAAGGATGGCGATGCTGCGACCATGTGTCGCGATGACAAGGTCTGACGTCCGGGGATGAATCTGGATGTCATCCACGCGTACCGAAGGAACATCGCCGATGCGGACCCAATGTGAGCCTTCATCGAACGATGCGAATATCCCGAAGTGCGTGCCTGCGTAGAGCAATTTCGGATTCACCGGGTCTTCTCGGACCACTTCTACTGGGTTGGCTGGCGGAAGATCCCCCGTGACCGATTGCCAGGTTTTGCCGAGGTCCGCCGTGCGCAAAATCGCGGGGCTATCGTCGCCCGAGCGATAGGCATTGGCTGCGACGTAAGCGACGTTGGCATCGGCATTGGAAGGCTCAATGCGCACGATCCATTGGCCGCGTGCCGGCTCGGGCAAATTGTTCGTCAATTCCGTCCACTTGCCACCATCGTTCTCTGTGACCCAGAGCCGCCCGTCATCAGTCCCAGCCCACAACAGGCCGGCGCGCTTCGGCGATTCGTCAAGCGAAAAGACGACGCCATAATTTTCCGCGCCGCTGCCAGTGGCGTTTGTTTTCGTCGGATCATTGTGCGTCAGGTCGGGACTGATCACTGAGTATTTTTCCATCCGCTCAGTCAATTTGAAGACGCAATTTCCGCCCAAATAAATTACGCCCGGTTTATGTCGGCTCATGACCATCGGTGAATTCCAGTGAAACCGATAGCGCGGTTGGCCTTCAGCCGGCTCGGGACGCAAACGACGTATCTCGCCATTTCGCAAATTGATCCGGTGCACTTCGCCTTGCTGGCTCTCCGCATAAAATGTGTCGCGATCGGTTGGATCGAACAGGACATAGAAACCGTCCCCGCCGGCAAGCGCAGTCCAATCGCAGTTGCGAATGCCTTCCTTGCTCTGCACGCCGCTTGGTCCAACCCAGTTCTCGTTATCTTGAAGGCCGCCCGCGATTCTGAAATACGGCTTCGTGTCGTCGAGGGAGATTCGATAAAATTCTCCCGAGGGAATCTTATTCAAATGATCCCAGTTCTTGCCGCCGGCAAAACTTTGATATACGCCGCCATCAGTTCCTAGTATCACGCGCTGGCAAACTGCCGGTTTCGGCGGCTTGTTCTTGTCTTCCGGTTTGGGCGGCTTTGGCGCCGGCACAGTGCCGGGTTGAATCGCAAACGCGTGGCAATCGGGATGAACTTTCTCACTGAGATCTTCGCGAAAATTTTTTCCACCGTCATCGGACGCGAATACCGCGAAACCGAGAAGATGAACCCTCTGGTCGTTTGCAGGATCGATGCGAATCTGACTGAAATAAAATGGCCTCGGGTCCATGGCGCTGATGCGCGTCCATTTTTCGCCTCCATCTTCAGATCGAAAGACGCCGCCGGCTTTGCTGCGCAGATCGGTGAGCGAACCGAGTCCGCCTTCGTAACTTTGGACGACCGCCATGACAATCTTTGGATTGCTGACACTGATCGCCAACCCAATGCGGCCGGTTTGCGCCGGCAAACCGCCGCCAAGTTTCTTCCAGGTTGCACCGCCGTCGGTGCTCTTAAAAATTCCACCGACGTCCTCGCCGCCGGTCAAGCCTGGGCCAGATGTGAAACTCCATGGCGTTCGCTGTCGCGCGTAAAGCGCAGCAAAAATGATCTGTGGATTCGTTGGGTCAACTAACACATCACCGCAGCCAGTGCGGGCGTCGTGCGGAGCTTCCGCGTGCAAGATTAGTCTCCATGTTTTGCCCGCGTCGGTCGTCTTAAACAGTCCGCGTTCACCGCCGTCTTTCCACAAATTCCCCATTGCCGCGACATAAGCGACCTCCGGTTTTTTCGGATCGACAACGATCCGTGCGATGGCGCGGCTCTCTTTCAGCCCGATGTTCTGCCATTTCTCGCCGCCATCGGTCGATCGATAAACGCCATCACCCCAATCGGACGAATTACGATCATTGGCCTCGCCGGTGCCCACCCAAACGATATCAGAATCAGAAGGCGCAATCGCTACTGCACCGATGGAGAGCATCGGTTGCTTGTCGAAGATCGGGTCGAACGTAGTGCCGTTGTCATTCGTCTTGAACAGACCGCCGTGCCCAAGCCCAACGTAAAAGACAGATGGATTGCGCGGATCGATTGCAATGTCCGAGACACGACCGCCCATCACTGCGGGTCCGATCGAGCGCGCTTTCAGATTTTTGAAGAGCACGTCAGTAAGTTGCGGTGGGGTCGGCGAAGGAGTCGAAGCCGGCGCGCGTGATAGCGGCGTTGCGCCTGAGGCTGGGGTCGCTGTTACCGTGCTTTGCGGCGACGGCGAAGGCATTTCCTGAGCGGGCAGAAGATCGACAATCGACAATAAGAAAGCGCAGCAGCATAGCAGTCGAGTAATCATGAGACGGTTACCATCGCGTTCTACAGTTGTAGGGCAAGCGCGTCGCTTGCCGAGATAAAAGGGCTGACAGGCGGAGCGCCTGCCCTACAATTCGCCTTTTTTGCGATGCGCGGAATCGTTGTAACCTTGTAACTGTTTAACTTCTTAATTCTTATGACCGAACAAGTTTTGACGGGAAAAGTTGGCGTGGTTTTCGGTGTAGCGAACAAGCGCAGCATCGCGTGGGCGATCGCGAAGGCCTGGGCCGCCGCGGGTGCGCGCCTGATTTTTAATTATCAAGGTGAGCGGTTAAAGGAAAACGTCGAGGAACTGGTCGGCGAGTTTGGAGAGCAAACTCCGTTGTTTCCCTGCGATGTTTCCAGCGACGATGAGATCAGCGCGTTTTTTGAAAAAGTGCGGAGCGAAACCGACCGCGTCGATTTGATGCTTCACTCGCTTGCTTTTGCTCCCCGCGAAGCGTTGGAAGGCGACTTTGTGAGTACAACGCGCGAAGCGTTCCGTGTCGCACACGATATCAGCGCTTACTCGCTGGTGGCGCTCGTGCGCGAAGCGGCACCGTTGATGACGAATGGGGGCAGCATCGTGGCGATGACCTATTACGGTTCGCAAAAGGTCGTGCCGCACTACAACGTGATGGGCGTGGCCAAGGCAAGCCTTGAAGCTACTACTCGTTATCTTGCCTACGATCTAGGTCCGAAAAAAATCAGGGTGAACTGCATTTCCGCAGGACCAGTTCAGACGCTGGCCGCCCGCGGCATCAGCGGTTTCAGCGCGATGCTTAAACATTATCAGGAGCGCGCGCCGTTGAAACGCAGTTGCGATCCAGCTGAGTTAGGCGCCACCGGAGTTTTCCTCGCCAGCGACGGAGCCGCAGCGATCACTGGCCAGGTAATTTACGTCGATGGCGGCTATCAAATAACGGGCATGTGATAGTGTCTCTCTTTCTTCCTCTTCCTCTTCCTCTTCGTCTTTTCTTTTCCTCATACTCGAAATTTGAAGCGCTGCACGGCGCGCCCTCGCCACGGCGAGCGGGTTGTGGTCGCGTCCTACCATCGTAACCGACAATGATTGCGCGCATTTGGCACGGGTGGACCAAACCAGCGGACGCGAAAACATACGAAGAGATGCTGCGCGATGAAATTTTTCCAAGCATCGCGGCGCGTAAGATTAACGGCTACCGCGGCGCCGAGTTGTTCATCCGCGAGGATGGCGACGAAGTTGAGTTCGTTACACTCCTCCGATTCGATTCCATGGACGCCGTGAAGGAATTCGCCGGCGCGGACACGAGCAAGCCGGTCATTTTTCCGAAAGCCGAGACGCTCATCACACGAATGGAGCAGGCGCGGCATTATCGAGTCGCGATCGCGAGAGAATTATAGGGCAGGGGCTCCGCCTGCCGCCGCTCGGATTTGCCCCACGACTGACGTGCGCGCACGTTCAGCCACATGAAGCTTGCGTCAAGGTTACGGGAGATACTCGGCAATAAGCTCGTTGCTGATGATCCGGACACGCTCGCTGCGCACAGCGGCGACAAATGGTTCGCAGCGTATGAGCCCGAGGCTGTCGTCTTCGCAACGTCGACAAGCGACGTCAGCAAACTGCTCCAGTTCGCGTCGCGGGACAAAATTCCGGTAACTGCGCGCGGAGCCGGCTTTGGTTATGTGGGTGGCTGCGTGCCCGTACGCGGTGGCATCGCTCTCTCGCTCATGCGGATGAAGCGGATTAAAGAAATCAATTTCGCCGATGCGGTCGCGATTGTTGAACCCGGCGTGTTTACCGGCGACCTGAAAGCGGCGGTGCGAGCGCAAAAATTGTTTTATCCGCCTGATCCGGCGAGCATGAAAGACTGCACCATCGGTGGAAACGTGGCAACGAACGCGGGTGGCCCGCGTTGTTTGAAATACGGCGTAACGCGCACTTACGTAATCGGCCTCGAAGTAGTGCTGGCAAACGGCGACGTAATGCGGACTGGTGGACGCGTCCACAAAAACAAGACCGGATTCGACTTGCTCGGTCTGTTTGTTGGCTCGGAAGGACTCCTCGGCGTGGTGACCGAGGTCACGCTACGTTTGCTCCCGCTTCCACCTGCCCGGGCTACTTTGTCGGCCGCCTTTGCCACAGCCGCGCAAGCAGCCGAGGCAGTGCAGGCGATTTTCGCAGCGGGATTTCTTCCGTCGTCATTGGAAATTGCCGATCATTTCACGCTGGAAGCAGCGCGACGCGACCTCGGCAAAGTGATCGTCCCTGAGGGGAATGCACACCTCCTCGTCGATCTGGATGGACAAGAGGAAAGCGTCCTCAGCGAGTCCGCAGCCATTCGTAAGTTGCTTGAAAAACGGAAACCAAAGGCGCTCGAGATTGCCAAGGGCGAAGAAAATTGCGAAAAGCTTTGGGAATTGCGCCGTCAGTTCAGCAACTCACTGCGTGCGACAGGTTTGACAAAATTGAATGAGGATGTGGTCGTGCCACGCAGCCGCTTGGTGGACCTCATGGAATTTGCAGAGTCGCTACAGACAAAACATGGGTTCCCGATCGCGTGCTTTGGTCACGCCGGTGACGGCAACATTCATGTCAACATCATGGCGGACCGGTACAACCGCGACCCGGCCGTTCGCGACAAAGTCCAGCGCGCACTTGACGATCTTTTCGCGCAAGTGTTGGCCTGGGGGGGCGTAATTACTGGCGAGCACGGAATTGGCCTGGCCAAAAAACGTTGGTGGCCGGAAGCGACCAGTCCAGTCGTTCGCGAGCTGCACCGCCGAGTGAAGCAAATTCTCGATCCAGATGGCATCTTGAATCCGGGAAAATTTCTCGAGGACGAAGACTCTTGGGTACGTGAATAGCGGCACTGGTTCGCCTCTCCCCTTTCGCAAAGGGCGAGGATTGAGATGAGGGGGTTGTGCCAACGCACGGCATAGTTTGTGGATCGAACCCTCACCCTCCCCCTCTCCCAGCACCTAGCGAGGCGACCCACGCCGGCTATTCCTTCCGACCACCAAACAGATAAACGCTGTCGCACTGAACGCTCACGCTTTTGGGGTTGACTAGGCCGAATTAGCATCGAGTTTGGGCGCCTACTATCAGGCGCATCTGAATTGGCCGTGACTGGCGCGCATCCGCGTCCTCGCGAACGAACCAATAAGAAAGACCGTACGTCTTCTCATTTCGCGCTGCCTTAAGAATTAAATGAAACCTGGAAAATTTACTCACACGATTGCAGTGATCCTTTCGTCGATCACGTCTCTGTTCGCACACGGGACAGCTTCGAAGGCGGAACCGGCAAAAAGCAAGTTCAGCAAGAAATCTCAGAAATCCGGCGAGGATCGTACCTTTGATGTTACTGCACTCGCCTTCACGCCTGGGCAGTTGGCTGGAGATTCGCCCGAGCCGGGACAGCGTTTCCCGTGGAAGAAAGATATTGTAACAACCATCTTTTGGATCGGCGAGAAACCGGCCCCAAAAAATCCGGTTCCCAATCGGGTAAGCTCCTGGGACCCGCAGT
>WNGI01015156.1_pt1 | contig 13624 bp, 13 predicted proteins | sample 5400621 | NCBI WGS metagenome assembly WNGI01 (sample SAMN13153374, study PRJNA577476) | soil metagenome | isolation source: 20 cm soil or saprolite under Garry oak tree replicate 1 | place: USA:California | collected 2016-06-15
AGGACGAGGAACTCGCCGTCGGCTGAAGCGAAGGTGAAGCCGGCGCCGTCGAGGTCGACGACCGTCGCGCCGGCGCTCTGGATGGTCGCGATGGCGCTGTCGAATGCCGCGACGACCTGCGGCGGCGCGTTGTCGATGCCCTGTCGGGTCACGCCGACACGCGCGCCACCGAGACCGTTGGCGTTCACGAACGCCGTGTAGTCAGCGGGAAGCGCGGGACGCGAGCGCCCGGTGCCCTGCCATCCGAGCGGGACGCCGGAGGTGGCGGCATCGCGCGGGTCCGGCGTGCGCTGCGCGAGGGCGTTCAGCAGCGCGGCCGCGTCGGCGACGGTCCGCCCGTGCGGACCGATGGAGTCCTGCGTGTGCGAGATCGGGACGACGCCGGCACGGCTCGTCACGCCCACCGTCGGCTTGATGCCGACGACCGCGCTGACGTTGGCTGGGCACACGATGCTTCCGTCGGTCTCCGTGCCGACGGAGATCGCCGCGAAGTTCGCACCCGCGGCCGCCGCTGAGCCCGAGCTCGAGCCGCAGGCGTTGCGGTCGGTCGAGTACGGGTTGTGGGTCAGGCCGCCGCGACCCGACCAGCCGCTCGTGGAGAAGAACGACCGGAAGTTCGCCCATTCCGACAGGTTCGTCTTGCCGAGAATGACCGCGCCGGCCGCGCGCAGATTCGCGGCGACCGTCGAGTCGTCACGGGCGGGCTTGCCGGCGAGCGCGAACGATCCCGCGGTCGTCTGCATCTTGTCGCCCGTGTCGATGTTGTCCTTCAAGAGGACAGGTATGCCGTCGAGCGGACCGATGACCTTGCCCTTCGCGCGCCGGCTGTCGGCGCTGCGCGCGAGCAGCAGGGCGTCGGGATTCAGCTCGATGACGCTGTTCACGTTCGGCCCGGATTGGTCGAGCGCGGCGATGCGGTCGAGGTAGAACTGCGTGAGCTGGACCGAGGTCAGCCGTCCACCGGCCATCTCGGCCTGCAGCTGCGTGACCGTGAATTCGTTGTACGCCGTTGGTGCCGCGGTGACCGCGTTTCCGGTGAGTGCCGTTGTGCGTGCGACGACGACGGATGGGATCAGCATGATGATCGTGAGGATCGCGAGCACGTTCCTCCGCATGTCGTTGCTCCTCCCTGGCGATTCGCGCGCGCGCTGTCCTAACACTTGGTTCGGGGCTGAGCAAACAAAGCAAGCAGGAGAGCGTGCCTACGCCTAAGGCTTCTTGGCCACGCGTTCGTGATCCTCTTTCGTGTCGACATCGTCGAGTGATCCGAGGTCCGGCGTGACCTCTAGCTCGAGGACGTCGGCGTGCGTGCCGAGCACCTCGCGCATCCCCACGTCTCCCTGAAGCGCGAAGGCCGCCGGCCAGAGGCTCTTATGGAGGACCACCGGGGGTGAGCGGCGTCCGCGCCACACCGAGATCACAGCTGTTGCGCGGGTCTCTTTGCCGCGAGCAACAAGCTCGCCGATCAGGGTCGGTGTCACGCGGGGCACGTCGCCAAGGAGGACAAGCGCAGCGTGGAACCGGCCGTCCAGCGCACTGAGGCCCGCCTGAAGAGAGCTCGCAAGACCGCGAGCGGGGTCCCCGTTGTGGACGACGCGCGTGCGGCCCACGTCGAGCCGCGCGAGGAGGCTTTCAGCGTCCGCGGCGACGACGAGCACGATGTCTTCGAGGCACGAGGCGTTTGCGGCGTCGATCACGTGCTGTAGGAGCGGACGGCCATCAAGCGGAGCCAGCAGCTTCTGCGAACCGAAGCGCCGCGCTTCTCCCGCGGCGAGGATCACACCGGCGATCTGCGGCGGATCGGGCTCAGCGTGCCGCGACAACGGGCTCCGCGGAGAGGCTTCGGCCGCCGCGGTGGCGGCGAACGGCGACGATCTCGGCGAGGATCGCGAGCGCGATCTCCTCGACGCTCGTCGCGCCAATGTCCAGGCCGATCGGCGCGTGGATGCGCGCGATGTCGCGGTCGGCCACGCCCTGCGACCGCAGCCAGGCAATGCGCTTCTCGTTGGTCGTACGGCTGCCGATCGCGCCGACGTAGCCCGCCGCGCTCCGGAGCGCGGCGACGAGCGCGGGATGGTCGAACTTGTCGTCGTGCGCGAGGATCGCGATCGCCGAGCTCGGCCCGAAGCGCAGAGTCGCGAGGCCCTCCTGCGGCCACGCCGCCACGATCTCCATTCCCGGAAAACGCTCGGCATTGGCGAGCGCCTCGCGCGGGTCGACGACGACAACGCGATATCCCACGGCCTTGGCCAGGTGGGCGAGGGCTTGCCCCACATGTGTTGCGCCGACGATCGCGAGCAGTGGTGGCATCGCGATCGCCTCGAGGAAGACTGTCGCATCGCGCTCGCCAAGGCGCGTGGTGACCGTTCGCGAGCGTCCCTCGCCAAGCGCGGCGAGCGCGCCGACCTTGAGGTCGGCCAGCTCGGGCGACCAGCCCTCGGCGCGATCCTCGGTGAGAACCGCGACCGTGCCTGCGCGATCGGCGGGTGCGACCACGCGGACGAGAAGCGCGGGCCGTTCGGACCGGACCGCCTCGAGCGCGGCGCGGTGGAGCGCGCCGACCGGCTCGACGAGGACGTCGATCGACCCGCCGCACGAGAGCCCGACCGTGAACGCGAACTCGTCGCTGATCCCGTAGTTCACGACGCGGGGGCGGCCGTCTTTCAAAACGGCCATGGCCTCCTCGTAGACCGCGGACTCGACACACCCGTTGCTGACCGAGCCCGCGATCTTCTCCCCGGCTCGTGCGACGAGCGTTGCGCCGAGCGGGCGGGGCGCGGACCCGCTGATGCGCACGACGGTCGCGACGGCTACCGGGTCGCCGCTCGCGAGCCACTGCTCGAGCTCGGCCGCGACCTCTTTCATCGTGTCGCCGCGAGCGCAGTGGCGGGGTCCTTCAGGAAGCGGCGGCGGCAGCCCTCGCCGCAGAAGTAATAGGTGGTGCCCTCGAAGTCGGCGCGGAGAGCGGTGGGCGTGATCGCGACGACCATGTCGCAGATCGGATCGACGGCCTCGCTCGGCGCTGACATCGGCTGGAAGTTGCGGTGGCTCTCAGGCAGCGAGGCGGTCAGGCTCTCTCGGGAGTGCCGCTGCATGAGGATCTGCGCGAGGATCGAGAGCGCGATCTCCTCGTCGCTTGAGTGACCCATATCGAGCCCGGCGGGGTAGACCAGCCGCTCGACCTGCGCCGCGGTCAGTCCACGCCGCTGGAGGGTGTCGCGGATAACGTCGCCGCGGGTCCGGCTCGCCACAAGGCCGACGTAGCTCGCTGGAGTCCGGAGCGCCTCCTCTGCCGGATCCTCGTCAGCATCGCCGCGCATCGCGATAACGATCGACGTGCGCGCGTCGACGTTCACGTCCGACAGATCGCTGGTGATCCGGTCGGCGTTTGGAAAGTCGACCTCAGTGACGTTCGGCTCTGCGACCACGACGTAGCGCCCGAGCGCCGACCCGAGCGCGACGAGCGCGCGTGCGACAGGAGTCTTTCCCAGGACGACGAGCTGTTCGGTCGGAAGAAGGGGTTCGATATGGATCTCCAGCGTGCCGCCGGAGTGGCACGTCATAGGAAAGTGTCGCACTCCGGGTCGCGGCGCCGCGCTGGTCTTGGAGATCTCGATGAGCCGCGCCTCGCCGTCGGCGATCGCGGCGACGGCCTCGCGGATCACGACGGGCGCGGCGCAGCTGCCGCCGATCCATCCGGTGATCTTGCCATCGAGCGTGACGATCGCCTTCGCACCGGGCTTCGCGGAGGTCGGCCGATCGGCGCGCACGACCGTCGCTGTCGCGAAGGGCTCGCGTCGCGCGAGCAGCTCGGCCGCGAGCTCGAAGAACGACGCGCTCATGTCGCACCCGCTCGGCGCACCGGCCGCCCGCGGCCGACGTTGCCGAGGAGCTCCGCGATGCGCGAGAGGCCGTCGAGCGTGTTCGCGGCGAGGTGGTCGTCGGCATGACCGCTGAGCGCGCGCGCGCCGCGCGCGTCGGGCGAGTAATCGCGCGTACCAGAGAGCGGATCGAGCCAGATGAGGCGGTATGCCGCGCGCTGCAGGCGCGACGCCTCCTGCTCGAGCCGCGCCGGATCGCCGCGCTCCCACCCGTCGGTGACGAGCAGGACGATTGCCCCACGGCCGAGGACCCGTCGCGACCACCGCAGGTTGAACTCGTGCAGTGCGTCTCCGATGCGCGTGCCGCCGGACCAGTCGGAGACGGCGCGGGAGACGTGCGCGAGTGCAGCGTCAGGGCGGCGCTCGCGAAGCTGTCGCGTGATGCGGGTCAGGCGCGTGCCAAACGTGAACGTTTCGACCCGGCCCCAGCCGCGCGCAAACGCGTGCGACATATGCAGGAGGAGCCGCGTGTACGCCTCCATCGATCCGGAGACGTCGCACAGAATCACGAGCGGCCTTCGCTTCACGCGACGCGCCCGGCGAATGAGGACGGCGGGCTCGCCGTCCGCCGCGAGCGACTTTCGCAAGGTCGCGCGCGCATCGAGGCGCGAGCCGTTTCGTGACGAGCGGAAGCGCCGGCTCGGGCGCTGGCCGGGAGACCACCGCATGCGCTCGAGGAACCGCGCTGCCGCGCCGCGCTCGGCGGCGGTCATCGCCGAGAAGTCGGTCGTGCGCAGGAGCTCCGTCGGGCTCGCCATCACCCGGACGATCCGGGGGACGAGCGACGTCAGCCGGCTCGGTATCTGGCCCAGCGGGACCTCGATCTGGCCGGCCTCAGCCTTCGGAGGGCGGGCGCTCGGGACCGGCGCGGTGAGACGCCCACCACGGAGAAGGGACCAGAACAGGTCGAACGTGATCTCGAACGGGGCGAGGTCCGCCTGACGGGACACGAGGGCCGTGCGGCTCGCGGCGCGAACATCCTCGGGTCGCTCGAGATCGATCGCCGCGATCGCCTGCAGGTACACCCGTGCGCGCTCGGCGTTGACGTGGACTCCGGCGCGCCGAAGAAGGCGCGGGAGCATCAGGAGGTCGCGCGCGACGCGGTCATCGCGGAGCTCGCTCATCACGCGTGGGTCTTACGCCGGATCGGCAGAAGGGTCTTCGGTGTTCCGGGCGCGCTCAGAAAATCGCTGATGAAACGAGTGACGAGGTCGGGCTTCTCGAGGACGACCGCATGCGAAGCACCGGGGATGATCGCGAGTTGACCGAGCGGCAGCGATTCGTATAGCGATGTGGTGTGCGCGAGCGTCAGGAGGTCATCGTCGCCGGCGATGACGAGTGTGGGCGCCGAGACCTTTCGGAGATCGTCCGTCGTCAGCGTCGGCTCGCCCGTCCACATCGCTTGCGATTTCGCGAGAACCGTCGCGAAGTGCTCGCCACCGTCTGGCGACCGGGCGGCGTAACGGTCGCGCAGGGCCTGAGGGCCGGACCCACCGGGCTCCGTCGGCATGTTCCCATTGAAGTGGTAGTTGGCTCCTATGAGAACGAGTGCGCGGACCAGGTCCGGGCGCCGCAGAGCAACGAGAAGTGCCGCATTACCGCCGTCGCTCCAGCCGACGAGATTCGCCGGGCCGCCGACCAATTTATCGATCACGGCGATGGCCTCGGTGGCCATGTCGTCGTAATGGAACGGTGCGTCCGTGTCGGCCGTGCGTCCATGCCCGCGGCGGTCGAAGGCCAGGACTCGGAACCGCTCGCCGAGTGAAGGTCCGAGCCGGTCGAGCAGCAGATCGCTGTCGCTCAGACCTCCGTGCAGGATGAGAAGGGGATCGCGCGTTCCGCCAGCGTCCGCGAACCAGGTTTGGTGGCCGCCGATGTCCGTGTACCCGCGTGTCTGTTTCGCCGCGGCGGTCGTCATATCGGGACCGACGCCTCGAGCTTCGTTTTGATGCAGGAGAAGAGCTGCTGGGTGATCTTGTCGGCTGCCCCTTGCATGAGCCGCGCGCCGACCTGCTGGATCATGCCCGAGACCGTAACGTCGCTCGACCACTCCATGACTGTGTGGGTCTCGTCGAACTCCGACAGGTCCATGTTGCTGACCATCTGCACGGCGCTTCCCGGCGCCTGCCCGCGTGCCAGGACCGCGGCGTGCTTGGGCCGCTCAAGCTCGAGGAACTGCACGTTCATAGAGAACGTGCCCTTGATAGGGCCGACACCGGCCCGCACCACGACCTTGAAGTGGTGCGGGTCGGCGACCTCGAGGCTCTGGACGTCAGGCGCGCACGTCGTCACCTGGGTCGGATCCGTCAGGAAGGACCACACCCGATCGCGCGGTGCGGCTATGTCGAGCGTGCCCTCGAAACGCATTGCTCTCTAGGTCACTCCGCCACGCCTTTTTCTTTCAGGATCTTCTGCACCTTCCATGGTGTGATCGGAATGTCGATGTGCCGCACGCCGAGGTGAGCGAGCGCGTCGACGACCGCGTTCGCGATCGCCGCCGGCGCGCCCACCGTCGCCGACTCGCCAACGCCCTTGGCCCCGATCGGGTGGTGCGGCGACGGCGTCGTCGTCTTGGCGGTCTCCCAGCTCGGGGTCTCCATCGCGGTCGGCAGGAGGTAGTCCATGAAGTTGCCGCCCTGGATGTTGCCGTCGTCGTCGTAGTTGATCTGCTCGTAGAGCGCGGGCGCGAGACCCATTGTCAAACCGCCGTGGATCTGACCCTCGACGATCATCGGATTGATGATCGTTCCGCAGTCGTCCACCGCAACGAAGCGGCGGACTTTCACCTCGCCGGTGCCCCGGTCGATGTCGACGACGCAGATGTACGAGCCGAAGGGGAAGGTGAGGTTCGGCGGATCGTAATAGTCGACCGCCTCGAGCCCGGCCTCCATGCCCTGCGGGTGGTTCGTGTATGCGGCGAATGCGACTTCCTGCATGGTCTTCGACTTCGCGGGCACGCCTTTGACCTGGAACTTGTAGTCCTTCCACTCGATGTCGTCCGGGCTTGCCTCCAAGAGGTGCGCTGCGATGAGCTTGGCCTTCTCGCGGATCTTGCGAGCAGCGATCGCGGTCGCGCCGCCCGCGACCGGTGTGCTGCGTGAGGCGTACGTGCCGAGGCCGTAGGGCGCGGTGTCGGTGTCGCCCTCCTCGACGGCGATGTCGCCGACCGGAAGGCCGAGCTCCTCGGCGACGATCTGCGCGAAGGTCGTCTCGTGCCCCTGGCCCTGCGACTTCACGCCGAGCCGGACCATGGCCTTGCCGGTCGGGTGCACGCGGATCTCGGCGGAGTCGAACATCTTGATGCCAAGGAGCTCGGCGTAGCCGATCTTGTCCATCGCGAGCTTGAGCGCTCGGCCGTAGTCGCCCGAGTCGTACTCCCAGCCGAGCGACGACGTGTACGGGAAGGCCGTCGGCGGGATGAAGTTCTGCATCCGCAGCTCCGCCGGGTCCTTCTTGATCTCGAGCGCGAGCACGTCGACGAGCCGCTCGATGGTGAACGCGGCCTCGGTGACGCGGAAGGAGCAGCGGTAGGCGATGCCTCCCGGGGGCTTGTTCGTATATGCGCCATCCACCTCGACGAACGACTTCGTGAACGGGTAGCTGCCGGTGATGATGTGAAAGAGCCCCGCCGGGTACTTCGACGGGTTCGCGGCCGCGTCGAACGCGCCGTGGTCGGCGATCGTCTTGACCCGGAGCGCCTGCATCGTGCCGTCCTTCTTCGCGGCGAGCTCGGCGGTGATGTGGTAGTCGCGCGCGAACGAGTCGGCCTGGATGTTCTCGGAGCGGTCCTCGATCCACTTGACCGGATGTCCGGTGAGGACCGACGCGCCGATCGCGAGCACGTACCCCGGATACACCGGCACTTTGCCGCCGAAGCCGCCGCCGATGTCGGGCGAGATCACGCGGATCCGCTCCTCGGAGAGCCCGAGGTGACCCGCGACGAGCGCGATGACTGTCCGGATCGCGTGGGGCGCCTGGGTCGTCATCCACACGGTGAGCTTGCCGTTGATCTTGTCGAAGCTCGCGACCATCCCGCAGGTCTCGATGGAGGAGACGTGGATCCGCGGGATGTAAATGTCCTGCTTGACGACGACCTCGGCGTCCTTGAAGGCCTTGTCGGTCCCGGCCTTGTCGCCGACCTCCCAGTGCCAGATGTGGTTGTCCTTCTGCTCGCGGTCCTCGCGGACGAGCGTGGCGCCGGGCTGGAGCGCCTTGATCGGGTCCACCACGACCGGGAGCGGCTCGTAGTCGACCTCGATCGCCGCGACGCCGTCGGCCGCGATGTAACGCTCGGTCGCCACGACAGCCGCGACCTCTTGCGCCTGATAGAGCACGGTGTCGGTCGGCAGGACCATCTGGCGGTCCGACATGAGCGTCGGCATCCACTCGAGCTTGAGCGGTACGAGGTCTTTGCCCGTGATCACGGCGAGCACGCCGGGGATGGCGAGCGCCTTCGACGTGTCGATGTTCTTGATGCGCGCGTGCGCGTACGGGCTGCGGGCGATGTCCAGGTACAGCATGCCCGGCAGCTTCACGTCGTCGACGTAGTTGCCGCGGCCTCTGATGAAGCGCGCGTCTTCCTTGCGCTTGACGCTTTGGCCGATGCCGCCGATCTCAACCGCCATCTGGGGCCTTCCCTCCCGCGGTCTCGCGCGTCTTTCGGGCCGCGTACTGGATCGACTTCACGATGTTCACGTAGCCGGTGCAGCGGCAGAGGTTGCCGGAGATGGCCTGACGGATCTGGAGCTCGCTCGGGTCCGGATTCGCGGCCAGAAGCGCCGCCGCGGTGATCATCATCCCGGGCGTGCAGAAGCCGCACTGGAGTCCGTGCTCCTCGTGGAATCCCTCCTGTATTGGGTCGAGCTTGCCATCCTTCTCGAGGCCTTCGACTGTGGCGACGCTCATCCCATCCGCCTGCACCGCGAACACGGTGCACGACTTCACCGGCCGCCCGTTCAGCAGCACGGTGCAGGCTGAGGTTCTCACGGAGGAAATGGACGAGGAGCGTGCGCGTCTCGACCTCGACGTCGTGGGCCTGACCGTTGACGGTCACGTGGATCTTCATGCGCCTCGTGCCGGTTGTGGTGGCCGGCGCCGTTTCAACCGCCATTAGGCACCTCCCTTCGCGCGCGCGATCGCTTTGACGATCGCGCGTCGCGTGAGCACGCGGAAGACGTCCTTCTTGTAGGCGGCCGGTCCGCGCAGGTCGGAGACGGGCTCAGCTGCTGCCGCGGCGCGTGACGCCGCCTCGGCGATCGTCTTGTCGTCGGGCATCTGGCCGGTGAGCAGGTCCTCGGCGCGGCCCGCGCGGATCGCGGTCGGCCCGGCGTTGGTGAGGCCGATCCCCGCGCTCGCGACTTTTCCGCTCGCGTCGAGCACGATCATCACGGCGACGCCCGCGATCGCGAAGTCGCCGACCTTGCGCTCGAGCTTGAGGTACGCGCCCCCGCTCCGGGGAGCGGGCTTCGGGATGCGGATCTGCGTCAGGATCTCGTCGGGCGCGAGCGAGGTGGTGAACGTGTCGACGAAGAGCTCGTCGATGGGGATCACCCGTTCACCTTTCGGTCCCTGCGCCACGACTGAGGCGCGAACCGCGAGCATCGTGGCGGGATGATCGTTCGCGGGATCGGCGTGCGCGAGGTTGCCACCGATCGTCGCGAGATTGCGCACGAGCGGATCGGCGATCACCGCGGCGGTTTCGACGAGGATGGGGTACCGCTGCCGCACGATCGGATTCGCCTCCAGATCGTTCTCCCGGACGAGCGCACCGATGCGCAGGTCCCCGTTCTCTTTGATCGCCGAGAGTCCGGCAACGCGGTTGATGTCGATGAGCAGCGCCGGCTGTGCGAGGCGGAACTTCATAAGTGGGATCAGGCTTTGGCCTCCCGCGAGCACCTTGCCCTCTCCACCCGAGGTTCCGAGGAGCTGAATCGCGTGGCCGACGTCGCGCGCGACGGCGTAATCGAAGGACGCGGGAATCATGTCTGCCTCCCCTTTTGGCCGCCCCGCCCAGGCGGGCCTCACGCGGCCAACAGACGCGCCCGAATGTACACCGCATACGCGCGGGCCCCGCCCACGGATGTCAGGGAGCTCACTCGGAAACGTGTGCTTGCGGACGCTTCTCGCTACCGGGGGTGAGCGATGATCTCCGGATGGACACAGCCGACCGGCCGCTTCCGGCAGTGCAGCGCGCGTACTTCTACCTGGTCGCGCTCGTCGCGATCCACATGGTCGTCCTCGCGGTCGCGAACCTGCTCCGCGTTGGCGCCGAGATAGCGATGGGCGCGCCATCCGGCGGTTTCACCGGCCTACCGTTCGTGTTCAACGAGTTCAACCAGCCACGCGAGCTCTACCGAGAGCAGGCCAGCCTCGCGATCGCGCTCCTCGTCGTCGGCCTCCCGGCGTGGGTTATCCATTTCCGTGTCGCGCAACGTGCCGCGCTCCGCTCGGTCGAGGAGCGAGGATCGGCGCTGCGCAGCTTCTACCTGCACCTCGTTGTCTTCGTTACAGCGCTCCTCGTCTTCGGCTACGGGCAGCGCGCTCTCGGGCTCGTGCTGCAGGGGGCCTTCATCGGTGCGAACGCGCAATTCCCCGACTACTTCGGTCTCGAGGCGGAGTGGCCGGCCCGGACCGCGGGCGCCGCGGTCATGGCGTTTACGTCCGCCGTCGTCCTCGGCTATCACGTGCGGCTTTCGAACCACGATCGGAGCGTGACACTCATCGCCGGCCGGGCCGCCGGATTCCGCCAGCTTGCGTTCTACGGCCTCGCGGTCATCGGCCTTTTCTGGGCGGCATCCACGACCGTGACCACGCTCGCTGGGATCTGGGACCGGATCGCCGACGCCGTCGCGCCGATCCCCGGGCTGACCGCTCCGCGCCAAGTACCGCCGGGAGTCGTGCTCGTGACGCCGCCGGGGCCGAGTCGCGATGACCTGCTGCGCTTCCAGCTCATCGGCGCTGTCCCGGGGATTCTCGCTGGACTTGCCCTCTGGCTCAGCGCGTGGATCCCGTTGCAGCGTGGGCTCCGGATCGCGACGCCGGACGGCGAGATCGAGCGCCGCTCGGTGGTGCGGAAGCTCTGGATTTACCTCGTCGTCCTCGTCTCGGCGCTCGCCGTGCTTCTCAGCGCGACGATCGCGCTCGCAAACGTCGTCGAGCGAATCCTCGGCACGCCCGACCGCGAGGAGTTCCGGAACATTCAGCACGACCTCGGCTTCCCGGTGACGAACCTCCTCGTGTTCGCGACGGTGTGGTTCTTCTACCGGCGCGTGGTTCAGGCTGACGCCGCGCGCGAAACCGAGGTCGAGCGTGCCGCGACGGTCCGCCGCCTCTACACCTATCTCATCGCGGCGATCGGGCTCGGGATGCTCGCAGTCGGCACGGCGGGCACTATCGGCGTGCTCGGCAGCCAGCTCATGGGCCTCAATACGCACGGCAACGGCGAGACAGCCGCGTACATCGCGCTCGTCCTCGTCGGGGCTCCGGCGTGGGGATTCTCGTGGTGGCAAGCGCAGCGCAGGCTGAGCGACGACGAACGTCGTTCGCTCCCGCGCCGCGGCTATCTCTATCTCGCGATCCTGGGTGGTGTTCTCGGAATGCTCGTGTTCGGATCGGCCGGGTTGTATCGCCTGCTCAACGCCGCGCTCGCCGGCGACTTTCCGATCTCGACGTGGCACGACATCTGGCACTTCACGGTCGATGGCACAGTGAGCGCGGCCGCGTTCGTCTTCCATCTCGCCGCGGTGCGGGCCGATCGGAGCGCGCAGCTGCCGACGGTCGCGCAGCATTCGGTCACGGTCCTGGTGCGCGCCTCCGATGCCGCCGCGGCGCGCGCACGACTTGCTTCTGCGCTCGAGGGTCAGGCGGACATCTCGCTGCGTTAACTGGCGTCCCTAGCGGACCGTGACCTCGGTGTAGACGCCCTGGTCGCGCAGCGCGCCGACCGCAGCCACCGTCGGCCGAACGTCGATCCGATATGTGCCCGGTGCGACGCCCTTCACTTTGAACGTGAACGTCCCGACCTCGTTCGGCGCGATCACGTCCTCGCTCTGGAGCGCGGGCGTACTCGCGGCGGGCCAGTTCACCGCCATCTTCGGATCGAACTTCGTCGCTGTGCCGGTGAAGGCAAGGCTCGCCTCGGAGCCGGTGCCTCGCGTCCACGCGGCGCGCCCGGTGTTTCGGAACTTGAATGTGATCGTCGCCTCCGCGCCCACCGCGATCTCCGCCGGCGGGGTCTGGTCGACCCAGGCGCTGTCGAGGTCGGCGAGCTTCGGGAGCGGCGCGGTCGCCGTCGGCGTTGGCGTGGGCTGCGCGGCCGGCGCGCTTCCCCCGCGAAGCGAGAAGACCACGAAGAGGATGACTCCGACCACACCCGCGAAGACCATCGCACCGGTGTGCGAACCCTCGCGCCGCATCAGCGGCCGAGGGCGGCGCGCACGCGCTCGGGCGTCGCGCCGAGCCGAGCGAGGATCTGCGCGGCGAAGCTCTGGGAGTCGCGCACTATCGCGAGCAGAAGATCCTCGGGCACGATTGAGTTCTCCGCGGCGGGCTCATTCACGATCTGAATGATCTCCTTCGTCTCTGGACTGAGCGTGATCTCGACCGCGTGGCTTTCTCGTCCCGTTTGCGGAATGACCTTCCCCAGCTCCGCACGCATCTGCTCGAGCGTGATCCCGAGCGTGGCGAAGACCCGCTGCATGGCCGCGTCGGGCTGGGCCATTTCGGCCAGGCGACCGAGACCGAGGAGAAGATGCTCGGGTCCGATGTAGCCGTGGCCCATCCGCATCGCCTCTTCTTGAGCAAAGGCGAGTACGCGTTTCGCACGGTCGCTGAATCGTGTGAGTGGACCTGAGAAGTGTTCGCGCCGCGGCGGCGCTGCGGTGTAGCTGGCGGGTGGGGGAGTTCCCGATGCCGCGAGGAGCTCGAGCACCTTCGCGCGCACCATCGGCAGCGTGGCGCCGAGTGACTCGATGATCCCGGACGCGATGCCCTCGCCTTCGCGGACCACGCCAAGGAGAAGGTGCTCGGCGCCCACGTAGGGCTGGCCCAGGCGTCGGGCTTCCTCGATCGCGAGCTCGATGACCTTCTTCGTGCGCGGCGAGAGCGTGATCTCGCTCGGGGATGTCGTGTAGTCGCCGCGGCCGATGATGAACTCGAGTGCTTTCCGCACCTTTACGAGCTCGATGCCGAGGGACTGGAGCGCGCGGGCGGCGACGGTGTCGCCGTCGCGCACGATTCCAGCGAGGAGGTGCTCGGTCCCGATGTAGTTGTGGTTCTGCCGGATCGCTTCGTCCTGTGCCAGAGAGAGCACGCGTTTGGCACTCTCGTTGAAGCGGTCGAACGGACCCATCCCCGACATGGTCGACCGTGACGCACGCGTCGCATCTGCGGGCGGCGGTCCGATGCGCCGCCCGAACCACTGAGGGCGTGTCCCTCTTCCTCGGGCCATCCAGGCCTGGACCGCGCCGATCACGATCCCACCGATCGCGCCGCCGACAAGCCCCGCTCCGAGCGCGACCGCGACGAGGTCGATGTTCACTTGGTGTCCCGCTTGCGTGTGTACGTATGCACCGAACGAAAAGTCAAGGCACGGTTCGGAGCGCTTCGGTCGATCTGGCGCCGCAAGATCGTCTCGACGGTGCCGACGAGCGCGGCGCCGACGACACCGCCCGTGAAACCGGCAATCAGAGCAACCACCGCGACGGTACCCAGGTCCACCCGGCTCTATTCCTGCGGGCGGGCGG
>WNGI01003654.1_pt1 | contig 13622 bp, 13 predicted proteins | sample 5400621 | NCBI WGS metagenome assembly WNGI01 (sample SAMN13153374, study PRJNA577476) | soil metagenome | isolation source: 20 cm soil or saprolite under Garry oak tree replicate 1 | place: USA:California | collected 2016-06-15
TGAAGATCATGCGATCCAGCCGATCGAGGCTTCGGTACCGCTCGAGCTCGGCATTCGGCGAGGCGGGCGGGTCGAGGTCGCGGAGCGTCAGCCGGTCCGACGGGAGGCTCCAGCCTCCCGGCTCCGCGAGCTCCTTGAACAGGTAGTACGGTCGCGGCGCCGTGACGACCGGCGCGCGCTCGTGTCCTCGGAGCGCGAGCCACCAGGCGTCCCACCACGCGCCCTCGTGGGTCAGCCCTCGCTCGAGCCCGTCGATCTGCCGGAAGAGCTTGTCGAGCTTCTCGAACTGATGCATCCCCGTGAGCTGAAAGCCGGCGAATCCGAGCCGTCGGAGCCCGACGATCTGGAGCGCGAGGCGCCGATAGGCCGCGCCGACGCCCTTGTCGGGTTGCTTCGCCTCCTCCTCGAGGCGCGCCTGGAGCGCATCGGTGATCGTGATGCCCGCGAGCTTGTTCTGCCGGATATAGCGGGCCCGCGCCACGGTCAGGAGCATGACGCCGCCCATGACGGGCGCCGCGAAGCCCCGGCGGCGGCGGTACGTCATCAGCTCCTTGAGCTTCAGCATGTCCCAGCCGACCTGGGTGATGAAGCAGTCCGCCCCGGCCTTCTCCTTCTTGGCCATCTTGAGGTACTGGTTCATCAGCTCTTCTTCACGGTACTTGAAGGGGGACACGGCGGCCGCGATGTGGAAGGCTCCGGCCGCGCGCGCCTGGGCCACCATGTTCACCGAGTCGTAGTATCGGACCTGACGCCCACCCGGCTCGACCTTGACCTTGTCACCCGTGACGACGAGGAGATCGTCGAGGCCGCAGGCTTCGAGTCTTCGCAGCGCGTCCGCGGTCCAGGCCGCGTCTCGATCCTTTCCCGACAGGTGCACCGTCGGCATCTTGCCGCAGGCCTCCGCCACGCGGGCCCCCACCAGGACCGGATCGTGATCGTGGTCGGACTTGACGCGGTCCGTGATGGCGATCGTGTGGAAGCGGGCATCGGCCTTGATGTGCTCGGCGAGATCGATGATGGGGGCGATCGCGCCCTCCAGCTCGTCCGCGGCCTCGGGCGTCACGAACTCGATGGAGGCGACGAACTGCCCGCTCCCCAGGCGCTCCCGCAACAGATTCTGATAGCGGCGCCGCTCCATGTCGGTCTCCTAGTCGCGGGGAATCACGCCGAACAGTCCCGAGAGGGACTTCTTGGGCGTCATCACGGCGTACTCGCTGAGGCGAACCGGGAGTTGGCTCCCGGCGAACACCGAGAAGAGCTGGACCTGTTCGGTCAGCGGCCAGTCGAGGTAGCCCGGCGCCAGCCGGGGGCTCAGGCGGCACGCCTCACCCCGCGTGCGTGCCGCGAGATGGGAGCGGAAGGCTCGGACGGCCTCCTCGATCGCCAGCCAGCTCGCGCTGTCCAGGAAGAGCGCCTCCAGCAACTCATCGCCCTCGGCCATCTCCGAGATGCGCTCGTCGAGCGCCGGGCCGAGCGTCATCACGAAGCAGACCGCCTCGCGGGCCCGCGAGAGGTGCGTGCCGAAACAGCGTCCGCTGAAGCTCGGGCCTCCCGTGAGCCCGAGGCCCTCCGGGGTGACGCGCTCGATGCCTCGCGTCGCGAAGGCGAACTCGGGCACGGCCAGCTTCTCGGCGAGCGCGATCATCTCCCTGGCCGCCGCGAGGATGGGGGCGGCGACCTGCTCGACGGTACGGTAGCGCTGGAACCGGAGGATCGGCTCCAGGCGGAGCGTGGGCGGGTCGGGAGCGAAGCGCTCGACCGGCATCATCGGGAATATACAACAAATATATTCTTTGGTGGAGGCCGAAATGGGGCCCCGAGCGTAGGGCCCGACGAGCGCCGGAACCCCTCTATCTTGTGGGGAGCGTTATGCCCCCTGCCCCGCCTCCTCCAGCTCGCGGCCCCCGACGTACTGCAAGGCGATCAGCGCGGGGAAGAGCAGGACCATGAAGATCGTCGTCGCGGCGCTCGACACCTGGAACGAATCCAGGTTGTAGGTGTCGTAGAGCGCGGCCGGGTACGTCTGGTTGATGGGCGTGTTCAGCAGGAAGCTCGCGTTGAACTCGCCGAGCGAGATCGCGAAGACCAGCAGCGACCCGATGAGGATCGAGTGCTTGAGGTTCGGCACGATCACCCAGCGCATCCGCTGCCACCACGTCGCGCCGAGGCTGGCCGCCGCCTGCTCCAGGGCGATGAAGTCGAAGCTCCGCAGCGTATTCGTCACCGCGCGGATCATGAACGGCATCGTGTACAGCAGGTGGCCGGCGAGAATGATGTACCAGGTCGGGCGGAGCGTCGAGTGCGCCTGGATCAACGCGATGGCGACGGCAATCCCCGGGATCGACATCGGCAAGAGCACGACCTCTTCGACCAGCGCCCGCCCCCGAAATCGGTAGCGCACGAGGGCATACGAGGCGGCCACGCCGATCAGCGTCGTCAGGACGACCGACACGAGGGCGAGCTGCAGCGTGAAGAGGATGGTCTTGCCGTACACGCGCAACACGTAGCGGTACCAGAGCGAGGTGAACCATCCGCGCTGCGCCCGCGTCCGCTCGGCGAACACGTCGCCTCCGCTGGTCGCGGGCTGCTGCCACCCCGGGCCGACCTCGCTCGCCGTCCCCATCGCCGTGGACGTCGTCATCGCCCCCCAGAACGACACGGCGACCGGCGAGAAGATGGCGAGCGCGAGCAGCGCGCTGATGAGATACGCGACGAGCGACAGCAGCCGCGTTCCGGCGCTAGCGCTGCCTAAAGACATAGCGCTGCTCACCGAGCCGCCGAAGGTAGAGGTTCGTCGTGAGCGTGATGGCCAGCATGATCATGCAGAGCGCGCTCGCGAACTCGAAATTCGCGTACCCGGTGATCTCCAGGAAGATGTCGACCGGCAGGAGGTTGAACTTCTTGGCGATGATCAGAGCCACCCCGAAGGAGCCCATGGACACCGCGAAGGCCAGCGCGACCGTCGAGATGATCGCCGGGAGCAGCAGAGGCACCAGGACGTACCACAGGCGCTGCCACAGGCCGGCGCCCAGACTCCGCGCCGCGTCGTCCAGATCGAAGTCGAACTTTCGGATGGCGGCTTCGAGCGTCAGGGTCGCGCGGGGAATCTCGAAATACACGTACGCGACGACGAGCCCCGAGAGGGTGTATGCCAGCATCGACAGATACGCCTCACCCGTGAGCCAGTGCAGGACGGCGGGGATCGCGCCCCAGCGCCCGAGCATGATGACGATCATGAAGCCGACGATCACCCCCGAAAACGCCATGGGGATCGTCAGCACCGCGCGGAACAGCCGCTTGCCCGGAAACTGCGTTCTCACCAGCACCCAGGCCGGCGCGATGCAGAGCACGACGGAGCCCACCGCGACCGCGAAGGACAGGATGACGCTGTTGAAGAGCGAGGAGAGGTAGTAGCGGTCGCGGAAGAGCTTGAGGTAGTTCTCCGGGGTCGCTGTGCGGAGCCACTGCGCCGCGTTCCAGCCGCCCACCTGCTTCGTCCGCCCTTCGAGGACGCCGCCGCCTGGCACGAGGCTGTTCGCGGCCAGGTAGCAGAGCGGATAGAGCAGAAAGACGACCAGGAGGACGACGAGCGGCACTACCAGCAGGGGACCGCCGACGCGCGCCCTCACCGTGCGCGACGAACCTGCTCGATCCAGGCCCTCTTGTAAGCGTCGACCATCTTCACCTTCTGCGGCAAGTCGTAGGGTTTCAGGGTGTCGTACGTGCCGAAGAGCGGCTTCATCTTCGCCGAGATCTCCGGTGTCAGCGCGCCCGGATGGATCGGACGGAAGAACGACTCGGCGAAGACACGCTGGGCCTCCTCGGTGTTCAGCCAATCGAGCGCGAGCTTCGCCAGCCGCGGCGTCGGGGCGTTCTTCACGAGCGCCACGTTGAGCGGGAACACGGTCGTCCCCTCGCAGGGGATCACCACCTCGACAGGGCCGCCGTCGTGATGCTTCATCTTGTATCCGCTGCCGTCGGCGTGGAGCCAGATGGGAATCTCGCCCCGGAGCGACGGGTTGTACGAGGTCTCATTGTTGTAGGAGATGACGTTCGGGTGCAGCTTTTTCAGATATTCGATGCCGGGGGTGACGTTATCGTACGAGCCGCCGTGCACCCACAGCACGGTGAAGATCGCGTCGAACGCCGTCCCCTGCACGGTCGGGTCGTCGTACGCCACCAGGTTCTTGTACTCCGGCTTGATCAAGTCGCTCCAGCACTTGGGCACGGGGACCTTCGCCGCCGCCAGGGCCTTCGTGTTCACGACGAACGCGATGGTTCCATAGTGGATATTGAACCACCGGCCATCGGCGTCCTTGTGCTCCTTCGGGATCAGGTCCCACCCTTTCGGCTTGTAGGGCTCGTGGAGACCGCGCTCGGCGGCCTGGGAGCCGATCGCCGCGTTGTAGTACACGACCGAGGCCTGCGGCTTCGGCTGCTCCGCGATCAGCGCGGCCATCGCGGTGACGCTCGACTTCATGTCGGGCGGCCAGATCACGCCGTACTTGTCGGTGAAGAACTTCTGCACGCCGCCCCAGTTCGCGTAGTTCGGCTGGTGGTCGTACCCGATCAGCGTGTTGCCCTCGGCCTTCTTGGCCTCCTCGAGCGCGGCGCGGAACTCGGCCTGTGCCTTGGCGTCGAAGTGGTTGGCGCGGACCGGATCGGGCCAGAGGGCGCCGAGGGCAAAGATTGCCGCGATCAAGATGTTCATGCATCCTCCCTGTCGAGGACGTGGATCTTCGCCGCGTCCACACGGACGGGAACGACATCGCCGACGTCGACACGCTGGGCCGCGTCCACGTCGAGCAGGACGCGGTGGCCGGTGGCGGTGGAGCCGCCGAGCCGGATACGACTCCCCAGGTACACGACGTCTTCCACCTTCAGCGAGAAGTGCGGCCCCGACCCCGCCTCGCAGAGGCTCACGTCCTCGGGCCTGAACATCACCACGCGTTCCCCGGCGGGCGCGGGATGCCCGCCGACGTCCAGGGCGCCGAACGGCAGCCTGAAGCTTCCGTGCCCGTCGCAAGCGCAGGGTACGAGATTCGCGTGGCCGATGAAGCCGGCCACGAAGAGCGAGGCCGGGCGGCTGTAGATCTCGGCGGGCGTTCCCACTTGCACCACCCGGCCGTTCCGCATGACGGCCACCTGATCGCCGAGGGAGAGCGCCTCCGTCTGGTCGTGCGTCACGTACACGGTCGTCGTCCGAAACTCACGAAGAAATCGGCGCAGCTCGGCTCGGAGGTCGTCCCGGATCTGGGCGTCGAGCGCGGAGAGGGGCTCGTCCATCAGGAGGATCTTCGGGTTGAATACCAGCGCGCGCGCGAGGGCCACCCGCTGGGCCTCGCCGCCCGAGATCTGCCGGATCCGTTTGTCGCGGAGCCGTTCGATCTTCATCGTCGCGAGCATCCAGGACACGCGCTCCTTCCGCTCGGCCGGCCCCATCCCGCGCACCCTCAGGCCGAAGCCGACGTTCTCCTCGACCGTCATGTTCGGGAAGAGCGCGTAGGACTGGAACACGATGCCGGCGTCGCGCTTCTCGGGCGGAATCGCGGTGACGTCCTGACCGCCGATACGCACCCGGCCCTCGGTGGCCTCGACGAGGCCCCCGATAACCTTCAGCGCCGTGGACTTGCCCGACCCGGAGGGGCCCAGCACCGCGGTGACTTTGTCCTCGGGCACGACGAGCGAGACATGATCGAGAGCGCGTGTCCCGTCCGGGTACGACACGCCGACGTCGATCAGCTCGATCGTCGCCATGAAGGGCGTCTAGAACCAGAACCAGCGGCGCGACGCGGCCGTCGCCTCTCCGAGGTCGGGCGCCGGCGTCCTCAGAACCGCCACGACGTACGCGATCGAGGCGACGACGGCGGAGGCCACCACCAGCCAGAAGTCACGGGTCGCCACGCCCACATACGCGGACGCGGCCACCACGAGGCCGGCCTCGGTGACGAAAAAGCTCCACCAGGCGAACCGGCGCAGCGCCGGCGGCATCTCAGCGGCTCCCCGCGCGTGGCTTCAGCAGACCTTCCATGACGGTGCGCACCTTGGCCTCCCGCAGCGCGACCTGTGAGTAGAAGATGCGACCGAGCGGCGCCGCGAACACGTGGATCATGCGGCTCCACCCGAGGTAGGCGAGAAAGGCCGACGCCAGGAGCGCGTGGGTCACCCAGACGAAGGCGTGCGAGCCGGCGTACGGCGCGCCGGCGCGCATCGCCTCGCCCATCCAGGAGCCGAGCAGCGCCCATCCGTAGCCCGGCTGCGACGGTACGTTCGCGAACCGCATGCCCTGGGCGACGAACCCGGTCACGACGACGAGCAGCAGGAACACCGTGCCCGGCATGTCGTTGAACCTGGCTTGCTCGGTGCCCGTCGTCGTCACGCTCCGGGCCAGGGCGATGAGCAGCCCGGCGAGGAGCACCATCCCCGAGAGATTCAGCCCGAACTTGAGGAACAGCCAGCCGGCGTTGCCGTCCAGGAACGGCTCGGACGGCAGGTACTTCGTCAGGAGCGCGGTGAGGATATCGAAGACGAAGAGCACCGAGAAGCCCCACGAGATCAGGATGTGCCGGGTCCAGGGCACCCGACCGCGCAGGCGGATCCGTCGCTGGAACACGACCTCGTCCGCGTACGCCTGGCCGAGCGCGGCCGGATCGACGTCGCCCCATGGGATGAACCGTCCGCTGGCGCCGAAGATCACGGCGAGCTTCGCCAGCAGATTGCGGTAGAGGCCGATGAAGAGGACGCCGATGAACAGCGGGATCAGGATCCAGAACACCGCCATGCGGGTCATTGCCGCCTCCTAGCGGATCACGAACATCGCCGGCCCCGCGGGGCCGCCCACCCGTTCACCACCCGACCGCGCCGCAAGCGCTTCCAGCTCGTGCATCTCACCGCTGAGGATAGCCTTCGTTGGACACACTTCCTCGCACGCCCGTGGCAGCTCGGCGGGGCGGTCGGCGCAGAACGTGCACTTCGACATCTTGCCCTCGGCGCCGAATTGTGGGACGCCGAACGGGCAGGCCCAGAAACAGAACATGCAGCCTACGCATTTCGCCTGATCGACCAGCACGACGCCGTCGTCGCGCTTCGTGATGGCGGCGACGGGACAGGCCTGTAGACACGGCGCATGGTCGCAGTGCAGGCACGGCATCGAGAGGTTGCGGGTGCCGACGTTTGGGTAGACGCCGGTCTCGATCTTGACGATCTGCCGCCAAGAGACGGCGCCGGTCGCGTTCCACGTCGCGCACGCGACCTCGCACGCGTGACAGCCGGTGCACTTGCCGATGTCGAAGAGCCAGCCTCTGGTACCCATCAGCCCGACACCTTTCTGATCCGCACCTTGCACTCGTTGTAGCCGATCCCACCCGAGATCGGATTCACGTTCGTGCCGAGAATCGGATTGATGTGCGTGCCCCGGCCCTTGGCGATTCCCTGCCAGTGACCGAAGCCGTGCCCGTGGCGGACGCAGACGACGCCCGGGCGGATCCCGGCACGCACCTTGGCCTTGATGGTCACCGCCGCCTGCGGCGAGGCGACCTCGATGCGGTCGCCGTCCCGGATGCCGAGGCGCGCCGCATCGCTGGTGTTGAGCTCCGCCCAGTTCTCGCCGCGGATTCTGAGGAGGATCGGGTTGTTCTGCGTCGTGAGGTTGCAGTGCATCTCGAACTTGCTGTTGATGAGCTGGAACGGATAGGCCTCGTCCGGAATGACCTGGCGATCGCGGTATTCCGGCAGCGCGTTGTAGCCGTGCTTGGCGAACGCCTCGGACATCAGCTCGATCTTGCCCGTCGGCGTGGCGAAGCCCGTCCGCGTGTATTTGTGGTACGTGAGCTCGCCCGACCAGAAGCCCGTCTTCTTCAGCGTGTCGAGGTCGGTCGGCAGGTCCTTGATGATCCGCCGTCCCCACTCCTCCCACGAGTTCCACCGGAACAGGTCCCCGTAGCCCATCTTCTCCGCGAGCCCGCGGACGATGTCGTACACGGGCCTCGCCTCGTGGTACGCAGCGAGGGCGGGCACGCAGATGATCGCCTCCGGGGGCATGGCCAGGCTCTGGCGGATCTCCGCGCGCTCGTAGAAGGAGGCCTCCGGCAGCACGAACTCGCACTCGGCCGCCGTCTCGCTGAAATAGGTGTCGATCGCGACGGAGAGCTCGAGCGCCTGCACTGCCTTGCGGTACAGCGCCGTGTTCGGCTCGCTCATGACCGGGTTCGTGCACTGGAAGAAGAGTGCCTTGACGGGATAGGGCGTGCCTTCCAGGATGGCCTTCGGCAGCAGCTGCGTCGGCAGGTCCGGCGCCAGAGGATAGCCCATCGCGACGTGGAGCGGCGGCTTGCCGGGCTTCGTCTTGCGCGCCTCGGGGATGGTGAGCGGCGGCTGCAGCGGCGCCCAGTCCTTGAGGATCAGGTTGCCCGGCCCGTCCACCTGCCCCGTCAAGGCGTCGAGGATGTAGACCACCCGCGACGCGTCGAGCCCGTTGGCGTAGTTGCCGAGCCCCTTGAAGGTCTCGAGCATCGCCGGCCGTGTCGTCGCAAATTCACGCGCTAGCCGGCGGATTTTGTCCGCGGGCACGTCGGTGATCCCCGCCGCCCACTCCGGTGTATAGCCCCGCGCGATCACGTGGCGACAGAACTCGTCGAAGCCGTGCGTCCATTGACGGCAGAACGCCTCGTCGTAGAGCTTGTCCTGCACGATCACGTGGGCCATGGCGAAGAGCAGCGCGCCGTCCGTCCCCGGCGCGATCGGGATCCACTCGCTCGCCTTCTCCGCGGTCGCCGTGAAGGCGGGATCGACCACGACGAGGCGCGCCCCCTTGGCGACGGCGGCCAGGAGGCCTCGGCTCTCGAAGAGATTCTGGTTCGCGCCCAGCATGTTGATACCGAGTAGCATGATGAACTTCGCGTTCTCGTAGTCGTGCACCGGGAAAACGTGGCCGAGCACCGTGAGGGCGGCCAGGCGGCGGTCTTGCTCGCAGGCGGACGTGTGGCCATAGTAGTTCGGCGTCCCGTAGCACTCGGTCAGGAAGAGCTGGGCGAAGACACTGTTAGGATCGACGTGCCAGAGATACGCGACCGCCTCGGGCCCGTACGTCGCCTTGATGCCGGAGAGCTTTCGCGCGATCTGCGTGAGCGCCTCGTCCCACGTGATGCGCTCGAAGCGGCTGGGCCCGACGCGCCGCATCGGATGCTTCAGACGGTTGTCGTCCTTCGCCAGGACGTGACTGGCTTCGCCCTTCACACACCGGGAGCCCTTCGTCGACGCCCGCGTGTTCCCGCGGACATACACGATCCCGCCCTTCCGCGTGTACACCTCCGTCGGGCAGGTCCACGGACACACGTAGCAGATCCCGGGCGTCATCTCCGCATCCCGGAGTCGTTCCAGCGCCTCGGTCGTCCCGGCCGTCTCCTTCATGCGTCCCGCATTTCCCCGTGCGTGGCTACTTCATCCACTTCGGCGTGAACACCTCGAAGTCGCCGTTCTTCACCTGGAGCCACGACATCTCACGAATGAGGAAGTGCTCGGGCGCGTTGCCCTTGCCGATCGTGACGCTCGGGATCAGGCCGCCCTTCCAGTCGCGGATCGTCTCGAGCGATTCGACCAGGGCATCGCGCGTGATCTTGCTCGTCTCCCGCGGCAGTCGGCCGAGGGCCTCCGTCACGACCTGGGCGCCCGCGTAGCCCCACATGTGGATCGCGTCGGGCTCCTCGTTCGGGTAGTACTTCTTGAGCAGGCTGACGAACTGCCGCATCTGCGGGTCCGGGGAGCTCGGACGGCGGAAGATCGTGCTGAAGTAGGCGCCCTCGACCGCCTCCTTGCCCGCGAGCTCGACCACCTTCGGGCTCTGGCCGAAGAACACGACGACGACCGGCGCCTTCCAGCCGAGCTTCTGCCGCTCCGTGAAGAACCGTGCCGCGTGCTCGGGGGCGCAGGAGCACAGATGGACGTCCGGGTTCAGCGCCTTCATCTTGATGACCTGGGCGCTGACGTCCAGCTCATTCTTCTCGTACGGCTCCTTGGCCACGAGCTGCACGCCGTACTTCGAGAGCACCGATTCGACGCCCTCGATGTGGGTCTTGCCGGAGGGATCGTTCTGGTAGAGGAGCGACACCGTCTTGCCGCCGAGCTCCTCCTTGGCGAACCGGACGAGGTCCTGCCCCTCGGTCTTGTAGCTCGGATAGAGCGGGAATACGTACCTGGACGGGTACTCGAGGTTCTTGGCCGCGCCGGTGCCCGCCCCGATGAGCGGCACCTTGTTCTCGGTGATGTAGTCGATGACGGCCGCGGTCGGCGCCGAGCCCAGCGGGTTGGCGATCGCGAAGCAGTTGTCGCGCTCGACGAACTCCTTCACGACGACCGTGGTCCGCGACGGGTTGTACTGATCGTCGACCATCTTGAAGTTGATCTTCCGGCCATGCACGCCGCCCTGCTCATTCACGTGCTTGTACCAGACGTCCGCACCCTTCCCCATACGGAAGTACGTCGACTCCTTGCCGGTCATCGGCTGATAGGAGCAGAGCAAGATCTCCTTGTCGCTGACCCCGGGCGCCTGGGCGCGCGCGGTGTCGACGAGCGTCACCGAGGCCGCTGCGAGGCACGTCACGATCGCCACCATCAACCGTCTGCGCATGAGCCGACCCTCCTCCGTTTCGAGCATTGCCAGCCTACCCCGCCGCCTGTCGGCCGAGGTACGACCGCACGACGTCGTTGCGGTCCTTGAGCTCCTCCGCCGTGCCCTCCAGCACCACCCGGCCCACCCGGAGCACGTACGAGTAGTGGGCGATCGACAGCGCCTGATACGCGTTCTGCTCCACCAGGAGCACGGTGACACCGTCCGCGTTGATGGTGCGGATGATCTTGAGAATCTCCGCGACCAGCTTGGGCGCGAGGCCGAGCGACGGCTCGTCGAGCAGCAGCACCTTGGGCCGCGCCATGAGCGCGCGTCCGATGGCGAGCATCTGCTGCTCGCCGCCCGAGAGCGAGCCGCCGGCCTGCCGGCGGCGCTGGCCGAGCACCGGGAAATAGCGGTACACGCGCTCGAGGTCGTCCGCGATGCTCCCGTCGCGGCAGTACGCTCCCATGCGGAGGTTCTCGAGCACCGACAACCCCGCGAAGACCCGCCGCCCTTCCGGGACCTGCACCACGCCGCGGCGCACGATCTCCTCGGGCGCCAGCCGATCGAGGCGCACGGCGTCGACGCTGATGCTTCCCGCCGAGGTGCGCAGAAGCCCCGAAATCGCGCGGAGCGCGGTCGTCTTCCCGGCGCCGTTGGCGCCGAGCAGCGCGACGATCTGGCCGTCGCTGACCTTCAGCGTGACCCCCTTCAGCGCCTTGATCTGACCGTAGCCGACCTCGACGGCCTCCAGGCTAAGCATGCGGCGCTACCGTCTCGCCCAGGTACGCCTCCACCACCGCCGGGTGATTCAGGATCTCCACGGGAGCGCCGCGGGCGATGTTGCGCCCGAAGTCGAGCACCGTGACTTCGTCGCAGATCGCGCGGACGAGCGACATGTCGTGCTCGACCACGAGCACGGTGACGTTGAGGTCCCGGTTGATCGCGCGCACGATCTCGCAGAGCTCCCGCGTCTCTTCCTCATTGCAGCCGGCGACCGGCTCGTCGAGGAGCAGCAGCGTCGGCTCGGACGCCAGCGCGCGCGCGAGCTCGACCCGCTTCTGGTACCCGAACGGCAGGTGGACCACCTGCTGGTCGAGCACGTCCGTGAGCCCGAACATCTCGGCCATCTGACGCGCCCGCCCGCGCAGCACGCCCTCCCGCCGGCGCCCGGACGGGAGCGAGAGCATCGCGGCCAGCGGATTCCCGAGCCGGGCATGCATCCCGATCAGGATGTTGTCGAGCGTCGACCGCGAGCGGAAGAGGTTGATGTTCTGGAACGTGCGCGCCATGCCGAGGCCCATCGCGTCGTGCGGGCCGAGCGCGCCGAGGTCGCGGCCGCGATAGTGGATGGCCCCGGCCGAGTAGGGCTGGAAGCGGCTGATGCAGTTGAACAGCGTCGTCTTGCCGGCGCCGTTCGGTCCGATGAGCCCGTAGATGCTGCCCGGCGGGACGCTCAGGTCGACCCCGTCGAGGGCCCGCAGTCCCCCGAAGTGCACATGCACGCCACGCGCGCTGAGCAGGTCCATGCCCTAGCCCCTCCCCACCGACACCGGGTCCACGACCGGGGCGACCTCCCGGGCCGTCCGACCGAGGAGGCGACGGAGCAGGCGCGCCAGCACGCCCGCCATGCCGTCGGGCGCGAACACCAGCACGGCGATCAGCGCGACACCGTTCAAGACGTAGGCGAAGTCGCGCAGCTCGCCGAGATAGTACGGGACCATGACGACGAAGGCGGCGCCGAGGGCAGAGCCGAAGAGCGACGCCTGGCCGCCGACCACCACCGCCGTCAGGAAGTCCACGGAGAGCCAGGTGTCGCCGAAGGTCTCGGTGGACACATACCGGTTGTGATGGGCGAAGAGCACGCCTCCCGCCGCCGTCATGGCCGCGCTGATCGCGAACGCCACCGTCTTGTACAACCGGAGGTTGATACCCATGGCCTCGGCGGCACGCTCGGAATCCCGCATGGCGACGAAGGCGCGGCCCACGCCCGAGCGGATGATGCTCCACGAGGCCAGCATGACGAGGGCCATCACGGCGAGCCCGACGTAGTAGAAGCCGACGTCCTTGATGCCGAGGCCTGCGACGGAGTTCTTGCCGAGCTGGATGCCCTCGCGGCCCTCGAAGATCGGCCAGTTGTTGAGGACCGCGCCGACCGCCAGCGCGAAGCCGAGGGTCGCGATCGCGAGAAAGGCGCCGCCCAGACGCAGACAGATGATGCCCAGACCGAAGCCGACGATGCCGGCCAGGACGGTGCCCGCGACGAGCCCGGGCACGACCGAGGTTCCGAGGTGCTTCGCCATGAGCGCGGTCGTGTAGGCGCCGATCGCGAAGAAGCCGCCGTGGCCGACGGTGACGAGGCCGGTGTAGCCGGTGAGGAGGTTCACCCCGACGGCGGCGATCACGTACGTGAACATGAAGGCCAGCAGGCTCGCGTAAAAGCTCGGGATGGCGGCCGGCAGCGCGAGGAGCGCGCCGAAGGCGAGGAACGTGAGCGTGATCTGCCAGCCACGCTCGGACACCTAGATCTCCCGGCGCGCCTTGCCGCCGAAGAGCCCGCGCGGCTTCAGCGCGAGGACGAGCACGATGAGGACGAAGGCGATGGTGACCTTGTACTGCGCGCCGAGATAGCCGCCCGCGAGGTTCTCCGCCACGCCGATGATCAGCGAGCCGATGACGGCGCCGGGCAGCGAGTAGAGCCCGCCGAAGACCGCGCCGACGTATCCCTTCACCAGGACGCCGTCCATCATCTGCGTGCTGACATACACGAGCGGCGCGAGGAGGATGCCGCTGATGGCGGCGAGGACCCCCCCGACGGCCCAGGTGAGGAGCACGATCGAGCGCACCGGGATCCCCATGAGCTGGGCGGCCACCGGGTCCTCGGTGATCGCCCGCATCGCGATCCCCGGCTTCGTGAAGCGGAAGAACAGGTAGAGGATGCCGCCGACGACCGCCGCCACCAGGATGTTGAAGAGGTGCGCCTGGCTGATCAGGGTGCCGCCGATGGACAGGGGGG
>WNGI01003657.1_pt1 | contig 13618 bp, 14 predicted proteins | sample 5400621 | NCBI WGS metagenome assembly WNGI01 (sample SAMN13153374, study PRJNA577476) | soil metagenome | isolation source: 20 cm soil or saprolite under Garry oak tree replicate 1 | place: USA:California | collected 2016-06-15
ATGAAAGAATTTGCGCAAGCAGCTGAAGTAAGTCCGCGCGGTGCGCTCGCGAGTTACGAAGCGTATTCATTGCACCGTCAATGGATGAAAGAAGCGGAGGAGAAGTATGACCCGCGTGTCATGGCGCGCATTCGTCCCGGCGAGTCGATCACCGCCGCGAAGTACAAAGAGCTGCTGCAATTGCGCGAGCAATTCATTCGCACTATCAATGCTGCTGCCAGCAACTACGATGCGATGCTGATGCCCACGGTCCCGGATATAGCACCGACGATCGCTGAAGCCACGAAGGACGACGAAAGTTATTTTCGATTTAACAACCGCATGCTGCGCAACCCGTCGATTGTAAACCTGTTCGACGGGTGTGCGCTCTCGATTCCGTGTCACGAGCCGGGAAGCGCGCCGGTCGGCCTTGCAATCGCTGGCACACAAAACACCGACCGCGCGATCTTGACGATTGGCGACGCGGTGGAGAAAGTGATTCGCGTTAGTACCAGCGACAGATCGGAACAACTAATCTGAGCCGCCAATGAAGCTCGGAAAAAGCACGAGCCTAATCTGCATCGGCGAGCTCACGCGTCATTTCGATCATCGTCCGACGGAAACCCGCACCATCAAAAAGTCGTTGCGCAGGCTCATTCCTCTCTGCGGTCGATAACACGACTCGTGGAACACCACGAGCCTTAAGCTCCGCTAGAATCGCATCGAGAAGCATCCGACCAATACCCTGGCCGCGATACGCAGGATCAACGACAATGTCGTTTAGTACGCCAGCCGGTCCGCGAAGCGACATGTAGTCGTATCCCTCAACACTCGCGTACACATAACCCACCATCTCACCCTGCCGCTCGGCGACGAGCACGATGGCGTTCTTCTCCTTCAGTTGTCTCCCGAGAAACCACCCATATCCCTGCTCGGTCTGCGGCGTCGCCGGAATGAACCGCTGTGGATCGAACTCGTGATGGTCTCGCACGAGTAACGCGCCGAGCCTGCCGATTACCGGGAGATCCGCAGGCGCCGCCGGACGAACACTGACATCTACCTTCGCATTCACAACTCGATCATGACTTTGATCGCCTCGCGATCGTTCATGGCGCGATAACCGTCAGGCACTCCGTCGAGATTCGTCACACGGTCGAACACGCGGCCCGGCTCGATGATGCCCTCGAGAACATCCGGCAGAAACTCTTCGATATAAGCACGCACCGGCGCCACTCCGCCGGAGATAGTAATGTTGTCGAAGAATGTAGGCTTTGCTTCCGGGATGAACTCGATCTGCGGAACTCCAACGCGTCCGACCGCACCACCGGGCCGAGCGATACTCAAGGCGGTGAGTGTCGACTGTTCAAGTCCAACGCACTCGAGCACGGAATGCACGCCGTTGCCGTTAGTCAGCTCGCGAACTTTTTCAATCGCCTCATCGCCGCGCTCACTGACGATGTCAGTTGCGCCAAAATCTTTTGCAAGAGCGATACGATCGGGATGCCGGCCGAGCATGATGATCTGCTCGGCGCCGAGCTGGCGAGAAGCAATCACGCCGCAGAGACCCACCGCGCCGTCGCCGACGACAGCGACACTTTTTCCTAGGCCGACTTTTGCCGCAACGGCCGCATGATGACCCGTGCCCATCACATCGGAGAGTGTGAGCAGTGACGGCATGAGCGCGTCATCGCGACCAACGGGTAGAACGACGAGCGTTCCATCCGCCAACGGAACACGCACCGCTTCACCCTGACCTCCATCGAGCTCAGTGCCGCCCCAGAATCCGCCGTGAAGACATGATGTTTGCAATCCCTCCTGGCAGAACTCACAGGTACCGTCAGACCATGCGAATGGTGCGACCACGACATCGCCCTTCTTCACGGTACGCACTTGCTTGCCGACATCTTCGACGACGCCAATGAATTCGTGACCCATCCGCACCGGCGCGTCGCCGGGCTTTCTCGATTTGTATGGCCACAGATCGCTGCCGCAAATGCAGGCGCGCGTCACCTTGACAATCGCGTCAGTTGGCTCGACGAGCTCAGCGTCGGGTACGTTCTCGATGCGAACGTCGCCCGCGCCGTACATCACAGTTGCTCTCATATCGAATCCTCTTCCGTTTACTCTGCCGTCTTGCTTACAAAACTCTGAAGTTCGCTCTCTCGTCAGCACAACCACTGAAGAGGTAAGATAAAGCGCATGAAACCCAGAGAGCTAACGCTTCGCGGTCTCATCCTCGGCGCACTCATAACTACGATCTTCACCGCCGCGAACATTTACCTCGGTCTCAAGGTCGGCCTCACCTTCGCCTCATCGATCCCCGCAGCCGTGATCTCGATGGCGATCCTGAGCGCGGTGAAAGATTCATCGATTCTCGAAAACAACATCGTCCAAACAGTCGCGTCGGCAGCCGGCACACTCTCGGCGATCATCTTTGTTCTTCCCGGGCTTGTAATCGTCGGCTGGTGGACTGAATTCCCATTCTGGCAGTCGTTTCTCATTTGCCTGAGCGGCGGGATACTCGGCGTTCTCTTCACGATCCCGCTTCGGCGCGCATTGGTAACAACCTCCGACCTCCCTTATCCCGAAGGCGTCGCGGCAGCGGAAGTCTTGAAAGTTGGCTCAGGTACGCGCGGCGAAACGAAAGACGAAACCGGCGAAGCAAGAGAAGGACTCATCGCCGTAATACTCGGCTCCGTTGCTTCGGCGGGACTCGCAATCATTACCGCAACTCGCATCGCAGGTGCCGAGCTTGCCGGCTTTTTCCGGATTGGCAGCATCGCCTCGAGTGGATACGACTTCGCATGGTCACTCGCGCTGCTTGGAGCGGGCCATCTCGTTGGATTGTCAGTTGGCATGGCAATGCTGGTCGGTCTTGTCATCGCATGGGGAATCTCGGTCCCGATTCTCACCTCGATGCAACCGGCCGCGGCGGGTGTAGATCTCGCGACGCACACTCTCGCTATCTGGCGAACACAAGTGCGGTTCATCGGAGCGGGCGCTATCGCAATCGCCTCGATTTACACTCTCGCAAGACTTGCAAAGCCAGTGGTGGGTGGGCTCGTGAGCACGCTCGTCGCGTCGCGCGCAGCAAGAACAAGCGATGACCTCGACCGCGATATCTCACCGCCGTGGATTTTCGCTCTCACCGCCGGATGTCTGATAATCGCTGCATGGCTTGCGTTCTCCTTCGCGCGGTCGACGGTGCTCGCGCCGAGTGCAATCAGCCTCACGCTCATTGCAGTGCCTTTCGTGCTGATTGCAGGATTTTTGATTGCCGGAATCTGCGGGTATATGGCGGGACTGATCGGCGCATCGAACAGCCCGATCTCAGGCGTCGGCATTCTCTCGATTGTATTGTGCGCGTCGACGATCATTCTCGCAGTCCAACCGACTTCGGTGACGAGACCCGCTCTCGTTGCGTTCGCTCTTTTCGTGACTGCTATTGTGTTCGCGTGCGCGACAATCTCGAACGACAATCTTCAGGATCTGAAAACCGGACAGCTTGTTGGCGCCTCACCGATGCGTCAGCAGGTGGCGCTAATCGTCGGTGTTGCGGCAGGCGCCGCGGTGATTCCATGGGTTCTCAATCTCCTCGCGAAGGCATATGGGTTCGCCGGCGCACCGAACGTGGGCGTTCTAGCACCTAATCCGTTACCCGCGCCGCAGGCCACGCTGATCTCTGCTCTCGCCAAAGGTGTAATCGGCGGGAACCTCGAGTGGAACATGATCGGCATCGGCGCGCTTGTCGGTGTCGGGCTGATTGTGCTCGACACAACACTCGGTGCGATGAAGAAGCTGAGGATTCCGCCGCTCGCTGTCGGAATCGGAATTTATCTTCCGATGTCAGCGACGTTCGCCGTTGTGGTCGGCGCTGTGATCTCTCACTGGTACGATCGCCGCATTCGCTCAGCGCCAAATCCGGACCGGGCCGAACGGCTCGGTACTCTCGTGGCATCAGGGTTGATTGTCGGCGAGAGCTTATGGGGTGTGATCAATGCGGGATTGATCGTCGCGCTCTCGAAGGAGGCGCCGCTCGCTCTCGTTCCCGAGAGTTTTACTCCTGCTCCCTGGCTTGGAGTGCTCGGCTTCGTCGGTGCGATTGTGCTGTTGTACGGATGGATGCTTCGGAGGTCTGCCGTAAACAAGTAACAGATGACTTTGCTACTTTCCCAATCTTGCACCTGCCAGTTCAGCCACCGCGGAAAGAGTTGTTTGTGCTGCATTCAATCCCAACCGGAAATCTCTGTCGTTGTAAGTCGCATAGAGATCAGTCGGCTGATGCCACTGCGGATCCCAACCGGCGCCAATTTGTGCGCCGCGTTCGTTCTCGCGCAGACTGATTGACGCGACGATGTCCTTGAACGGATCCGAATCCGTGTTCGTCATATGCTGTCCGACTGACGCCGGATAATCAGTCGCGAATTTCTCGTTTGCCTTCGCAAATATCCATGCCAGCTGCTGTGACTGCCGCGCCATTTTCGAAGTATCCTGAAACTCGATGTTGATATCAGCTTCCGGTCTTTGATCTGGATTCATCGTGTGATCCGGCCGAGGCATGCCGTGATCGAACAACATCATGTCGTGTTGAATCATACCGAGCCATTTCGGCTCCGGATATTTTCGCGACCCCGCAGGATCTTCCCTTCCCTGTAACGACTGACGCTGCGCGACATATGCCTTCGATCCGTTCAATCCACTCTCCTCGTTGTTCCAGAGAATGAATCGAATCGATCGATCGGTCACGACATCCGGACTGCTGAACACGCGCGCCAGCTCCATCACGAGCGCTGCGCCAGAACCATCATCATTAGCCGCTTCGCCCCAGCCGATTCCATCCATGTGACCACCGACGATGTACATCTCGTCGGGATGCGTCGCACCAACCTTTGTGCAATAAACTTCCTGCCTCTCACCCGGCACACTCGGCGGCGTATCCAACGCGCGCAATCTCGGATCGTGCTGATTAAGTGAATCGTTATTAACGCCGGTGCGATTCCGAATTCCACGCAGACGTCCGCCGCCCTGAGCAAGAGTCGAATCGCGAACTGCTGGTCGGGGCACCGGCGGTGGAGGCTGATAGTCGTACGTGATACGCGCAGTAGTCGTGCAGCCGTAACTCTTGAGCTGCTGCTCGATCCAATCGACTGCTTTACGATTTCGATCAGTTCCCTGCCGACGATCGCCGAACTGCGTGAGTCCTTTGATAGTCGCCTTGTAACGCTCGAGGTCGAGTCGTGCAACCAACGTTCGAATAGCTGCTGTATCACCGAGAGCAACCAGGGGCTGTACAGGGAGAGGTGCAGTTGACGTTGCTCGGGAACATGCAGCGAACGCGATAAGTGGGATGACGACGAGGCTTCGTTTAAATCGCGCGAGTGAGTCGGACATCCGGGAATCACCGTTGGTTGATTGTCCGAAAATTAGTTGATAGCGCGTTAATTCGCGGAAGGAGGCCTCTCGTATCTCAGCACGTGAACCCACGCCTCTTTCCCATTGGGATGGATAAGCTCGGTTACCCAATCGCGTGTGAATACGCGAACATGCGCGAAGTGTTTGTTATATAGATGTATGAATAACAATTCGGCGACCGTCGTGATCCCCGGTGCTTCAGGGCGCAAGTTGACCGACGCTGTCGTATCGGGTTGCGCGCCTTCGAGTCGGCCGACGCGGACAACAGAATCCGTGACCGAACGGCCAGTACCATCCAAGATGTATTGAAATTCGGCGCCATAGACTATCCAGCCGTTCGGTTGCCACGCCGGTACATACCATACGTCAATGCCGCCATCCGCGCGCTCGCGAACATAAGAGTTGAAACGAAGCCCAGTCTTATGGACCTCAGCGGGAAGTCGGCGCCTTGCGGTGACGAGCGCTCGTCCGAAACGGTTGGCCAACGCCGTGTCCGCGAATGCCGGCGATCGAACAATCCCGCCACCGCCAGTCGACGTGTAGTGAGCTACTACGTCGTACTTGTCGGCTGTCTCATCGAATCTTCCATAAACCGCGTGCCACGTTGAGTCACGCTTGAAGCAAAACCATTCTTCGCCGAGTCGTTTTGCAGCATCTGATCCAATTGTTGCGAGCTGCGCACTGAGCGTATCGCTGGTGGCCCATGCGAACGAATCGTACTGCCATAGATAAAAAGCGATTCGATCGACGGAATCGAATTTCGCGGCAGGGAACTCAGATCCCGATTTCGGGCGCGGCTGTGCACGGGCGGAATCGATGGAGATCAGCGACAACGCAACTGAGAGGGCGACAAGTCTTGATAAGCGCATCATTCAATTGACGCATCGTATTTTCAGGCGCAACGGCGAATCGATTGCGTCAACCACGCTTCCGAAATTCGGGCGGTAGCTGAGTCCAGCGCTCACGCCCTTTGAAATATTTCCACGGCTTATAGCCGTTCTTTCGCACGAACTCGCGATATCGACGATGCCGCTCGCGAAATAATCGATCTGACGATGCGATCGCACGATGCGGCCAATCCTGGAGAAGCCTCTCGACTTTCCAAACATTGTTTTCTGACAACCTCCAGTCGTACGGATCGAGCATGCGAAGATCGAGAACAGCATAGCCTTTGATCCGACCCGTATGATCCACATAACCCTCGGCATAACTCAACGCGAGCGCACGTGGTGTCGCGAATACTGGCTTGCGTCCATGTAATCCAGGGTCGCGCGAACGCGCAACGGATCCCCAACCAGTACGCGTGCGATACAGATAGATCACATGGTCGAGCAGATCGATCGATTCGAAGCCGAGTATGAGGGGAGGATATCGGTGTTGTTCGAGAACAGTCGCGGTGAACAGTGCGGCTTCAAGACAATGAACTGTTCGCGTGCGAACGACGCCGCGAAATCCGCGCATCGTATCGCCGGCAGGCTCTGTGTTATACGGAAGCTCGTTCAGCCAATGTTGAACTGCGGCTGGAGTCCGTAGCTCATTGATGAGTCGTCGCTCGGCCGCTGAGAGCTGCAGTTGCGGCGGCTCGACTCTGCCAGTGTCCGGCAGACTCCGCGATTCATTTCTTGAGGAGCGCCTCGAGTACCGGATCATGATTCGTGAAATAATCCCGTGAGCTCAGCTCGATCCTTATCTTCGGCTCGATCCACTGCCTTTTGTCTCCCGGGGTGGTTTCATGGTAACGGTTCGAGATGCTGACGATTGCTCCACTCCACGGAAGCTGAAGATCGTTCTCCTCTCCAACGAAGTTCGGCTTCGAGCTGCTTGGCTCACCAACAAAGATCGCCCGTGTTCGCTTGTCGAGCTGATTGATGAAGTTCTGCGCTGCCGAGAAAGTATTGCGGCCGGTGATGACGTAAAGCTTTCCCTTCGGAGAAGCTGACTCCCACGCGAGAAGAGCATCGATGATCGGCGGATAAAGATAGGAATTGCCGCCGTTGTTGTGACGCACATCAAGAATCAAAATCGTTGGCTTTTGCGCTCTCAGGGCCGAATCAAGCTCCGCTCCCGATTGCTTCATCGTGTGATCGGGCTCATCAGCTACCTGATTGAACTGCACATAGAGCCGAGCAGTGTCGAGTGGAGTCATCCAGAAATTTCGTTGGACGTTTTTCAGCCATAGGGGAACTGGTGGTGCACCAGGAAGCCGCGATGACATCAGCTTCGGCACGCCCTGCATCCTCGGCGGCGGGACTGTTCCGAACTTCACTCGCTGCACGTGTCCACTTCGGTCACGAAGAGTCACGGGGATGCTGTCACGGCGCGCTACGTCAGTCTCCGCTTCGATCATTCCGCGCAGATTCAGAAATGGTGGGCCAATCCATTTATACATGAACGGATTATCCGCGCTGATGGCGGGCTTCATTCGTTGGAGAAGCCTCGCGGTCGAAGTATTTCCGATTGCGATCAGCTCGCTGCCGATCCATTTCTCGTATCCGGGCTGCGCGTCGATTACAAACATTCCGTCCAAGAAGAGATAGAACCTGATTGGAATGACACTTCCCGGCACATGCTCAGCAGCCAACGGAAGGACATAGGTGTGACCGTCTCCAATGAATGCCGCGAGTCGCTGGAACTCGAACAACATTCGCTCGTCGCTATAACGTGGAATGTTGCGCGAGAGATCTTGCGCTGCATTCAATAGTGCAGGAGGCAGCGGGTGCGACTTGTAGACGTAATGCTGTTTTTTGAGTTGATCCATCCAGAAAGCGAGATCTGAATTCCAGCCTGCAACACGATCGCTTCTGGGAATTGCATGAGATCCGGCGGCCGCTGAATCCTGAGCGTGAGCTGTTGCAGTGTAGGTGAGTAGAACTGCGACGCCTGCAAGCAGACGCATTCGAGGAATCAGGGACATACGATTTGCCTCTAGTTGGGTTGGAGAGACTAGAGGCCTCTACGACTTACAAAGCGACTGAAGTTTCAGGACTACCGTTTCAATGGCCGCCCGTGACGAGCTTCGCAATTGCTAATGCGGTGTCATAAGGCGGTGGATCATCTCTATTGGTCAACATGACGACAGTCAGCCGCTTCGATGGATAACGAATGATGACATTCCGAAATCCCGATGTCTCTCCGGAATGCCATAAAGTTTCCCCGGTAATGCGCCAGCCGAAGCCGTACTTCACGTCGGGTTTGTCGGTCGGAGTATGTGGAGTGAATGCGAGCCGGCGCGACTCGTCGCTCAACAATCGCGAGTCGTAAAGTGCGGCATCCCACTTTGCCATGTCATCGATTGATGAATAGATCCCCCCGTCGCCGAGTACTGCGCTGGTGGTGCTCTGATCCCTCTTAGTCCATGCGCCATTCTTCATGGTGTAGCCATACGCACGATTCGCCACCGTCGAAATCCCTTGCTCGTATGCGACGGTATTGTTCATCCCAAGCGGCGCGAAGATGCGGTCGTGAAGAAAACTGGCGAAGCTTTTTCCTGATGCTCGCTCGACGATTAGAGCGAGCAAGGAGTAGCCGCTGTTGCTGTATTGATATTTCGAGCCCGGCGTGAAGTACGTGCTGTCCGCTGACTCGAGCAGCCGCAACACATCGGCATCGTGTACCTGCGTCGTCGCTCCCTTCGGAATGAGGTCTTCGTAATCAACGATTCCCGATGTGTGTGTGAGAAGGTGTTCAATAGTGACTGAATCGAGCGCTTTTGGCAGCGACGGAAACCAGGTTCGCACGCGATCGTCGAGCGATAGCTTCTTACTTTCTCGCAGCAGGAGAATCGCGGCAGCAGTGAACTGTTTCGTCACCGAAGCAAGTCGAAAGTTCGTTCCTGGCGTCGCGGACACGTGATTCTCGAGATCGCTCATCCCCCACGAACGACGGACAACCGGAGTGCCGTCCTTTACAACGAGGACTGAAGCGCCGGGAACCTGACCATCGTATCGTTTCATCAGAACATCGACTTCATCATTCATTGTGTGATTGTAGCCACTGGTTGCGCACGCTGTCGGAACGATCGAGAGGCACAGGTACAAGATTGCCTTGGAGGCAGTTGTCATAATGGGCTAGTGGCGTTCGAGTGATGCCTCGATGTCCTCGATGAGAACATCGGCTCCTTCGAGTCCAATCGACAACCGGACGAGCCCGTGCGGAATTCGCTGTGCATCGAGGTACGACTGATTGTTACTGCGAGTAGGTGAGATCACGAGACTTTCGACGCCACCCCAGCTCACGCCAATTCGAAATCGCTTCAATCCGTCGATGAATCGACGCACGTCGTCGAATTCTCCGTCTGCGAGCTCGAAGCTGAACACTCCCGAGTAACCTGTCAGAGATTTCGACCGTTCACCGAACGCAGGATGGTGTACAGCATTCACTTCAGAGCGCCCACGCAAATATTCAGCAACCTTCAGTGCATCGCTCTCGTGCTGCTGCATTCGGACGGGCATCGTGCGCAAGCCGCGCAACAAAAGCCATGAGTCGAACGGATGCAATATCCCGCCGAGCAACAGGTACGCGCGATAGAAAATTTGCTCCATGCGTTCGACACTGGTGATCAATGCACCTGCAACGACGTCACTGTGTCCACCGATGTATTTCGTCGCCGAGTGTACGACGATGTCAACGCCGTGATCGATCGGTTTTTGAAAAAGTGGTGATGCCCAGCTGTTGTCGACGCAGGAAAGTGCGCCGTGCTCGCTTGCAATTGCGGCAATCGCCCCGAGGTCGAGCGTGCGAAACAACATCGTCCCCGGGTTCTCGATCCACACGAGCTTCGTGTTTGGCTTGAGAGCTATCCGTACATCATCGGGAGCGATGTCGAGCAGCAGAGTGTGCTCTATCCCGAATCGGCTCAGATGCTTCGCCAGCTGAAGCGTCGGCCCATAGGTGTGATTTACAAAGAGGATGTGATCGCCGGCACTTAGTAAGCCCATGATCACTGCGCTCACAGCTGCTATGCCCGAGCCAAAAGTCTTGCAGGCATCGCCGTGCTCGAGGGCAGCAAGTTTACGCTCCAAGACTTCTACAGTCGGATTCTGCCCTCGGGTGTAGACGTAATTACGACTCTCGGCCGAGTGCGCCGCGACGAACGCGTCGAAATTCGGAAACGCAAATAGCGACGTCTGCACAATTGGCGTCGCCATTGGCTCGACATCCATCTGGCGAGCCGGCTGGTCCTCGAGACAAATCCGGATGTCTTCTGCGGCGATCATAGAAAACGGATAGGGCGGATTATGACGGATCAGAAACGGTAATTATAGGGGTCATGTGGGATCACCGTGTTATCTCTATAGAATGAAACGACACGTTCTCCTCATGGCGATGTTCGCGCTCTCTTTGCCGACGGTCGCCTGGAAAAGCGCAAAGGGGCAAAGCTCCTCGGATGCTGCAGTCGGCGTTCGAACTTCAGTCGCTGCCGACAGCACGCGTCCGCGACCGAAAGCGATTGAATACTCCGACGCGTACGGAACGCGACTCAAGATTCATAGGATCGGCAGCTATGTAATGCTCCCGCTGTTCGCTAGTGAATACATACTCGGCGACCGGCTACTCCAGCAGAATCACGCTGACTGGCTCAAGCCGGCGCATGGTGTGGTCGCCGCCGGATTGGGAATCCTATTCGTCACAAATACAGTCACGGGAGTCTGGAATCTTTCTGAGTCATGGAATGATCCGAATGGAAGAACGCTCCGACTCATACACAGTGCACTGATGCTCGCTGCCGATGCGGGGTTTGCGTACACGGGACTCAATGCATCCAGCGCGCGTGAATCGCCCGAAGCGCGAAAAAAACACAAAAACACTGCACTCGTGTCCATCGGTATCAGCACGGTGGGAACGGTGATTATGTGGGTGGGTAACAAGTAAAATCAACAATCACTGACTATGCATTTCTTTGCTTCACTTATTCAATTTTTCGCGCCGTGGCAGGCTCTATATAGCGACTCGAAAGTCGTTGCTGGAACAGTCACCGCGACGCATTTGCTTGCGCTGCTGTTCGGTGGGGGGCTCGCTGTAGCAGCGGATAGAGCGACATTGCGCGCGATGTCGAGGCACGCGGATGAGCGACACCAGGCGCTGCAGAATATCCGGACTACTCATCGACCCGTTCTAATCGCACTGGTCGTGCTCTTCATGAGTGGCTTCGCACTGGCTGCTGCTGATCTCAAAACATTTCTTGGGTCGTGGATTTTCTGGGTGAAGCTTGGGCTCGTCGGTCTCCTCGTGCTCAACGGATTTTTCCTCGAGCGCACTGAAACGCGTCTTCGACTATCGCCGATCTCTGGCGAGACCCCTCTCTGGCGACGACTCAGAGTAACTGCTGTGATGAGCATTGCTCTGTGGAGTGCTACGCTCGTCGCCGGGACGCTTCTCACCAATGCCTGATAACATCCAAAATGAATCGCGCGACTGCGAAGCGTGCCCGCTCGTAGAGAACAGTCGCAGGAAATTCATTCGTGACGTGCTCGTCGGTGCTGTTGGAGTAATGATGGCTCCATCGCTTGCTCGGGCGTCGACTCTATTGGTCGAAGCTGCGAAACCGATCGCGACCAAAGGGAACTCAAAAACCTATGCGATTCCCGTCGCTGATTCCGTGCAAATTGATCACGATGATGATGTGATCCTCGTGCGGTGGCAGAGCGCGGTTTATGCGTTCAACCTCTCATGTCCCCACCAGCGCACAGCCCTTCGCTGGGAAGACGCTGTCAAACGATTCCAATGTCCGAAGCATCACTCGCAATACACGCCAACCGGCGAGTTCATCACAGGCCGCGCAACGCGTGGAATGGATCGCCTCGACGTAAAGCGAGAGGGCAATGGCCTGGTGGTGAATTTGGATTCGCTGCATCGCCAGGATCAGGATGCAGCCGGCTGGTCGAGTGCAGTTGTCCAACTAACCTGATGAGAGCATAGCAATGCTGAATAGAGTGGAAGCAACTTCGAATGCGTGCAGTAGCTGCATAGGGCGACGTGAGTTCATTTCTGCGAGCGTGCTCACCGCGGCGGCGGTGGCTCTGGCCGCTTGCTCCGGAAGCGGCAGCAGCGATGTCACTGCCCCAAGCAGCGTCGGCCTCACGCTGAAAGTCTCGGACTATGCGACTCTAGCGAGCGTTGGTGGTGTTGCTCTAGTCACAGCAAGCGGATCTCCAATCGCGGTAGTCAGGACTGGAGTAACTACGTTCGTTGCACTTTCGCGAATCTGTCCGCATCAGGGAAGCACTGTAAATCTCGTGACGAATGGATTTCTCTGCCCGAACCACGGAGCGAGCTTTACCCTCGACGGAACGTGGACTGGCGGACAGCGCACGTCAAACATGCGCTCGTACACCACGACCTACGATTCAGTGGCCGGTACGATCACTATCGAATAACGGATTGACAGATGGACGGATTGAGGGATTGACGGATTAGAAACAGTGGTCCGCTCAATGCAGTTGTAATTCCTGTTTCTAATCCGCCCAAATCCATGGATTTGTTTTCCAGGGAAAACAGAATCGGTTTATTCGTCGGCGCGGCGCTCGGCGCCACACTGATGTTCATTCTCGATCCCGCGCGCGGCGCACGAAGGCGCTCGCTCGTGCGAGACAAGACGGCGAAAATCTTTCGGCGCGGTGGGCGCGCGATCCACGACCGCCGCGAAGACATTGGGAATCGCCTTACGGGAGCGGTCGCGGAAATCCGCGCGAGAGGAGCGCCACCGCCTACAAATCATCAGCTCGAGGAGCGAGTGCGCGCCGAGCTGGGTCATCGGGTCGAGCACGCGAAAGCGATTCACGTGATCGTTGACGATGGCTATGTCACCCTACGCGGCAACGTGTTGCGAGAGAAGCTCGCGGATGTACTGAGCGCCGTTCGTGATGTGCCGGGCGTGCGCAAAGTTCACAGCGAGATGCAGATTCGAAATAACCCCGGAGATATTCCGTCGCTACAGAGCTGACTGTCGGTCTAACGCCGCCCGCCTTCTTAATAGAACGAAGGAAATTGCCGAGAGTGCACCCACGCCGGCCATCGCCAGAAATGCGCCGGTGTTGCTGCCCGTTCTATCTTTGAGAAATCCAATCAGGTAAGGGCCGATGAAGCCGCCCGTGCTGCCGAGCGCGCTTATCATTGCGATGCCCACCGCGGCTGCGCTTCCGCTCAGGAACATCGATGGAATGGACCAGAATGCAGGAAGCATCCCATTCGCGCCGAGCAGCACGATACCAAGAAAAACGACACGAAG
>WNGI01007508.1_pt1 | contig 13615 bp, 9 predicted proteins | sample 5400621 | NCBI WGS metagenome assembly WNGI01 (sample SAMN13153374, study PRJNA577476) | soil metagenome | isolation source: 20 cm soil or saprolite under Garry oak tree replicate 1 | place: USA:California | collected 2016-06-15
GCCTGATCCCGTTCACCGTGCTGCTGGGGCTGGTGTGGCGCGCCGCGTGGCGGGCGCGCCGGGGCCCCGACGGCATTTTGCCGCTCGCCCTGCTGGTCGCGGTGCTCACGGCCAACCTGAGCGGCAACTGGATCGCCGGTCCGCTGCTGTACGTGGTGTTCACGTACGTGCTGGCGAGCGATCGGGCGCCGCCGTTTGCGCCCAATCCTGAACCCGCCCGTCACCGCGCCTGGCCCGCTCGCTCCCGTCGGGCGCTCGCCTGGCGCGCGGCGCCCCCGTCCGTTCCCGTTCCCGGGAATGCGGACCCCACCGAGGTCGACCAGTGCTGATCACGTTTTCGGGGCTCGACGGAGCGGGCAAGTCCACGCTGATCGAGTGGCTCAGGGACACGCTCGAGCGACACAATCACCCGGTCGCCGTGTTCCACATGAACGATCACGTGGGCGCCTACGCCTACTTGCGGGCGCTGCGGGATCGCTGGCTCGGCGGGCCACCCGCCGCGCCGGGCGCCGGCGAAGCGCGGGAGCATGACAGGTCGAACGGTGCCCGGTCCAGTCTCCGGGAGCGGGTCTGGCGCCTCCGCATCGCCATCGTCTGGAACAAGCCCCTGAGGCGCTTGCTCTACCTCTTCGATCTGGTGGTCTTCTGGTGTTACCGCCTCCACATCGAAACGGCGCAGCGGCGGATTCTGATCATGGACCGCTACTTCTACGACACGCTCGTGGACGTCTCGGACGGGCGGCACTGGTTCTGGATTCGGCTGCTGGCGCGGATCACGCCGACCCCGGAGGTACCGGTGCTGCTCGACATCAGTCCCGAGGAATCGTACAGCCGGAAGGGAGAATACTCGGTCGAATACCTGCGGGCGCGCTGGGTCGCCTACCGCACGGTTTTCCCGTGGGTGCGGACCTCAGTCACGATCACGAACGACGATATCAACGCCGCGAAGGCCACGCTGCAGCGCGTGGTGTTGGAGAGGGTGGGCGCCCGGTGACGCAATCGGACGAACGGGCCCTGGCGGGTATGCTCCTGCGGCTGCTCCTGGACGACGACTGTCCGGACGAGAGGGTCGTGGATTGGAACGTCCTGCTCCCCCTGGCCCGCCGGAACGGTACGCTGCTGCGCGTCGCCGCCCGATTGACGGAGCGGAGCCCCGCCCCGCCCGGGCCCGTGGTGGACGCCATCGCGACCGAGCGACGGCGAGTCCGCGACGCCTTCGAGCTGGTCCGGAACGTCAGCCGGGTCTGCACGAAGCACGGAATCGCGTTTCTGTTTCCGAAAGCGTTCCAGCATTACCCTGACGTGGGCGAGGACCTCGATCTCCTCGTGCTCTCCCGCGCCGCCGACGTCGACGCACTGCTCGCTCGCGAGCTGTCGGCGACGCCCGCGCCGCGCGACCTCGCGGGCCGCATCGCCGACACCGTCACCTTCCGGGTGCGCGACGTCCTCACCCCGTTGGACGTGCAGCACGGCCGGATCGGGACCGTCGGAGAGCACCGGGCGTACGCCCTCGCGCTCGTGCGGAACCACCGGCGGATCGTGATCGAGGGGACGGAGTGCGCGGTGCCGTGGCCCGAGGATCAGCTGCTGCTGCAGGGCGTGCAGCGGATCTACGGACGCCGCTCCCTGCGGCTCTGCGACGTGGTGTACACGATCGCTTCGCTGCGGGGCGATGCGCTCGACTGGGCGTACATCGTCTCCATGGCCCGCCGCATCGGAGTCCTGCCCGGCCTGGCCTGCTACCTCGGCTACGTCGAGCAGATTCACCGCGAGCTGTCCGGTGGCCCGCTCGTGCCGGAGCAGGTGCGCGCGCGACTGCCGCTCGTGGGGTGGGGCCGGGTGGCGTTCGCACGAGGCGCCTATCGGTTCCCGGCGCTGCGCGTGAACGGCAGGCTGTACTTCACGCAGCTGGTCGCCGGACTGCGGGCCGCGAACTGGGATCGCGCCGCGCGCCTCTGCCTGCTGCCGTTCGTGGGCGCGGCGGCGACAGTCGGGCGGCTCCGCACATGATCTCCGCCCCCGTGGCGCCCCGGTCGCTCGTCCGAGAGCGCGTGCTGGTGCTCGACGCCCACACCAACCAGGCGCTGGCGTGCGTGCGCTCGCTGGGCCGCGCCGGCCACGAGGTGTTCGTCGCGAGCCATCGCTGGGCGCCGCTCGCGGCCTGGTCGACCTATTGCCGCGGCCGCTTTCGGCTGGGCGAAGAGTCGGTCGAGGCCTTCGCCGAGCTGCGCGCCTGGGCGTGCCAGCGTGGCGTGACGGTCGTACTGCCGCTCACGGAGCGCGCGTGCTTGCTCTGCAACGCGCAGCGCGGCGCGTGGGAAGCGTTGGGCATCGTGGTGGGCTGCGGCCCGGACGACATGCTGCTACGGGCGTTCGACAAGGCTCAGACGGCGGAGTACGCCGCCGCCTGCGGCGCCACGACCCCGCCGACCCGCGTGCCGACGTCGCTCGCCGAGTGCCGGGCCGCGGCCGAAGCGGTGGGCTACCCCTGCGTCGTCAAGCCGCGCTTCAGCAACGTCCACGATGGCTTCACGTTCCAGCTGGGCGAGGCGGCACGCTACGTGGGACACGCAGCCGAGCTCGATGCCGCCATCGAAGGGACTCGACAGGGGGACCGCTGGCCCCTGATTCAGGGATTCGTGCCCGGCACGGGCAAGGGCGCGTTCGCGCTGTGTAACCACGGCGAGGTGGTGGCGTGGTTCGCCCACGAGCGGTTGCGGGACGTGCGGCCGTCGGGCTCCGGGAGCAGCCTGCGGCGGGCCGTCGCGCTCGACCCGCGGCTCCGCACGCCGGCGGAGCGGCTGCTGCGTGAGATGCAATGGCACGGCCCGGCAATGGTGGAGTTCCGCGACGAGGGGACCGGGGCGCCGTACTTGATCGAGGTGAACGGCCGCTTCTGGGGCTCGCTCCAGCTCGCCGTCTCGGCCGGCGTCGACTTCCCGCGCCTCTGGGTGGACTTGCTCCGCGGACACGCCGTCACGCCCTCGCGCGGCTACGTCGAGGGCGTGACGCTGCGGTTTCTCTGGGGAGACGTGAAGCGGTTTCTCTACATCCTCGCCGGGGCACCGAAGGGGTATCCGGGTCGTTACCCGAGCGTGTGGCAGGGTGTGCGGGAGCTCCTCGGCCCGCAGCCGCCCGGCACGCTCAACGAAACGTGGAGCGGCGGCGACCGCTGGCCCGCGGTCGGCGAAGTGGTACAGGGTGTGCGCGAGCTCATGACCCGGGTGTTCCGGCGCGGCACGTCGCCCGCTCCGGCCTACGTCGATGCTCCTCGTCCGATCCGGGTCCTCATGCTCACGCCCGACTGGCCCACACCGGATCGCCCCCGCACGACGACCTTCATCAAGCGCCAGGCGGACGCCCTGCGGGCCGCGGGCGCCGATATCGACGTCTTCCATTTCCCCGCGGCGCAGCGCCCCTGGAACTACTTCAGCGCGTGGCGCGCCGTGCGCCGCCGCCTCGCTACGGGGCGCTACGACCTCGTGCACGCCCAGTTCGGCCAGAGCGGGCTCGTGGCGTTGCCCAAGCGCGTGCCCCTCGTGGTCACGTTCCGCGGCAGCGATCTGTTGGGCATCGTGAGCGACAAGACCGGCCGCCATACCTGGAGGGGCCGGGTGGTGCAGGCGTGTTCCCGGATGGTCGCACGCCTGGCCGACGCCGTGATCGTCGTGTCGGAGCACATGAAGGCGCAGCTCCCCGCCGCCGTGCGTCCGAGCGTGATCCCATCCGGCCTCGACCTGAAGCTGTTTCACCCGATTCCCCGCGACGAGGCACGTCGACGGCTGGGCTGGTCTGCCGACCGGCGCGTCGTCCTGTTCGTCGGCCGACCGTTTCAGGCGCGTAAACGCCACGCGCTCGCCCGGGAGGCGGTGGAGCTCCTGAGCCGCTCCCTCCCGGCGGAGCTGGTGGTCGCCTGGGGTGTGCCCCACGCCGAGATACCGGTCTACATGAGCGCGGCCGACGTGCTGGTGTGCACCTCGATGCAAGAGGGGTCTCCCAACGTCGTCAAGGAAGCCCTGGCGTGCGATCTGCCCGTGGTCTCGGTGCCCGTGGGCGACGTCGCGCTACGCCTCCACGCGATCGACGGGTGCGAGCTGTGCGCGGACGACCGGCCCGAGACGATCGCCGCGGCACTGGAGCGGGTCCTGCGCCGGGACCGACGCATCGACGGACGTGACGCCGTCCGACCGCTGGACGAGGAATTGCTGACCCAGCAGGTCCTGGGCATCTACCGGTCCGTCCTCAACGGTCACGCGCCGGACCGGCGGCGGCTCGGCAATCGCCGCCTGACCATACGAAAGGCGTCGCCCTCCGAGGAGATGGAGTGGGACAACCTGGTGCGGCGGTTCGAGCACTACCGCGTCGTTCACACGCGCGCGTGGCTGCACTCGCTCGAGGCCTCCGGCTGTGGCCAGCCCCTCTACCTCGTCTTCGAGCGGGATCACGAGATCGCGGGATGTTTGCCGGGTCTCTTGGTGCGATACGGCCCCCTCCGGTTGTTCGGGTCCCCGTTGCCGGGGTGGCAAACCGTCAGCATGGGGCCCGTGTTCGACGAGCACCGGACTTCCACCGCGGACGTCGTCGCCGCGGTGGTGCCGTTCCTGCGGCGCCGCTACGGCGTCCACCACATCGAGCTGATGTGCGGCCACCTGGATTCCACCGCGATGGTGGCGGCGGGCTTCCGCGGCGAGGCCGTCACCACGTATCGCGTGGCTCTCGGTCCGGACGAGAAGACCACGATGCAGGCCATGAAGGAAAGCGCGCGGCGCAACGTGCGACGGGCGATCAAGCTCGGCCTCGTCACTCGGTTCGAAACCGACGAGGCGTTCGTGGACGAGCACTATTCCCAGATCAAGGAGGTCTACGCCCGCCGCGGCTTCAGCGTCCCGTTCGGCAAACGGCGAGTGCTGGAGTTCTTCCGCCACATGAAGGCAGCCGGCGCCCTGTTGGCAGTCGCCGTCTATCTCGAAGATGGAGGCCCCTGCATTGCCACGGGCATGTTCACGGTGCACGGCCACGAGCTGCTGCTGTCGATGTGGACGCATCGTACGCGGTACCGCTGGTATCGGCCCACGGAGTTGATGACCTGGACGGTCATGCAAAAGGCGATGGCGCTCGGGTGCGACAGCTTCGATTTGATGGGCCGCGGGGATTTCAAGGCCAAGTTCGGCGCGGCCCCCGACGCGAGCAAGCAGCGCTGGGTGTGGAGCCGCTACGCGTGGCTCACCGCCGCGCGCGACCTGGCCGAGAAGGGCTACCGCTGGCAGCAGGGCATCCGCGGCCGCCTGGCCCAGCTGACGTCCACGGCGCTGCCCCCCAGCCCGGTCGAAGCCGGCCAGGTAGAAGATCAGCCGCCTGCGCGATCACCCAGCCGCGCCCCGGTGGGGACGTAGCATGCGCGACACCCGACCGCTCGCCTGCGTCATGGGCGACATGGACCTGCTTCGGCCGCTGGGCCTGGCGCGGATTCCCTGCGTGGTCGTCGCCCGCCCCGGGGCCGCGCCCCGCTTCTCGCGCTTCGCCCGCGCCGCACTGCCGTGGGTCGACACGTGGGAGCACGCCGACGAGCAAGTCGACACCCTGATGCGGTTCGCGTCGAGGCAGTCCCAGCCTCCGGTGCTGTTCTACCAGGAAGACCGCGAGCTGCTGCTCGTCTCCCGCCACCGCGAGCGCCTGCGGTCGGCGTTCCGGTTCACGATCGGCGACGCCACGTTGGTGGAAGAATTGGTCGACAAGGGCCGGTTCCAGGCCCTGGCGCGGCGGCTGAACCTGCCCGTGCCCGTGCCCGTGGCGCGGCAGCTCGACCTCACCCGGCTCCCGACCGCGGCGGAGTTCGACGTGCCCTTCCCGATCGTGATCAAGCCGCTCACGCGCCGCACGGACCGCTGGGGCCCGCTGGGCGGCCCGGGCAAGGCCCTGCTGGTCGAGAGCCTCGACGCGCTGCAGCAGCTGTGGCCGCGCGTCGTGACGGCAAATGTACCCGTGCTCGCTCAGCAGCTCGTGCCCGGCCCGGAAACGGGCGTTGAGAGCTACCACGTCTACGTGGGCGAGCAGGGAGAGATCGTGGGCGAGTTTACCGGCCGAAAGATCCGGACCTGGCCCCGGCAGCTCGGCCACAGCACCGCGCTCGAGATCACCGATTCGGCCGAGGTGACGGCACTGGGCCGAGCGGTGATGCGGCGGCTGGAGCTGCGGGGGGTCGCGAAGCTCGACTTCAAACGCGGCCCCGACGGCCGGCTCTACCTGCTGGAGATCAACCCCCGCTTCACGCTGTGGCATCATCCGGCGGCGCTCGCGGGCGTGAACGTGCCGGCGCTCGTGTACGGCGATCTCGCCGGCCTTCCCCGACCTGCGGCGCGGCGCGCGCACCCGGGAGTGCGGTGGTGCAAGATCTGGCAGGACGCCCCCGCCGCTCGCGCCGCCGGCGTGCCGCTCGCCCGTTGGCTCCCGTGGGCGCTGCGCTGCGAAGCGCAGAGTGCCCTGAGTTGGGACGACCCACTCCCCCTGCTGGGCGCGGCCGCGTGGGCGGCGGGGCGCCGGCTCGCGGCGTGGCTCCGCCCGCTCTTCCTGCTGGCCGGGCGCCCGGTCAAGGCACGGCTGCCATGAGACCGATCCGCGTGCTCATGATCACCAGCGCCTGGCCGACACCCGGGACGCCCCGCACCACTCATTTCATCAAGCGCCAGGCGGACTATCTCCGGGCGGCGGGCGTCGACGTGGACGTGTTTCACTTCCGCGGCGACCAGCGTCCCGACCGTTACGTCGCTGCCTGGGTGCGCGCCCAGTGGCGGCTCAGAACGTCACGCTACGATCTCGTGCACGCTCAGTTCGGCCAGAGCGGCGTGCTCGCGCTCCCCCGCCGCGTGCCCCTGGTGGTGACGTTCCGCGGCAGCGATGTCCTGGGCATCGTGAGCGATGTGGACGGGCGCTACACCTGGAAGGGACGCGTGGTGCAGTGGCTCTCGCGTCTGGTCGCCCGCCGGGCCGAGGCCGTGATCGTCGTGTCCGACCACATGAAGCAGTCCCTGCCCTCCTCGGTGGCCGCGGCCGTCATTCCCTCCGGCCTCGACCTCGAGCTGTTCCGGCCGCTGCCTCGCGACGAGGCCCGGCGCGCCCTCAACCTCCGACTCGACCGGCGCTACGTGCTGTTCGTCGGCAAGCCGACGCAGGCGCGGAAGCGGGGCGACCTGGCGCGCCGGGCGGTGGAGCTGCTCGATCGCTCCTGTGCGGCGGAGCTGATCACCGCGTGGGGCGTGCCCCACGACCACATCCCGCTCTACATGAACGCCTGCGACGTGCTCGTGTGCACGTCGATGCAGGAAGGGTCGCCCAACGTGGTCAAGGAGGCCCTGGCGTGTGATACGCCCGTGGTGTCGGTCCCGGTGGGCGACGTGTCTATGCGGCTCGCCGGGATCGAGGGATGCGAGCTGTGCACCGACGACCGGCCGGAGACCATCGCAGCCGCGCTGGAGCGCGTACTGCGCCGCGGCCGACGCATCCGGGGCCGCGAGACCGTCGCGAGCCTGGACGAGACGCTCCTCACGCGGCAGGTGATCGCGATCTATCGCTCCGTGCTCGCGGGCCGCGCAGGGAACGGCGCCGCTCCCGCGGACGGTCCAGCTCCGGCCCGCTCCCGCGTGGTGCGCTGGCTCAAGCAGCGACTGTACGGGGACCACCGCAGTCGGTACCAGCACCTCGTGACCACCACGGCGCAGCGCTCCGCGCGCATCCTCGCGTTCGGCGCCGGCCGGGGCGCGCGCGAATTCGACCTGCGGGGACCCGGCCGCGAGGTGGTCGGCGTGGACGTCGACCAGGACATCCGGGCGAATCCATTCATCGATCTCGCCGTGCTGTACGACGGCCGGCGGTTGCCCTTCCCCGACGCCAGCTTCGACATGTGCTGCGCGCACTCGGTCATCGAGCACCTCCCGGATCCCGGGGGTACGTTCGCCGAGATCGCGCGGGTGCTGCGGCCGGGGGGGCACCTGCTCTTCAAGACGCCGAATCTCTGGTTCTACGCGATGCTGATCAGCCGCCTCGTGCCCAACCGATGGCATTCACGGGTGCTGAAGTTCGCCACGGGGCGCGACCAACGCGACGTATTTCCCACGGTCTATGGGGCGAACACCCGCCCGCGGCTGCGGCGCTTGCTCCGCGCGGCCGGACTGCGGGAAGCGGAGCTGGGTGTGCATGTGCACGGAGCCGGCTACCTCGAGTTCTCGCTGCCCACGTATGTCCTGGGCGTGCTCTATGAGCGGCTCGTCAACGCCTCGCCCCTGCTCGAGGACCTGCGCGGCGCGATTGTCGGCGACTTCGTCCGGCCGGCGGCCGCGGTGCCCGCCGCCACGCGCGAACCGGCCGCGCTCGCGGGGAGCCGGCCGTGATCGCCACGCGTCCGCTCGTCTCCATCGTGGTCCCGTGTCGCAATGAGGAGCGCTATATCGGGGCGTGCCTCGACTCGATCCTGGCGGGCGACTATCCGCGGGACCGGCTCGAAGTGCTCGTCGTCGACGGTCTGAGCGACGATCGCACGCGGGAGATCCTCGGCCGGTACACGGCGCGGCACCCCTCGATCCGCCGGCTGGACAATCCTCAGCGGATCACCCCCACCGCGCTCAACGTGGGGATCCGTGCCGCGGAGGGGGACGTCATCATGCGGATGGATGCGCACGTGCTCTACCCCTCGACCTATGTCTCCCAGCTCGTCGCCGCGCTCGAGGAGACCGGGGCCGATTGCGTGGGTGGCGTGATCGAGACGCTTCCCGCCGACGAATCCGCCACCGCGCGGGCCATCGCCTTGGGCCTGTCCCACCCGCTCGGCGTGGGCAACTCGTATTTTCGCATTGGGTCGCGCGAGCGGCGCTGGGCCGACGCCGTGTCGTTCGGCTGCTACCGGCGTGACGTGTTCAACCGCATCGGCCTGTTCGACGAAGAATTGATCCGCAATCAGGACGACGAGTTCGATCTGCGCCTGATCAAGCACGGCGGGCGGGTGCTGTTGGTCCCGGAGGTGGTGGCGCGCTACTACGCCCGGCGGTCGCTCGGGCAGGTGGCCCGCATGTTCTACCAGTACGGCTACTTCAAGCCGCTGGTGGTGAGGAAGCTCGGTCGCGTCATGACCTTCCGCCCACTCGTCCCCGCCGCCCTGCTCCTCAGCCTGGTGGGGTCGGCGCTGCTGGGGCTGTGGTGGACGCCGGCGGCCCTGGTGGGCGCGGGGATCTTCGGGTGCTACGCCGCCGTGGTGCTGGGGGCCGCGCTCGCCGGCCTGCGCCGGCACGGCGTCCGGGCCAGCGCCGTTCTGCTGGCCGTATTCCCGGTGGTGCACTTCAGCTTCGGCCTCGGTTTCCTGCGCGGCATCGCCGAGCACCTGCTCGGGCTCAAGCGCCGGCGGCCGCACGCGGCCGCGATCTCGTTGTCGCGTTAGCCGAGGAGATTCTCTCTTGTCCACGAGGACGCCGCGGATCGCGAGCTTCGGCTACCACGAGGTGACGGACGAGCCGACGACGTCGGGCTTCCAGCGGCCCGCCGCCCTGCCGTTCAAGCACACGCGCCGCGCGTTTGCCGAGCATCTCGCGAGCATTGCCACCGGACCGCACGTCCCCGGTCTCGTGGCGCAGATCGACTTCACGCGTCTCGGCCGGCACGTGTTGCTCACCTTCGACGACGGGGGGAAGAGCGCCGTGTATACCGCGGACGAGCTGTCCCGACGCGGCTGGAAGGCTCACTTCTTCATCGTCACGAGCTTGATCGGCACCCGCACCTTCGTCGATGCGACGGACATCCGCTACCTGCGCAGCTGCGGTCATATCGTCGGCAGCCATTCTCACACGCATCCCGACATCTTTCGCGACCAGACGCCCGAGCGGATGCTGGAGGAGTGGCGCACCAGCTGCGGCATTCTGGCCGATCTCCTGGGCGAGCCCTGTAGTGTGGCCTCCGTGCCCGGCGGCGACATCTCGACGGCCGTGCTGCGCTCGGCGGCGCCGGCCGGTCGCCTGAAGGGAATGCTGCGGCGGGGCCTCCCGGCCCTGTATCGCCTGTACGTCCGGCGCACCACCGAGGACTGGGCCACGCAATGAGCGTCACCGTCGAGGACTTCCAGGGGGCCCCGGCCGAGTGGGACGCGTTCGTCCGCGCCCAGCCGCGGTGGACGCAGGTGCACCTCTTCGGGTGGAAGACCGTCATGACACGCGCGCTGGGGCACGAATGCCTGTATCTGGCCGCGCGCGATCCGGCTGGTGGACTCGTGGGCGTCCTACCGCTGGTGCGCGTGCGGAGCCTGGCGTTCGGACACTACCTCGTCTCCATGCCGTTCCTGAATTACGGGGGGCCGCTCGGCAGCGAGGCCGCCGTGCAAGCCCTCGTCGCGCGGGCGGTCGAGCTGGCGCAGCGAGACAAGGCCAAGCTGCTCGAGCTCCGCAGCCGCGGGCCGCTCCCCATCACGCTCCCGGTCAGCCATCGCAAGGTGGCAGTCGTCCTCGACCTCGCCCCGGGCGCTCCGGACACGGTGTGGGAAGGGATCAGCCCCAGACTCAAGAGCTACGTGCGACGGACCCTGAAGGGCGGGGTGAGCGTGCGGTTCGGGCCCGATCAGCTCGGCGCTTTCTTCCAGGTGTTCGCGCGGCACATGCACGAGCTCGGAACGCCCACGCATCACCGCCGCCTGTTCGAGACGATCGCCGAAGTGTTCCCCGAGGATGTCTGGTTCGGCTGTGCGTACCACGACGGACGGCCCGTTGCATGCGGCTGCGCCCTCCAGTGGGCGGGCGAGGTGGAGGTGACGTGGGCATCGGCCCTCGCCAGCGCCCCGGACCTGCGGCCCAACGTGCTGCTGTACTGGTCCTTCATGGAGCGCGCGGCCACGGCAGGGTTGCGAACCTTCAACTTCGGCCGCTCGACCCCAGGCTCGGGCCCCCACGAATTCAAGCGTCGCTGGGGATCCCGGGACGAGCCCCTGTGGTGGTACGACCGCTCCGCCGGCAACGGAGCCACCACGCCTTCCCCGCAGGATCCCGCCCTCGCCTGGGGTCCCCGGCTCTGGAAGCGTCTGCCGCTCGGGCTCGCGACCGCGCTGGGCCCGAGCATCGTCCGCTATCTGCCCTAGGACCGCCGGCTGACACACGCCCGATGCTAAAGTGTTGGCGATCTGTGGCAATGCCTGGTGCCCGACGCGAGCACCGCCTGACACGTGGCCCATAAGTCGCTTGTTGACATGAAGTTGACATGCCTCGCAAGAACCCCGGTCGGCCCCCGACCCGGCACGAGACCTGATATGGATGGCGGCACCGCAAGCGTTTCGGACCCTGAACCGATGGTGCAATGACCTCCGCACGTCTCGAACTCGAGCAGCTCGCCTATGGAGTCGCGTGGCCGGTGCGCGGCTGGCCAAAGCCGGAGTCGACTTCTTCTGTGCTGTGGGTGCGGTAGTGGCCGCGGTGGCCGTGGGCGAGGGCGTGCGGCGATTCGGGCCCGGCAACACGGCGACGCTCGCCGTCCTGGTGGGGGGGCTGGTCGTCGGCGCCGACACGCTGGCCGGCAGCTATCGCACGATCTGGCGCTACACCAGTCTCAAAGAAGCGATGGCGATCGGGTTCTCGAGCCTGGCCGTGCTCGGGTTGCTGCTCGCCGGACAGTCGCTGGGCTTCCTCCACCTGTCCGGCGCGACCAGCCTGCTGATCGCCCTGCTGCTGCTGTTTCTGTGCATCGGCGTGCGCACGCTGCGGCGCTGGTCGGTCGCCGATGCGAAGCGACGGGAGCGCCAGCCGCAGGGTGGTCTCGTCCCCTCGCGCCGCGTCATCATCGCCGGCGCCGGGGAGCATGGCCTCTCCATCGGCCGCGAGCTGATGGGGAGCGCGGCGGCCGGCGTCGAGCTCGTAGGGTTCCTGGATGACGATCCCGCGAAGCACGGTGCCGCGCTGAGCGGGGTTCCCGTGCTCGGCCCGCTGAAGCACGCCCTCGCGCTGGCCGAGCGCCACCGCGTGAGCGAGGTGATCGTCGCCATGCCCTCGGCCCATCCGGACGCGGTACGCACGTTCGGCCGACAGCTCGAGGAGGCCGGCGTCCGGGTGCGCGCCGTGCGCGGCATCGAGCGGTTCGTGCTCGGCGGCGACTTGCATCGCCCCGGGTCTGCCACGCTGCGCGAGCTGCTCGACTCCGCACCCCCCGTGCCTCCCAAGTATCAGGGAGCCGCCGACGGCGTGCGTCGCGTGCTGGTCACCGGCGGTGCCGGGTTCATCGGCTCACATCTGACGCGCATGCTGCTCGAGCGAGGTTACCACGTCCGGGTGCTGGACCGCTTCGATTATGGGCGCGCCGGCATCGAAGGGCTGCACGACCCGCACCTCGAAGTCGTCCAGGGAGACATCTGCAGCAGTCGGGACGTGAGTCGCGCGCTGCGCGACGTGCATGGCGTCCTCGCCCTCGCCGCCATCGTCGGCGACCCCGCGTGCAACCTGGATCCCGAAGAGACCATCAATCTGAATTACACCGCGACCAAGGTGCTCATCGAGGCGTGCAACTTCTACGGCGTGCGCCGGCTCGTCTTTGCCTCGAGCTGCAGCGTCTACGGCGCCAGCAACCACGACCTGTTGACCGAGCGTTCGCGACTCAACCCGGTATCGCTGTACGCCCGGACCCGGGTCTTGAGCGAGAACCTGCTGTTCGACCGGGCGGGCGACGTCGAGCCGGTCGTGCTGCGGCTCGCCACGGTGTTCGGCTTGTCGCCGCGCATGCGCTTCGATCTCGTGGTGAACACCCTGACGGTGAAAGGCGTGGTGGACGGCAAAATCCCGATCCAGGGCGGCAACCAGTGGCGGCCCAACGTGCACTGCCGGGACGCGGCGCGGGCGTTCATCGCCGCTCTCGAGGCGCCGGCCGGCCGTGTTGCCGGCGAAGTGTTCAACGTGGGGGGGGACGCCCTGAACCACCGCACAGCCGGACGTGGCCGATCCCAGGGATTATCGGGTCGGGTTCGAGAAGATCCGCACGGTCCTGGCGTTTGAGCCCGAATTCACCGTGGCGGAGGGAATCCGCGAAGTCGCGGCCGCGGTGCAGAGTCAGGCGGCGCTCCGAGCCTACCAGGACCCCGCGTTCCACAATGTGCACGCCCTGCGCCAGAGCTTTGCGACGCCGCGGCGCCGGCGGGGGGATATGGCGCCGCAGGCGCCTCGCGCGGGCGTGAGCGAGGGCTACGCCATCACGGCGTGAAGAACTCGTCCATGTCGGGTGCCGTCGCCGCCCGGTTCGGGAACGCCGTCACGCCGAGGGCGTTGAGCGACAGCCGCAACGTGCTCTGGTGCTGGTACACCGTCGTCGACTGATACGCCCGCTTACCCTTGCCGCTCACCGCCACCCACGCGATCCGGCCACCCCCGTTCGTCTTGTCCCTGCCTGACTCGTCGAACAGAATGATCAGCAAGCCGTCGCGCTGAAACGCGGCGCTCTCGACGAGCGGCGCGATGTTGGTCTCGAGCCAGGCGTCTGCCGTCGCCAGCGGGCAGTCGTGCGCGTCGTCGCACAGGTTGGGCACGATCATGGCATAGTTCGGCAGCGTGTCCCCCGCCAGATCGGTCGCGAACTGCGTGAACGGCACCACGTTCTGCTGCTGCACCGGGTC
>WNGI01003658.1_pt1 | contig 13614 bp, 11 predicted proteins | sample 5400621 | NCBI WGS metagenome assembly WNGI01 (sample SAMN13153374, study PRJNA577476) | soil metagenome | isolation source: 20 cm soil or saprolite under Garry oak tree replicate 1 | place: USA:California | collected 2016-06-15
CGAGAAGGATCTCACCGATACTCTGTTTGGAAAGCGGCCGGCGGGTGAAGTTCTAATCGCGTATCGAGGCGACGAGCCAGCCGGGTTCGCTCTGTTCTATCACAATTATTCCACTTGGCTCGGCAACCGCGGCATCTACCTGGAAGATCTCTTCGTCCGGCCGGCTGCCAGGAAGCACGGCGTGGGGTTCGCGCTGTTGCGCGCATTGGCGCGGATCGCGCTCGAGCGCGGTTGCGGGCGCATGGATTGGGCGGTGCTTACCTGGAACGAGCTCGCGATTTCGTTCTACAAGCAGATCGGCGCAAAGCACATGGACGACTGGACTATGTTCCGCCTGACCGGCGATGCGCTCGCTCAAATGGCTGGCGAGCAGAAGAAGCCTCTTACTTGAGCCCGGCTAGCGCCTTCAGAGCGTCCTCGTGTTTTGGGTTCAGTTGCAGTGTGGTCCGGTACTCCTCGCGAGCAAGATCCTTCGCTCCCTTCTTCTCGTAGATCATTCCGAGGCGGTAATGAACGCCGGCCGGCGCTGGTCCTCGCTCCGGGATTGGACTCGCAAGGTACGTCTTGAGAGCCTGCTCCCCGCGGTCGAGGTGTTGTCCCGAGATTGCAGCGGTCCGTCCCACCTGATAGAGAGTCAGGAGCTCGTTCGGCTTCGCACGCAGTCTCTGATCGAGCACGGTGAACGCTTTATCGAACTGTTTTTGGTTCGCGTAGAAAACGGCGAGCGATGCATGGACGGTGGGACTGTCTGGGTAGCTCGTTACCATCTGCCGCAATTCACGCTCGACACAAGTAGTGTCCTTCAGGCCAGCGCAGAGATTCGCGGCCGCCATTGATCCGCGAAACGCGTTTCGCTTCTTTATTTCGCTCGCCATCTCGCGCGCCTTATCCTTGCTGCCACCCAGAACTCCTGGTGCTTGCGTGTAGTAGCTGACCAGGTCGTCGCGCACGTCGAGGTTCTCGGGATCGAGAGCTAACGCGGTTTCCCAGGCGTTCCTTGCTTTGCTGGCAAGGAATGGCAGTTTGAACCTGCTCGCGTGCTGAGCCTGCGTTCCGTAGGCGCGCGCCAGCCAATCGTAGTAGACAGCACTTTTTGGATTCATTTTCACAGCTTGTTCGAACCAGTCCGCCGCCTTGTCAGCGCCGTTCAGTTCCATCTCGGCTCTCCCGAGATAGTACGCGGCATTGGCGTCGCCCTTCCCGTAGGGAAGCAAAGCTGCTCTTGCCTCCAGATACTTTCTGGCGTTGAAGAGTTGAATGCCGTGCTCGACCGATTGCGCACGGATCGGGACGGCAATTAAAGCGAGCGCGAATAACGCATAAGCAGCAGCCCAGGAGCGGTGTTTCATTTCAACGCACCAATGAAGGTCCGAAGCAGACAATACTAGCGGTGGTCGGTCACGCCCACCTGCCGGCAGTACTCCAGAACTGGACAGGTTGAGCACTTGGGGAGTCGTCCCGTGCAAATGTGCTTCCCGAAAGGTACGAGGAGCCGATTTATCTCCACCCAGTATTTCCGTGGCAACCGCTTTTCGAGCTCGCGTCTAGTGGCTTCTGGCGTTGGGGTTTGCACGTAACCCCATCTATTCGTCACGCGATGAACGTGGACATCCACGCTGATCTCGCTCGCCCCGCATGCAATTCCGAGCGTGAGGTTGGCACACTTCGGTCCCACCCCGCGGAACGAGGTCATCACGTCGAAGTCACAGGGCATTTTTCCGCCGTATTCCTTGACGACGCGCGTAGCGAGGTCACGGATATTGTATGCTTTGGTCCCGTAGAAGCTCGATGGGCGTATGAGAGCGGCGATCCTTGCCACACTCAGCTTGCTGATTGCTTCAGGCGTCGGAGCCGCCTCGAACAGGCGGATGGAAGTTGGCAGAGAAACTTCGTCCCTGGTGCGTACGGAGAGAATGCAGGCGACCAGCTGATGGAACGGAGAGTCATAGCCTTGAGCAGCCAGATCGAACATCGCAGCATCGGCAAACTGCTTGACTTCCCGCCGGATGCGACGCAGAACGGTGTGGATGTTGAAAGGGCGCCTGGCAACCCGGAGCTGATCCAATGATCTATGGTCGTAGACCGAGGCAGCTGCTCGTTGTTTGGGGCTCATCGCTCCTGTTGATCGGTCTGATCTACTGGCTCGACATCAGCGCACCTGCGCTGCACGATCTCCTGTTGCCCTTCTACTACGTCGTGGGCGCCGGGACTGTCTTTCTCACCTGGCGCTGGCTTCGTGCACGCTCACGGAAGGATCGGAGAGAAAAGGATCGACGGCGTGCTGACCGGCGGGATCACAACGATCTTCCTTCATCCTGAGAATCAGTCCGCGCCCGCTTTTTCGTCTCAAATCCGGGCTTGCTCTTCGCCAACTCGCTGACATCTGCCAGTGCGGCGATGTGCTCAACGAAGACCTGCGTTAATTCGTCGACCCTGTCTTGAACCAGCATGTCACTGGCGCGAGAGTTTGTCGCCGCCCGATGAGTCACGTCGTCAATCGCCGCACGAACCGTCGCTGCGCCACTTACCGCAATCATTCGCGCAATTGCCGTCGACGGAGCGACCTCTCCCGCGAGGCATTGCACGAGAATTGCCCGGACCTCCAGTGGCCGTACGCCATCCGTAACACGGTTGATGGCTTCGGCTTCCAGACCTGTCCGACTGCTCATGTCAGCTCGGTTGGAAAAAGACGAAAAACGGGGCGATTCACGTCTTTATTTCCCGGCACAACGTGAGCCAGCCGGAATTGATCACAGCAACGTCTCACTACCAAAGATCGGAGGGTCAGAATGGCTGCGCGAAAATCCTCAGGTAAACGGAAATACGGCAAGGCGGCATCAAAACGCGTCGAGAGCGCTATGCGTCGACGCAAGAAAGGCACACTCAAATCGGGCAGAAGCGGGAAGACCGTTAAAAGCCGCAAGCAGGCGATAGCGATCGGCTTGTCGGAAGCGCGAAAGAAGGGCGCCAAGGTTCCGCGCAAGCGCTGACACCGTCAGTACTTGGCGAGGTAGTTATCCAGCTCCCACTGGGACACCTGGGTAATGTACTCCTGCCACTCGAGGCGCTTCGCGGCCAGAAACTGAGCAGTGATGTGCTCCCCGAGCGCCTCGGTGATGACGTCGTCTTTCTCCAGCTCGTTGCACGCTTCTCCGAGATTGTGTGGAAGATCATCGATCCGAAGGCGACGCTTCTCGCGGTGGGACATTTCCCAGATGTTGGTGTTCACAGGCTCGCGCGGATCGGCCTTCGTGGTGATCCCGTCGAGGCCTGCAGCGAGTTGTACCGCCAGCGCGAGATAGGGGTTTGCCGAGGGATCCGGGATGCGAAGCTCTACCCGGGTCCCTGCTCCGCGACGGTCGGGAATACGAATCATTGGTGACCGATTCCGCATCGACCAGGCGACGTTGACCGGCGCTTCGTAGCCGGGCACGAGCCGTTTGTACGAATTGACGAGTGGGTTTGTGATCGCGGTGAGTCCACGCGCGTGACGGAGCAGACCGCCGATGTAATGGAGCGCGGTACTCGAGAGCTCCCACTCTGCTTTCTCATCCCAGAATGCGTTTTCCTTCCCGCGAAAAAGCGACTGATGGGTGTGCATCCCGCTGCCGTTCTGCCCGAGAATAGGCTTCGGCATGAACGAGGCGGTCAGGCCGAAGGTCCGCGCGACGTATTTCACGACGAATCTGAAGGTCGTGATATTGTCGGCGGTCTTGAGCGCCTCCGCGTACCGGAAGTCGATCTCGTGCTGTCCGTGCGCGACCTCGTGGTGCGCCGCTTCCACCTCGAATCCCATGCGCTCGAGGACGTCGACGATCGCCCGCCGTGCATCTTCACCGAGATCCGCCGGGGCGAGATCGAAGTACGAGCCTACGTCATGACTGATCGTCGAAGGCTCCTCATCCGGCCCTGGCTTGAACATGAAGAATTCGGCTTCCATGCCCGCGTTCATCGTGTAGCCGAGTTTGGCCGCCCGAGCGATCAGTCTCTTCAGAACTCCGCGTGGGTCTCCTTCGAAAGGCTTTCCGTCGGGTGTATTGATGTCGCAGATCAGCCTGGCAACGCGGCTCTTCTCGTCACCCCAGGGGAATATCTGGAAAGTGCTGAAGTCCGGTGCGAGCAACATGTCGGACTCCTCGATCCGAACGAATCCCTCGATCGAGGACCCGTCGAACATGATGTCGCCGGCCAGTGCCTTCTCGAATTGCGAAGCGGGGATCTCGACGTTCTTGTTTATGCCGAGAATGTCCGTGAATTGCAGTCTAAGGAAGCGGACGTTGTTGGAGCTAGCCAGATCCAGAATGTCCTGAGCTGTCGTTCCGGAGGTATCGGGAATCTGGGGTCGACGCCGAGGCATGATGAGAACGTAGCCCAATTGACTAAATTTTGCAATTTCTGCACGAATATTAGCCCATTCCTTGCGCAAGGAGCCAGGAATGACCAATTTGACCAATCAATTGTGCACTTTATGCACTTTTTGCCTCACATACCAAACTTAGCATAGACTCCCCATGACAGCCGCAAGCATTACCCCGCGTAAAGCCCTCCTCAACGAGATCACCCACCGTGAACCCCGCGTAGCACCGGGCTTCAACGAAGATGGAGTCCCCGGGCCGACCTCCCAGTACTTCGGAGTCAATATCCTCGGAGTGAGACAGCTACGGGACAAGCTTCCACGCGAAGTTTTCGGTAGTCTCGCGGCCTCGATTCGCCATGGAAAGAAGCTCGATCGCGCGATTGCTCCGGTTGTCGCCCAAGTCATCAAGGAGTGGGCAATCTCCCGAGGCGTGACCCACTTCACGCACTGGTTCCAGCCACAAACCGGACTGACCGCGGAAAAGCACGACGCGTTTTTCGCCTTCGATGACGACCGGCAGCCGATGGAATCCTTTACCGGCGACCAGCTGATTCAGAGCGAGCCCGACGCCTCGAGCTTTCCTTCCGGCGGGCTTCGGGCAACATGGGAAGCGCGAGGTTACACGGCATGGAACCCGGCGAGCCCAGTTTTCATCGTCGAATCCACCGGCGCTCGCACTCTCTGCATTCCCTCGGTCTTCATCGGCTACAACGGCGAAGCGCTCGACGAGATGACACCGTTGCTCCGCAGCTCCGATGTTCTCTCCCAGAAATCAATCGAGCTGCTCGAGATCCTCGGTGACAAGGGAGTCCAGCGCGTTTTCACCACCTTGGGCCCCGAGCAGGAATACTTCCTCATCGATCGCGCGCACTTCTCCATGCGCCCCGATCTGGTGATGGGCGGCCGCACGCTCATGGGCGCTCCCCCACCGCGCGGGCAACAGCTCGAGGATCACTACTTCGGCGGAATTCCCGAGCGGATTCAGGGGTGCATTTCCGAAGCGGAGTTCGAGCTGTACAAGCTCGGAGTACCGATCACGACTCGGCACAACGAAGTCGCGCCGTGTCAGTTCGAGATGGCGCCCTACTTCGAGGAGACGGATCTCGCCGTCGACCACAACATGCTCGTCATGGCGACACTGCGGCGCGTCGCACTCCGACACAGCCTGCAGGCAGTGCTTCACGAGAAACCATTCGCTGGAATAAACGGCTCCGGGAAGCACTGCAACTGGTCGATGTCGGTCATTGCCGATTCATCGGATCTGGACGGTCTGAATCTCCTCAAGCCGGGAAAGACTCCGCATCAGAATATCCGCTTCCTCGCATTTCTCGCCGCAGTCCTCAAGGCGGTTCACAAACATTCCGGACTTCTCCGCGCCGGCATCGCCTCATCGGGCAACGAGCACCGGCTCGGCGCCAATGAAGCGCCGCCCGCCATCATCTCAGTTTTCATGGGCGACATGCTCACGCGCGTGATCGAAGAGATCGCCGCCGGAAAAGGCTCCGAGACCGCCGAGCAGCAGATGATCAAGCTCGGAGTCGCCAAGCTTCCGGAGATTCAGCGCGACAACACCGATCGTAACCGTACCTCGCCCTTCGCCTTCACCGGGCAGAAGTTCGAGTTCCGCGCCGTTGGATCGTCGGCGTCGATCGCCTTCCCGGTCGCGCTCCTCAATACGGCCGTTGCTGACGCGATCGGCGAGATCACTGAGTCGCTGCGAGCGGCTCTCAAGAAAAACAAATCGGTCGACGATGCTGTGCTCAAGGTCGTTGGAGAAGTATTCAAGGAGACAGCGCCCGTTCGCTTCGAAGGAAACAACTACTCCGAAGACTGGGTGAAAGAGGCGAAGAAGCGTGGTCTTCCGAATATCCGTGGTACGCCGGAAGCGTTGAAGGAGCTGGTGTCCAAGCAGTCGCGCGCGCTTCTCACCAAGCTTGGAGTCCTCACCAAGGAGGAGCTGGAGTCACGCTATCACGTCCGCGTCGAGCGTTACGTGAAAGACGTGCTCATCGAGCTCCATACTCTGCGCGAGATGGTGGATACGATGGTGATTCCGGCTGCGTACACTTATCTCAGTCAGCTTTCCGACGCCGCCTCGCAGTCGAAGTCGGCGGGGATCGCGGTGATCCCGCAGGTGACAACCGCCAATCAGGTCGGCGAGCTCGTGCAGGAGCTCCAGGAATACAGGGAGGATCTGAGCGACGTCATCGCTCGCGCCGAGGCTATGCACGAAGATCCGGCAGGACAGGCGGATTTGCTTACCTCGGAAGGAGCGGACACGATGGCCGAGGTGAGAAAAGTGTGTGACGCGCTGGAGTTGTGCGTCGCCGACGACTGCTGGCCGCTCCCCAAGTATAGGGAGATGCTCTTCCCGGTTTGATTCGGAGAGAACAGCGAACCTCGAAAACCGAAAAAACTGAACTGCGCTGCTGTCCGCCTCCCGCTCTTCGCTGCCTGCCTCGCGCTAACGACGTCGGGACAGATTTATGTCAGGGATGCGGCAGCGGCTTATGTCTTTGCCGTAATCCGAAGGGATCTGTCATGACGCGGTTAGCGAGCAGCGAATAGCGAACAGCGGGAAGCGGGCAGCAGCGTAGTACCCCCTTCAATTTAGCGGTCCATCCGTGCGCCCCGGGCAACCGCCGACTAATTTCACGGCATGTCGCTCTCACCAGACCAAGCGATAGTCTGTCCATCCTGTAGCGCGCCAGCAAATGGCCGCTACTGTGCTAGTTGTGGCGCCCCGCTGGCGGGAGCTACGTGTGCCTCGTGCTCCGCTGAACTAAGTCCCGCCGCCAAGTTCTGTCACCGTTGCGGTGCCGCAGTGGGATCAGGCAGCGTCGCCACCCGCGAATCCAAAACCAACGCGCTTCCATGGATCGTCGCCGCGCTGGCATTCCTCGCCTTGTTCGCCATGGCCGCGGGCCGTGGGTTCAACGCGCGTCGGGGGAGCGCCATTGACGGCTCCCAAAATGCACTACCCCAGGCTGGGCTCGATGACCGAGCCATGAGCCCGGATGAACAAACCGCCGGAATTCGTGCCCCAGACATATCGAGCTTATCACCCCAGGAACGCGCCGATCGGCTCTACAACCGGGTGATGCTGCTCGCCAGTCAGGGAAAAACCGACAGCGTACAATTCTTCGCTCCGATGGCGCTGACCGCCTATCAGATGCTTTCACCGATGAACGCCGACCAACGCTACGACATGGGTCGGATCGGCGAGGTTGCTGGTGCGCTCCCGCTCGCCAAAGCGCAGGCGGACACCATTCTGCGGGAGAATCCGAACCATCTCCTCGGCCTGATTCTCGAGGCTCGGCTCGCGACTCTGGCGGGCGACACGGTTCAGCTCCACTCATACGAGCGACGGCTTATCGCCGCGGAGAAGGCTGAAGCGAGGAAGAAGCGCGAGGAATATCTGCGACATGAGGACGACATCGCGAACGCCTTGCAGCAAGCGAGAAAAAGTCTGGGAATTAAGTCATGACTTCACCGAGCACGATTCATCTCGCGCACAGCCCTGATTCCGACGACGCGTTCATGTTCTACGCGCTCGCCGACGGGCAGATCGACACCCAGGGCTTGAGCTACGTCCACGAGCTTCAGGACATCGAGACCCTCAACGGCCGCGCCATGCGCGGAGAGCTCGACGTAACGGCGGTCTCAATCCACGCCTACGCTTATATCTCCGACCGATATGCGCTGCTCCCTCACGGCGCGTCGATGGGCGACGGGTACGGACCGATGCTGGTGGCAAGGAAGCCGATGACGCGGGAAGACATAGCGGGGAAGCGCATCGCCATCCCGGGAATGATGACGAGCGCGTATCTCGCCCTGAGGCTCTTCCAGCCTGACTTCGTCCCCGTCGTCGTCCCGTTCGACCAGATTGACGAGGCGGTGATCGCCGGCGACGTCGACGCCGGGTTGCTCATCCACGAGGGTCAGCTCACCTACAAGGACGATGGCCTGCATCTCATCGCCGACATGGGGGCGTGGTGGCTGCAAAAGACTGGACTTCCCCTTCCGCTTGGCGGCAACGTCATACGAAAGGACATGCCGCGCGATGTCCAGAGAAAAGTCTCGCGCCATCTGCGCGAGAGCATCGCGTACGGACTTGACCACCGCAAGAACGCACTCGACCATGCGATGCGCTTCGCGCGCGGCCTGGATCGAAGCAAGGCTGACACATTCGTCGGGATGTACGTAAACGATTGGACACTTGACTACGGTGACCGCGGCCGGGAGGCGATCAGACTTTTTCTTGAGGAAGGAGTCAAGTCGGGCGTCATCACGCGTCCCGTGACGGTGGAGTTCATTGACGACTGAGCTCATCGAGGAGCTCCAGCGCCGTGCCGCGCGTTTTGCCGCGGTCGCGACGGTTCAACAGGCCATCTCCGCCACGATTTCCCTGAACGAAGCCTATAGCGAGATCTACAAGGCGGTGGCATCGGTAGTGGACGCGCCGTGCTTCGCGTTGATGATCGCCGATCCGGTGTGCGAGCAGTTCAACGCCGCATGCATCGTGGTCGATGCCGAAGAGCGACACGGCGAAAGCGTCCACAGCTTCCCGAACGGAACGGAAACAATCGCGAAAGTCTTCCAGACTGGTGTGCCGCTCATCTCGTCAAAACCGGAGCGGTGGTGGAAAGGCACGATCTTCCAGGTGGCGTCCAAGCGTGAAGTGCAAAGCGAGATGACTGCGCCGCTCACCTACCGCGACCGGACAGTTGGTGTCATGCAGGTGCTGTCTTACAAGACCAATGCGTACGACGCGCATGATCTCGATCTCATCACGCTGATCGCGCGTCAGGCGGCAGTTGCCATTGAAAACGCACGACTGTTCGACGCACAACGTAGCGAACAGAGGCAGACCGAAGCCGCCGCGGAGATCGCGCGGCTCGCTCTCCGTAATGTGACGGTTGCCGACGCGAGTCAGAGCATTCTGAAAATTCTGGATGGGGTCGTTCCGTCCAGCGGAAAAGCGATAGGCGTCATCTCGCGCGATGGACATTCGCTGGTCTGTCTAGCCGCGTGCGGCACCTGTGAGCAAATGAGGGGCATCGTCGCTCCGGTCGAGCGCAGCTCCGTGCGGACCGCGTGGAAAAAGGAAGAGCCGATCTTCGTCGAAAACCTTCGTGAGGTAGCGCACAACAAGGAGCATGTACCCGCCGAGCCCGCGCTTACGATCCCGCTCATCGCGAGCGACCGCCGGCTGGGAGTCCTCGTTGTGACGTCCGAGACCGCACAGCTGCAAACGGGCCCGCACGTCGATGCGTTGCTGCGGCTCGCGCCCGCTATCGCCCTCGCCATAGATGTTCTCCTCCTGAGCGAGGACGAGCAACGAATTCATGCGCGCGAGCGAACACTCGCTGCTGCGTTGGCGACGATGGACCAGCCGGTGTTGATCCTTGGCGTCGACGCCAAGGTACAGTATGCCAATAGCGCGGCGGTCAAAGAGTACCGTTACGAGCCCTCGGAGATTGCCGGTCTGTCGGTCGATGATTTCGTCGTTGCGTCCGCCGAGCTTTCCCGCCGGGAAACGATTCCTGCGGTTCCGCGGGAAAAGGCCCTCTGGATCGGCGAACACGTGCACCGCAGGAAGGATGGGACTGAGTTTCCCGCCGCCGTTACCCTCAGCCAGATCCGCGATGCGAGCGACGGCATCGTCGGGTTGGTAATCGGGGTTAGAAACCTCACCGAAGAGCGAAAAGTCGCCGACCACCTCGGCCGAACCGAGAAGCTCGCGGCAATCGGTGAGCTCGTGGCAGGCGTGGCGCACGAGCTGAATAACCCGCTCACCGGAATATCGACCTTCGCGCAGCTCCTGCTCGAGGACAAGCTGCAGGGCGAGCAGTTCGAATCGGTCAGTCTGATCAAGCGCGAAGCGGATCGTGCAATTGGTGTGATTCGCGATTTGTTGCTCTTCGCGCGCAAGACCGACGCCCGCGATGTTCCAGTCGACGTCAACACGATCGTCAAGCACACGGTGCGCCTCCGCGCGCTGGCGTCACGCTCGAGTGGAATCGAGGTTCACATGAAGCTCGATGAATCGAACCCGCGGGTCCGTGGCGACGAGCAGAAGCTTCAACAGGTTCTGCTCAATCTTCTCGTCAACGCGGAGGCCGCCATGCAGGACACTCAGCTGAGGCATCTCTCGATAACCACTCAGCGGAAGCAGCGAACCGTGCAGATCATAGTCTCGGATACGGGACACGGAATGACGCCATCAGTCAGCGAGCGGGTATTCGAGCCGTTTTTTACCACCAAGCCACCTGGCGAAGGTACTGGCCTCGGACTGAGCGTGAGCTATGGAATCATTCAGGCACACGAGGGAACGATTTCGGTGGAAAGCACACCAGCTGTCGGTACGACTTTTACCATTCTGCTCCCACTGTACCGCCAGGCACGGAAGTGACTCGAATCCTGATTGTCGACGACGAGGAGACCATCCGCCTCGCCTTGCGCAGATTTCTTCGCTCCCGTGGATACGAAGTGGAGATTGCCGGGTCTGGCGAACAGGCGCTGCAGATTCTCGACGAGGGATCGTTCTCGCTGATGCTTTGCGACGTGCGCATGCCGGGAATGACCGGAGTTCAGCTCGTCCCCCAGGCGCGCATGACGGACCAGGACCTCGCCATCATCATGCTGACGGCGGTCAACGATGCCGCGACGGCGACGGAGGTTCTGTCTGCGGGCGCGTCGGACTACCTGATGAAGCCGGTAGAGCTCGCGGACCTCCAGCAAGCCGTCGATCGCGCGCTCCTCAAGAGAACCGAGCTCATTGAGTCACGTCGTCTCGACATGCTGATTCGCGAAGAGGTGGCACTGCGCACCGCGGAGCTGGAGGCCGAAAAGGAGTCGCTGCGGCTCATGTCCGTTAGCATCGCCGAAACTCTCATCAACGCCATGGAGGCCAAGGATCTATACCTTCGAGGTCATTCTCAGAGGGTTGCCGAGCTCGCCGGACAGCTGGCGGAGGAGCTGGGTCTCGATGCAACGACATGCGAGGATCTGAGAGTAGCCGGCCGCCTCCACGACGTTGGCAAAATCGGGATACGGGAAGCCATTCTCAACAAGCCGGGCCGTCTTACTTCCGAGGAGTTCGAGCACGTCAAGCAGCACGTTCAGATCGGTCTAGGCATCCTCGCACCCCTGTTTCACATCAATAAACCGCTGAAGTACGTCGAGCACCACCATGAGCGTTGGGATGGCGCCGGCTATCCTCTCGGCTTGGCGGGCGAAGCCATACCCATGGGTGCCCGAATCCTCTGCGCCGCGGATACCTTCGATGCGCTCACTTCCAAGCGGGCCTACCGTGAGCCCCTCGAGGCCTTGGCGGCCCTCGAGCATCTCAAGATTGATGCGGGAAAGCAGTTCGACCCGTGTGTTTACGATGCCCTGGTTTGCGTGGTAACGAAGCGACTGACTGCCAATTCCCCGAAGTCACGGTAGCCACCGACACTTTGCTCCTTGACCTTGAGTCAGAGGAGTTGTATTCGGTGTGCAAGTTGTAGAGTGACTTCGCACGGCGGTGCACAAGGCACGCGACGTGCAGCGGGCGAAATCAGAAAATTGCGCGCTAGTACAGTGCGAGTGCAGACATTCTATGGGAGGACCCATGCCGAGCGGTAAATCAGGGGAGCCATTACGGTTTGCGGACGACGACGAACCAGATGATATCGGCGGTGGCTTCAGTCGCGGCAAGCGTTCTTACGACGACGATGATGACGAGGACGGCGGCTGGGCGATCAACGAAGATCACAGCGACCGCCTGTGGGATAGCGCCGAAGACGCGGACGATGATGACGAAGTCGATTCCGATGCTACCGTCGTGAGCGAAGGCGATGACGCGGACGACGAAGAGGAGGAGGAAGATCTGTTCGGCGGCGGCGCTCCCAGAGGAAGAAGGGGTCGGCCAAAAGGCTCCGGCAAACGGCAGGAATCATCCCTGACTGGTGGAGGTCTGGGCAGCATTGGTGGCGGGACTGGTGGAGGCGGCGCTACGAGCGGTGGCTCCGGTTTTGGCGGGGGTCAATCCTCAGGCGCATCGACCGGCGGATTTGGAGGCGGCACATCCGGAAGCGCCGGTCGCACTCCCATCGGTTCCCCAACCTCGGCTGGAAGGGGCTCCACGGGAGCAACGACCGTCGGTGGGTCAACTCCCAGTGCGCGCGCGGCGGGAAGTACGTCCATTGGTGCAAGGAAAAAGGCGCCAAAAGCCAAGTCCCGCTCCTTCAGGGCGAAGAAATCCGGAGCGCGAAAGTCTTCCGCTGCCCGCAAGACACGCAGTTCGGGAGGTCGGAAGAAGGCTCGGAAGACCGGGGCCCGCAAAGCCGGAGCCCGGAAGGCCGGAGGCCGGAAATCGCCGGCGCGCCGTAGGAGCAGCTCCCGGTCTCGAGGGGCCTCCAAGTCGCGCCCACGCAGCGGGGGCCGCAAGAAGGCCGGATCGAGGGGCCGCTCTCGTAGGTAGTTTTTTCTGCCCCGTGCGCAGTGCCCCAAGCGCGGTTACTCTCTAGTAGCCGCGCTTTTCTTAGACCGAGCGAGTGAGGAGTATGCAGGAGAACGACGAATCTCAGGGACCTTGGCGTAGGATTCTCTTGTCCGGTGGTGCGATCCTCGGCGCCGCTGCTGCCTATAACGCGTTTGCGCGCAAGGGCGTCGACAAGCTCACCAACCTGATCGGCGGTGAGGAAGGAGGCTTCGAGTGGCGCGACCGGAGAGTCGCGTTCACGAAACATGGCGAAGGCCCACCAATCCTTCTCATCCACGGTATACACGCCGCTGCCTGGTCTTACGAATGGCGTAACAATGTTGACGCCCTTGCCCGAACGAACACAGTCTACACGCTCGATCTGCTCGGATTCGGGCGGTCTGATCGGCCCGCCATCCGCTATTCGGCGCGACTCTACATCTCACTCATCTCGGATTTCGTCAGCAGGGTAATCGACGAGCCGACCGTTCTGGTTGCCTCCTCGCTGTCGGGAGCATACGCGATCGTTCTCGCCGCGCGTGATCCGCACCGCTTCCCCGCGGTCGCTCTGATTGCACCGTCGGGATTGGTGCGACTCAACGAGCCGGTAGGCATCGGCGGCGAAGCAGGAAGGCTCGCAGTGGACACGCCAATTGCCGGCACGGCGATGTTCAACGCCCTGGTGTCGCGGCCGAACCTTCGCCGGTATCTCAGGAACGCCTATTCCAACGACTCACTCGTTACCCGCGAGCTCGTCGAGATCTACTACGCGGCTTCACATCAGCGC
>WNGI01003659.1_pt1 | contig 13613 bp, 12 predicted proteins | sample 5400621 | NCBI WGS metagenome assembly WNGI01 (sample SAMN13153374, study PRJNA577476) | soil metagenome | isolation source: 20 cm soil or saprolite under Garry oak tree replicate 1 | place: USA:California | collected 2016-06-15
CCGGCCGCGATCTCGGTGAGAAAATACTTGACGCTCATCACCGCTGCCGGCTGCGCCGGGTCCCGCAGGTCGCAGTAGAGCTCGCTGACAAAGCTCTCGAGGGAAAAATCGCTGTCGAGTGAGCTCGACGGCGGCAAGATCGCCCGATAGATTCCCGCCGCGGAAAGCCACGCCGCGGTTGCCTCGCCGATCATTGCTGCCGGCGCCACCAGAAATTCCTGGTAGAAGTCCGTCTCGAATTTCAAATCGCCTTCGCGATAGACCAGCGATCGGCTGGCAAAGGGACCCGCCACCGACACCGTGGCAACACGCAATGTCGCCGGTCTCAGCGTACCGGTCGACGCAGAAGGGCGCGGCGGATCGAGCACGTAAGTCGACTTCACCGCCTCCGGCCGCGACAGAGAGCAACCGGTGACCAGGAGCGCCGCCGCGGAAGACAGCGCGCGTCGACGCGAAAACGAAGCGGGCATGTTCATTGTTGAAGACCTTTTGCCGGGAGCGGTGGCGCGCCGAGAATCAGTTGTGACGGATAGTGCTTGGCGTTCTCGGTCAGATCGCGGAGATTGTCGGTGATCTGGCGCAGGTTATCGAGGGTGCGCTTGAGGTCGGTCTCGCCGCCGCCGGTCAGACGATCGAGCCGCGCCAAGGTGCTCTGAAGGTGCGACAGCGATTTGGCAAAGTTCGGATCGTCGAGCACCTTTTTGAGCGCAACAGCCGCCGCATCGGCGTCCGCCGGCAGGCGCTTGATCGCCGGGTCGTCGAGCATCGCGGAAAGCCGCTGGTTGGTCACCCGCAAATCCGCCAGCAGCGCAGCAGCGTCCTTGCCGATTTGCTCCATCGGCAACTTGTCGAGCTTGTCGAGCACTCGCGACGTGCTCTGCGACAGCTTCGCGGAGTCAATAGCCTCGATGCGGTTATTGGTGGTGATCAACAACCGGTTGAGATTGGTGAGCGTTCCTTCGAGGTCGAGGTGCTGGAACCGGGCGAGGATATCCGATGCGGTGCCGATGAATTGGGTGACCGTCGATTGTGCGCTGGGAATGTAAAGGTTGTCCGGTTCCCATGAGATCGGCAGCTCGGGATTGGTCTTGGGATCCACGTAGTCGATCTCGAGATAATTCGTCCCGGTGATGCCCTGCGGCGCAAGGCGCACACGCAGGCCCTTGTCGATTTCCATTCGCGCCGTTTCCGGGCGCGTGATATCGCCGCTGGCGCGGCCGCCGATCAGGCGCGGCAACAGCAGCGCCTCGATCATCACGTAGCGCAGCCGCTCCGCCATCGGCTTGTCGAGCTGATACTTGGTATAGGTGAAGCCGATCTTGGTCACCTCGCCGACGACCACGCCGCGATACTTGACCTTCGATCCGACCTCGAGCCCCTGCGCCGATTCGTTGAGATAGGTTTCGATCGCAACCTTGGACTGAAACCACCGTCCGGAGCCAAGGATCAGCAGCAGCAGGACCAGCACTACGGTAGCGCCGATCACGAACAAGCCGAGCTTGAAGAAATTGGCCTGGGCGCTCATGCGTTACGCACGGCGGGCTTGCAGCCGCGCGCCGTTTCCCCGAGCGCTGGCGGACAAAGGAAACGGTGAGGACCGCGACAAGTGGTCGATTGCATCATGCCGTTTCGGCGATCGTGTCAGGGGCCGCCTCGCGCCGGAAGAACTGACGCACCCAGGGATTGTCGCTGGTGTCGCGCAGGACCTTCGGATCTCCTTCGGCGATGATGCCTTTGGTGCGCTTGTCGAGCATGATGACCCTGTCCGCCACGGCGTAGATGCTGGCAAGCTCGTGGGTCACGATGACGAATGTGATGTGCAGGCTCCTTGCCAGGCGCAGGATGAGCAGGTCGAGCTCGGCCGAGGTAATCGGGTCGAGCCCGGCCGACGGCTCGTCGAGAAACAGGATCGTCGGATCGAGAGCCATCGCGCGCGCGATCGCCGCGCGCTTTTGCATGCCGCCGCTGATCTCGGACGGCATGTGGCCACTGAATGCGTCGAGGCCGACCAGCTTGAGCTTCATCTGGGCGACGAGATCGATGGCATCGTCGTCGAGCGACGTGTATTCCTCCAGCGGCAAACGGACATTCTCCAAGAGCGTCATCGAGCCGAACAGCGCGCCGCTCTGATACATGACGCCGATTTTCTTGAGGATCGCGCGGCGCGCATCGCCCTCCGCGGTGACGATATCGTCGCCATCGATATAGACCGCGCCGGCCATCGGTTCGTAGAGTCCGATCATGTGCTTCATGAGCGTACTCTTGCCGGAGCCCGAGCCGCCTAGGATGACGAATACTTCACCCCGGTTGACGGTGAAGTTGATGTCGCGCATCAATACGTTGCCTTCGTAGCCGGCCGTGAAATGCTCGACTCGGATGATGGGTTCGGCGGGCATGGGTGGGCATTCTAGATGTCGAGCAGATAGTAGACGAAGGCGTATATGCCGTCGACGACGACCAGCAGAATGATCGCCGAGACGACCGCGCGCGTGGCGGAAATGCCGACGGCGCTGGCGCCGGTCTGCGTTTGGAGGCCGCGCAGGCAGCCGATGCCGGCGATCAGGATCGCGAACACCGGTGCTTTGGCGAGCCCCGCGAGCAGGTCCTTGACATCGACCAGGCTGTCGACCTCGTGCAGGAAAGCGCTGATCGGAATATTGAAGCTGATCATGGTCAGCGCGCCGCCGAGGATGCCGATCAGGTCGGCGAAGATGCACAGCAGCGGCATCATCAGCAAGGCGGCGATGATGCGGGTGACGACAAGGAAGCGGACCGGATCGAGGCCCATGGTGGTCAGCGCGTTGAGCTCTTCGTTGACCTTCATGGTTCCGATTTCTGCCGCGAAGGCCGCGCCGGACCGCCCGGCGAGCAGGATCGCGGTCATCAGCGGCCCTAGCTCGCGCAGTATCGAGAGTCCGACCAGATCCGCGACGAAGATCTCGGCGCCGAACTGCTTCATCGGTACCGCGGACTGGAACGCCAGAATGATGCCGAGCAGGAAGGAGATCAGCGCCACGATCGGCAGCGCGTTGACTCCCACCTGCTCGCAGGTGTACCAGACGTCCTTCCAGCGGATGCGATGCGGATGGGTGATCGCAAACCACAACGCCGAGCTCGTTTCGCCGATGAAGGCGACTTGCACGCGCATGTCGCGGCCCACGATCAACGCGGCGCGACCGATCTCGGCGACCGTGTGCAGCCGCTCCTCGTGTTCCTTGGGCGGCGCGCGCATCGCGACCGGATCGAACTGGTCGAGCAGGGTCTTGAACTGAGGTTTCAAACCAATCACCGCGACCTGCGCCTCCGGCCGCCGCGGTTGACGCAGCAGATCGACCAGCATCGCGATACCGCCGCCATCGCAATATTCCACGCGCGAAGTCTCGATCAGCACCGGCACGTTCGGCGCCGCATCGAGCGCTGCACGTGCGTCGGGCCAGACGCCAGCAATGGAGTACGCGTCGAGCCTGCCCGCAAGGCGCAGCTCGCGCTTGCCGTCGACGTCGCTTAACGAAAGCGATGCCGCCGGCGAAGGAGCCATTCGAGCGGCCGCGGTCGTGCTCACTGAATAGACTCGGATGGTTCGCCGAGCACGCATGTGCGGTGCTCGACGCGAGACAAGGCTTTGTCTTGCAAAGGCACCGCTCGGTTCCGGATGCGATCCATGCGCCCTTGAAATTCAGTTCGGCAGTCGAATGTCGGTGTTGCAGAAGCGGCGAAGTTTAGCACGCAGCCGCAGAGTGCCTGACAGGCGATAAGCATGCGCAGCGCTGCATCCGCATGTCACGGATCCAGCGCATCGCGATCGCAGCGCCCCGCGGCCCCCTCAACCCGCTCGTGAATAAAATGCGTCGCGTGTCGGCCGCAAGCGGGGCCCCGCGCCGGGTAGCTCGCCCATTGGATGCAATGGTCTGGGTTGCCTGCTCGCGCCAGTCGCCACGCGTGAATGGCGAGGAATATAATGGATACGCAAGACGGTTAGCGACTATTCAAAGGAGAAATCATGTCACCCCGTTTTCTCATGTCAGCGCTGCGCTGGCTGCTGGCGATGCTTCTCGCGTTGAGCGCCGGTGGCGCGCTTGCGCAGTCCGAACAGCAGAAGCTGGTCAATGCCGCCGACACGACATTCTTGAATTTCATGCGCGATCCCCAAATGACCTGGCTGCAGCAAAATATCGGTCGCGCCAAGGGTGTGCTGATCGCGCCGGAAGTTGTCAAAGCCGGCTTTATCTTCGGCGGCTCCGGCGGCCGCGCCGTCTTGGTCGTGCGCGATGCCAAATCCGGCAAATGGGTCGGCCCGGCGTTTTACACGCTGGCCACCGCGAGCGTCGGCTTTCAGGCCGGCGTCGCGGTTTCCGAAATGCTGACCCTGGTCATGACCGAGAAGGCGCTGAACTCGCTGCTTTCGGATTCGGTCAAGCTCGGCCCTGATGCCAGCGTTGCCGCGGGACCTGTGGGCGCCGGCGCCAAGGCGGACGTGGTGACCGACCTCGTGTCGTACAGCCGCTCCAAGGGCATCTACGGCGGGATCAATCTCGACGGCACCGTCGTCGCCGTGTCCAAGGATTGGAATCAGGGCTTCTATCAAAAACCGGTCAGCGCGCCCGATATCCTGGTGCGCATGACGGCGCACAACAAAAGCGCCGACAAGCTGATCGGCGACGTATCGCGGGCCACGGGCAGGCGATAGGACACGCGGCGCAATTCGGCGCCGCGTGGCCGCCATTGGCGCCGGTAAATTCCATCCGTTCACCGGTCCGGTCAAGGATGAACACCGGCGTGAGCAAGGAAAGCAGAGCGACGGCGTCGGGTCACGCGGACCTGCGGCAATGGATCGGCAAGACCGAACAGCTAAGCGATATCATCACCGCGACACCCTATGCTGCCCTCGCGGCGACACTCGACCGCCCCGCGAAGCGGCCCGCGGCCGGCACTCCTCTACCCGCGCTGTGGCACTGGCTGTATTTTCTGCCCGTCTATCGCCAATCGGACATCGGGCCCGACGGTCACGCCGAGCGGGGCGGTTTCCTTCCGCCGGTAGCGCTTCCGCGGCGGATGTGGGCCGGCAGCCAGTTCGAATTCTCGCGTCCGCTTTGCGTCGGTGACTCCGTCACCCGCCGTTCCACCATCGTCGACGTCGCCGAAAAACTGGGCCGCAGCGGCCCGCTGGTATTCGTGAAGGTGCGACACGAGATTCATCGTGACGACGAGCCCTCGCCCGCGCTCATCGAATTTCACGATCTCGTCTATCGCGACACACCGACCGCCGGCGCCGCCGCGCCGTCGCCCACGTTGGCGCCGGAGGCGTGGTCGTGGGAGCGCAAGATAAGCCCCGACCCGGTATTGCTCTTTCGATATTCGGCGCTCACCTTCAATGGCCACCGCATCCACTACGATCGCCGCTATGTCACCGAGGTCGAAGGCTATCCGGGTCTCGTGGTCCACGGCCCGCTGATTGCCACGCTGCTGCTCGACCTCCTGCGCCGGGAAATGCCCGAGGCCGATGTATCTCGATTCCAGTTCAAGGCCATCCGACCGTTGTTCGATCTCGAAGCGTTTTCGGTATGCGGCCGCACAGGCGAGGGCAATACCGTCCAGCTCTGGGCCCGGGACCATGAGGGATGGCTGGCCATGAACGCGACGGCGGTCCTGCGGTGACGATTGGATCATGAGGCCCTTGGATGGCGTGACCGTGGTGTCGCTGGAGCACGCTATCGCCGCGCCGTTCGCGACGCGCCAGCTCGCCGACCTCGGCGCCCGCGTGATCAAGATCGAACGTCCCGGCGCGGGAGACTTCGCGCGCGGCTACGACGAACGCGTACGCGGCATGGCGTCTCATTTCGTGTGGACCAACCGCTCGAAGGAAAGCCTCACGCTCGACGTCAAGCACCCCAAGGCGCAAGCGATCCTCAAGCGCCTGATTGTCGAGAAGGCGGATGTGGTGGTGCAGAATCTCGCACCCGGCGCGGCAGCGCGGCTGGGTCTGGCCTACGAGACCCTGGTCGAGACGAAGCCTTCGATTATCGTCTGCGACATCTCCGGTTACGGCAAGGACGGACCGTACCGCGACAAGAAGGCATACGACCTGCTGATACAAAGCGAGGCAGGCTTTTTGTCCGTGACCGGGACCGACGCCGACCCGGTGAAAGCAGGCTGCTCCATCGCCGACATCGCCGCCGGCATGTATGCCTACAGCAATATCCTCGCCACGCTGCTGCACCGCCAGCAGACCGGCCGCGGAGCGCATCTCGATATTTCGATGCTTGAATCGCTGGTCGAATGGATGAGTTATCCGCTGTACTATGCCTTCGCCGGCGCGGCACCGCCGCCGCGCAGCGGCGCGAGCCACGCGACGATTTATCCCTACGGCCCGTTCCCCGCCGGGGACGGCAAGACCGTGATGCTAGGCCTGCAGAACGAGCGCGAGTGGGCGGTGTTCTGCGAGAAGGTGCTGCAGCAACCGGAGCTCGCAGCCGACCCGCGCTACACCAGCAACTCGAAGCGCAGCGCGGCACGCGACGAGCTGCGCCGCATGATCATCGAGGTCTTCGCGCAATTGAGCGCGGCGGAGGTCGTGCAGCGCCTCGACGATGCGCAGATCGCCAACGCCCGGGTCAACGACATGCACGACGTGTGGGACCACCCGCAATTACGCGCACGCAAACGCTGGCGCGACGTGGAATCGCCCGCGGGCTCGATCCTGGCGTTGTTGCCGCCCGGGTCGTCCCAAGTCGCCGACGAAGCGTCGGCACGCATGGACCCCGTGCCGGCGCTCGGCGAGCACACCGACGCCATCCTGGCAGAGCTGGGCTGCTCAGATCCCGAAATCGCCGAGCTGCGCGCGGCGCACGCCGTATGAGCGGTACAACTGAATCGACGCATGAAGGCCTGGCGGTGACAGCGCCGTTCAGCTATCTCTTCGTTCCCGGCAATCGCCCGGATCGCTTCGACAAGGCGCTCTCGTCCGGCGCCGACGCGATCGTCATCGATCTCGAGGACGCCGTTGCGGCGAACGACAAGGCGCTGGCGCGCGAACATATCGGCGCGTGGCTCAACGCTCAGTCGCATGTCAGCGAGCGCGTGCTAGTGCGCATCAACGACGCTGGAACGCCCTGGTTCGACGCCGACTTGGGCCTCGTCCGTGGCAGCGGCATTCGCGCGATCATGCTGCCGAAGGTCGAGCATAGCCACCAGGTCGATCGGGTCCGCGCAGCGTTACCTTCCGGCGGCTTTGTCGTGCCGATCATCGAATCCGCTCGCGGCGTGCTCGCCGTGGAGTCGATCGCCGCCGTGCCGGCAGTGCAGCGACTTGCGTTCGGCACGCTCGATTACGCGGTCGACCTCGATCTTTCCGGTGACGAGCGCGGACTCACCTATCCTGCTTGCCGGATCGCGATCGCGTCGCGCGCGGCAGGCCTGTTGGCACCGATCGCGGGAGTGACCACCGATATCGACGACGAGGTCAAGCTTCTTGCCGATCTCGCGTTTGCGCGTGCGTGCGGATTCGGCGCCAAGCTCTGCATCCACCCGCGGCAAGTGGCGGCGCTGCACCGGGCGCTGGCTCCGGGTCCCGATGAAATCGCGTGGGCGCAGCGGGTGCTCAGCGCGGCGAACACGGGGCGGGGCGCGGTTCAAGTCGACGGACAGATGGTCGATCGTCCCGTACTGCTCAAAGCCAAGAGCATTCTCGACCGCGCGCCCAGGTGATCCAGGAATTCTGCATGCCTTCGACCGCGATCGATTCGTCCTTGTTTGGCAATGCCTTCAGCAGCGAGCCGATGCGCAAGGTTTTCTCCGACGAGAATCGCATCCGGAAATATCTGCAATTCGAAGCTGCGCTGGCAACGGTGCAGGGACGTCTCGGCATCATCCCGGCGGACGCCGCGGCGGAGATCGCTGCCAACTGCGCGCTCGACAAGATCGACATGGACAAGCTTCGCAAGGACACCGAGCGCATAGGCTCGCCAGTGCTCGGCCTCGTGCAGCAGCTCGCCGCCGCGTGCAGAGACAGGCTCGGCGAGTATTGTCATTGGGGAGCGACGACGCAGGATGTCACCGACACGGCGACGATATTGCAGGTTCGCGAGGCGCTCGATCTGATCGCCTCCGATCTTGCCGCGATTTCAGGTTCGCTCGCCGACCTGGCGCGCCGCCATCGCGATACGCCCATGGTCGGGCGCAGCTATCTGCAGCACGCGGTGCCGATCACGTTCGGCTTCAAAGTCGCCGCGCTGCTGTCGGCCATCGAGCGGCACCGGCAGCGACAGGCCGAGCTCTCTCCGCGCGTTCTGGTCGGCGAGTTTGCCGGCGCGGTCGGAACGCTCGCATCGCTGCCTGCCGGCGGCCTCGACACCCAGGAGGCATTGATGAACGCGCTTGGGCTGGGCCAGCCCGATATCGCATGGCACAGCCATCGCGATCGCATCGCCGAGGTCGGCTGCTTTCTCGGCCTGGTGACGGGAACGCTGGCAAAGCTTGCGACCGACGTCGAGCTGATGATGCAAACCGAAGTCGGCGAAGCTTTCGAGCCTGCGGCTCCTGGCCGCGGCTCGAGCAGCACCATGCCGCAAAAAAGAAATCCTGTGTCGTGCGTCTACATTCTTGCCTGCGCGTCGGTCGTCCGTCAGCACGTCGCGGCGCTGCTGGAAGCGATGGTCTCGGATCACGAGCGGGCGACCGGCTCCTGGCAGATCGAATGGATCGCTCTTCCCGACTCATTCCTGCTGACCTCAGGCGCGCTCACGCATGCGAGGTCGCTCGCCGCCGGCCTCGAAGTCGACGAAGCGCGGATGCGCGCCAATCTCGACCTCACCCATGGCCTTATCGTCTCGGAGGCAGTGATGATGGGCCTGGCGCCGCACCTGGGCCGCGGGCATGCACACGACCTCGTTCAAGCCTTGTGCGCGAAGGCGATCGAGGAGCGGCGACCGCTGTTCGATATTCTTGCCGAGACGCCCGAGATCACGCGCCATGTCGATGCTGACGCCTTGGGCAAGCTCTGCGATCCAACGCGGTATCTCGGTTTGTCCGCGGTGATGGTGGATCGCGTGCTGGCCAAATTGCGGTAGCGGCGCGAGCTACCCGGCGCGGGGCCCCGCGTAGCGGGGATCGACGGGGAATTGCGAGTCGACGCTCGCGGCCGACACGCGACGCGTCTCATTCACGAGCGGGTTGAGGAGGCCGACGTGCAAATGCTCCCCAACTGCGGCTGGGGTCGGCCTTAGGAGATTTTTTTCAGAAGCTCGAGCATTCGCTCGAATCGCTTGCCGTACGGCGGGCGCAACAGCCACGTGAACGATAGCCGGCGCTGGATGAACACCGCTTTTTGATGACTGAAGGTGAGAAACCCGCGCTCGCCGTGATAGGCGCCGATTCCCGAGGCGCCGATCCCGCCGAACGGCAGGTTTTCGTTGCTGAAATGCAGCAGTGTATCGTCGATGGTCACGCCGCCTGCGGCGGTCTGCTCTAAAACGCGCCTGCGTGCCGCCGCGTCACCGCCGAACATGTACAGCGACAGCGGCCGTGGCCGCGCGTTGATTTTCTCGATCGCCTGCTCGAGGGAGTCGTAGGCTTCGAGCGGCAGCACCGGTCCGAAGATCTCTTCCTTCATGATCGCCATGCTGTCGTTCACGCCGACGAGAACCGTCGGCGCGAGCTTGCGGCTCGACGCGTCGGGCGCCGCGGCACCGGTGTCGACTGCGACGGCGCGCGCGCCCTTTCGCACGGCATCGTTGATCAATTCGGTGAGCCGCCGGTAATGAGCGTCGTTGACGATGCTGCTGTAATCGGGGTTGTCGCGAAACGATGGATACAGCGACGCCGCGCTGTCGCGAACGGCGGCGGCGAAGGCGTCGACGCGGCTCGTGGGGACCAGCGCGTAGTCCGGGGCGATGCATGTCTGGCCGGCGTTGAGCAGCTTGCCGGTCGCAAGCCGCGGCGCCGCCGCTCCCAAGTCGGCGTCGGCGTGGATCAGCGCCGGCGACTTGCCTCCCAACTCGAGCGTCACCGGGGTCAGGTTCGCGGCCGCGGCGAGCGCGATCTTGCGGCCGACCGCCGTCGAGCCGGTGAAAAAAAGATGATCGAAGGGCAAGCGCGAGAACGCGTCGCCGACGTCCGGGCCGCCGGTGACGACCGCGAATTCATCCTGCGCAAAGTGTTGCGCGACGATACGTTCGAGGAGCGCAGACGTTCGCCGTGTCAGCTCGCTGGGCTTCAGCATGACTCGGTTTCCCGCGGCCAGCGCAGCGAGCACCGGAAGCAGCGCGAGCTGGACCGGATAGTTCCACGGACTGATGACGCCGACGGCGCCGAGTGGCTGACGAAGCAGCCGACTGCGTCCCGGCCACAGGTAAAGGGGTGTCGGCACGCGTTGCTGCGCCATCCACCGGCTCAAGTTCCTGCGCGCGTGCCGAATGCCCACCGCAATCACGAACAACTCGGCAAGTCGCGTCTCCTGCGCCGGCCGCGTGCCGAAATCGGCGCCAATCGCGGCGACGATCTCCTGCTCGTGTTCTTCGATCAGCGCGGCAAGCCGCTCCAGGCGGTCGTGGCGCAGGGTGAGCGACGGATAGGGCTCGCGAGCGTGTGCGTCTCGCTGAGCGTCGAACAGGCCTCGTAAGTTAAGCCGCGGACTCGCCTCCGGGCGAACGATCATCTGTTCGGGACCTAGATCGATTGCGATCGCGCGGCAGCGATCGCCTGGAGAAGGGTTTCCGGATCGTGTGCTCCCGACAGCGCCGTGCTGCCGTTGAAGATGAAAAACGGAACGCCGTTGATGCCGACGTTGCGGGCCTCGCGATCTTCCGCTGAAACCGCCGCCAGGTTTTCGGTCGACGCGAGCATCGCTCGCGCCGCGGCGGGCTCCAGGCCCGCATCCGAGGCGATCTGCGCGAGCTCATCGGGCTCGCCGATCGCGCGGCCTTGCACGAAATACGCCTGGAACAGGCGCTCGACGAGGTCGCTGGTCAACGCAGCATCCGCGCCATCCTGCACCCAGGCAATCAAGCGGTGTGCGGCGAGCGTATTGGGTTGAATCTCGATGCGATCGAAATCGAACGCGATGCCGACTTCGGCGCCGACGGCCTTGACGCGCGCATAGATTTCGGCGGCACGCGCAGTACCGCCGAATTTGGCGTGAAGGTAGGTCTTTCGGGAGATACCCTGCGGCGGCAGGTCGGGATTGAGCTGAAACGGGTGCCAGCGCACCGAAGGCTCGGCCGCAGAATCCTTGCGGCCAAGTTCGTCCAGCGCCGCTTCAAGCTTGCGTTTGCCGATGTAGCACCACGGACAGACCACATCGGAGACGACGTCGATCGCCACGGCGGGTGACAGAACCGCATCGGCCTCGGTGACAGGCATTTCATACCTCGCAGAACGGCGCGCCATCGCGGCGGCACTTCACGACCATTGTATTACGAAGGGGTACCATGCTCGATAGCGGCTTTGCGACGGTGATCCAATCTCTGATCGATTCGATTCGGGCCAGCTTTTGAGTCAATCACGCTGGGACATCTTTTGCTCGGTCGTCGACAACTACGGTGATGTCGGTGTCGCGTGGCGTCTCGCCCGCCAACTTGCGGCGGAGCACGGCCTTGCGGTAAGGCTCCTGGTTGACGATCTGAGGGCACTCTCACGGATCACTTCCGGCATTGCACCCGGCATCGAGCTTGCGCAAGACAAAAACGTGATCCAGGGCGTCGAGTTACGGCGTTGGGCGAGCGCGCACGATGCGGCCGTGACTGACGACGGCGCGGATGCGGTCGCGGATGTCGTCATCGAGGCTTTCGGTTGCGGGCTCCCCGAACGCTATGCAGACGCGATGGCGCGAAGAGCCCGATCGCCGTCATGGATCGTTCTCGAATATCTGTCGGCAGAGTCCTGGGTGGAGACCCACCACGGGCTTCCGTCGCCTCATCCGAGCCTGCATCTCGTCCGCCATTTCTTTTTTCCGGGCTTCACGTCGGCGACCGGCGGCCTGCTGCGTGAGCGCGGCCTTTTTGCGCGCCGCGATGCATTTCGATCCGACCCGGCCGCGCTGGCTGAATTCTGGCGCGCGCTCGGCGTGGCGCAGGCGTCCCCGGCAGCAATCGTCGTGTCGCTCTTCTGCTACCCCCACGTGCCGCTGCCGGCATTGCTGGACGCGTGGGCGGACGGGGACGACGCGCTCCTGTGCATCGTTCCCGAAGGCGTCGCCGCTGGAGCGCTGGACCGTTGGACCGAGGGTAAGGTGCCGCACGCAGGACAGTCGCTGACCCGAGGCAGACTTGTCATCGCCGGCATCCCTTTTCTCGCGCAGGATGACTACGATCGTTTGCTGTGGGCATGCGACTGCAATTTCGTGCGCGGCGAAGATTCGTTCGTACGTGCACAATGGGCCGCGCGGCCGTTCGTCTGGAATGCGTACCCGCAGGCTGAGAACGCTCACGCGCTGAAGCAGGACGCATTTCTTACGCGCTTTTGTGGCGGTCTCGCGCCGGAGCCGGGAGCTGCGCTATGTTCATTCTCCAGGGTGTGGAACGATAGCGGCGGCGGCGAGCCGAATGTCGGTACGCTCTGGCCCGCGCTCGTCGGCGCGCGCTCGGCGCTGGAGAAACATGCGCGTACCTGGGCGGAAGTACTCGCGGCGCAAACCGATCTCGCCAGTGCACTAGTCAAGTTTGCCTCGGATCGGGTATAATTGTCGGTTCCCTGGAATCGAATCAGGCATAACAGGTGCACCCATGAAAACCGCACAGGAAATCCGAGCCGGCAACGTCATCATGGTCGGCAACGATCCGATGGTCGTGCAAAAGGCGGAGTTCAACAAATCCGGCCGCAACGCGTCGGTCGTGAAGATGAAGCTCAAGAATCTCCTGTCCAACTCGGGAACGGAGACCGTTTATCGCGCCGACGAGAAATTCGACGTGGTTCAGCTCGAGCGCAAGGAAGTGACCTATTCCTATTTCCAGGACCCGCTGTATGTATTCATGGACAGCGAGTACAACCAGATCGAAGTCGAGAAAGAAAACATTGGCGACGCAGTGAACTATCTCGAGGACGGTCTGCAGTGCGAATTGACGCTCTATGACGGCAAGCCGATCTCGGTCGAGCTCCCGAACAGCGTGGTGCGACAGATTACGTACACCGAGCCCGCCATCCGGGGTGATACCTCCGGCAAGGTGCTGAAGCCGGCGAAGCTCGGCAGCCTGGACGTGCAGGTCCCGCTGTTTGTCGCCACAGGTGACAAGATCGAAATCGACACCCGCACGGGTGAATATCGACGCCGGGTCTGAAGCCTGGCGGTACATGTATACGATGGGCGCCGCGCGCGCCCGTTTTTTTGCTCGGTTATTGCGTTACGAGTTCCTAAGGATTACCAAATGGGGGAGGAGGACTGGCACAACCAGCGTCTCCCCGCGAACGCGGGGACCCAGCCACGTTCGTCCAAAGACAATGGATCCCCGCTTGGCCGTTCCTCGAAACTTCGCCCTGCGGGCTCGTTTTCGCGGGAATGACGATATTGAGGATCCGCGCGTCACGCAGTTTCGCAGTGCCCAATAGGCAAAGCCAGGCTCGCGCCGGTGTACCACCGCGCCTTTCCACGGCGGCCGCTATCGTGCGCCAGGCATCGTGCAATG
>WNGI01003661.1_pt1 | contig 13612 bp, 11 predicted proteins | sample 5400621 | NCBI WGS metagenome assembly WNGI01 (sample SAMN13153374, study PRJNA577476) | soil metagenome | isolation source: 20 cm soil or saprolite under Garry oak tree replicate 1 | place: USA:California | collected 2016-06-15
TGCGCGGGGTCCCTGGCCAGCTTCCAGGGCGCCGCCTCGTTGATGGAGAGGTTCGTCGCCCGGGCGAGCGACATCACCGATTCCAGCGCTCCGCCCAGGTCGAGCGCCTCGACGCCCCGGTCGAGGCCCGCAGCGGCCTCGGCAGCCTTCTGCCCCAGGGCGCGCTCGGCCTCCGTCGTCTCCCCGGGGGCCGGCACGACGCCGTCGAAGTAGCTCGCCACCATCGCCAGGGTGCGGCTGACGAGGTTGCCGAGGTCGTTGGCGAGGTCGGCGTTGTAGCGGGCGACCATCGCCTCGTACGAGAAGGCCCCGTCCTGGCCGAACGTCCCCTCCCGCAGGAAATGGTACCGGTAGCCGTCGGAGCCGAACTCGTCGAGCAGCGTGTGCGGCGAGATCCCGGTCAGGTTGGTCTTCGACATCTTCTTGCCACCCACCGTGAGGTAGCCGTGGGCGAAGACGTGACGGGGCAGCGGGAGGCCGGCGGCCATCAGCAGCGCCGGCCAGATGACCGCATGGTGGCGCAGGATGTCCTTGCCGATGATGTGGTAGTCGGCCGGCCACGTCCGCTCGAAGCGCTCCGGGTCCGAGCCGAATCCCACCGCGGTGATGTAGTTCTGCAGCGCGTCCACCCACACGTACATCACGTGCGCCGGGTCCCAGGGGATCGGGACGCCCCAGTTGAACGACGTCCTCGACATCGACAGGTCCTGCAGGCCGGCCCGCACGAACGCGAGGACCTCGTTGCGGCGGCTCTCCGGGGCGACGAAGTCCGGCTGCGTCTCGTAGAGCTCGATCAGCCGGTCCTGGTAGGCGGAGAGCCGGAAGAAGTAGTTGTGCTCCTTCAGCATCACCACCGGCGTCTCGTGGATGGGGCAGAGGCCGCCGACGATCTCGGAGGGCTGGTAGAAGCTCTCGCAGGCCACGCAGTACGGCCCCTCGTACTCCCCGAGATAGACGTCGCCCTGGTCGTAGAGTTGCTGCGCCAACCGCTGCACCGGGCGGATATGGCGCTCCTCCGTCGTGCGGATGAAGTCGTCGTAGGAGATCTCCAGCCGCTCCCAGACCTCCTTCCAGCGGGGCACGACCCGGTCGGCCCACGCCTGAGGATCGAGCCCGGCGGCGGCGGCCGCCAGGGCCACCTTCTCGCCGTGTTCGTCGGTTCCGGTGAGGAAGTGGACCCTCTCGCCGCGGAGGCGGTGGTAGCGCGCCAGGAAATCTGTGGCAACCGTGGTGTAAGCGTGCCCGATATGGGGAACATCGTTCACGTAATAGATCGGAGTTGTCAGGTAGAACGTGTCTTTGGGCATGGTGTCTAGGGAAGACAGGGGGTGGGCCACGTGCGGGACATCGATACTATCGCCCGGGTCTGCCTGTCGGTCACGGGGGTGAACGTTGCCTGAATCGGACGTCTCAGGTACCAGAGCTACCGGCATGGCCAGGAAGGTCGATGATCTGGGCCGCGTGGTCGTCCCGGCCGAGATGCGGAAGTCCTTCGGAATCCGAGAGGGTGACTACCTCGATATTTCCGTCGAGTACGACCGCATCATCCTGGTCAAGCGTCAGGATGCCTGCGTGTTCTGCCGCTCGTCGGAGGATCTGAAGGAGTTCCGGGGCCGCATGATCTGCGCCGGGTGCCTCGGGGAGTTGAGCGGCGGCCCCGAAGTCCGTACGTGGGAGATGTTCTCCGAGGAGAGCTGAAGCAAGGCCCTCACGCGTCTCGGAGGAGCGCCTCGTACACGTCGCGCCGGGCCACGCCGTAGGCAGACGCCGCCTCGCTGGCCGCCGCCGCCTTGGGGTGGCCACCCGTCGTGAGCTTCCGTGCCATTGCCACGGCCGCCGTGAGGTCCCCTGCCGTGCCCGGCATCCCCTCGACGACGATAGCCACCTCTCCCAGCACGGCCTCGCCCTGGAGCTCGTCGATCAGCTCGGGCAGGGTCGCCCGGAGGACCTCCTCGTGGACCTTCGTCAACTCCCGCGCCACGGCGGCCCGCCGGGGGCCGAAGGCCTCCAGCATCGCCTGCAACGCCGCCACCACCCGCCCGGGGGCCTCGAAGAACACCAGGGTCCGGTCGTCCCGGGCGATGGCCTCCAGGCGGCGCCGGCGCTCCCCGGGCTTGCGGGACAGAAAGCCCTCGAAGGCGAAGCGGGCCGGGGGCAGGCCCGAGGCGACGAGGGCGGCCAGCACGGCCGAGGGACCCGGGAGCACCTCGACCGCAATCCCCTCCTCGATACAGGCCCGGAGCAGGTGCCATCCCGGGTCCGAGACCGCCGGCATGCCTGCGTCGGTGACGAGCGCGATGCGCTGGCCCCGCCGGAGGCGGTCGACCAGCTCGTCGGTGCGGGATGGCTCGTTCGCCTCGTGGTAGGAGACCAGGTGGGCGTGGATGCCGTAGTGGGTGAGCAGCTTGCGGGTCCGGCGCGTGTCCTCGGCCGCGACGGCGTCGACCTCGGCGAGGATGCGCAGCAGTCGCAGCGTCACGTCCTCGAGGTTGCCGATGGGGGTCGCACAGACGAAGAGACGGCCGGGCATCGACGTGGTCGTCTACGTCCCCGTCCGGAGGAGGGTCGTCCCGGGAGCGAGGCCCAGCCGGGACGCCTCGCCTGCCTGGAGCTCCAGGACGTAGCGGGCGCGAAGCACGATGGGGCCGAGGCGCCCCGGCGGCATCGTCGCCACCCGGATGACGGAGCCCTTCGAGGACAGGTAGACGGTGTCGATGGCGAAGCGCATGCCGATGGTGTGGACCATGCTCGTCCGCAGGAGGAGGCCGGTGCCGGGGGGCAGGCCCCGCTGGCCGAGGAGTCCCTGCATCGTGCCGAGCAGGCCCTTCGCTTCGATGAGCGCGATGCAGATCGTGCCCTCCGGATCGACGAGTTGCATTGGGGCCATTCTCTCCCACTCGTGGCCCGCTCCTTCGGAGCGTCCCACGAGCCAGGGGGGATCCGCAGCTCATCCCCCTCCGCTTCGCTCCGGGGGCTGCTCCTCCCCCCTGGACCCCCCTCCTGGCACGCTTGCCCTGGCGGCCAAACGTATCACTGCAGGTGTCTATACTCGGTCCGGGGCAGTCGTCAGCGAGCCGTTCGTCAGAAGGGATCCTCAGTCGACCGAGCGAGTTGAAACACAGGAGGGGCTCCCAGCTCCAGAGCCATCCCCCTACGCTGAAGACCTGCCATCGAGTCCTCCCGAACCCGCATCCTGGACGGGCCTCGACTGGCTCTTGATCATCGCCATCACCACCGTCGGTGGCGTCCTGCGCTTCGCCCGGCTCGCCTACCCCAACGCCCTGGTCTTCGACGAGGTCTACTACGCCAAGGACGCCTGCCTGTACCTCGGCAAGGGGATGAGGTTCTGCGGCACCCCCCAGGCCACGGAACAGTCGTTTGTGCACCCTCCGCTGGGCAAGTGGATCATCGCGGTCGGGATCAAGGTCTTCGGCTTCCACTCCTTTGGCTGGCGGTTCATGGCGGCTGTCTTCGGCACCGCGATGATCCCGATTGCCTTCCTCGTCGGCAGGAAGCTGTTCGGCAGGTGGGGCGGGGCGGTCACGGGCCTCCTCGTCGCGACGGACTTCCTGCTCATCGTGCAGAGCCGGGTGGCGATGCTCGACGTCTTCCTCGCCTTCTTCGTCGTGCTCGGGTTCCTGTTCGTGGTCCTCGAGCGCGAGCGCGTCGCCCGGATGCGGGAACAGGGCGGCGGCCGGCTCGACCTGCGATGGCGCCTGGCGGCTGGCACCTCGTTCGGCGCCGCCGCCTCGGTGAAATGGTCCGGCGCCTACGCCATCGCTGCGGGCGGCCTGTTCGTGGCTATCTGGACCGTCGGCACCGCCCTGGCGATCGGACGAATGTCGACGCTGGGGGATCGTCCGAGGGCGCCGGGGGCCGTGACGGAGCTGAACTCCACGATCCTGGCGATGGGCGTCCCCTTCGTGGCCGTCTACCTCCTCAGCTACGCGGTCTGGTTCTCCGATCACCATTTCTCGTGGTCCCAGTTCGTGACCCTGCAGAACCAGATGCTGCAGTACCACCTCCACCTCACCCAGAAGCACGTGTACGCCTCACCAGCGTGGAAGTGGCCGCTGGTGTGGCGCCCCGTGGCGTACTACTTCACCGGTGGGGCCAGGGCGACCCACATCCTCGCGTTCGGCAACCCCGCCGTGTGGTGGCTCGCCCTGGCCGCAGGGGTCTGGATGATCGTGCAGGCGTTCCGCTATCCCCGCACCCCCGAGGGCCGGCGCATCGCCGCGGTGGGCGGCGGCTTCGGGATGCCGATGCGGGAGAGCTTCTCGGCCTTCTCGCAGCCGCCGCCACGCCGGGCATCGCGATGGTCGTATCTCTCGACAGTGTTCTGGGCGCCCGCGACGCTGGTGATCCTGACGTGGTTGCTGCAGTACCTCCCCTGGGCGGACTTCTCCCGGCCCCAGTTCTTCTTCTACATGGCGCCGATCGTGCCGTTCATGATGCTGGCGATGGCGGCCATGCTGCGCGACATCGTCAAGGGCTACCTGCGGGAATCGGCGCTGGTGGCGGCGTGCCTCGGGGTGGCGCTGCTCGCCCTGGCAGCGTTGCTGCTGTTCGTGCACTCATTCGGGTTCGGCGTGGACCTCGCCGGCCAGCGTCGCATCGTGGAGCTTGCTGGGGTGCCCATCCTGGTGCTCGGCCTGGCCCTGGCGCTGGGCTACTCAGGGGCGACGGCGATCTACCGGAAGGCGCTCGTGGGCCTCTACCTGCTGCTCGCCTGCGGGGTGGCGCTGTACTACTTCTATCCCGTGATCGCCGCCTGGGCGATCCCGTTTGCCCAGTGGCAGCACCGGATGCTTTTCCCGACCTGGATCTGAGGGCCGGACTCCCCTATTGAGAAGGGTCGATCCCTACGCCTGGGGAGCCGGAGGCGTGTCGACGGGGCCCTGCACCGGGGCGGGCGGGGTGGGCATGACGGAGGCTTGCGGGGTCGCGGCCGGCGGGACGGGAGGCACATCGACCGGCTGCGCCGCTGCCTGGGCCGGCGGCCAGGCCGGAGCGGGGGGCGGGGCGGGAGCCGGCGTCGAGGGCGTCGCGGGCTCGTCGTCGGCGATGTGGTTGAGCGCCCCCTTGAACTCCCGGATCCCCTTGCCCAGCGACTTGCCGATGTCCGGCAGGCGCTTTGGGCCGAAGATCAGGAGAGCCGCGACGAGGACAAGGATGATGTGGCTGGGAGTGAGGATATCCATGGCATCTTCTCCTTCACTGGGCCCTTCGACCGGGCCGCCAAACGGGTGAGACGCGCAGTCCACCTTAGCACCGGGGCCAGGGGGTCGAGGCCTGACCTCGGACATTTCTGCTGCCTTTAGATTCCTCCGAGACTAGTGCTCCCGATCGGAAGTACGGTGACGCAGAGAGCGCATCCTGCGCCCCGAGCGCAAGGTGCGAAGAGCGCCGCGTACCTGGAAGGTACGCACGCGACGAGCAACGCCGCGATCGAGGATGCAGGTGCGTTTCGAACGTCACCGTAATTACGGGAGGGGGCACTTAAGCCCCACCGCAGGTTTTGGAGGAAACACCGGCTCAGCGTTTGCGGGCGTACTTCCCGGTGAGCTGCGTCTGGCCCAGGACCTTCCCTGACAGGGCATAGGGCAGGTCGTCGCGGGGGCTGGCGCCCTCGGCGAGGCCGCTCGGCTCGCCCAGGGCGAGCAGCGTGAAGATGAAGCGGTGCGCCTTTCCGATCGGGGGGCAGGGGCCCGACCAGTCGGTCCGTCCGTAGTCGTTCTTGCCGCCCAGGGCGCCGGGGGGTGCCTTGCCCTCCTCGAGGCCGTCCAGGTCGGGGCTGATGCCGAACAGCACCCAATACACGAGGGTGCCGCCCGGGGCGTCGGGGTCCTCGAAGAGCAGGGCGAACTCGACGGTGCCTTCGGGGACGTCGGTCCAGGTGAGCGGCGGGGAGATGTTGTCCCCGTCGCAGGTGTACTGGACGGGCATGAAGGTGTTGTTCGCAAAGGCGGGGCTGCTCAAGGTGAATGCCATCGTGGGCCCGATGCTACCAGGCCTGTGAAATAAGCCAAGGAGGCCGGTTGCCCGGCCTCCTTGGTTGTCCGTTCCCCTGCCTGCCAGGCCGGTCTCCCGTCCGGCCTGGGTTCACCGGGGTAGCCAGCCCCGGGTCATTCGTGATCGGTCTGCAGTCAGCGCTGGTCCCTGGGCTCACGCGGTCAGGTAGGGGTCGATGAGGACCCCGAGTTGGAGGGCGAGCATCTGCATCCACGCCTTGCCGACCGTCGCCAGGGCGCTGGGGTCGCCGAGCTCCCCGAAGGTGGCCTCCCCGGAGGGGGCCAGGGCGATGGTGTTCAGGGCGGTCATCACCCGCATCTGGACCCAGCCCATGAGAGCGATGGTGAGCTGCGCAGGGATCTCCTGGTGGGGATTGTCGCCGGCTCCCTTGACGTGGGAATTGGCGACCTTCCGCATGTACTCCCCGAAGTTGCCCTTGGTCTCGTAGGGGTCGGCGGAGGTGCGGGTCCACCAGCCCTTCAGGGTCGACTTGCGCATGGCCAGGTGATCCGGGTCCTGGAAGTAGCCGGCGGACTCCGGTCTGCTCAGAAGGTAGGTGTAGGCGAGAGCAATGACCCCGCTGCCCGCCGGTTCCAGGAGAGCGCCGGTCTCCCCGAGGATGCGGCCCTCGGACATGCCGAACCCGGCCAGATCGGCATATGGGTGCAGCTCCGCATTGTGTCCTTGGCTGTAGTCACGAGGCCCGGGTGGGCTGGTGAGGACCGGCTCGAGCATGATGCCGAGCTGGAGCATCATGTCGTCCATCCAGACGCCGCCGATGCCCGAGAGCGTGACGGTGTCGCTGACGTCCGCGAGGTAGAGCAGGATCTGGCCCTCGAGCCAGGCAATGAGAGCGACGAGCATCTGGGGCGGTATCGGGACGCTCATCCCGGGGAACGTGGTCCCTCCGCCGACGTGGGTCAGTCCCCGGATGTAGTCGGCGAAGCTCTCGTCAAACGGCCCCGTCGAGCTGCGGGACAGCCATTCCTCCACGACCTCCTTGTCCACGGTGGCCCCGGACACGCCGAGGCGGGGCAGGTTGGTCGTGATGTAGCCGGAGACGGCATCGGCCATCGCCCTGGTGAAAACGCCAAGGTCGCTGCCCAGGTACCGCAGCATCAACGCCTCGCCGTCCCCGAAGTTGGCGAAGTCGGCGAGCGGGTGGAAGCCGGGGGTGACCAGGGGACCTTCGGCTACGTCGGTCGTCAGGTCCATGGTCTTTTCGGTTTCGTCAGGAATCATCCTCGTCTTGGAACGCTGTGCCACGTTGGGGTCCCTCCTTGTCGAGTGGTCGGGAGTGGGCGGCGCGCAGAACGCCATGACATGAAGAGGCGTCAGAGTCGGTCCGGGATCGTGGTCCGGTCGGCTCGGAGCAGCTCTAGCGGGCGATCACCAGAGATGCCTCGACCGGTTCTGCAGTCGCTCTCTGTGCGGCATGAATACCTCCCCTCCGGCCTCTCGGGCCGTTGTGCTGGGGCCGGCACCGCAGTAAGCTGGGGAGCAGTCGGGGCTACCCTGCGGGGTCGGCCTAGATTGCGAAGGGTCCGTCTGGCCGGGCGGACCCTTCTCTTTGTCCGGCTGTCTGCGCCATCCTGTTCGTCGTCAGTTGAATATTTTTCAGGTGCTCACTATAGGCACCGCTGATTACGGTGGGGTTACCAGCCCGTAAAAACTGCTGTCGTCTTCGAGCGCTTCCTAACATTTCCTTATCTCTCCGGATCCTCTGCCCCCCTTGGCGGGTACGGGAGGTCTGGGTCGGCGACGAGTGGAACAAAGCAGGAGATCGGACGTACCTGGGGGAAAGCAGCCGCCAGGCTGCAAACTCCCCACCGCAGACTCTGCCCCGCCGGCCTTTCGTTGAGCATGCACCCTCCTGATTTGGTGCATATGGGGGATGCGCCTCGCCCGGCCGGGGCCGATGTAGTAGCGGAGAGCCGAACCCGGAAGGCCGCCAGACCGCCGATGGAGGCCAGCCGTGAAGTACGCCCGGACCGTCTGCACCCTGATGATCGTCGCCATGGCGGGAGCGGTCCAGGGCGCCTCTCAAGGCGCCGGATCAAACCCCCGAGGCGCCCCTCCAGGTGCCGGATCAGATCTAGCGGGCGCCCCTCCAGGTGCCGGATCAGATCTAGCGGGCGCCCCTCCAGGTGCCGGATCAGATCTAGCGGGCGCCCCTCCAGGTGCCGGATCAGACCTTCCGCTCCAGAGCGGCGACTCCGCCTCCCCAGCCGATACAACAGAGGAGTCGTGCTTTGTCTCGGCGATCAATGCCGCCCGCTCCTCGGCGGCCCTCGCCCCCCTCGGCGCCGACGGCGACCTCCTCCGGCTCGCCCGGGTCTGGTCAGCCACCATGGCGGCGGCCGGCGACATCTCCCACAACCCTAATGTCGCGAGCCTCGCCCCGCCCGACTGGAGTACCCTCGGCGAGAACGTCGGCTTCGGCCCCACGTGCGACTCCGTCGTCCAGGCGTTCATGAGCTCGCCCGAGCACCGCAGGAACATCCTCGACCCGAGCTATTCGTCGTTGGGCGTCGGTGTCGTCGACGGCCCCGACGGCCTGATGTACGTCACCGAGGACTTCATGGGCACGGGCGGTACCTCCGTTCAGGCTGCACAGGGCCCCGCCCCGACGCCAGTGCAAGCCCCCCCGGTGCCGGTGGCCCCAGCCCCGCCCCCGGTCGCCCAGCCCGCTGCCCCCGTCGCCGTCCCCATTCCCAACCCCATGAGCATCCCTCCCCCCAAGGCCATCCCGGCCCCGAAGCCTCCGGTCCCCCCAGCCCCCAAGGCCATGGCGGTGCCGGTCCCCGTCGCCCTGCCGATCATGGACCCCGCCCTGCCCGTCGAGGGCGATCCGATCACCGATCCAGCCCCGAGGGCCGGTCTTCAGAAGGGCATCCTGGGTGGCATCGTCAACGCCCTCGACGCTTTCTTCGCCAGGTAACGAACCGCCGGGCAACGCTCTCCCGGCAGGGCAGCTCGCCTCTGGACGACGGGTGACGAACTCAGGGCCTCCGCGTCCCCCAATGTCGGGTCCCCCAGTGAGGCTCCTCCTGCGACCGTCGTTTTGACGTTGCCGGGCCATGCAGAGCCCGGGACGCGTTGCCGATGTACTGGGTGCAGCACCACGAAGGCCCTGAACCAGGGCCTCACGACAAAGGCAAACCCGGGGTGACCCGGGGACGCAAAGTCATGGACCTCCTGCCCACGGGCGGAGGCCGCCAGACCGCCAAAGGAGGTCCTGTTGAGGCACCCCAGGGCAGTCCGTAGCCTGATGATCGCAGGGACCGTGGGAGCGCTTGCGCTGCACGGGCTCGTGCCCGCCTCGGCCTCCCCCGCCGGCGAGGAGTCCTGCTTCCTCTCGGCCATCAACGCTGCCCGGAGCGCAGCGGGCGCCGCTCCCCTCTCCATCCAGGGTGACCTGCTCCGGATCTCCCGGGCCTGGTCGCAGACGATGGCGACGGCCAGCCAGCTCTTCCACGACCCCAACCTCGCCAAGCTCGCTCCGTCCAACTGGCAGGCGCTCGGCGAGAACGTCGGCACGGGCCCCACCTGCGACTCCATCGCCCAGGCGTTCATGAACTCGCCGGAGCACCGCCGGAACATCCTCGACCCGGCCTTCACGACGGTCGGCGTCGGCGTGGTCGACTCCGCCGATGGCACCGTCTGGGTCACCGAGGACTTCATGGGGACGGGTGCCGCTCTCGGGGTCCCCGTCGCGACCCAGCCGGCCCCCAGGGTCACCGTCTCACCGAAGGTGACCGTTCCCAACCTGAAGGTGACCGTTCCCGACCCGAAGGTGACGACGCCGGCCCACCGGCCTGTCGTGCCCACTCCCTCGCCCTCGCACACCGAGCCAGCCACGACCGCAAGACCCCGGCCCTCCGTCCCGGCTCCGTCCCCAAGCTCTGTTGCCGGGCTTGAGCGGGCCGTCCCCCGGCCCACGCCGACTCCGATCCCCGTCGCCACGCCGATCCTCGACCCGCTCCCGACGACCGCCGCCGGTTCCCTTCCCAAGGCGGCCCCCACCGCTCCGGCCGAGCACGGCCATGGCGTCATCTCCACCATCGCATCGCTGCTCTCGCACCTCCTTTGAATCCAGGTGAACCAGGGTGAATCCGGGATCTTCGATCGGCCAACCGCCCAGGGGGAGGTAAGGCGTGCGCTGCTCGGGCTTGGTGTGCTCAAATGACCGCCATGCCCGAGCGGTGGCGCGTCCTGCCGGGGAGGCCGGTGGAGCTGGCGAGCATCGATCCTTCCTCGACCCCCGGTGCCCCCGGCGACAAGGCCGAGACCGTCGCCACGCTGCTCGCCTTCCACGAGAGGCTCGCCGGCCTCCAGGACCGCTTGTGGGCGGCGCACGACCGGTCGCTGCTGGTGGTACTGCAGGCGCTCGACGGTGGAGGGAAGGACGGCACGATCCACCACGTCTTCCGAGGGGTCAACCCCCAGGGGACCAGGGTCGCTTCCTTCAAGGAGCCGGTGGGCGAGGAGACGGAGCACGACTTCCTCTGGCGGGTCCACCGGGTGGCGCCCAAAGCCGGCGAGATCGGCATCTTCAACCGCTCGCACTACGAGGACGTCCTGGCGGTGCGGGTGCTGGGCCTGGTGCCGGAGAAGGTGTGGAAAGCCCGCTACGACCTCATCAACGGCTTCGAGCGGACCCTCGACCACGGCGGCACCACCCTGGTGAAGATCTACCTGCATATCTCGAAGGAAGAGCAGCGCCGGCGATTGCAGGCCCGCCTCGACGACCCCACGAAGCGATGGAAGTTCCGCGCCGCTGATCTCGAGGCCCGCCGGCACTGGGACGAGTACATGGAGGCGTACGAGGACGCGCTCGAGAAGACCTCGACCGAGCTCGCACCCTGGTACGTCATCCCCGCCGACCACAAGTGGTACCGGAACTGGGTGGTCAGCCGCATCCTGGTCAAGACGCTGGAGAGGATGGACCCCCAGTACCCCCAGCCGATGGAGGACCTGCCGGCCACCATCGAGTAGGGCCATCGAGCAGGGCCGGCGAATCGGCCCCGTCGATCGGCGTCCCGGCACCACGTGATTGCGTGAGGTTGATCCACCCGCGCCGGCGATATGGTGGGGTGCGAGGCGGGCTCTCCAGTCGCGCCAGGGAGGAGGCGGCCATGGTGGAGAAGTCGACGGTCGACAAGCAGCAGCGGGAGCTCTACCCGAAGCTGAAGCGGGTCGACCCGAAGATCCTGAAACGGGCTGCGAGCCGGATCGATCCGGAGGTCGAGGCCACGGACCGCCCCGCGCTCGAGCAACTGGCGGCGCTCGGGCCGGGCCCCAAGGTACTCAGCATCTTCATCAACCTCGACCCCGGCCAGTTCCCCACGCCCCGGGACCGCCAGTCGGAGGTCATCTCCCTTCTGGACCGGGCGGCGAGCCGGGTCGAGGAGGAGGATGAGCCCGACCGCAAGGAGCTGCGCAAGGACGTCCAGAAGGTGCGCGCCTGGCTCCTCGAGCATTCGGATTGGGACGACGGGGCTCGTGGCTTCGCCATCTTCGTCTCGAATGCCCGGGACCTCTTCGAGATCTTCAAGCTGGCGAGGCCGGTCAACTCCGGGGTTGCCATCGAGGCGACGCCCTACCTCGAGCCGCTGGCGGTCCTGGTCCCGAGCCGGGCGGTCTGCGTCGCGCTCGTTGAGCGTGACCGGTCGAGGATTTCTTGCGGGGACGAGTCGGCCCTCGAGGAGATCGTCGACGAGAGGGACACCGACGTCCCGGGCCGGCACGACCAGGGCGGCTGGAGCCAGCCCCGCTACCAGCGCCACATCGAGGACCACGTCGACCGTCACTTGAGCGACGTCGCCGCCAGACTCCTGGATCTTTACAAGGAGGGCCGGGTCGAGCGCCTGGTGATCGGGTGCACCGAGGAGCTGTTGCCGCGGGTGCTCGACCACCTCCACTCCTACCTGCGGGAGCGTTTCGCCGGGCGGATCGAGGTCGATGTCAAGACCGCCAATGCCGACGAGCTGCAACAGTTGGTCGGCGCCGTCCTCGAGAGGGAGGACGAGCGCCGGGAGGAGGAGCTCTTCGAGCGCCTCCGCCGGGAGCTGGCCGTCGCGGGCAGGGCCGCCTACGGTGTCGAGGGCACGCTGGCGGCCGTGAACGAAGCCAGGGTCGAGGTGCTGCTCACGAAGCTGGATCTGACGGAGCCCGGTGTCTTCTGCCCCAAATGCGGATGGGTCGGGGTCGCGCCGCAGCCCGGTGGCGGGAATCCGCTCGCCGAGGCCACCGGGCCCGAGTGCCCCGTGGACGGCGGAGCGCTCGAGGAGACGGGCAACGTCGTGGAGAAGGCGGTGGAACGGGCGATCCTGCTGTCGGCAGAGACCTGGGTGCCGAGATTCCACGACGACCTCGACCGCCTCGGCGGCATTGCCGCGTTGTTGCGCTTTTAGGCTGCATCAACCGAGCGCTCCTCGACCGGTGGCGAGCTCTGCGCCGGATCCCATCGATGTCGCGTCTCCTTTCCGGGAGTTTACGGGAGGGATTCCCGCTGTTTGTCTCACAACAGGTTCGGCGAGAAAAGCTGATGCGAGCCGGTAGGAACTGCTCGCACGAGTGAGCCCCAGGAGGCCGGTCCAGGCACGCGGATCGACAAGAGCGCCCTGAGGTCTGCAAGATGTGCCGGTGCTTCGTGACGGGTCACTGCGGCTCTGGCGAGCCGCAATCTTCGGTGCGACCTTGCTGCTGGTGCTCACCGTCGGTTTCGTCATTGCCAGCGCCCTCAAGCTTCCGGCCAAAGCGAGCGCCCGGTCCGGCGCGGGGGAGCCGGCGGTTGCGGCCGCAGCGGGAGCAGGTGCCACCTCGGCGGCCAGGTTCACCCCGCCCCCTCCTCCACCCCCACCCCCGCCGCCTCCGCCCGCTCCTCCGACGACGGCTGTCGGCACGGTGTGGCTCTGCCGGCCCGGCCTCCCCGACAACCCGTGCACCCGGAGCCTCGATGCGACCGCCGTAGCGGCCAACGGCATCAGGACGCCGATCGGCGCCCAGCCCGATGCCGGCTCGAGGTTCGACTGCTTCTACGCCTACCCGACGGTCAGCACCCAGGGAAGCGACAACGCCAACCTGGACGTCGAGCAGCCGGAGACCAACATTGCCGTCGAGCAGGCCTCACGCTTTTCCCAGGTCTGCCAGGTCTGGGCACCGATCTGGCGCCAGCGTACGAAGAACGGCACGCCTGCAGATGTGAACGCCGCGGCCGAGGTCGCCTACGAGAGCCTCCTGTCCGCCTGGAAGGACTACATGGCGAACTTCAACCACGGCAGGCCGGTCGTCATCATCGGCCATTCCCAGGGGGCGATCGTGCTCGCCCGCCTGGTTGCGTCCCAGGTCGACCCCAACCCCGCCGTGCGCCGGCAGGTGGTCTCGGCCCTCTTGATCGGCGGCAACGTCGGAGGCTTCCCCAACATGCCCGCCTGCCGTTCGCCGAAGCAGACCGGCTGCGTCATCGCCTACTCGTCCTACTACGAGCAGCCGCCGGACGACGCCATCTTCGGCCGGCTGGGGGGGCTCTGCACCAACCCCGCCAACCTCGGCGGGGGTGCCGGGGGCCTCGACCCCTACCTGCGGGTCGACA
>WNGI01005046.1_pt1 | contig 13609 bp, 8 predicted proteins | sample 5400621 | NCBI WGS metagenome assembly WNGI01 (sample SAMN13153374, study PRJNA577476) | soil metagenome | isolation source: 20 cm soil or saprolite under Garry oak tree replicate 1 | place: USA:California | collected 2016-06-15
CGAGCTGGTGAAGCTCGCGGTGCTCGCCGTAGACGAACGCATCGCGGACGAACTCCGTGACGGCGGTGAGCATGCCGCTCAGCACGTCCTCGTCCTTGTCTTGAGAGAGGCTCCGGGAGAGGTGGTACAGGAGGACACCATCGCGATAGACGAGGAAGACCTCCTCGATCAAGGTGCCCCAGCGGCGGAAGACCGCGAAGAAGATCAAGGATCCCAGCCCGGCCGCGGCGAGCCCGATCCAAACATAGGTCACGGGATCCGTGAGGACCCGCACGGTCGCGTCGACGCGCGCGTAGCCGATGACGGTGTCCACGCTGTTCGTATATTCGGCCTCGAACACGATTGGCAGGACGAGTCCGGTCGGGGTCCCGTCTCGCACCCGGAGGTCGATCCGCACGGTGAGCGATTCGCCCGGCTGGACGTCGGTGAAGGACCAATTCAGTTGTTGGTCGCCTTCAGGAACCGCGCGGACGGACGAATTGGAGTTCACGATGTCGAAGTGGGAGTCGTTCGTGAAGACGAGCCAGAGGTTGTGGGCGACAAAGCCTCCCACGTTCCGGATCGTCAGGAGATACGTCCTCGTATCTCCGGCGTGTGCTTCCCCGTAGGGAGAGGGCAAGGTCAGCACGATCTGGGACGCGCCGAAGTTGGCGACCGCCGAGGTCTCGTTCGATCGGAAGTTGCCGTTCAGATCGCGGTAGTCCGCGTGGAACTTCAGAATCGCCCGGGTGCCGTTCAGGACCGTCGACTTGGCCTTCATCTCGAGCGTGAAGGACCTCGAGCCGGGTCCGACGTCCGTCCAGTTCCATGTGTAGATGGATCCGAGGAGGTTGCGACTTCCGCCGGAGAGCTCCGCCGTATCCATGACGTACAAAAAGCTGGCAGGGAGCGGCAAAGAAAGATTGACATCGCCTGCCATTCCGCTCCCTGTGTTAACGAGATAGATATTGTAAAAGACGACCGCGTCCGCCTCGACCAACAGCGTGGGCGGGCTCACTCGGAGGGTGATCTTGGGCACGGAGGCCTCGACCAGACCGGACGCGATCAGGATCCGCGGCATCTCGTTGCGGTACGCGTCCGTGTATCCCAGCGTCCCGTTGATCCTCATGAGGGCGTGGTCGCCCACTGCGGAATCGACGGAGGCATTGAGGAAGATCGTCGTCGTGCCCACCGTCACATCGGCCAAAGCGAAATGGACCTCATCGCCATTCGAATACGCGACGAGGCTCGCGTTGACGAAGATCAGGTCGGAGGACAAGGTCAAGTTGACCCACGCATCGGCGGCCGCTTCGCTGCCGGTGTTGGCGAAGGTCACCGTGGCCGAGAGGATGTCCGCGGGAGTGACCCGGGTGCGAGCGACGGCGATCGCGGCCGACGGGATGTTCGGGGCGCTGACGAGGACCGGCCACGTGGTGATCTTCGGAGGGAGGAGGAATCCGTTCGCGTTGGTGTAGTTCAGGGACACCGTGTTCGTGAGGATCGTCCCGCGGACGAGGTCCGGCGCCGCGACCGCGGTGATGGTGAAGGACCAGGTTTGCGAACCCTGCATCGTTGTGAATCGGAAACAGAGGGTCGAACAAAGGAGACGGACTCCTCCGAGGCCCGACGCCGTATCGGTGACGTACGACAGCCCGGCAGGCAAGGTGTCATTCACCCAGAGGGTCTGGGCGGTGTCCCCCGTATTCTGCATCGTGATTTGGTAGACGATCGATTCGCGCGAATGGAGCTGCGTCTTGACGGAGGACTTGGTGAGGCTGATCACCGGTCCGCTCAAAGCGACATCGGCGAACGCGGTCCTCAGGGGCCAGGAGAAACCCTTCTCATCGGTGTAGTTCAGAAACGCGAAGTTTCGGAAGTATGGGACGGGGGGGACCGCCGTCTTCACCTGGACGCCGAGGGTGAGCCGGTAGTTCCCGTAACCGAGTAGGGTCCAGGTCCAGTTGTAGCTGCCCGTCATCGCGCCTGGGTCCGAAGAACTTAGGAACGTGAGTTCGCTCGGGAGGCTATCGTTGATCCACAGGCGGCCGGCCGGACCGGAGCCGGTGTTGTTGAACCAGAGGTCGTAGGAAAAGAGGTCCCCGCCTCGGACGTTCGACCGCGTCGCGGTCTTGGCGATCGAGAAGGCCGGTGCCCGGACGAGCGCGGACGACTCGGCGACATCGAGCACACCGTTCGATTCCACCGCGGTGACTGTCGCATGATAGGTGCCTTGCTGCAACGAGGGCGGGAGCGTGAAGCGGAAGAGCTTCCAAGCGGACGGGGAGGCCGGGTCAGTCGCGAACAGGGCCATCGCGGTGTAGTTGACGATTACTGAGCCGGCGGGGGATGTGAGGTTGATCCACGCGCCCGAGATCTCCGAGCTCCCGAAGGGGTCCGAGACATTCGCCTGCACGACGAGCGTGTCCTTGGGAGACCAGACGCTCGCGGAGCCGATGGCATCGCGCATGTCGATCTGTTCGATCCGCACGTAGGTGGTCGTGTCCAGTTCGACGACCGAGGCCGCGAAGGTGGCGTTCATCGCCAGCAGCGCATCGGAGGGGCTCGCGGCGGTGTTGCGGACAGTCAACCGAATCCGTCCCGCGTACGGGAACGTGTGATTGAAGGACGGAAAGGGAAAAGCGAACGGTTGGTAGTCGTTGAACGCGTTCGTCGTCACGGATTGCTCGACGTAGGCGAGGGGCGTCAGCGTGACCCCGTTCCAGTCGGAGAGCGTGAGATTGAGACGAAGGGTTCGGATGTCGTGCTTTGCGGAATCGAGGAACAACATCGCGCGCGCGTCCAGCCCGTTGAAGGACCGAGCGAGGACCGGATCCAAGTCGTAGTCGTGTCCGCTCCCGTCGTTCGTCAGGATTTCGCTGAAGAGGCTGCCAGATCCTCCGGTCGGCCTTGCAGGGTCGAGTCGTCGCGACGGACCGACGCTCGTGGGATCGAGGTAGAGCTGTTTCGACTGCACCCCCACCAGGATCGAAGCCTGAGCGGGGGACCGGGTCACCACGTTCCCCGTCCCATCGACATAGGATAGGGTGAAGGCCTTCGTCAGGACCGTCCCAGGTTCCGTCCCGACCGGCACTCGCCCCGTCACGTCGAACGATCGAGGACCGTTCCCAACGCTCGGGAACGTGAAAGAGGGCCAGGGACTTGTCGAGCCCGCGCTCGCGCCGGTATCCGACACGTAGGGGAGGCCCGGTGCCTGGGTGTCGTTGAGCCAAGCGGTCATCGCCGTCGTGTCCCCCGTGTTGTTCAGGTACAGGCGGAATGTGACTGAGCTTCCCGGGAAAGGGGTGGGGTTCAAGGGGACGAGGGAGGCACTCACATTCGCCGCGGTCTCTCGCCCCGTCGTCACGAAGTACATGTCCGTGGAGGCGCTGAACCAGGAGCCGCTGAGGCCCGTCTTCGCCTGACCATTGGCGTAGGTATCCGCGTTGCTGTGATGCCACTCGTAGGCGTTGATCACGGAGCTCGAAGAGGATGCGACGATCCAATACCTCACCCCGCCGGTCAACTGCGGTTGCGTCGAGAACGACACCTGAGCGTTCGTCAGGTCGTTGTTCCCAAGGACGACGGACCGACTGGTCAGGCTCGACGAGGCGGGATTCCCACTGGCATCCGTCCGGATTGCGATCGTGATCGGATCGGTCGTGTCGCCCGTGTTCCGGAGGCGCAAGGTGACGTCGGTGAGCCGATAGGACGCGGAGGCGAGGAACGACTGCGCGACGCTCTGGGACTGGTAGACCTGCAAGTTGTTCGTGCCACTGATCACCGTGTTCGAGTCGAACGGTCGTTCTCCGAACGCGGCGGCGGACGGACTCAGGAGCGGGACGAGAGCGACGGCTGCCAGGAGCAGGACGAACGTCACCGCTAACGGTGAGGGTGGCAGGCGACGGCTCACTCTCGAACCTCGAGTCGTTCCCTTGCCCGTCCGCGGTAAGACCCCAGCGCCCCGGTTATCCACCTTGATAATTTTTTCACGGAGGCCGCCGGAGCCGGCGCGTCGCAGTCCCGGGGAGCAACTTTTAGTCCGAGGAGCCCTTCAAGCGACCTCCATGGAATCCCTCGGCCTCGATCCCCCCATCCTCGACGCGGTCAAGGCCCTGGGGATCGAGGAGTTCACGGAGCCGCAGGTCCAGGCGATCCCCCGGATCTTGGCGGGGGCGAACGTGCTGCTCGTGGCCCCGACCGGCATCGGGAAAACGGAGGCGGCGTTCCTGCCGCTCCTTCAGCACCTGATCCGGGAGAAGCCGGAGCCGACCAGCGTCCTGTACATCACGCCGCTCCGAGCCCTCAACCGCGACATGCTCCGCCGCATGACCTTCTTCGCCGAGCGCCTCGAGGTCCGGGTCGCCGTTCGGCATGGGGACACGACGCCGCAAGAGAGGGCCGCGATCACCCGCCATCCGCCGGACGTGCTCATCACGACGCCGGAGACGTTCCAGATCCTGTTCACCGGCCGGCGGTTGCGGGAGCATCTGAAGTCGGTCCGTTGGGTCGTGATCGACGAGATCCACGAACTCGCCTCCGACGAACGAGGGGCCCAGCTCGCGGTCGGCCTCGAGCGATTGCGAGACCTGACTGGCCGGGAATTCCAGCGGATCGGTCTGTCGGCGACCGTCGGGACGCCGGACGAGGTCGGGGCGTTCCTCGCGGGCGTCGATCGTCCCGTCGAAATCATCCGCGTCCGGATGCCGAAGGGCATGCGGATCCGCGTCGAGATGCCGAACCCGATCAAGGACGACTCGGAGATCGCGGAGCGGCTGCGGGTCCAACCCGGCCAAGCGACGGCGTTGCGGCGCTGCTACGAACTCATCAAGGAGCACCAGGCCACCCTGTTCTTCGTCAACACGCGGGACACGGCGGAGTTCCTCTCGTCGCGGCTCACCGCCTGGTACCAGGATCCCGGGATCGGGGTCCACCACGGCAGCCTGTCGAAAGACGTGCGCGTGCAGATGGAGGACGACTTCAAGGCGAGCCGGCTCCGCGCCCTCGTGTGCACGTCGTCCCTGGAACTCGGCATCGACGTGGGCAGCGCGGACTTCGTGTTGCAGTACAACTCGCCGCGGGAGGTGTCGAGGCTCGTCCAGCGGATCGGGAGGTCCGGCCATGGCGTCGGCGAGGTCTCCGACGGCGTGATCTTGGCGACGCACGAGGACGACGTCGCGGAGGCATGTGCGATCGCGCGCCGCGCGCTCTCGGAGGAGATCGAAGACCTCGTCGTGCGGAAGGACAATCGGTCGGTCCTCGCGAATCAGCTGATCGCGATCGCCGTCTCGGAGCGGTTCGCCTCCCTCGACGAGGCCTACGAGACCGTCCGCCGCAGTTGGCCTTTCCGCGAGTTGAAGCGGGCGGACTTCGACGAGGTCGTCGCGCAGCTCGCGGACATCCGGATGCTCTGGTCGCGGGACGGACGCCTCGGCCGAAGTTCGAACTCCCTCCCGTACTTCTTCGAGAACATCTCCATGATCCCGGACGTCAAGACGTACCGCGTCGTCGACATCTCCTCGCGCCGCGCGATCGGCACCTTGGACGAGTGGTTCGTCGCGGAGAACGCGAAGCTCGGGGAGAGCTTCATCATGCGCGGGACGGCGTGGCGCTTCGTCGATTTCAAGGAGGACCACATCTTGGTGGAGCCGGTCCGGGAGATCGGCGACGTGCCCTCCTGGGTGGGGGAAGACATCCCGGTCCCCTTCGCGGTGGCCCAGGAAGTCGGCCGCCTCCGGAGGGAGCGGGACCTTGCCCCGTACCCGGTCAACGACCGCGGCGCCGCGAAGTTCCTCGAATACCTCGCGTCCGTCGGCGACGCGCCCCTCGCGACGGACCGGCGGATCACGATCGAGTCGGCGCGGGACGTGTTGATCGTGAACGCCTGCCTCGGCTCCAAGGTCAACGAGACCCTCGCCCAGCTGATCTCCTCCCTCGTGAGCGCGCGGTTCGGTCAGAGCGTCGGCGTGCAGACGGACCCCTACCGGATCGTGCTCGAGGTCCCGCGATCCGTGAACCCGGCTCAGATCGTCGAGATCCTGCGGCCCGAGGATCCGGACGCGCTCGAGCCGCTCCTGCGCGTCATCCTGAAGAACTCCGCGTTCCTGCGATGGGCCTTCGTCTACGTCGCGAAGAAGTTCGGCGCGCTGCGGCGGGACGTCGAATGGGAGAGCGTCTCAATCCCCCGCCTCCTGAAGGCGTTCGAGAACACGCCGCTCTTCGAGGAAGTCCTCGACAAGGTGTTCTGGGAGCGGATGGACATCCCGCGGACCATCGAGGTCCTCCGGAAGATCCGATCGGGCGAGATCGAGGTCGTCGTCACGCGCATGACGCCGGTCGGTCGGGCCGGGCTCGAAGGCGGCCGGCTGCTCGTCACCCCGTCGAAGGCGGACCACGCGACCCTGATGGCCGTCAAGGCGCGTTTGGAGAAGGAGACCGCGACCTTGCTGTGCATGAACTGCAAGCGGACCTGGCGCGAGACGGTCCGGGACCTGCCCGCCAAGATCCGATGTCCCAATTGCGACGCGCTCATGGTGGCCGTCGTAGCTCCCTACGAAAAGGACAAGATTGCGAAGCTCGACTTCAGCGGCGCGGACAAGGAGAGCCGGGCCAAGGCGAAGCGGCTCTTCACGAATGCGAGCCTGGTGATGGCCCATGGCAGGAAGGCCGTCGTGGCGCTCATGGCCCGCGGCGTCGGAGAGGACACCGCCGCCCGGATCCTGCGCGGGTACCATGAGACCGAGGAGGACTTCCTGCGCGACCTGCTCGCGGCCGAGGTCACGTACGCGAGGACGAAACGGTTCTGGGACTAGGCCCTCGGCGGAAAGAAGGCTCTCACCGAGGGAACCCAAGTCGATACGTTTATCGGCTCGCGGTCAGGGTGCGACCCATTCACGATGAGCGATGAGCCAGGGAGCCCCTGTCCGGTCTGCGGCGCTCCCAATTCCGCGGACGCGGCGTTCTGCGGGGCCTGCGGGTATGCCCTGAGCGAAGCCTCCTCCACCACGAAGGTGGACGCCCTCCTCGAGGACCTGATGGATCTCTCGAAATCGGCTCCGGTGCAAGCCGAACCGGAGACGGTCCCGGACGATGCGCCGGACGTCGACGAGGCCGTCGCCGAGAAGTTGTTCGACTCCCTCCTCGTCGAGATCCAACCCGCGGAGGGGGCCGAGGCGACCGAGGTCTCGACGACCTCGACGGTCGCGGAGGTCCCCGAGGTCCTGGCCGACGTCGCCCGCGTCCCCGTGGCGGCGAGTCCCGCGGACACGGAGGGGGGCAAGCTCCTCGGGATCTCGGGGCGCATGTTCGACGCCGTGACGTTCGGATCCGTCGCGGCGCTCGTGGCGACGTTCGTTGGGTTCCGCATGTACGAGAACGTGTTCGATCCCACGCGTCCGTGGACCGCGATCCTCTTCGTCGGGATCGCCGCCGCCGGCATGGCCTCGGCGCTCATCTTGTATCATCTGTCCAACAGCGAGGTCGCGCAGGGCGACCGCCTCGTCAAGCTCGGCCGGCATCAGGAGGCCCTCGTCCACTACGAACGCGCGATCCGGATGGTGCGGCGTCCCTCGTACGCGTGGACCTCCCGCGGGGTCGCAATGAAATACCTCGGGAGGCTCAACGACGCCCTGCGGTGCCACGAGAACGCGATTCGACTGGATCCGGAAAACGAGGTCGCCTGGTGCAACCTGGGGACCGTGTACTGCAAGAAGGCGGAGTTCGGCAAGGCCATCGAATGTTACGACAAGGCGCTCCGCATCCGACCGAAGTACGCGATCGCGTGGAACAACAAGGGCGTCGTGCTCGCTCGGATGAATCAATTCGAGGAAGCGAGCCGCTGCCACGAGAAGGCGACGAGCTTCCGGCCCACCTACGTCGCCGCGTGGCTGAACCGCGGCGAGGTCCTCGCCCGGCTCGGAGACCGCGAGGAAGCGCAGCGGTGCCTGGAGAAAGCGCGATCGATCTCCCGCGCGGCAGCCTAGATCCGGCCGACCGCGACGACGTACAACTCGGCGCTGCTCGCCGAGGAGGCGCCCGGCTTGATCCCTTTCGCGGCCTTGAATCCCTCGGACACGCGGCGGAGGAACTCCCGGTAGCCGTCCCCCTGAAAGACCTTGACCAGCAGGCTCCCTCCCGGTCGAAGCGCCCGCACGCCGAAGGAGAGGGCCGCCTCCGCCAGATCGAGGGCGCGGGCGACGTCCACGGCGCGATGCCCGCTGAGCTTGGGGGACATGTCGCTGATGATGACGTCGGCGGGTCGGCGAAGGCGCTCGAAGAGCTGCGCCTGCACCTTGGGATCTTGAAAGTCGCCGCGGAGGAACTCGACGCCTTCCAGCGGAACGAACGGGGCGAGGTCCACCGCGAGCACGCGGCCGGACGCGCCGACCCGCTCCCGGGCCACTTGGGACCAGCCTCCGGGGGACGCCCCGAGGTCGACGACCATGTCGCCCTCCCGGAAGAGGCCGATCCGACGGTCGATCTGGGACAGCTTGATCGCGGCGCGGCTCCGGTACGCCTGCTTCTTCGCGGCCCGATAGAACCGGTCGTGACGGCGGGCCTTCACCCAGGCTTTGCCCATCGCAGGGCACCAAGACCGCGGGGCTCCATAACCCTTTCTCGGCCGCCGGCTTAACATGTTAACCTCAGCTCCGAGTAGTTTCGCGGACCCAAAGGAAAAGCTATAATATAGCTACCTGCATCCAGTGGCGATGACGATTGAAGGATACGAGGGAGAGCGGGTCCTGCTCTCGTATGACGTCTCGGGGTCCGCTCGGGCCGCGGCGGCAAGGGTCTGTCAAATCATCTTTGGGCGGCAGCGGATATCGGAAGGACGAGAGCGGCGGCCGTACCAGGAGAAGGGGTTCATTCACCGTCCCGGCGTCGTCTGGATCGGGCAGAGCGTCCTCGTCATGCCTCCGAGGGATGCCCTCGAACTGGAGGGCCGCCTGCGTCGCCTGGGAGTTCACGTGGCCATCGGGCCCGTGTCCATCGCGCGGTCGACCTTGGAGGTCTTCCGTCGTCGGCTTGCGCTCCCGGCTTAACATGTTAACCATCGGCCCGCGTACCCTTGAAATAGCCGCGCTTGGTTGCTTGCGCGTGGTTCGAACCTATGCCGAGGCCGGCGTGAGCCAGGACGAGAAGGCGGCCCACATCGCGGCCTTGGTCGCCGCCCTGCGGTACCGCCGGAAGGGCCTCGGCAAGCCCCTCACGAAGATCGGCCACTTCACAGGGCTCGTCGACTTCGGATCCTACGCGCTCTCCCTCTGCACGGACAGCGTCGGCACGAAGGTCCTCGTCGCGAAGGAGATGCGCCGGTGGGACACGATCGGGATCGACTGCGTCGCGATGAATGTGAACGACATGATCTGCATCGGGGCGGAGCCGCTCGCGTTCGTCGACTACGTCGCGATCTCGGCCTACGACCAGGAAGTCGCTCGCCAGATCGGCGTCGGCCTGAACCGTGGCGCGGAGCTCGCGAACGTCTCGATCATCGGCGGAGAGGTCGCCGTCGTCCCGGAACTCATCCGGGAGATCGACCTCGCGGGGACCTGCTTCGGGGCCGTCCTCAAGACGAAGATCATCGACGGCCGCGCGATCCGGCCGGGCGACGTGATCGTCGGCCTTCCGAGCACCGGGATCCACTCCAACGGCCTGACGCTGGCCCGCCGCGTCCTCGCGGACTCGGCCCTGACGATCTTCGATTCCCTCCCAGAGGGCGGGCGACCCTGGGGGGAGGAGCTCCTGGAGCCGACCGCCATTTACGTCCGTCCGGTCCTGCGGGCCCTCGGTCGCGCGAAGGCCCACGGGATGGCCCACATCACCGGCGGCGGGGTGAGGAACCTGGTCCGGCTCAAGTCCAACGTCGAGTTCCGGATTTCGGAGCCGCTCGAGGTACCCGCCGTGTTCCGGGCCCTCCAGATGCTCGGCGGCATCGCACCGTCGGAGATGTATCAGACATTTAACATGGGGATGGGCTTCGCGATCGTCGCGCCGGAGGACGCCGCGAAGCCGATCATCCGATCCCTCCGCCCCGAGGTGAACGCGCGCGTCGTCGGGAGCGTCGAACGAGGCCGGGGCGTGACGGTCCCTCCGCTCGGCCTGTCCTGGACGACCTACTGACGTAACCCTTATCCCCGCAGGTCCGTTGGTCCGACGTCCGAAGGGCCATGGCGACACGGAAGAAGCGTCCGAGGTCTCGCTCGGAGCGCGAACAAGGACGATCGCCCCCATTGACCGCGTCGGGCAAAACGGGCAGCGACCTCGCCTTGGATGTCGTCGTGACGCCGTCCCATCGCTCTCCCGCGGACTTCGCGGAGACGCTCGGATTCCCCGGCGAGCCACCCTTCACCCGCGGCGCGCGGGCCACGATGTACCGCGGCCGCCTCTGGACCATGCGCCAGTACGCGGGCTTCGGGACCGCGAAGGAGACGAACCGGCGGTTCCGGTATCTCCTCGAGCATGGCAATGAAGGCCTTAGCGTGGCCTTCGACTTGCCGACGCAGATGGGATACGACAGCGATGCGCCCCTCGCTCGAGGCGAGGTCGGGCGCGTCGGCGTGGCGATCTCGACGATCCAGGACATGGGGCTGCTCTTCGACGGCCTGCCCCTCGACCGCGTCAGCACGCGCATGACGATCAACGCGACCGCGCCGATCCTGCTCGCCCTCTACATCGCCGTCGCCGAGGGCCGGGGCATCCGCCGGGAGGCGCTGCGGGGGACGGTCCAGAACGACATCCTCAAGGAATACATCGCGCGCTCCACGTACATCTATCCGCCGGGGCCCTCGATGCGCCTCGCCCTCGATGTGATTGAGTTCTGTTCGCGGGAGGTGCCGCGATGGAACGCGATCAGCGTGAGCGGATACCACATCCGCGAGGCCGGCGCGACGGCGGTGCAAGAGATCGGGTTCACCCTGGCGAACGGGATCGCGTACCTCGATGAGGCGATGGCCCGGGGCCTCGACGTCGACTCGATCGCCCCGCAGATCTCGTTCTTCTTCAACGCCCACATCGACCTGCTCGAGGAGGTCGCGAAGTTCCGGGCCGCCCGCCGCCTCTGGGGGACGATCATGCGGGACCGGTTCCACGCGAAGCAGGCGGAGTCGATGGCGCTCCGATTTCATGCGCAAACCTCCGGGGCCACGCTCACCGCCCAACAGCCGGAGATCAACGCGGTCCGCGTGGCCATCCAGGCCCTCGCCGCCGTCCTTGGCGGTGCCCAGTCCCTCCATACGAACAGCATGGACGAGGCCCTTTCCCTGCCGTCCGAGAAGGCCGTCCGGCTCGCGTTGCGCACCCAACAGATCCTCGCCCACGAGAGCGGCGTCGCGAACACGGTCGATCCCGCGGGCGGCTCGGCGGTGATCGAGTCCCTGACGGACCGACTCGAGGCGGAGGCCGCAACCCTGATCCGCGAAGTGGACCGTCGGGGCGGCATGCGCAAGGGGATCGAGTCCGGTTGGGTCCAGCTGCAGGTCGCGGATTCGGCGTACCGCTATCAGGTCGAGCTCGAACGTGGGGAGCGGACGGTCGTTGGCGTGAATGCCTTCCTCGAGGAGGGTCAGCGGATCCCGATCCCCAAAACGAACCCCAAGCTCGCCGCCGAACGGGCGCGAACGTTGCGACAGTTCCGCGGGGGGCGGGATCCGAAGGCGGCGAAGAGGCATCTAGGCCGCCTCGAGGACGTCGCACGGAGGGAGGAGAACGTCATGCCGGCCCTCATCGAGGCGGTGAAGACAAAGGCAACGCTCGGCGAGATCAGCGACGTGCTCCGGACCGTCTTCGGAACGTACCGCCCCAGGCAGGAAGTATGATCGGGCCCGCCCACCACATCGGGGTCGCGGTCCGGCGGCTCGACGAGGCCCTCGCCGACTACCTCGAGTCCCTCTCGCCGGAAGGAGTGATTGCCCGGTTCATCGAGCGTCGCGGCGAGGGCCTGCATCACCTGGCCTTCTCGGTCCGCGACATCCGCGAGGAGATGCGCCGCCTCCGAGGGCAAGGCCTCGAGTTGATCGACGCGGAACCACGACCGGGAGCGCACGGGCGGCTCGTCGCCTTCCTCCACCCGCGATCGGCTCGCGGCGTCCTCCTCGAACTGGTCCAAGAGTCCCCGTGACGGGATCGAGGCGTCAGCGGGATTAGGCTGAATTCCGTCGCGAATCTTTATCCGAGCGGCCCCGGTCCGCGGCCCTCGATGTCCACGGAAGGCGCAGCGGTATCGCTCGGTGCGACCGTCGTGAGCCTGATCTTTGCGGCCCTCGTGTTCAACCAGTGGATCTCCCGGAGAAAACCCTTCCAGCTCGCGTGGTCCGTCGGCCTCGCCTTGTACGGCGTCGCGGCCTTCACGCAGTTCCTCGCGGAGGCCTACGGATGGACTTCGTCGACGTACAAAGCGTACTACGTCGTGGCGGCGCCCCTCGTCGCGGTCCTCGGCATCGGTTCCGTCCTACTGATCCACCGGCGGGCGGGCCTCGGGTTCGCCCTCTACACGCTGGTCCTCTTCGCCGGCTTCGCGGTGGCCGTCGCGGGCGCGACGGTCAACACCGCGGCCTTCTCCTCGTCGATTCCCGTCGCCGGGACGGCGTTGCCGGACAGCGTCCGGATCTATTCGCCGCTCTTCACCATTCCCGGGAGCGTCGCGCTGATCGGGATCGCCGCGTACTCCTTCTGGCGCTCCCGCCTGCTGTTCAACCTCTGGATCGGGATCGGCGCCGTGATCATCGCGGCGGGGGGCTCCCTCGCGCGTTTCGGGCTTTCCTGGGCCCTGTACATCGGCGAGTTCGTCGGGATCGCGGTGATGTTCTGGGGCTTCCTCGCGAGCCAGGACCTGGCGAAGGCGAAGGCGCCCGCCGCGGCCCGGGCGGCGACCTGAGCCGGGAACGTTGAAATAGACGCCGCGCGTCCGATTTTTCCGTTGAAGATCGGCGAGTTCCACGAGCCGAACCGAAAGATCGTGGGACGGTCCGTGTGGCACTACGATGTCCTCGAATCGACGAACGAGACCGCGAAGGAGCTCCTCGAGCCGGACCTGGAGGAAGGCCTCGTCATCTGGGCCGACCGGCAGTCGGCGGGCAAAGGGCGGCAGGGCCGCGCTTGGGCCTCGCCGCCGGGAGGGCTGTACGCCTCCGTCCTCCTCCGCCCGAAGGAGCCGCAGGCCTGGGTCCTCGGCCTCCTCGCCGGGATGCCGGTCGTCAAGGCATTGCGACACTTCGGAGTCTTCGCCGGCCTGAAGTACCCGAACGATGCGGTCTACCAGGGTCGCAAGATCGCGGGAATCCTCTCCGAGGGCGTCTACCGCCGGGAGACGTACCACGTGATCATCGGCATCGGCGTGAACACGAACGTGGACCTGGACCGCCTCCCCCCGGACCTCCAGGCCACCGCGACGACGATGAAGCGGGAGGTGAACCTCTTCGTCGCGAACGACGAGTTCCTCGACTACCTCCTCAGTCAGCTCGACGATCTGTACTCGCGGTACCGGAACACGAAGATCGAGTTCCTCATCAAGGAGTACCGAGGTCAGTGCACGACGATCGGCAAGAGGGTGAGCGCGACGACGTCGAAGGGGACCGTCACGGGCCGGGCCTACGACATCGCGCCGAACGGCGCCCTCATTATCATGGATGAGGCCAAC
>WNGI01004322.1_pt1 | contig 13608 bp, 14 predicted proteins | sample 5400621 | NCBI WGS metagenome assembly WNGI01 (sample SAMN13153374, study PRJNA577476) | soil metagenome | isolation source: 20 cm soil or saprolite under Garry oak tree replicate 1 | place: USA:California | collected 2016-06-15
CGAGATCGTCACCCGACTGCAGAGGCGTGTCCTGACCCTGGTCGATGGACGGCTCGTGCGCGACCAGCAGGCCGGTCACATCGGGAGGATGGCGTGGCTGGCATCGTCCTGAAAGGCCGCTTCCCACGACGGCGGCTAATCCAGATCGTCGCCACGAACCTGGCTCGCCAGGTCTTCGGCAGCGCCGCCCGCAACTGGGTGCGCAACCTCGCAGGCACCACTCCCGCGATCGGCTCGATGACGTTGCTCCTCCTGATGACGGGGCTGGTCGGCCTCAGCGGTTTCGCCCTCTACAACCTGGAGCAGTACGAAGCCGCCCAGGCGTCCGTCCTTCACGTCTATCTGAGAGACAACGCGGCCTACCAGGACGTCGACTCGCTGTGGGATCGCCTGTCCAACGACCCACGCGTGGCCACCGTCACCTACACGTCGAAGGCGCAGGCCCTCGCCCATGCACAGAGCATCCCCGGACTGCCGGCGCTTGCCGACGCAAGTGGCAGCAATCCCTTCCCGGCGAGCCTGGATCTGCAGGTCAACAACATCAACGACATGGGCGCCATCGACGGGATGGTCCGATACGACCTGGCCGTCGATTCCGTCACTCCGACGTCCTACGACCCGGGCGCCTATCAGCGCATCCAGCAGGTCGTGTTCGGCCTGGCCGTCGCGGGCGTGGCCTTCCTCTGTCTACTGGGGTTCGTCGCGATCACTGTGACCGCGAACAGCATCAAGGCGGCCATCCACGCGCGGCGTGACGAGATCACGATCATGCAGCTGGTCGGGGCACCCCGATGGATGGTGCGCGGGCCTTTCATCGTCGAAGGTGCGATCACGGGGGCGCTGGCCGGCCTGGTGGCAGGAGTGGTCACATTCGGCCTCGGCGCCGGCGCCATCACTGCCGGATCGAGCGGGTTCGCCGAGTTCGCCCCAGGCGTGACCGTGGCAACAGTCGTCGTGGCTGCGGTGGGCGTCCTGGTGGCGGGCGTCACCCTCGGCTCGGGCTCATCGCTGATCAGCCTTCGCAGGCACATGGAGACATGAGGAAAGCGCTCGTCGCGGTCGCAACAGTCTTGCTGCTGGTCAGCGCGGACAACGCCGCTGTCAGTGCCGACGGCGGTCCACCACCGGACCCGCAGCAGGAACTGGCCCTGATCAACCAGATCCGCGCGCAGCTTGGAAGCAACCTGGCCGACGCGCTGGCCGCGCAGGTACAGCTGCGACAGTCGCTACAGGACAACGCCGTTCAGCAGCAGGCGGTCCAGTCCGACATCAGCGACGCCAACACCAAGATCGCCGACCTCGAGGACCAGATCGCCCAGGCGCAGCGACTCGAAGTCGTTCTGTCGACAAGGATCCAGACGGAGCGCGACCAGCTCCGCCAGCTCGCCCGCGCGGTGTATGAGTCGCCGGGCTCGACGTTGCTGATGCTGGCCGAGGCGAAGAGTCTCAGCGATCTCTTCACCCGCGTCGTGGATCTCAACGTCGCCGGCTCGCGCGCAGCCACGCTCAAGTCATCGCTCGACAGCGATCTGGCGGACCTGCAGGCGCAGCGCGAGAGAGAACAGACCGCACGCGATGAAGAGGTCACGACACGAGACAGGCTCACCGCCGAGCTCGCTCAGCTCAGGGCCCTGCAGGCTCAGCAGGCCAAGGCCATGGCGGACCTGGAGACGAAGATCGCGGAAACGCGCTGGGAGATCAGCCGCTTGAACCACCAGTCGGCGCAGCTGGCCCAGCAGGTGACCGACATGCTGCAGCAGCAGGAGGACGCGATCATCGCGGCGGCCATGCAGTCCGTGTGGGCGCAGCTGCAGCTGTGGCTCCAATCCAACAGCCTGGGCCAGATTCCAACCAGCGCCGGCCACTCGACGCGATATCGCTTCATCTGGCCTGAGCCGAAGGCTCAAATCTCGCAGGGATTCGGGCCCACTTCGTACTGGTTCGAGCCCCCATACGGCTCTTATCCGCACTTTCACACCGGCATCGACCTGGTCGAGCCGTTCGGCTCACCCGTCGTTGCCGCCGACGATGGCGTCGTCGCGCTGGTAGGGAGCACCACCACCGGTTACGGCAACTATGTGGTCATCGCCCACGCGGGAGGATTCGACACGCTGTATGGCCATCTCTCGACCGCGCTGGTCAAGGTCGGCCAGCCCGTGACCCAGGGCCAGGTCGTGGGGCTGGAAGGATCGAGCGGGAGCTCCACCGGGCCCCACCTGCACTTCGAGCTGCGCATCAACCAGAAGCCTGTGGACCCGACGCCTTACCTGCCGCCTGGCGCGCCGTCTGCTTATCGCGTTTAGGCGCCAAAAGCGCGGACGAGCCAGCAATTAGAGTAGCTACGGTCGCTGGCCCGGTCGTCTAGTGGACTAGGACACCGGCCTTTCAAGCCGGGAATCGCGGGTTCGAATCCCGCCCGGGCTACCAGTTGTGCGGTCGCGCCTCATACGAACTTCCGGCAGGCGCTTGCCGACCTACGATATGGGTGGAGTTCGCTGCTATGCGACAAGCCGGCCGCAGTCTGATCTTGACGATTGGATCCCGGTGGCGTCGGGTCGCTGCTTTCTGGTCGAGGCTGGCTCTGTTTGACCCACATGACCCAAGTGAGCCTTGCTGGTCGTGCGGGCGGCGTGGAGGCCACGCGCTGTGGTGCCCAAACCGCTGACCCGGAACCGCCGGACGCGATTGTGCCGCAACCCGTTGATGATGGTGGGCGGCGAGGGTTTCGAACCCCCGACCTCCAGCATGTCAAGCTGGCGCTCTTCCAACTGAGCTAGCCGCCCGCGGCGAGGGCCGCCCGTGGCTCCGCGAGTGCGTGGTGCGGAATCAATATTCTAGTTCCGTGCCCGAACACATCGGCCGCAGCACGCGGCGCGTCGAGGACCGGCGCCTCATCACCGGGCAGGGCCGATACGCGAACGACATCAGGCCCGAGGGCGCCCTCCACGTCGCCTTCTGCCGCTCGCCAGTGCCCCACGCGCGCATCCGCGCAGTGGATCGCAGCGGATTGACCGAGATGTCAGGCGTCGTCGCCGTGTGGACCGCCGAAGACCTGCCCGAGATCGCTCCGGGGCTCAGTGATTTCGGCCCGCCCGGCCTGGACCAGCGCGGCCGCCCGATCATGAACCGCGACGAGGTCAACTACGCCGGCGAGGCGTACGCGCTGGTGGTCGCGGAAACCAACTACGGCGCGCACGACGCCGTCGAGGCGATGCTGGCGGAGCTCGATCCGCTGCCCGCAGTTGCTGGCAGCTTGAACGCCATCGCCGGCGGCGCGCCGCTCGTGCACGGCGAGATGAAGAGCAACGTCGCCAGCTCGACCGCGACGCAGTTCGGCGACATCAGCGCCGCCTTCGCCGCCGATTCAGTGGTCGCGAAGGTGAGCCTCAGGACCGACCGCGTGGCGGGCGCCGCGATGGAGCCGCGCTGCGTCACGGCGGCTTATGACGCAGAGACAGGCGGCCTGAAGGTATGGACCTCGACCCAGAGCATCTTCGGCGTCCGCAACGCCATCGCCTCAGTGACAGGCCTGCCCGAGGAGAAAGTCCGTGTCATCGCCGAGGATGTCGGCGGCGGCTTCGGCGCGAAGGGCATGGTCTTCCCGGAAGAGGTGCTCACCGCGCTCGTCGCGTGGCGCCTCAAGAAGGCTGCGACATGGACCGCCGGCCGCAGCGAGGACGGAGCCACCACCGCGCAGGCGCACGGCAGCGCAATCGATCTGGAGATCGCCGCTGACAGAAACGGCAAGCTGCGCGGATTGCGGGGCCGGATCGTCCACGACGTCGGCGCCTACGCGGGTTCGGGAGCCGGCCAGCCCGGAATCATCATCGGCCACATGATCTCGGCCTACGTCCTCCCTGCGATGGACATCGAGGCCGTGCTCGTCTACACCAACACCTGCCCCACCGGCTTCATCCGCGGCGGCGGCCGGCCACTGGGCAACTACGCGATCGAAAGAGCGGTGGACGCATTGGCGACAGAGCTGAAGATGGATCGCGTCGAGCTGCGGCGCAGAAATCTCATCGCGCCGGAGCAGATGCCCTACACCACCGGCCTGCCCGCAGGTCGCGGCGGATACGTCTACGACAGCGGCGACTATCCGAAGCTCCTCGACCTCGCCGTCGAGGAGATCGGCACCAAGCCCGCCGCGAACGGAAAGCTGATAGGCCTCGGTTTCGCCTGCTGCGTGGAGTCGACCGCGTTTGGCCGCGGCGAGCCGGCGAAGGTCCGGCTCGAGAAGGACGGGATCGCGCATGTCTACGTCGGCTCGACGCCCGGCGGCCAGGGCCACGAAACCATGGCGGCCCTCGTCGCGGCCGACAGGCTCGGCTGGCCGTTCGACAAGATCAAGGTCACCGCCGGCGACACCGCCAACGTCCCATTCGCGCTTCTCACGGCGGGGAGCCGGAGCGCCGTCCAGGTCGGCAACGCAGCCTCACGTGCGGCCACGGCGATGAGGCGTCAGCTGCTCGATCGCGGCGCCGAGGTGCTCGAGGCCGACGCGCAGGACCTGGTGATCGAGGACGGCGCGATCACCGTGCGCGGTACGCCAGCGCGCCGCGTGCCGGTCACCGACGTCATTCCTGACGAGGGCCTCGAGGTGCTCGAGACCTTTGACCCCGCCCGCCCCAACACCTTCTCGAGCGGGTGCCACGCTGCGATCGTCGCCGTCGACCCGGATACCGGCCATGTCGATGTGCTGCGCTACGTGATCGTCCACGACACCGGCAAGACGATCAACCCGCTGACTCTTGACGGTCAGCTCATCGGCGGCTACGCGCACGGACTCGGCTACGCGATGTACGAGTCCGTCATGTACGACGCGGACGGCACTCCGAAGAGCACGAGCTTCCTCGACTACACGATCGTCAGCACGGGCGAGGTCACGTCGACGCCGATCCTCGTGCATATCGAAACCCCTACCGACTCCAACCCCGAGGGCTTCAAAGGCGCAGGTGAGAGTGGAACCATCCCGGTTCCGGCCGCGATCTCCGCTGCCGTCGAAGACGCCATCCGCCAGCGCAAGCCGGACGCGGTGGTCGACCGCATCCCGATCACGCCCGACCGAATCGTCGAGCTGCTGTCGAGCTGAGCGCAGCGAGCGCACCGAAGCCCGTCGACTGGCGGCGCAATCTCGCCGCGCTGTGGTTCGCGGAGTTCACAGCCATCTTCGGCTTCAGCTTCGCCTACCCCTTCCTTTCGATCTTCATCGCGCAGGACCTGCACGTCTCCGCGGGAAGAGACCTCGACCTATGGACCGCCGCTGCGGCCAGCGCCTCCGGCCTGGCGATGACCATCGCAAGCCCCATCTGGGGCTTGCTCGGCGACAGGCTAGGGCGCAAGCCGATGCTCATCCGCTCGATGGTCGGCGGCGCGATCACCGTCGGCCTGATGTTCTTCGCGCAGACACCCCTGCAGCTTGTGATCCTCAGGTTCCTGCAGGGCGCCACCAGCGGCACCGTCGCCGCCGCGACGGCGCTTGTGGCTGCCGAGACACCGAGGCCGCGTGTCGGGTGGGCGCTCGGAGTGCTCACGTCATCGATCGCGCTCGGTGGCGCCATCGGTCCCGTCATCGGCGGATTCGCAGGCGCAGCCGTCGGCCTGAGGCTTGTATTCCTCGGCGGCGGGATTCTGCTGATGCTGTCGATGATCCCGGTGCTTTTCGTCGTGAGGGAAAGCGAGCGGCGCAAGCGGGAAGGCACGCGGCCCGGCATGCTCTCGACGATCCGGCGGCGGCCAGGCACCGTGCGCGCGCTCGCGGTTCTTGTCGGTGCCCAGGGCCTGGTGACGCTCGTGCAGAGCGCGAGCCAGCAGCTGGTCGTGCTGAAGCTGTACGAGATGCTGGCCGGCGGGGCGTCGGCCGCGGCGGGTCTCGCGTTCGGAGCGGCCGGCATCACCAACAGTGGGGCAGCGATCGCCTACACGCGGGTGGCGAAACGCCTCGGCTTCGTGCGCACCGCCGCGGGCGCGTCGCTCCTGCTCGCCGCGACGCTCGCTCTGCTGCCATTCGCGCCAACGGCGGCGCTCGTGGTGCTGATCATCGGCGTCACGGGATTGCTCAACGGCACGGTCGTGCCTGCGACCGCGGCCATGATCGGCATGGAAGCCCCGAACGAGGTCCAGAGCACGATCTTCGGCATCAACGCGAGCTCCGTCGCATTCGGTTTCTTCCTCGGACCCCTCGTGGGAGGCGGCATCGCCGCCACCGCGGGCGTGCCCGCCGCCCTGGTCGTGACCGCAGTGCTAGCGCTCGGCCTCGCGGGGTTGCTGGGGATCGGGGCTCGCGAGCCTTCGCGGTGAACACTCCTAGAATGTGTTGCTCCCCCAATGGCTAGACGCAACACGCCGCCACCAAACTCGATCGACACCGCCAAGAAGTACCGCGCCACCGTGCACACGTCGCGCGGCGACTTCGTCATCAGCTTCGTCGACCCCAAGGTCGCGCCCCAGACGGTCAACAACTTCGTGGCGCTGGCGCAGGAGGGCTACTACGACGGCCTGACGTTCCACCGGGTCGTTCCAGGATTCGTGGTCCAGGGCGGCGACCCTCTCGGCAACGGCACCGGCGGACCTGACTACAAGCTTCCCGATGAGAGCAACGCGTCGCGATGGCCGCGTGGCACTGCCGGCATGGCGTCAAGCGCGGCCGGCGTGAGCGGGTCCCAGTTCTTCATCACGCTCGGCGACGCACCGTTCCTCGCAAGCAACGGCGTGTACAACCACTTCGGCGAGGTCACCTCGGGGATGGATGTGATCGACAAGATCCAGGTCGGCGACACCATGAAGTCGATCGACATCAGCGTTTCGTGAGGTGGCGTTTCGCCGGGCTGGTGGCCGGCGTCGTGCTGACGGCGACCGCGTGCGGCTATTCGGATCCGTACGCGAGCACCAGCCCGATCGCCAACGAGAGCCCCGGTAGAGCGACTCCGAGCCCAGGCTTTGACGACTTTCACGCAGGCGACGGCCTGACGCCGATCGTCTTCCCCGACGGGCTCAAGTCGATCGACCTGAAGGTCGGCACGGGGGCGGTCGCTCGATCAGGCGACGACGCGACCGTCCAGTACACCGGCTGGCTGGCCGACGGCACGATGTTCGACTCGAGCCGCGTTCGTAACCAGGCCTTCGACTTCACGATCGGCCAGGGCCAGGTCATCCCTGGATGGGACGAGGGCGTGCCAGGCATGGCCGCCGGCGGCCAGCGCAAGCTCATCATCCCGGCCGCTCTTGCGTACGGTGCCCAGGGTCAGACGGACCCGAACACCGGCGCGACGGTCATCCCGCCCAACGCGACGCTTGTATTCGAGATCGAGCTGGTCAGCGTCAAGCCGGGCGCAAGCCCCTCACCTTCACCGAAATAGGTCCCTCCCCACTCGTGGGGAGGTCAGGAGGGGGCGTCGACACAGTTCGCCTCGCTCGGCGAGCTAAGTGATTGTGAGCGTGCCCTTCATGCCCGAGCTTTCATGCCCGGCCTGGTCGCAGAAGATCGTGTAGGTCCCGGCGGCGATGCTGTCGACTGTGAAGACGCTGCTGTCGCCGGCCGAAATCAGCTCGCTCCCCGCTTTGCGGTTGCCGCTCGAGTCGCGGATGACGAGGTCGTGCGCCACAGAGCCGCCGTTGACGAGGAAAAACACGACCTTGCCCGACGGCGCGCTGATGGTGGACGGGTCGAACTTGAACTCGGTCATCGTCACCTTCGTCGAGCCGGAAGGCTGCGACGGCCCCCCGCCGCCGCACGCGGCCACCAGAGCGATTGCCACGAGCGCGACGGCCAAAGTCTTCTTCACCGGAACAGCGTAACTCCGAGGTAGAGGATCCCGAAAAGGAAGATCCACACCACGTCGACGAAGTGCCAGTAGAGGGTGACCGCGGCGACGCCGACGTGGTGCTGCGACGAGAACTGTCCGCGCGCAGCGCGGAACAGGATGAGGATCAGCAGGATCAGCCCGCCGAGCACGTGCAGGCCGTGGAAGCCGGTCATCGTGAAAAAGGCGCTGGCGAAGGTGTTCGCTTGCAGCGTCAGGCCGCGCGCAAACGCGTTGATGAACTCATACAGCTGCCCGGCTTCGAATCCGAAGCCCAGGAGGATCGTCGCGATCTGGAGCATGAAAAACTGGCGACGGTTGTCGTGCGCGATCGCCTCGCTCGCGAAGTGGCACGTCACGCCACTGGACAGCAGGATGATCGTGTTGACGAACGGGATTGGCCACCAGCTGACGTAGAACTCCGGCGTTGACGAAGGCGGCGGAGGCGGCCACACGATGTGCGAGCCGAACAGATAGAAGTACATCGCGAAGAGGCTGCCGAAGAACATCACCTCGGAAGCCAGGAAGATGTACATGCCCATCATCCCGGGCTTGATCGCCGGGTACTGCGGGCTCTGCGGCGGGTGCATCGTGGCGACTGCCATCAGTGCTCGGCCTCACCTCCGGCCGCGCTCGCCTCGTACATCTTCACGTCCTCGAACCAGACCCAACCCACCACGCCCACCAGGAAGGTCACGCCTCCGATGACCGCGAGCGCGATCCGCGCCTCGGAGGCGAAGGGAATGGCGGCCAGCCCCAGGAACAGGGCGCCCAGGCAGATGACGAACGGCCAGTTGCTGTTCGGGAAGATGTGGATTCCGAGCTCGTGCGCCCGCGCTTCGTAGTCGACCTCCACGCCTTCCTCGGCCGGAAGCCCGAGGTCGAAGCGCGACACCCTGGCGCGCGGCTCAGGATCGGCTGCCCGCCAGGCCTTGAACGCGGCTGAAGCCAGCACGCTGGACGGCCACAGCTTGTAGCCGCAGTTGCGGCAGTGATCGACGAAGCGGGCAGTCCGCATGCCGCAGCGCGGGCAGTCGACTGCCAGAGATGGATTGGACACATCGACATAGCGAGGCTTTTTGGCTTTGGCCACGTTCGGTTTCCGATTCTAAAGTCTGGACGGTCGCGGGGTTGACCAACGGGCCGCCGATATACTTTGGGGCCGTGCGGTTGATCACTAGAAGCCTGGTGTGGTTACTCGGGCTTCTGGTGGCCGCGATCTCGCTCAGCGGATGCGGCATCGGCGGCCTGTCCCCCATCTTCCCGGAGCCGGTGTCGCCCAACGGGTCTGACATCTACCAGACCTACATCGGCATCTCGGTGCCGGCGCTGATCATCTTCATCGGCGTCGAAGCCGCGCTGCTGTGGATCGTGTTCAAGTACCGCCGCTCGAGCCAACCCGCCGGCTACGTGCCGCCCCAGACCCACGGCAACACGCAGCTCGAGGTCGCGTGGACGGTCGCGCCGCTCATCGTGGTCCTGGCCATCGCCGTGTACAGCTTTGTCGAGCTGCAGCGCGACTTCCAGCCCATCAACAACGCGGCCTTCACCGTGGTCGTTTCGGGCCATCAGTTCGGGTGGAACTACACCTACCCGCAGGATTTCACGATCCACCAGGACGGCACGCTCCAGGGTGAGGTCACGCCGTTTGTCGTGCCTACAAACACGCTGATCAAGCTCCAGTTCGAGGGCACCGACGTGATCCACTCCTGGTGGGTTCCCGCCATCTCGGGCAAGACCGATGCCGTTCCTGGCTACGACAACTTTTCGTGGCTCAAGATCGACAGGACAGGTAAATGGAAGGGCGAATGCGCCGAGCTCTGCGGAGTCGGCCACGCCACCATGCAGATCGTGGTCCAGGCGATGGACCAATCGGATTACGACAATTGGGTGAACCAGCAGCTGGCTGCCAAGAAGGCAGCGGGCTCATCTCCCTCACCTTCGTCATAGGATGAGCTAGAGATGGCAGCCACCACCGTTCTGCCTCGTCCGAAGGCCTACGACGACACTTTCTGGAAGCCGATCAGCCTCTGGCTGACGACCACCGACCACAAGCTGATCGGGATCATGTACATGGTCACCGGCATCCTCAGCTTCCTGATCGGCGGCATCTTCGCGCTGATCGTTCGCTTGCAGCTCGCGCAGCCGAACCTGAAGGTGGTTGACGCCGAGACCTACAACCAGCTCATCTCGGCGCATGGCGTGACGATGATCTTCTTCTTCGTCACGATCTTCCTGACCGGGATCGCCAACTACATGGTCCCGATCATGATCGGCGCCCGCGACATGGCGTTCCCGCGCGTGAACCTTCTTGGTTTCTGGCTCGTGCCGGTCTCGATCATCCTTTACTACAGCGGCTTCTTCACCGGCGGCGCGCTCGACGCGGGCTGGACCGGTTACGCGCCGCTCACCGAGAAGGCGTACCAGTCGCACAGCCTCGGCGTGGACTTCTGGGCGTTGAGCATCATCGTCTGGGCCATCAGCGGCATCATGGCCTCGACCAACTTCCTCACCACGATCGTCGCGCTGCGCGCGCCGGGCATGAAGCTGACGCGGCTTCCCCTGTTCGTGTGGGCGCAGATCTCGACCTCGATCCTGCTGCTCGTCGTGGGCGCGCCGCTTGCGGCGGCCATGATCCTGCTCGAGTTCGACCGCCAGCTGGGCACGCAATTCTTCACGACAGCGGGACGGCCGGTCCTGTACCAGCACCTGTTCTGGTTCTTCGGCCACCCCGAGGTCTACATCATGATCCTGCCCGGATTCGGGATGATCTCGGAGGTCATCCCCGTCTTCGCGCGCAAGCCCATCTTCGGCTACATGTCGATGGTGGCAGCGCTTTTCGGCATCGTGTTCCTTTCGATGACGGTCTGGGCGCACCACATGTTCACCGTCGGCATGAACACCTACGTCGAAGGCTTCTTCATGCTCATGACGATGCTCATCGCTGTGCCGACGGGCATCAAGTTCTTCAACTGGATGGCCACGGCCTGGTGGGGATCGATCGAATTCACCGTGCCGATGAAGTTCGCGTTCGGCTTTCTCGCCACCTTCCTCATCGGCGGGATCACCGGCGTCTACCTCGCGTCAGTGCCGGTGGACACCCAGCTGCACCAGTCCTACTACGTGGTCGCCCACCTCCATTACGTGCTGTTCGGCGGCAGCGTGTTCACGATCTTCGCGGGCCTGTACTACTGGTTCCCGAAGATCACCGGGCGCATGCTCAACCGCGCGCTCGGTGAGTGGAACTTCTGGACCCTGTTCATCGGGTTCAACGGAACATTCCTGATCATGCACACGCTCGGCCTCGAGGGCATGCCGCGCCGCATCGCGACCTACAGCAACGAGGCGTGGGCCGCGACGAACCTCATCATCACGGTCTCTTCGTTCCTGATCGCGTTCTCGGTGCTGCTTTTCATCATCAACATCGTCTCGAGCTGGCGAAACGGCGAGGTCGCCGGCGACGACCCGTGGCACGCCAACACGCTGGAGTGGGCTACGACGTCGCCACCGCCGCCATACAACTTCGAGCGTGTCCCGCCGGTGCGGAGCTTCATGCCGCTGCGCGACCTGCGCGACTCGGGCGAGCTCGAGGTCGAGACGTCGGCACAACCGGCGCCTGCGCACTGACGATGTACCTCGCAGGCGAATGGGTCGGCGCGTGGCTCTTCATGAGCCTCACCTTCCTCGTAGCGACCGCTGGAGTCATCGGCCTGGGTTGGTGGGTGCTGCGGGGCGACGCGCGGAATCGGTCGGCGGAGAGCATGCTCGAAAGCCCGCCCGAGCCGGGGCATTCCGAGGCACATCACTAGGTACTCGGACGACCCTCTGCGTAATCTGAGCGCATAGCTCTGAACCTGATCGATCTCGTCATCGTCGGCGCCACGGTCGTGGGCGTGGCAAACGGCTTCAGCCGCGGCTTCTGGCTGTCCCTGGCGCAGTACGTCGGGCTGCTGATCGGCGTCGTCGTCGGCGCCGCGGCGGCGCAGCCGCTGCTCGACTACCTCGGTATCAACAATCCGGTGGCCCGCCCGCTCGGAGCGGTGCTGGTGCTCGTGATCGGAGGCAGCCTTGGCTCCAGCGTGGGCTTCGCGATCGGGCAGCCCATCCGGCACAGGATCCTGAACGAGCGCGTCCACACCACCACCGACTCTGTCGCAGGCGCGGTTCTGTCGGCTGTGGCGGTGCTCGTGATGTGCTGGTTCCTCGGCCTCAGCTTCTCGCGTGGGCCAAGCCCCGAGCTCTCATATGCGCTGCAGCGCTCAACCGTCCTCCACGTTCTCGACGGCGTGGCGCCCCGGCCTCCCAGCTTCCTCGCGCGAGTGCAGGGAATCCTCGCCGGGGTCTCGTTCCCGCCTGTTTTCGACACCCTCGACCCCGCGCTCCCAGGCGCGCTGCCCATTCCCAAAGACGTCAACACGCCGGGTGTGCAGGCGGCCGCCGGGGTCACCGTCAAGGTGATCGGCGCAGGCTGCGGCGGGCTGGTCACAGGCAGCGGATTCCCGGTCGGCAATGGGCTGATCATCACGAACGCCCACGTCGTTTCCGGGACGACCGACCACCGCATCCAGACGGCCGACGGCACCATCCTCCCGGCCGCGGTCGTGTACTTCGACCCCGAGGTGGACGTCGCGATCCTGCGGGTTCCTGGTTACGCCGGGCCTGCGGTCACCTTCGCGCCCGCCGGCCGCGGGACTGAAGCGGCGGTCATCGGCTATCCGGGCGGGGGCCCTGAAAAGGTGGAGGCGGCGGTAGTGGACGGATCATTCACCGCCGAGGGTCGCGACATCTACAACGCGAACCTGGTGCGGCGGCAGATCTACGTCCTGCAGTCACACGTGCGGCCCGGCAACTCAGGCGGGCCACTGGTCGACAAAGAGGGCCACGTTCTTGGTGTTCGCGACGTCGGCCAGCCAGCCCGACCAGGCCTACGCGCTGGTGAACGACCAGCTGCAGTCCGACATCACCCAGGGCAAACAGAGCCGCACAGAGGTCAACACCCTGCACTACAACTGTGCTGCATGAACCCCCGCGAGTGCCGGCACTGGCAGTCGAAAAATGGCATCAGCGCGTGCGAGGGCCGGCACACGACGGCGGACTAGCCTTCGTCGTCCGGCTTCGCTTCCTCGATCAGCATCACCGGGATCCCGTCGATGATCGGGTAGACCACTTTGCAGTTGGGGCAGCGCAGCTTGTCGGGCTCTCGGTACTCGATCTTGGTATGGCACTTGGGACAGGCCAGGATCTCGAGCAGCTCTTCAGATATCACGCAGGCATCTTAAGCGCCAACTGAAGGGCACATCACTACACTGCGCGCGTGATCCTGCGCCGGCTCTACATCTACCTGGTCAGCGCCGCCTCGCTGGTCGTGGTCGCTTTCGGAATCGCGGGCCTTGGCTCCACGTTCATCCTGTTCTTCCTCAACGACCCGGAATGGCAGTTCAGCCGCACGTCCATCGCAGGTTATGGCGCGGCCATCATCGTCGGCCTCCCCGTCTGGGCGATCCACATGTGGATCGCGCGCCGGTACGCGCTGCGCGATCCCGCCGAGCGTGCGTCCGCGATCCGCCATCTGTACTTCTACTGGGCGTGTCTCGTCTTCGCGATCTTCTTCGTGGTCAACCTGAACAACGCGCTCGCGCTGGCCCTGCGGCCGTGGCTCGACAACCTGCCTAATCCTCCGCCGCCCTCCGAGGGCACCCGCCAGATCCTCCAGTCGACTTGGAACGCGCTGGTCCTGCTGGCGATCTGGCTGCTGCACTACCGCATGGCGGCGCGCGATCGCTCGGCGGTGGGCGAGCAAGGCGCG
>WNGI01003666.1_pt1 | contig 13606 bp, 11 predicted proteins | sample 5400621 | NCBI WGS metagenome assembly WNGI01 (sample SAMN13153374, study PRJNA577476) | soil metagenome | isolation source: 20 cm soil or saprolite under Garry oak tree replicate 1 | place: USA:California | collected 2016-06-15
TAATACCATTTATCCAAATAATTCAATTGCCCAAGGTTCTCTGACATATTCTGGATTAATGCTTCTTCAGAGAGTAGCATTGAACTTACACTCATGCAGATATCTGATGCCTACAATACTTCACCAGATGGGAAACCCTCTGCCAGATCTGCTCTCAAATGGATTTCACAAAGGCCCAATTATCTCATGATCTATGATGGTGCAGATGATCATTATTCAGTAGTTGAGAAGTTCTTTCCACAAGGAGATGGAGGAAATATTTTGATGACAAGTAGGAATGCTGGGTTGAAGAGGTTGAGCAAGAACTCAGCAGAGGTTCTTGACTTGGAAGAAGAAGAAGCTGTTTCCTTGCTTTTACAGTCAGCCATGCTTGGAGACACATCTGATCATATCAATAGCCCGGCCAAACAACTTGTGTCACAATTGGGTGGAATCCCACTTGCCCTTGATCAAGCAGGAGCATACATGCATTCCTGTGACTGCAGCATTAATAATTATTTGGAGTTATATGTCAACCACAAGAATCATCTGATGGCCAATACTGGATTCAAAGGTGCATCAGGCTATGGAACATCTACATATGGGACCTGGGATATTGCCATGAGAAACATTGAGAACATGAGTTCAGGAAATATTAGACAAGAGGTTCTGAGAGCACAAAGTGCCATCAAACTCTTGAGAATATTTTCCTTTTTAGATCATGTCAATATACCACAAGAATTGTTCAAGAATGCTGCTGAGAATTACATAAAAAGGGACATGGAGAAGGAGGAAAAATCTGGTCTTCCATTGTCAGTGAGACTATTGAATCATGAGACATTGTTCTTGGGAGATCATAAGGAGTGGGACAAGATACAATTCTTGGGTGGCATCCAAGTCTTACTGTCACTTGCATTAATCAAAACTCATAATAAACTGTACTCAATTCATCCACTGGTGCATGCATGGAGCAAAAACAGGGTACCAACAGCAGAGAGGACAAATTTCTATTACAAAGCAAGAGCGTTGTTGTCATGCTCTGTGGCTCTTGATTATGATGTTGATAATTATTCATTCTGCAAATTGCTTGCACCACACATCAAGGCAAACAATTCAAATGTATCAGAATTAAGGTTGCAAGCCACTTACTTTGATGATGAAAATGAAAGATATGCACTTGTATACCATCATACTGGGGATTGGAGTGAAAATGAGCTGCAGTTGCTAGTAGCACTTGATCAGAGAAATACAAAATTTGGATCAGATCACCCAGGCACTCTTCACAGCATGCATAATTTGGCATCCACATATTGGAATCAAGGAAGGTGGGATGAAGCAGAGAGGCTGCAGTTGAATGTAGTGGATGTAAGGAAAAGAAAGCTTGGATCAGACCACCTTGACACTCTTAGAAGCATGAGTAACTTGGCATCCACATATAGGGAGATGGCAAGATGGAATGAGGCAGAACAGCTGGAAATGTTTGTGATGAATGCAAGAAAAATGAAGCTTGGATCAGATCACCCAGAGACTCTTAATAGCATGACAAATCTTGCAACAACATACTGGAACCTGGGAAAGTGGAATGAAGCAGAAAAACTTCAGGTGGCTGTCATGAATACAAGTAAAGTAAAACTTGGACCAGAGCATCCGGACACTCTCAGAAGCATGAACAATTTGGCATCAACATACAGGAGTCAGGGAAGGTGGGATGAGGCAGAGCAGCTCCAGGTGCATATGATGAATGTAATCAAAACAAAGCTGGGATCAGACCATCCAGATACTCTTAATAGCATGGACAATTTGGCAGTCACATATATGAATCAGGGGAGGTGGAATGAGGCAGAGAAGGTTCAGGTGGATGTGATGAATGCAAGCAAAACAAAGCTTGGATCAAAGCACCCAAGCACTCTCACTAGTATGCATAATTTGGCATGCACATATCGAAACCAAGGAAAATGGGATGAGGCAGAGAGGCTCCAGGTGAATGTGATGAATGATAGCAAAGCAAAACTTGGATCAGAACATCCAGAGACTCTCATTATTATAACTGAATTATCATCCATATACAATAGTCAGGGAAGATGGGATGAGGCAGAAAAGCTGAATGTAGATGTAATGAATGCAAGAAAAGAAAAACTTGGACCAGATCATCCAGACACTCTTACTAGTGTGCACAATCTAGCATCCACATACATAAATCAGGAAAGGTGGGGTGAAGCAGAGAAGCTGCAAGTGGATGTCATGAATGCAAGAAAATTAATGCTTGGATTAGACCACCTAGATACTCTTTCCAGCATGCAAAGTGTGGCAGTTACATATATGAATCAAGGAAGGTGGGATGAGGCAGAGAACCTACAGTTGGTTGTCATGAATACAAGAAAAACAAAACTTGGATCAGGCCACCCAGGCACTCTTAGGAGCATGAGCAACTTAGCATCTTTATATCTGAGTCAGGGAAGGTTGAATGAGGCAGAGAAGCTTCAGGTGGATGTCATGAATGCAAGAAAAGCAATGCTTGGAACTGCTCACCCTGACACCCTTGCTAGCATTGCTGATTTAGGGATAACACACAGTGCAATGCAAGGAAGGTTGGAGGAAGGGGGATATATGGTATCACTCATTGTTAAGGCAATGGAGCAGTCCATGGGCCCTCAACATCCAATCACTTTACATTACCAAGAGCAACTGAGGATTCTTGTACTCCAACATATGGGGATGGAGTAGTACTACTGCTGTTACTATGCTCAATCTGTCACTTGCTTAGCCTCCCAACTATGTGATGAGTTAGAAATCACCTATGTATGTACATAGATCTGACTAGACATTGTGCAATTGACCCAAATTGTATTTTATATAGATGTGTAACTCAGCTTGGTGCCATAGGCTTTTGAAAGTCCTACTATGAACAAAGTTGGAGGTATGGCAAATTAGTTATTACTTACATTGCAGAGTTACACACAAAATATGCAATCAGAATATTGATGAGTCTCTAACACAGGGCCAATGTGATACACTGCTACACTGTAAGCAATTAGACTTTGCATAGTCATTACCAAATAGTAGCAACATTACCACAGCATAAATTACTGTCGACCATTCATTGCGTGTACCAGGTGGCGAATGACATGGCTTGCCAGGTGAGGATCAGGATGAAAAGACGATAGCAAGTAAGCCTCGCCATAAATAAATCCCTGTCCAACCACCCCGTAGTCCCAGCTTCGATTATCGGTGCTGATTTAAGTAAATATATGTTCCCTCGACTACATAAAATCTATCGCCCTCTTGCGGCCTTTAGTATTGCCCAGGGCACCAGCCGATTCAGAGGTGGCAACCTCTGTCACGGTTGTCGACCATTCGACTAAATTGTTCGCATCGACCTTCGCAGGTCGAAGTTGGGGAATCTCCGTCGCTGATGGTTTACTGGTGCTAGTTTCCCACATCGCTTCCTCATTACCGTCTTCTCTGCGTTCCTTATCCTTCCGCTTCTTCTTCGGCCGCTCCTTGTCCCTGTCCTTGCCTTGACTAGGTTTCGACGCCAAGGTCAACCCACTCCCTTCCTCTTCCATCTCAAACGATACAAGAACCTTGTCTTTCTTTTTTCCCTTGTCCTTCTTATCCTTCTTGCCCTTCTTGTCCTTTACATTGCCTTCTCTCTTGTCCTTTTCCTTTTCCTTCCCCTTCCGATCGCGAGGTATAAACGTAGGCTTAAACGTACTGAGATCGATCGGTCCTTGATCTTCAGGGAAGAATTTGGCAGTGACATCCGTCGCATCAGCCGTTTGACCATTCACCCCTCCCTTGGCGTCTTCTTCACCACTCTCGTTGCCACCATTGCCATCATCCTCCTCATCCTCGTCGCTTGCAAAGATCGCCTTGAAGATGTCGATTGATGGCCGCTGGTATGTCAATGTGTCGGCTCCCTGCGTCTCATCTTCTCCCAAACCAATGTTGTCCAAGTCCCGCTTGACTGGCGCACTTGACGACGGTTCGTCCTGAGCCGACGGGACGGCGACTCCTGCTTTTTCCTGCCAACTCGGCGCACCGGTGGTACCGGCATCAGCATTGGCACCTACATCTGTGCTCAAGTCCGGTTGCACCTCAGGTTCCTTCAAGCCAAACCTCTTACACAACAACCGAGCAGGCTGCCATGCCTTCACCTCTCTCGTCATCGAGCCGTACATTCCCAGTTTGGCAGCGTTCTGCTGCGGAGTCATCTTTTCATCTTCCCTCTTCTTTTCCTCAGCTTCCAGCTTCTCAAGTTGCTCAGTCGACGGAGTGTGTAGCCCCTCCCGAACCTGCGGGCCTTGTTCAACAATAGCGGCGCTGGTGAACCGGCCAGCCATGGCGCCGGTCATGGGCTTAAATATAGCCGCGGCCTTCGCATAGTCCTCCAACTCTTTGTTAAAGTCTTCGGTTCGTTGCTCCGGTAACGGTTTGAGCATTTCAGGGACTGACGAGGTCGGGTCCGCTTGAGAAAGCAGATAGGCGGTGTACCGGTCGTGCTTTGTGGAGTCGGAGATAAAAGGCTGAAATCCCTTGAGGGCGGCTTGGGCAATGTGCGGTTCTGTGCGTGGAATATGGATATCGGCGGGTGCCATGGGTGCTTGGGGTCCGGCGCGACCCACTGCGATATTTTGTATACGTTCCCGATCCTTCTGAGAAATATACTCAAATACCGATCGCGGTGTGGAAGAAATGGGCGCTTCTCCCAAAAGCGAACCTCTCTAAACGCAACTTAGCAAAGTGTTGAAATGGCCGATAGGGTACTCACCTCTTCGGCCGAGATGCCTGTCTTCCATTTATGATACGGCAATGGCTCTGACTTTGTCGTTTGGGCTTGGATGTTCTCCTTATTAGGGTCACTATCCCAAACACGCTTCGGGTTAGGCTTCCAGTCTGGCGGGACCTCAGGACCTGGAAACCAATCGTCCCCTTGTACCGCATCTGCTATGACAAAGCCCGGCAGTACAGGTGAACCATTGTTAAACGTAGCATACGTCGTGGTACGCCTCTTGGAGGTATAAATATCTTGAAAAGCACAAAGGGGATCCATACGCACAGATTCAACCTTTGACTTCTTTTTAGTCAAGACGACTGTATCGCTCTCTCGTTCCGCGATGTCATATGCGATCTTAGTCTTACTAGTGTTGTGACCGCCGTCGTAGACATCTATGTCGTCTTCATCAGCGTCGTTCAAAGCGCCGAGCCCAAATCCAGCTAAGAATTTGTCAGGTGGGCGCACTGGCTTGAATAGATGTACACATACCAGATATGCTTGGACCGCCGTCGGTCTCTGTATTTGACCGGCCAAGACTTTCGCGCAAACCCAAGCCGGCTTTATATCCAAGACCATGAAAATTGTCTTTCCTCTGGAAAGTTGGGACAGGAATGTCGCGCCGGGGATATTTATGTTTACTGGCTTCCTCTTCTTCCTCCGTAACAACGATATCAGCCAACTTCAACACTTTTCCTGTGGCCGCCTGCATATCTTGCAGTTTGCGCATTCGATAAGATATTCGAGGACCGATGCCTTGACCCGGTTTCCAGCCCATTTTCTTCAAGACTTTAGCTCCCGCCGATTCCTTCGGCGGCGGAATCAATGCCTGTACCAGCGCACTTCGCACTGGGCTGCAGAGGATTTAGCGTGTCAGAGAAAAGAACATGAAAAGAACACTGACTCGGCTTCATATTCTTCTGCTGCTTGACGTGCTAGCTTAGCCTCAGCACCACCAGTTAGATCCATGGCATCTGTCGTGTCAACAAATTCCATGCTATCCTTCTTTTCTTGAAGATCCTCTTCGTCCATGAAGTCTTCCGGTCGAGAGACTTTTTTCTTGGCTCTGTCGCTCCTGGACGAAACGAAAGTCGAAGGCGTCCATCCTACGAATTTGAGCACCGTTGAAACAGTTCATTCCAAAATAATTACCTTCTTTCGAACCAACAGTATTGAAGTAGCCAGCGGAGAAACCTCCAGTAAATGCTCCGTGAAGGCGACGGCGCCCTTTCTCATCTTTGACCTAGATACCCGAGCCATGAGCTAGGTTTAACCAGAAATATTTTCCTCTCACTTCTTGCTTCCATAGCGGAACAAATTCACCAATGTCTTTGGACTTTTCAAGCGGCGGGAGAGGTGTCCCAATCTTCACGGAGTTGAATCAACAGAGCACTGAAAAACAGCATAAATCCACGCACAAGACAAAAGTTCTCGTTCGCCTTACGGCTGGATAGGTCAACGCCAATGTTTGTTAACTTCTTCTTGAGACGGCTGGTCATAATGCATCTGGCGCGGCGGCAAGAAACGTTGAAGGTTTATTTGACTATGTCACCCAAGACCTTTCGTTCCAAACACTGCCACAGTGCCAGTCTCACTTCCTTGCTGTCACATCCCCGCGAATAGACTTGACGGAATGTTCTCGCCGACGTGTGGAGCCTCGACATGCACGGAACACTACGCAATATTTTGTTACAATCCAATTTTACCTATGAACACTGGGCGCGAGGATGTCGTGCTCAGGGAGGTCTATCGATGAGAGTAATTGTTCTTCGACAGGATCCGAGGTACGACTGTGTTACACCTCTAGGGATATACAATTAAAGACAGAACAGTAAATACGGTAGTAATATGCTGGAACTCGTGATTATACCGTATAGGTAGAGTTATCAATTCAACCTTCCGTACACAGTGCTGCTACTGAGATATCGAATAAACGTTGATGAAAACTGTCCGGCGGAAGGAACTATCTGAAATTGCTATTCCCGTGGCTGGGCGCCATCGCTAGTCCAGAAACTCGACAAGGCTAATGCAATCATCTTTGCCTATCTTTGTATTTGCTTCTCATAATATAAGTTGCAGCCGAATAAACTCCCTTATCTGGCACCCAAAGTTCGCCGCTGGTTACGTCCCTTTTATATAAGTATTGACGATCCAATGCTTCCGACTCCCCCTCTATCCGATCGCTCCCCTTGCAAGCATGTTGGACGAAGAAAAGAAATTCAACATCACCGAAAAGTCAGTAGAAGATGGCGATCAAGTATATGGCTCCCGCACGGTCATTGACAGGTACAACCGGTATCCGGCCTGTATGTTAGTCTCAGTGTTAATTGCAGGCAGAACTTCGATGTGCGCGATCGCGTCCAGCGTCGCCTAAAGCAAAGACATATACAGATGTAAGTACTTTTTGCGATTTTTCCGAAATTGCGTTTTGACCAGGTATTTAGGATTGCCGTAAGTTGAGTTTACCCCCTGCTTATTAGTCGCTGACCGGAGGGTAGATTGCCGGTACTATCGGAACAGGTCTGTTCCTTGGTTCAGGAGGTACTGTGGCAGGTGCGGGTCCTCTAGGAGCCCTATTAGCTTATCTTTTGGTGGGAACTTCCACTTATTCGTGAGTGGTCGGAAATGTTATCTCCAAGCTATCTCATGCTTTTGGAAGAACACTCTGTGCAGTGGGGGAAATGGCAACATGGGCACCCGTGTCAGGAACTTTCCCTCATTTTGGTATGCGTCATTCAGTGGGCTGATTGCGAATTCGATCCTCATAATTATAGCTGCCCGTTGGGTTGATCCCGCTTTTGGCTTTGCAGTTGGTTGGGTAAGCAGTTGCTGAGTTCCACCATGTTTCTAACTTGTTCAACGGGGATCGCAGAACTATTACTACGCGGGCGCGTACGTGTCTAGATCATGGAAACTTTAGATTTGTGTGAACAGTCTGTCAGACTCTCAACACCGACAGAAATATCAGCTGCCGTTATCCTCTTGAGTTTCTGGGACAGCAATGTAGGTTCCTAGCTTACCCTTAAGTTCCGTGTGATAACACCAGTCTCAGCCCAAGCATGTACCAGGATACACTATCGTGAGCCTTCAGGACATCCCAATGACTCCGCTCACTAATAATCAATATGCAGGCTCTCTGCGTGGCAATTTGCAGTATTAATATCTTTGGCGTAAAGCATGTGTCTTGATTTTTCTCATACAAGTCCCTAAGCGTCGTTCCAGGTGCTTTGGAGAAGGTGAAGCGGAATATTTTACCACAATAATTTAATGATCACCTATACCGCATCAGCCGAGTTCTACTTCTCGTTGATCAAAAGTATGCACAATTTCCCTTGCGCCTATCCAACTCACAGCGCAACAGTCTCTCTGATTATTGCCCTTCTACTGGCCGGATTGATTGTCGATCTTGGAGGGGGACCTAACCATGAGCGCGTCGGTTTCAGGGTATGTCGACTCGTTTACGCCCTTAACTCACCGCTAGATAATCTCCAGTACTGGAAATACCCAGGTCCTTTCAATCGTGCTGGTCTCGTGGAGAGCAATATCAACACAGATCGCTTTCTTGCATTTTTGTCTGTGATAGTCCTGGCCGCTTACTCGTACGGGGTATGGAGCTCGTCGCCATGTGAGTAGGAATTTGTGTTTGTCTTGATTCGTCCAAACTGGTGTAGTGCTGCGTCAGAAACAGAAAATCCTCGCCGGAACATCTCCAAGGCTGTGAATCGAGTCTTCTACAGGATCGTGGTATTCTATGTAAGAATCCATACGATCCCCAATCCCGACGCCATGCTGATCTATCGGCAGATTCTTGGCATTATAATGGTTGGAATGCTCGTCAGTCATGACAATCCAAATCTCCTACAGAGTACGTTGCATTAATCCATAAGATACATGCAATGATCTAATCGATGCTTTGAAGCTAACGGAACAGCAGCTCAATCGCCATTTGTAATCGCTTTTAATGCCGCCGGTATTAAAGGTCGGTCATTTACCCCGAGTTCCTGACAATCACCTGTTCAAAAATACAGTTTTCCCCCATATCATCAATGCCTGCATTTTCACGAGTGCATTCTCCGCTGGAAACAGTTTCCTTTTTGCTGCTTCACGAATTCTATACGGCCTCGCTCTCCGTGGACAAGCTCCAGGAATTTTCACGTACTGCACCGGGAATGGTCTTCCGATCGTTGCTATATTATCTACTGTAAGTGCTCCACGAGGTATAAGGAGACGAATGTTCATTATCGTTATCCAGTCCTGCTTTTCACTCTTGTCATTCATGAGCGTTAAAAGCGGCTCTGAAACAGTATTACAGTAATTTTTTTTTTAACCTTTAGAGTCTTTTGCTTAACGAGGTTCTAGCTGGCTAATCAGCTTTGGAGCAACTACTGGATTCATTGCATGGTTTTCAATGAATATAACATACCTATGCTGGCGTAAGTCTGTCTGAAGATCGTCCACGGTATTCCCTTATTCGTAACGCATAGGACGGGGAATGTTAACCCAAGGATTTGACCTCAAAAAGAATGCCTACTATAACCGCTTCCAACCATACATTGCTTACTGGGGTGCTTTCTGGAGCCTTTTATTCATCCTCATTAACGGATTCGAAGTCTTTTTCAAATGGAATGTGTCGGATTTCCTGAGTGCCTGTGAGTATCAGGAGATGATGTTCGTATTTTACTGAAAAGCAACCTTAGATATCAACATTCCCATCTTCGTCTCATTGTATCTGTTTTGGAAAATCTGGAAGCGTACATCGATCTGGAAGCCAGAGGAAATGGACCTTGTAACGGTACGCTTATGATATGTTGACTCTATTTTTTCTAACCTTGAGGTAGGGAATACCATCAATCGAAGAAACTGAAACACCAGAGGAGCCTCCAAGAAACATTTGGGAGAGGATTGCCGACATCCTTTTTTAGTAGAACGTCATGTCAATTCTTTCCGTGTATATAATCCACCACAACCGCTTCCCACCGTACATTTCTTACCGAGGTGCTGTCTGGACCCTATTATTCATCCTTAATGGATTCAAAGTCTTCTTTTAACGGAATGCCCTGACTGCATGTGAGTATCAGGAGATGATGCATGACTATGCGTGTTTCTGGTCCTGGTCCTCATCGCTATCGACACCACTACGAGCTTCTGACGTGTCGCCCCAATATGCCATCGCTCGCACCCCGACTTAAGGCATTGACAATGGTTTTCCCCTATAACTCGACCAACGACATCGAGGGGTTCACGGCCATGCTAGCATCTCGTGCCGCTGAATTCGTTGAGCAGCTACAGCAAGTAACCGTGGTCTTAGACAGCCGTACGCCGATCCCAGATGCATTCCAGCAAATATGTGAAGAACATGGTGTTCATATATTATGACTGTTGGCACATCAAAGGCAATGATATCAGCTGGGACTTGGAAGATGATGACACCAGGTGATCAACGTAACATATGTAGGTTTCCTCACAGAAACCTTTCCGCGCAACACTAAATAATAAATTACAGGTATAAGCGGGGCTCGTCGATGTTGAGTGGAAGACGTACTCTGTACGTCTCTGTCATATATTGGGTTATAATCTTTTTCGTTCGCAGTGTATATTGGAATTGTAGGATAAACTATCAGCTCGGTCTGCTGCGTATACGGGTGATGGCTGCAGCTTCGCGAGAGAAATGCCTGGTGACTCGGGGTGCCCATATCTCTCCGCTGCGCCATACAATCTGCATCCTTGCCTTGTTTAGTACCTCCATATGAACCGATGCCTACACTCTCTGCTCTCTCCATGAAGTGCAAGATGCGGTTCTACGTTCTGCGTATGCCCGGAGCATGGTTGGGAGTAGTACGTCTTTTCTTGGGGTAGAGGTGAAGGGAGAGGCAGAGTTCTCGGAACGGTCGATGCCAGTAGCTTTAGCCTTTAGTTGAGGATCTGCCATCTGGGCTGGTACCGTCGGTAGCTGGGGTAGCAGTGAAGGGAGAGGAGGAACGCTTGACGCCAGTAAACGTCCTACGCTCAGCATAGGCACAGAGCAAGTCATCTGGTTTACTGTTGGTGCTACCAGAGGCGGTGCTTGCAATGCTGAATGGAGAGGCACTGTTGGACCAGCTGAGGGTAGGAGCAGGGGTAGCAGCTAGACGTTCTGTCTATACGCGAAGTATATCATCCGGAGTCATAACGGGAACAAGAAAGACGTGGTGGCAGGGGGTAAAGGTGTTAAAAGGCTGACGGTTGCAGCACTAGGGGGGAGGAACGTGGATTCGAGAAAGCATCATGAGAACGGGGAAGGAAGAAACAGGGGGAGAGACATCGGCTGAGGAATAGTGGGGCTCCGGCATGATGATGGAACCTGGAAGAAGGAGGCAGTTGTCGGCCTGTTCTTCCTCGGTTTTAACCTGGAAGAAATCGGTAGGCCGGGCTGAAGGGTGATTGGTAGAGGCGCGTGATCCGGTGCGCATCACCGAGGTAGTGGATTAAATATCATACGTAGTAAGACGGGTGAACAACTTACCAGCTAGAGCGGGGAGACCATCGTTGTCTTTTCTAATTTGTATCCCGACGCGAATATATTTCGGACCGAGAATGACTCATGAGAGACCAGCAGTTTGTCGTGGACTGAGGTTGACATCGACTTTATCCGCGTTTTATTCTTGGGGCTGTACACGGCAGGGAGAGAAGGAACGGGGCATAAGCAGAACGGAACGCGCGAGAGGTGACAGAAGTGCCGGCCGTACGACGAGAATCAGTTTCGGTCGGTATCTGCAAACGAAACGAGATGCGCGTTTACTGGAAGCAATGGATAGCCTCAGCAAAGGCGGCGTTTTTGGGCAGACCGGTACCAGGCCGGCGGATCTAGTGTTGACGGCCAGATGGCAGCCTGGGCACCTGCTGCGGACATTTTTCCAGTCTGCATGCATTTGTCGACCGTCTCGGACCAGCGCCTCCGTTTTTCTTTGCCTTGGTGTCGCTTGATCTTGTCCCAGGTCATGATAGAGCCGATGACGACGAGGAAATGAAGTAGGACAGCAGCGGCGCAGCCTGCAGGCGAGGAAGATGAGGCTGTGTTGAGAGATATGTCCGCAGCAGCAGGGACCGAGCCTGATGGAGCGGAGGTGGCAGTAACGATAGGGACGGGAGACATGAACGAGGGTGGACTGGACAGGAAGTGCCCAGGAGATGTTGAGAGGCTGAAGCGAGTTGATCGTCTGGCCGTAATAAAAGCCACCGTTCGAGAAGGGCCTGCGCGTACGACGGACTTGCCAGTGAGCGGCCGCACCACATCCTTTCAGGCCTCGGAATTCACTTCACATCGAAACTCAAAATTCAGACACAAAGGAATGACAAGTACACGACGAAACAAATAGTTTTGCGACAGTCTTCCCACGTATTAGGATTGCAGTTCGGGCATGATATGTTCTCGAGCGGATCTATATATTCTAACAATCTGCCAAGTAAGGTTGTCGGGATAAGCATCTAAACAGCATTGCAGATTGCCAAGTTACTTGATATTTCCGTACCTCAGGCTGCCTCGGCACCATTTGGGACTATTTCAGAGCGAATACAATCGAGGAGAGCCTGTAATCGGCTGTCTATCAATGGTAAACCACTCATGAAGGCCTTACATGTTGCCCTATAATAACGAGATTGGTACCGTTGGTAAACTCTCCCTAAAGCCAACCAAAGTTTCGATGTATTTTGATGTTCCAGCAAATCTAAAGAGAAACCTTCTGCAAGCAAATCCTTGAAATGGCGGCGGGATACATACCTGATAGCCTAACCCTCCTCTCCACCTTTCACCTCTTTAGACAACAAAATCATCGAACTCTGAGCACCAGTATCCCACAGTCACCACGTATTCAAGTATCGGTGCAGGAGCCGTCGTTGTCATATGGCTTGATCACAAGAACAGCGCGACCAAAAGGCATGGGAAACGGGGAGGTTTCATTAGCCCTAACGGAAACAAACGGTGTTGGAACCCGGAGATCTGGAAATGCGGCTTTAGTAAGTGCAAACATTTTGCGACGCCGTTCGCGAGCACGAGCAGCAGCAACAGGATCGGCGATTGGCTGAAAAGGGATATGGTAAGCCTCGGGAGGGCCGAGAAGACCGCCATCGCCAGGCAGCATAGGAACTATGAAGGAAAACAAGCTTAAGAGGAGGCATGAGTGACAGGGATAAAGCTTACTTGGACGGATAGCTTTGAGCTGCTCGTCGGTGTACGGGGCTACCGACCCAAAGACGCTTGCCTCTAGTTTCAAAGCGGCCTCGGCAGGGGATCCATTTAGTTGCTCAGAAACCTCAATTGTGGACATTTCGAGTTCAAGAGTTGTGTGTGGCACGATACGTCGTACGTAAAAAAATACACTGTCGTTCCCCAAATCGCACTGGTGACGTTCGCGCTAGTGGACTCAATAAAAGTCGAAAAGAGAACTTTTATCTTGGATCATGAGATGGTGAAGGTGTCCTCGTTTTCGGAACGAACACAAAGACGCGTCTGTCACCTGACTGAGTTCACACGGGGCACAAGTTTCCAAGACACAAGAGACCTCCACCTTTCAGGTTGCGGGGATACCCACTACTTAGCGGGAATGTCCCAAGTCACAAGTCATCCTTTGGCGCTCTTGAAACTAATGGACGAGAGTTATGAATCCACTGGACAGCCGCCTCTAGGAATCGCCAGACATGTCGGCGTAGAATCTTCGACATTCAACTTACCGGCACATAAAATACTACAAGCTCTGATCACCCACGCACAATCCCCAGAAACTATCGCTAAAGAGTTGTTAATTGAACTTGGAAAGTGTGGGAATGGACTGGTAGAAACCTTGGGTTTGTTGCTTCGTTGATTAGATTTTCTACTTG
>WNGI01003667.1_pt1 | contig 13605 bp, 13 predicted proteins | sample 5400621 | NCBI WGS metagenome assembly WNGI01 (sample SAMN13153374, study PRJNA577476) | soil metagenome | isolation source: 20 cm soil or saprolite under Garry oak tree replicate 1 | place: USA:California | collected 2016-06-15
AGCCGGAGGCCGCTGGCGATGTCGGCCAGCGGGCGGCTCTCGACCGCCGACTGCCACAATGCCTGGCGTTCGCGCAACGAGAGCTGCTTGAATACGACGTCGACGAAGTCCCGGTCGGCCACCGCGGTCTCCATGTCCGTCCCTCGCCCATCGTCGGGACCGAGAGTGACCAGGGCTTTCCCCAATCGTTTCCGACGCCGAAGCAAGTCGAGGCAGTGGTTGCGCGCGACCGTCAGCAGCCATGCACGCGCCGCCGGGGGTTTGGCCGCCGGGTCCAGCGACTCGATCGCGATCAGGAAGACTTCCTGGCAGGCGTCCGCGGCATCGTCCGTATTGCGGAGGATGCTCGAACAGACCCGCAGGACGGCGGCGCGATGGGCCTGGTAGAGCTCGTCGATCATTCGATCGTGGCTCGGATCCCGCACCCTTCTCCCTAACTTAGTTTGGGGCGCATCCGTTGTCAAATAATCGGCACTTCAGACGTCGGTACTAGTGACGGTCGGCTCAGTCCAGGGAAGGAGGCGCCAATGGGCAGGTGGACGCGTTCCGAGGAGTTCACGGTGATTCAGCGCGAGAGCATGGAAGTGGTTGCCCAATTGCGCAAGGCCCTCTTTTCAATACGGCCTGGCCATGCTCCTTCCCCCGTCCGGGGAGGCTTCTCCAAGCCTCCCTGGGCCCGTCAAATTGAGATGGGACTAACGCCTATTCACGTGGGCGCTGCTAAGGTTACAGATAGGCGCAACTCAACGTTGCCCTGCTATTTTCGGCACTGCGGGTGATAAATCGGTGCGCAGGGTTACGGACGGCAACTTTCAGAGCGGTAACGGCGGAACTGACCTTGGGAGCGGCCGGTTGACGCCCCGCCAGGCGCAGATCCTGGCCCTGGCCGCCAACGGGCTCTCCGACAAGCAGATCGCCAGGCGGCTGGGCGTGACGCACCGGACGGTGCGCACGCACTTCGAGAAACTCTTCCACGACCGGGGGATCCGTAACCGGTCCCAGGCGATCGCGCTCTGGTCGGCACGCAACGCCGAGGGTCGCCACGCACGACCGGTCGATGAGTGCCCCTACCCGAAGCCGTTTCCGCTCGGTTTCGCCGATTGCCCCGCCTACCAGGCGACGCAGATGGTCACGCTCGACCTCTCGCACCGGCCGCTGGGATCCGTCATGACCTGCCGTCACCTGGAGAGCCGGCTGATGCCGAACACGAACTACCGGTGGTACGGCGCGTGCGTGCTGGGTGACGCCGAAGCGCGCCGCCGCTGGAGCAATGCGGTCGGCATCGAGCGGCTGCATGACATCAGCGAGCTCCGGCAGGAAGTGTCGGCGCTCAGCATGCCCTACATCCAGCAGCTGCTCGACCTCAAAAACTCCCCCACAGGAGAAAACCCCCTGGCGCACACCCGACGGGTGCAGGGCGTAGTCGATGATTTCATGACGAAGATGACGGCGCTGCTGCGCGAGCGCAAGGCGGTCCTCGATCAACTGCATCTCCCGCTGGAGGCGTGTATCCGGCTGCTGGCGATCGCGATCGAGCGATTCGTCAAGCAAGGCCTCTCCGAATCGGAGTGGGAGGTGCCGGACGAGGTGCTCGCCCTCTTCCCCGATGACGTTCGGGCCTATTTCCGCCCGCGGCAGGCCACCAATCTCGACGCCCAAGCCTCGCTGAGAGGCCGAAACCCCTTCGCCGCAAACTCTTAGCCCCGAGCCACATATATATAGGATGAGAATCGAGCCGGCACGCCCACTTGAACCGCTCCCGCTTGCCCACCGCGAGTTCCTGGTGGAGGTCTATGGCCCCCTGTTCGGCGCCATCGGGCGCCTGGCGCTGCCCGCGCCGGTCCGGCTCAGCGACTTTGTCAACGAGCGCGAGGGATTTCTGCGACTGACCGATGTCGAATTCGCGACCGATGGCGACATGACCACGACACCACAGAAGGGTCCGCTCACCGAGTATCTGATCAACAAGACCGGCATCGAGTTGGTCTGCCAGCCGCCCGCGGAGGCGATCGAGCGCCGTGCGGAGGTCGACCCGGACTATGGCAAGTCGCTCTGGCAGGCCTTGAACAAGATGGCCGTCGACGCCAATGCCGATCTGCGGGTGCCCAAGGATCGTCACTACGTGCAGGTCCACACGCATCGCTTCACGGTCAGCGCCTACCTGCATCTGGCCCGAGGCGCCTCACTGGACGCGGTGCTCTCGCACCTACCCACGAAGTTCGTTCCGGTCACGGATGCGACCGCGCACTTCCTCAGCGGTACCGGTGAGCCGAGCACCATCGAGCGGAAGCTGATGCTGGTGAATCGCGACCACATCCTGCTGGTCGCGCCCCGCGGCGACTAGCCGACCTTACGAGTGGGCCGCCTGCCTCGCTTCGTATGCCTGGCGGTAACGGACCAGGGCCTGCGATTGATCACCCTGGGACTCCAGCACTCGGCCGTAGTCGAATGCCACCCGGCTCATATCGTTCGGGCTGCCCACCGCCGCCGCCAGCTCCAGCGCGCGTTCAAAGTGGCGGCGCGCCGCCTCGCCTTCGCCGGCCGCCGACATGACGCGACCGGCGACGCGCTCCGCGGCGAGCTTCGCCGTCGGATCGGCCGACGCCTCGGCCGCCCTTAAGGCGAGGGTCAAGTACGACGAGGCACGCGCGCCGTTCCCCTGGTTGAGCGCGGCCTCGGCTGCGCCGGCGAGCAAGTGCGGTTGAAGGTCGCGGTCGCCAACGTGTCCAAGCTGCTCAGCACCGGCGAGGAAGAGCACCTCCGCTTCCCTGGCACGTCCCTGACTGAGCAGGATCTCGGCCATGTTGTTGCGCAGCTGGGCACTCATCCGGACGTCCTGCAGCGTGTCGAACAGCCTCAGGCTGCGCTGCGCATACTCAAGGGCGCGCGTGAGATCGCCCGTTCCCTGGAACGATACGGCGAGCCCTTCATAGATCCCGCCGAGGGCTTGCATATCCATCACATTCTCAGCCGCCGCGATCGCCGCCTGATAGCCGGCGATGGCTTCCCGAGGCTGGCCGGCAACATAGTGCAGGTTCGCGCGATGCCCGAGGATCCTCGCTTTGAGCAGCGGGTCGGCGAGTTCCGCGTCCTCGTAGGCGCTCATCGCCTTGTCCCACCAGCGGCCGGCCTCGTGGGGATGACGCAGTTGATAATGGGCGGTGCCCATGCGGTCGAAGAGTTCGACCTTGAGGGCGCGCCAACCCGACGCCTCGCTGGCCCTGATGGCCACCTGCAGCACCTCGATCGCCTCGGGGATGGCGCGGAGTCGCAACAATGCCTCGGCGAGCACGAGCTGAGCTCGCGCCCGGATCTCCGGGGCGATCTGCGGACGGGCCAGCAGTTCGGTCATCAGCGCTTTCGCGTGCTCCCCGTCCCCGCGCCGGATCCGCGTCGTGGCCTCGGCAAGCCGCAACTCCAGCAGGGTCGACGACGACTGCGGGTCCTGCAAGAAATACTCGACCGGGCGCCTGAGCCGCTCGGCGATGATCTGAAGGATCTTTGTCGACGGGCGAGAGCGACCCAATTCAATCTGGCTGAGGAAAGCCCGGCTGAAGTCCTGCTGGGCCACGTCGGCGAGGCTGAGCCCCAGGTTCATTCTCGCCTTGCGGATTCGAGCCCCGAGTTCTTCGGGCGTCCTTGGACTCCGGTTCCTCATCCGAGTCTGCGACGCCACCTCTCCCACCCCTCTCTGCTCGTACGAATTTCGCCGTATCGCCGGATCGATGCGCTCGCCGCCGATGAGGCTGAGCTACACGATTTTACTGAGAAATGCCCCCGTCTGCCTGGACGAGCTCGGTTCCCGAGTCGCTGGGCCCACTGGGATCGATCACATCGCTGTTCGGCCAGATCACGGCCACCGCATCCAACCCGTTTGGCCAGATTTCGCCAACCTGGCGCTCGAGCTGCCGGGCCGCATTCGCCGGGAAGGTCAGGAGAATCGCGGCGGCCAACGAGGTCAGGCCAATGGTCAGGCGCCAGCGGACTTTCAAAGTATCACCCCTCTCTTGCGGCCGAAAGCCTCCGCATCATACAGGCTGGGGACTCATTGCACAACGGCCGTCCGATAACCTGCCAGGATTCGCCCATCGGCGGTGTCGCGTTGTCTTAGCCACACGCCATCCCATCTTGCGGGTATGTCAAGGCGAGCGCAATTTGGCAACTGGGACTTTACACGGGACCCGAACTACCCCACGCGCATGCGGGCGACGTCGATCGGCCCGTAGCCTGCTCAGCTTGACCTGCCGTGTATTTGCTTTACAGGAGTAGGCGATATTTGCACGGAAAGTCACAAGAATCGCCGCGATCCCTTTGACAGGAAAATCACTGCTGGTAGTCTTCGATGCGGAGCGCGCGGGAATCATCATCTGACTGGCCAGGCGATAGAGGCGGGGAAGACACATGAGGGTGCCGCGGTCGACGCTTGGTCAATTCGTGTCTATATAAGGGAAGTTCGGCGTGGCCACCATTCTAACCATCGACAGAGATCCGCTTCAGCAGGAGGTCCTGGCGTCGCTGCTGAAGCATGAGGGCCATCGCGTCCATCCCACGGTCGACGGGGACACGGCGCTGGTCATCCTCCAATCGTCCCTCGTCGACCTGGTCATCATCGAACCGGCGACCCAGCGGCCAGACGGGTTGCGCCTCTGTCAGCAGATCCGCCAGCTCAACCCCTATCGCCCCCTCATGGTCCTCTCCGAGCGCGGCGACGAGGAGCAGATTTTCCGAGCCTTGATGGTGGCGGCCGACGACTACATGATCAAGCCGTTTTCGCCGCGGCTCTTCGTCGCCCACGTACACGCCTTGCTGCGGCGGGCCGAACAGGTCCGGGGCCAGCGCTGGCAGGACCAGAACATCTCGATCGGCGAGATCTCGCTCAACCTGCAGCAGATGCACGCCCTGGTCAACGGCGACCGGGTGCCCCTGACACCGCGCGAGCTGTCCCTGCTGCATGCCTTGATGGAGAACGCCAATCGCGTCCTGAGCCGGGACCAGTTGATGCGAATTGCCTGGGGCGACCGGTTCGTGGGCACGCCCAAGGCCGTCGACGTCTATGTCCAGCGCCTTCGTCGGAAGATTCAGCCGCATCTCACCGCCGGTTTTTATATTCAGGCGTCGCGCGGCTTTGGCTACAAATTCGAAATGCCGCGTCCGCAGCCGGTCGCGTCCTGACCGCCGATAACAAACTTTTTACCGTTCGCCGTGCGCCCGGCGACCCGTCATTGCGGCTCCCGTTGCTCTCGGAAGTCAAGCCGCGAATCCAGCGACCCTCGCGGCTCGAGCTCCACAGTGGCGTTGTGCACGCCTTGAGGACACAGACTGTTACCTGGGGATCTAGGTAACCTTACCGGTCTGTTTCCAGGCCGCCGTACGCTCGAGCCTCCATGTGGAACGTCGCGCATACCAAGCCGAACCAGGAGGCGCAAGTGGCAAAGTTCCTGGGCCTGCATCAGATCGAGGCCTATGCCCCTCACTTCGCCCCGCCGGCGCGAACCCGGCCGGGCAGTGTCCGCGATCGGCGCCAGCGTCTCGTCTTCCCCGGCTATCTCTTCCTCCGAGTCCCACCCCGCTTCGCTCGCTGGGACCTCGTCCAGTGGGCGCCGGGCGTCCGCCGCGTCCTGACGGATGGCGGCTCACCCGCCGGGGTCTCCGACGGCATCGTGGAGCGGATTCGCGAGCGCCTCTTTGAGGAGACGGCTACCAGCCCGCGGTTGACGTTCACCCCCGGCCAGCGTCTGGTCATCGAGCGCGGCCCGCTGGCGATGGTCGATGCCATCTTCGATAGAGCCCTGAACTCGTCCGAGCGCGTCCAGGTGCTGGTTCATCTCCTCGGCCGGCCGATGACGGTCGCGGTCGACGCGGCGATCCTTCGCCCTGCCGGCTGACGGCCCGCGCGATCGATCGTCGGTGTTCGGACACGAAAGTGTCCGAAGCGGCGGAGCCTGCCCGCGACCGATTCTGCCACCCGTTCGCCATACCACGACAGGGAGGAAGCCTTCGATGCAGTTGATGGAACGACCGCTGACTACGGCGACGATCCTGGAGGGCCACATCAACGACGTCCGCACGGTCCTGAGCGCGATTCCTATCGACGCGATCGAGCGCGCGGTCGAGATCATTCTCGACGCCTACGACAACGGCGCCCACGTCTACGTGGTCGGCAACGGTGGCAGCGCCACCAACGCCACCCACTTCGCCTGCGACCTTTCCAAGGCCACCATCGTCGACGGCAGAGCGCGGCTACGGGTCACGTCGCTGACCGACAACATCGCGCTGTTGACCGCGTGGGCCAACGACACGTCCTATGACCGGGTCTTTTCCGAGCAGTTGACCAACCTGCTCGATCCGGGCGACGTCGTGATCGCCATCAGCGCCAGCGGCAACTCGCCGAACGTGGTGTCGGCGGTGCTGGCCGCTCGGCTGATGCGCGCCAGCACGATCGCCCTGGTCGGCTTCGCCGGCGGCCGGCTCCTGGAGGCGGTGGACGCCGCGATCCACGTGCCCAGTAACGACTACGGCGTCGTCGAGGACTGCCACTCCGTCATCGAACACGCCATCACGGTCTCCACCCGCAAGGCGCTCCTTGCCTGAGGCGCGAGTGCCGGCGGTCTTCCTCGACCGCGACGGGGTCATCAATCGCCGCCGTCCCGACCACGTCAAGGCCTGGGACGAGTTCGAGTTTCTCCCCGGCGTGCTGGCGGCGCTGGTCACCCTGCGCTCGATGAACACGCCCGTGGTGGTGGTGACGAACCAGGGGGTGGTAGGCCGTGGGCTTCTCTCCGCGGAGGCGCTCGGCCGCATCCACACGCGCATGCTGCAGACGGTCCGCGCCGCCGGTGGCCACGTCGAGGCGATCTATGCCTGCCTCCACGCGCCGGCCGACGACTGCCGCTGCCGTAAGCCGGCCCCGACGCTCCTTCAACGGGCGAGCCTCGAGCTGGGCATCGAGTTAAAGGCCTCGATCATGGTGGGGGACAGCCGCAGCGACGTCGAGGCGGCGCGCGCCGCCGGATGCCGTCCCGTGCTGATCAGCGACTCGGAGCCCTTGGACCCTGACGTCGTGGCGGTCAAAGACTTAACCGGGGCCGTTGCGTTCTGGCGCGATCTCTCGGCCGTAGGCGCGGCGTCATGCTGATCGCGCGCGCACCCCTCCGCCTCAGCCTCGCCGGAGGCGGCACCGACCTGGAGGCCTACTACGCCAAGTACGGCGGTGCGGTCGTCAGCACGTCGATCGACAAGTACTTCTACGTCATCGTGACCTTCAACGACAGCAACCATATCCAGGTCTCCTCTTCGGACTACCGGACCTTTTACCGCCATTCGCTCGAGGGCGCGCCCGCCTGGGACGGCGACCTCAACCTGCCCAAGGTGATCATCGATCACTTCGGCGTCTGGACGGGCCTCTCCGTCTTTCTCGCCTCGCAGGTCCCTCCCGGCACCGGGCTGGGATCCTCGAGCACGGTCGCTGTCGCCCTGATCAAGGCGATGTCGGTGCTCCGCAACGTCCGCATGAGCCGCCAGGAAATCGCCGACCTCGCCTGCCGGGTCGAGATCGAAAAGCTGAAGATGCCGATCGGCAAACAGGACCAGTACGCCGCGAGCTTCGGCGGCCTCAACTTCATCCAGTTCAACCCGGACGGCGTGGTCGTCGAGCCGCTCTCGCTCTCGGACGAGCTGCAGGCGGAGCTCGAGTCGCGCCTGATGCTCTTTTTCACCGGCCGTTCACGCGATTCCGCGGAGATTCTGGGCGAGCAGAAACGCAGCAGCGAGCGGAACCGCGCTGGCGTGATCGACGCGCTCCATGTGATCAAGTCGCTCGCCATCGCGCTGCGCAACGACCTGCTCCGCGGCGAGATCGACTCGCTCGGTGACTACCTCCACCAGTCCTGGGTCGCCAAGCGTCAGCTGGCTTCCGGGATCACCGATCCCTGGATCGATCAGTGGTATCAGGCCGCGCGGGACGCCGGCGCGAAGGGTGGCAAGATTGCGGGCGCCGGCGGCGGCGGCTTCCTCCTCCTCTACTGCGAGCGCCAGTTCCAGGAGCAGGTGACCGAAGCCTTGCGGGGCCAGGGCCTCCATCGCATGGATTTCCGCTTTGAAACGGGCGGGGCGATGGTGATCGTCAACACCTTGCTGCGCAAAGCGCGCCCGGCGGCGGTGACGCATGCGTGAGGGCCGGCGCGACTGGACGTGGCTCACGGTAACGCTGGTCGCGTCAGACCTGGGCGCCGTGTTGCTGGCCTTCTGGCTGGCGGCCACCCTGGTCTGGCGTACGGGCGTCGGCATCAACGGCGGCAATGACAGCGATTGGCTCGTGCTCGCCATGGTGCCAGTGCTCGGCTTGATCTTCTTCGCCCAGGGGCTCTACGAGCCGGCCAACCTCCTCGTGGGAGCCCGCGAGTTCGCCGGTGTCTTCCGCGCCAGCGCCTACGGCCTGCTGGCGATCACCGTCATCGCGTTTGTGCTTCGCTGGCCTCTCTCGCGATCCTGGACCGTCGCCTCCTGGGCGTTGATGACCGGCCTCGTCATCGCGCTTCGCTTCGGCATCCGGCGGGTCGCCGCCGCGGTCCGGCGGCGCGGCCGCCTGACGGAGCGAGCCGTCATCGTCGGCGCCGATGAGGACAGCATCGCCCTCGCCGAGCAGGTCAACCAGCCGGGCAGCGGGATGCGGGTGGTTGGCATTCTCGACGACTACATCCCAACCGGCACGGAACTGCCGGGTGGGCTGCGCGTGGTCGGGCCGTCGTCTTCACTGATGGAGACGACCAGCCGCCTGCGGGTGCACGATGCGATCATCGCCCCGCAGGCCCTGCCCTGGGAAACGCTGCGGGAACTCATCCTGGTCTCGGCCACCCGGGCGAACGGGTTGCAGGTGCATCTGTCGGCCGGTTTCTATGACATGCTGACCGCCGGCGTCCGCTTCAGCGAGCGGAGTCACGTTCCGCTGCTGACGCTGCGCAAGGCGCGGCTGTCCCCGGTCGAGCGCGCCGTCAAAGCCGTCCTCGATCGGGGGTTGGCGACCGTCCTGCTCCTCGGGCTGTCGCCGGTGTTGCTGGTGATGGTGGCCTGGCAGCGGCGGCACGCCGAGCCGTCGCTCCTCGACCGCCGGCGGGTCCTGGGCGCCCGGGGCGCCAGCTTCGACCTCCTCAGCTTCCACTCCTCGGCCCCCTTTGAATCCAACCTGCTGGCGAAGCTGCCCGGGCTGCTGAACGTGTTGCGTGGCCAGCTGAGCCTGGTCGGTCCCCGCCCGCTCACCGAGGCCGAGACGCGGACGCTCCCCAGCATGCCACTCACCACCATCCAACCGGGCTTGACCGGCCCCTGGCGGCAGGCCGCGGATCCCACCGAGCAGGCGACGCTCGACGTCTACTACGTCCGCAGCTACAGCGTCTGGCTCGATATCGCCGTCCTTTTCGAGCGGGCGATGGTCCGCCTGCGTCCCTTCGCGAAGCGGTGCCTCGACCTCGCCGGCGCCACCCTCCTGCTGGTGCTCAGCTCACCCATTGTTTGCGCCGCTCTTGCCGCGGTCTGGATCGAGTCGGGCGGCCCCCTGATCCATCGACGCCGCGTGATCCGGCGGGGAGGCGGAACGTTCGATGCCTTCAAGATCCGCACCATGGTGCGCGACGCCGACCGCATCCTCCGCGAGGACGAGTCGCTGCGGTCCGCCTTCAGCGCCTCCAATAAGCTGGCCTCGGATCCACGCATCACCCGCGTGGGGCGCTGGCTCCGACGCCTGAGCCTCGACGAATTCCCCCAACTGGTGAACGTGCTGCGCGGCGAGATGAGCCTCGTCGGCCCGCGGATGATCACCGAGGCCGAACTCCCGGAGTGGGGCGCGAGCGGCCGCCTGCTGCTCTCCGTCCGCCCCGGGCTGACCGGGCTGTGGCAGGTCAGCGGGCGACAGCTCCTCAGCAAAGCCGAGCGCATCCGCCTCGATGCCGAGTACGTGCGGCGCATGTCGCTTCGCCTCGACCTGATGATCCTCGCCCGGACCTTGCTGGCCGTCGCCTCCGGGCACGGAGCCTACTGATGCGCACGCTGGTCACCGGCGGCGCGGGCTTCATCGGATCGCACGTGGTCGACGCCCTTCTCGGTGCCGGCCATCAGGTCGCTGTCGTCGACAACCTGGCGACGGGATCCCGGTCGAACCTCGATTCCCGGGCCGAGTTCTTCGAAGCGGACGTGCGTGATCAACCGGAGATCGACCGCGTCTTCCACCTCATCAAGCCGGCGGCCGTGCTGCATCTCGCCGCTCAGACGCTGGTTGCCGGCGCGGTGTCGGATCCCCACCGAGATGCCCACATCAACGTGCTGGGAACCCTGAGTGTCCTGCGCGCCGCCGCCGGCGCGGCCAGCCGCAAGGTCATCTTCGCCTCGTCCGGTGGCACGGTCTATGGGGACGCGCGCGTGCAGCCCGTTGCGGAGACCCATCCGCTGAATCCCATCAGCCCCTATGGCGTTTCCAAAGTGGCGGGCGAGCACTACGTGCGCGTGCTCTGCGCCCAGGCCGGTCTCTCCTACACCATCCTCCGCTACGGCAACGTCTACGGTCCGCGCGACATCCCCGCCAGCCAGCACGTGATCACCGCCTTCCTGCACGCGATCGTAAACGGTGAGCGTCCCGTCATCGAATGGGACGGCGAGCAGGCCAAGGACTACGTCTTTGTCCGCGACGTGGCAGCGGCGCACCTCCGGGCGCTCGATGCCGGCGACGGGGAGGCGTTCAACATCGGGAGCGGCGGTGAGGTCTCCGTGAACGAGATCTTCCGGCAGGTCTGCGCCGCGGCCGGCGTCTCGGAGACGGCGCTGCACCGGCCCCGTCGTGCCGGTGATGTCCGGCGATTCATCCTCGACTGCACCAAAGCGCGGATGCAACTCGGCTGGCACGCCGCGACCCCATTTACGGCCGGACTGCAGGAAACGGTTGGTTACTACCAGCGCCCGGGCGCACCTCGGAGGGACCGTGATGCGGCGATTTCGCTTCACTAGGTCGGCGCTGTGCGCGCTCGTGCTCGCCGCGGGCGCCGCTGGGATCGCCGGCGCCAGCCTGGGGACGGCCAGCGCCGCTGATTGGCCGAAGTATCTCCACGATGACCAGGGCAGCGGGACCACGAACGACCAGGCGATCGATGCGGCCGGCGCCGCGTCCCTCACCGCACCGGCGGGCTGGCCGCGACAGCTGGGCGATCGGCCGATCACGACCCAGCCGATCGTCGCCAACGGTCTGGTCTATGCGGGGGCGTGGGATGGTTACGAATACGCGCTGCGGTCGGATGGCACGACCGCCTGGAAGCAGTATCTCGGACGCACCAAGAACTGCTTCATCGCCGACGCCGTCTCGACCACGACCGCGGGCACCATCGCCGGCATCGTTTCGACCGGCGCCGTCGCGACCGCGCGCGTCCTCGGCCGGACGCGGTCGGTGCTCTACGTCGGCGGCGGCGGCAACCTGGACGCGGCCGGCAATCCGGTCACGGGTTCCGCGGAGATGATCGCGCTCGATGCGCTCAGCGGCGACATCCTCTGGCGCAGTCCGCTCGGCGTATCGCCGAACCATCTGATCTGGAGCTCGCCCGCCGTCTACAAGGGGAGCGTCTACGTCGGTGTGTCGTCCTTCGACGACTGCCCCCTGGTGCAGGGCAAGCTGGTCAAGCTCGATGCCTCGACCGGCGCCCTGCAGGCGACCTTCAACACGGTGCCGACCGGCTGCGAGGGGGCCAGCATCTGGGGCTCGCCCACGATCGACGCCGCGGCCGGCACGGTGTACGTCGCCACCGGGAATAGTCGCCCCTGCTCCATCTTCGGCCCGCAGCTCGGCCGCTATCCGCACACCAAGCGCGGCGCCATCTTGCTGGGCCTCGCGCTGCTCGCCGTCCTGGTCGCCGTGATCTGGCCGCGGGGCTGGCTGCGGGTCGGCTTCTGGCTGAGCGTGTCCGGCGCTGTGACCGCGGCCGCCCTCGGCGCCTACCTGATGATCGGACCGACGGTGTCGATGAACCGCCCCTACTCGGTGAGCCTCGTCCAGCTCGACGCGCAGGACCTCCAGGTCAAGACCTCGTGGAAGGTCCCGGCGACGGACGAGGGCGATTACGACTTCGGCTCCACGCCCACCCTCTTTTCCGGCACCGTCACGCCGGGCGGGAAACGGCGGCAGCTCCTCGGGCTCCCCAATAAGAATGGCAACTACTACGTCTTCGACCGCGCCCAGGTCGGCGCGGGTCCGGTGGCGACCATCCGGCTGGCGTCCGCCAACCGCACCGACCCCACCAAGGGGAATGGCAGCATCGCACCCAGCGCCTTCGACGGCCGTACCCTCTACGTCGCGGGCGGCGGAACGGAGATCAAAGGCCTCCACGTTGCGGGCAGCGTCAGTGCCTTCGATCCCAACAACCTGTCCACGCCGCTCTGGCAGTTCGGAGCGGCCGGGCCGGTGCTGGGCGCCATCAGCACCGCGCCGGGCCTGGTGGTGATCGGGAATGGACCGTTCACGACGCTCCTCTCGAGCGTCGACGGGACCCCCCTCTTCCAGGCGCCGGTCGCCAATCCGAAGGCCGCCGTCATCTTCGGGGCGGCCACCATCGCCGGGGGCCGCATCTACCAGGGCGATACCTCCGGCCGTCTCTATGCCTATGGGCTCGATGGCCGCTAGCGCGCGCCGCCGGCGCGGCACCGCGAGGCGATGGATCCTGGGGCTCGCCGGCGCCGGCCTCGCGCTGGCCGCCGCCACGAGCGCGGCTTCGGCAAATGGTGCGAGCTGGCCAAAGTACCTGCACGACAACGGCGGCAGTGGCTACGCCGCCGACGGCGGGCTGACGCCGGCTGGCGCGGCCAACCTGCACGCCCTGCCGGGATGGCCGGTGAAGCTGGGTGGCGCGATCTCGACCCAGCCGGTACTCGCCAACAACCTTATCTATGTCGGGGCGTGGGACGGCTATGAGTACGCGCTCACGCCCTCGGGCGCGATCCAGTGGAAGCGGTTCCTCGGCATCACGACCAAAGGAAAAGCCTGCCAGTATCCCATCGGTCTGGCCGGCACCGCGGTGGTCGCCCGGGCCACGGTGAACGCCAGCGAGCGCTCGGTCCTCTATGTCGGCGGCGGCGGCAACCTGGATGCCGCGGGAACGATGGTTGCCGGTGGCACCGCGCAGCTGTTTGCGCTGGATGCCCTCACCGGAAACGTGATCTGGCACACGTCGCTCGGCGCCTCACCCGACCACTTCATCTGGAGCTCGCCGGCGTTCTACCGGGGCTCGGTCTATGTCGGCGTCTCCGCCTTTGCCGACTGCCCGCTGATCCAGGGTCAGCTGGTGAAGGTCGACGCCGCCAGCGGCCACCTTCAGCACAGCTTCGACGTCGTCCCGGGCGGCTGCTCCGGCGGGAGCGTCTGGGGCTCCCCCACCATCGATGAAACCGGCGGCAGCGTCTACATCGCCACCGGCAACGGCGCGCCCTGCTCGGTTTTTGGCTCGCAGCTCGGCTCGATCGTCCGGCCGAAGCGTGCCGCGGCGACCGGTGCGCTCGCCCTGCTCGGCCTGATGCTGGCCGGGTTTGCCTGGCCACGTCCGTCGATTCGCGCTCTCTTCTGGACCGGCGTGGGGGTCG
>WNGI01005190.1_pt1 | contig 13605 bp, 14 predicted proteins | sample 5400621 | NCBI WGS metagenome assembly WNGI01 (sample SAMN13153374, study PRJNA577476) | soil metagenome | isolation source: 20 cm soil or saprolite under Garry oak tree replicate 1 | place: USA:California | collected 2016-06-15
GATCCGTCCCGGCGCGAGCGGGTTCGGGACGGTTCCGAAGTGCGGGTTCTCGGAGGTGATCCCGTACGCGAACTCGTGCAGGTTCGTCTTGCCGACGTTCGCGTAGCCCGCGGTCTCGAGTCGTAGCACCGCCTCGGCGTCTGACACGGCCAGGCAGCGCTCGATCTTCCTCGCGAGGTCGTCGCCGTAGAGCTCCGCGTTCTCCGAGTAGAGCTCGCGGTGGACGTCGGCGACCTCGCGCATGAACAGGGCATCGATCTGCGGGCGCGGCCAGTCGATGTCGCGCGCACGCGGGAACTGCGCGGCCGCCTCGCGCACACGCGCGCCGACGAGCGGGTCCGCCTCTTCGATCCAGGCGACCGCGACGTGCAGCTCCTCCGGCGACTCGACCCGGGTCGGAGCGAAATCGTCGGCGAGTGATTCGAGCTGCGCCGAGCACGCAGCGACGGTCCGGCCCATCGGCCCCACATGGTCGAAGCTCGGCGCGAGCGGGAAGCAGCCCCCGGTCGGGACCAGGTCGTAGGTCGGCTTCAGGCCGACCACGCCGCAGCACGCGGCTGGAATCCGGATCGACCCGCCGGAGTCGGTGCCCAGGGCGGCGACGGCCAGCCCGGCGGCGAGCGCCGCTGCGGACCCGCCGCTCGATCCTCCCGCGATCCGTCCCGGCGCGAGCGGGTTCGGGACGGTTCCGAAGTGCGGGTTCTCGGAGGTGATCCCGTACGCGAACTCGTGCAGGTTCGTCTTGCCGACGTTCGCGTAGCCCGCGGTCTCGAGTCGTAGCACCGCCTCGGCGCGTACGTGGTCGTCAGCCCTGCCGTGTCGAGCAGGTCCTTGACCGCCAGCGGCGTGCCGGTGCCGACCTCCTTCGGTCGTGCGAGCAAGATCCCGTCGGCCGCCACCAGGCGGCGACTCTAGTGCTTCTTCTTCGCCGTCTTCTTCTTCGGCTTCGGCGGCGTCTGGACGACGACGCGGCGCGTGAAGGTTGCGCCCCTCGTCCCGCTCGGCGACTCACTGGTCATTTGCAGGACGTTGGACGAGCTCTTCGTCCGCAGCGACTTGAACAGCTGCGTCGGCAGCACGAAGCGAACGTCGTTGTTGCCGCTGCGGAGCGCGGCGGAGCCGAGGCCGGTCGAGCCGAGCACCGCGCCGAGCCTGCCGTCACCGCTCGAGAACACGACGAAGCGAAGCAGCCGCGTCTTGCTCGAGACGTGCAGGACCTCGGGCGCGTAGACGTTCAGCGTCGGCGCGGGGTCGCTCGTCGGCGCGGAGATCGGCGTGCCGATGACGTGCGCGCCCGGCGGCGGGTCGGACGGTGCCGCGGGCGTGTTCGGGTCGACGTCGACGCTGCCGCTCACCGTGAACTCCTGCCCGTCGCTTCCGAGGCTGTCGTTCGGAAGCGACAGGTACGCGCTCGGACTGCCGGCGCACGTGTTCCACGGCACCGTGATCGAGGCCGTCGACCCGGTCACGGTCAACGGTTGCGCGACCGACGTCTTCGTGTTCGCGTAGTACGTCGGGGTCGAGACGACGCCCGCCGGAATCGTGACGTCGAGCGTCAGGGTCGCGGCGAAGCACGGCTGCGTCGGGTCGGATCCGTGCGTGAGCGTGATGTACCGCACAGCGAGATGGTTGACCGCAATCGGCGTCACGGGCAGCGGGCCGGTCGTGGTGCCGACCGGGACGTTCGCGTACATCTGGGGACGTGAGCCGGCCAGCGACGCCAGCGTGAAGTTCCCCGTCATGCGCGCGGTCGTGTAGTCGTTGAAGAACGAGGCCAGTGAGGTGCCCGACGGCAAGACGTTCGCGAGGTCGGTCGTACCGGGCGCGGCCGGGCTCGCGGCTGCCTGATCCCAGACGGCCTTGACCTTGGCGTCGCCGTAGCGCTCGGCGAGGTACTCGAAGAGCATCCAGCCGGGGTAACCGTTCTTGTCGAAGTCCGTGTCGCCGCACTCGGCCCCGACGCAGTCGGCGGTCCGATCCGGGTTTGCCTCGTCTCCGCCTGTTGCGACCTCGGCCCGAACCGCAGCCCACACCGGGCGCGAGCGCGTCCTCGACCAGATGGAAGACCTCATGGGCGATGACCGGATACTTCAGCCCGTCCTTGCCCATGTTGAGGTGGATGTTGTCAGCGCCGCCCCCGATGGGCTCGAGGGCCGCGTCCCAGCGCGTCAGAGGCTGCGGGGTCCCGAACGGAATCACGCCGTAGACGGAGCAGCCCGTGCTGAAGTTCTCGATCGCGACGTGGACATGGCTGTCGCTGTCGGGCACCGGCGCCGGCCATCCGAGCCCCATGCCGGCGTAGAACGTCCGCGCCCGGTCGAGCATGCCGGCGATGTCGCCGGCCCGCTCCTCGGTGGTGAAGTCCTTGCACGTCGCATCGTTGTCGTTGCCGTCGTAATGGACGGTGAAGTTTGGGTTCGACAGGGTCATGATCCCGTCGGTCGGGAACGGGTCGATCGCCGACGCGCTCGGCACGCCGACGGCGAGGCCGAGCAGCGCCAGAGCAAGCGCAGCGAGAGTGCGAAGCGACCGCATCAGAGGCCAGATCGGCCTCTGCCGGGCCTTCCTTTAGTCGAACTGCAGGTAGATGAGGGACACGACGACCGCGCCGGCCGCGATCAGCAGCGCAAGCCCGAGCAGCGCCCAGCCGAGGACCATGTTCTTCCGCGCGAGCTCCGGCGTCACCTCGACGGGCTCGTTCGTCGTGCGCGGCGGCAGCGGCTCGCTCATGCGAGCAGGGGGTCGAGGGCCATCGCCACGAAGAGCAGCGCCAGGTAGAGGAGCGAATAGTGGAAGAGCAGTGCGGCGCGCCGGGGTGTCGTGTCGCGCCTGAGCCGCAGCGCCAGCCAGAGGAACGCCCCGCCGAGCGCGAGCGCGGCAGCCAGGTAGCCGACGCCGACCGTCCCCCAGGCGAACGGGACGGTGGTGACCGCCACCAGCACGAGCGCGTAGAGGACGATCTGGCGCGTCGTCTCCCGGACACCCCGCACGACGGGCAGCATCGGGATCCGCGCGGCCTCGTAGTCGCGGCGGATCAACAGCGCGAGCGCCCAGAAGTGCGGGGGCGTCCAGAAGAAGACGATCAGGAACAGCCACAGGGCGGGGAGCGTGAGATTCCCGGTCACGGCGGCCCAGCCGACGAGCGGCGGCACCGCTCCTGCCGCCCCGCCGATGACGATGTTCTGCGGCGTGCTTCGCTTCAACCAGCGCGTGTACACGAGCACGTAGAAGAGGTTCCCCACCAGCGCGAGCGTCGCCGCCAGGACATTCACGAGCGACGCGAGCAGCACGAACGAGAACGCCGAGAGCGTCAGCCCGAACTCGAGCGCACGCGTCGGCGGCATCCGCTCGGCGGCGAGCGGCCGCGCGCGCGTGCGCTCGCCCATGAGCTTGTCGATGTCGCGGTCGAGCACGTGGTTCAGCGCCGACGCGCCGCCGCAGGCGAGCGCGAGGCCCGTCATCGTCACGGCGACGAGCCGGCCGGCCGGCGCTCCCTGCGCGCCGACGAACATCGCGCAGAGGCCCGTGACGAGCAGCAGGGACATGATCCGCGGCTTCGTCAGCGTCACGTAGTCGCGCCACGGCGCGACCGGAGCCGGCTCGCCGCGGTACGTCGCAACCGTCGCCACCAGCGTCGCGGCAAACGCGGCCGCTGCGAGCGCGAGGTGTGCCCCCGGCAGCGTCACGAGCGCCGCGATGCCGAACAGCACGAGCGCGCTCGATGCCGGCACGAACAGCCGCGGATGAGCGAGGCGTGCAGCCACGACGAGCGCGACCAGCGGTGGCAGCGCGAGCGCTGCGAGGATGCGGTGCGCCGCGCCGAGCGACGCGGCGCCGCTGACGACCGCGAGCAGCACGGCGCTCGACGCGAACAGCGCCGTGAACCGCAACCACAGGCCGGGTCTAGGCACTTTGCAGCCTCCTTCGCAGGTCGCGCAAGGGGCGTGCGCTGGTCACGTACGGAATGCGGTCGAAGTTCCACTCCGGCGGCGGCGACGTCGTGTACCACTCGAGCGTGTCGGCGAGCCACGGGTCGTTGGCCGCGCGGACGCCGGCCCGCGCCGTCTTCACGACGTTCCAGACGAAGATCAGCATGCCGAGGGTCATCACCGCGGAGCCGATCGTCGACAGCAGGTTGTACGCCTGTGTCAGGCCGTGCTCGCTGTAGGTGAAGTTCCGTCGCGGCATTCCCATCAGGCCCAGCATGTGCTGCGGGAAGAAGGTGAGGTTGAAGCCGATGAAGACGAGCCAGAAGTGCAGCTTCCCGAGTCCCTCGTCGAGGACACGCCCGAAGAGCTTCGGCCACCAGTAGTAGAGGCCGGCGAAGACGGCGAACACGCCGCCCCCGAACATCACGTAGTGCATGTGCGCGACCACGTAGTAGGTGTCGGTGACCTGCCAGTCCACCGGGAACGCGGCGAGGAAGATCCCGGAGAGGCCGCCGATCGTGAACACGGCGATGAACCCGAGCGCCCAGAGCATCGCCGTGTCGAAGATGAGGTTGCCGCGCCACGTCGTCGCGATCCAGTTGAAGATCTTCACGCCCGTCGGGACGGCGATCACCATCGACGAGAGCATGAAGAAGACGTTGAGGAAGTTCGGCAGCCCGACGCTGAACATGTGGTGGGCCCACACCAGCATCGAGTAGAAGCCGATCGCGACGGTCGAGAACGCGACGGCCTTGTAGCCGAAGATCGGCTTGCGCGAGAAGACGGGGATGACCTCCGAGATCACGCCCATCCCGGGCAGGATGATGATGTACACCTCGGGATGGCCGAAGAACCAGAACAGGTGCTGGTACAGCAGCGCGCTGCCGCCCTGGTCGGGCAGGAAGAAGTGCGTTCCCGCTTGCCGGTCGAGCAGCAGGAACGTGAGGGCCACGCTGATCACCGGGATCACGGCGAGCAGCAGGACCGAGTAGATCTCGATCGTCCACACGAACAGCGGGATGCGCATCCAGCTCATGCCGGGCGCGCGCATGTTGTGGATCGTGCACAGGAAGTTGATCGCGCCGACGAGCGAAGAGAGGGCGACCAGGTGCAGCGAGAGAATCCACAGGTCCTGGCCGTTGCCCGGCGAGAAGAACTTCTCGGAGAGCGGCGGGTAGCCGTACCACCCCGACTTCGACGCGCCGCCGGAGGCGAGGAAGCTCATGAACATCGTCAGGCCGCCGAAGAGGAACAGCCAGTACGACAGCGCGTTCAGGCGCGGAAAGGCCATGTCGCGAGCACCGATCATCAGCGGGACGAGGTAGTTCGCGAGGCCGGCCCAGAACGGGACGATGAACAGGAAGATCATCGTCGTGCCGTGGATCGTGAACAGCTCGTTGTAGGTGTTGCGCGTCACGAAGTGCTCGTTCGCCTGCGCGAGCTGCGCGCGCATGAGCAGCGCGAGGATGCCGCCGGCGGCGAAGAACACGAGCGACGTGCCTATGTAGAGCAGGCCGATGCGCTTGTGGTCGACCGTCGTCACCCACGACGCGACCCGTCCACGGCGCCAGTCCGCACGATACGCCTCGGTCCTAACCGCCACTCTGCGAGCCCTTGTAGATGTGCCGTTTGAGGTAGAGGTCGAGGGCCGCGAACTGCTTGTTGGTCCAGCCGCGCCCGACCGGCGGCATGTAGCTCGAGATCGGCTTGATGCGATTCTGGCCGTCGACGAGCAGCGTGTGCAGTCCTGCGGGTTGCACGAGCAGGCCGTTCGTCGTGATGTTCGGGCCGTAGTCGCCCTCGCCCTGCGGGCCGTGGCATTTCGCGCACACGCCCACCCACTCGTTGCGGCCGAGGTCGGGGCCCGCCTTCGCGGACACCCACGACTGGTAGTCGGCGAGTGAGTGCGCAAGGACCTGTGCCTTCATCGCGGCATGGAAGATGCCGCAGAACTCGCCGCAGCGGCCGCGGTACGTTCCTGTTTCGTTGGCCTGGAACCACGTGTGCGTGTGCCGGCCGGGGATCGCGTCGAACTTGCCGCCGAGCTCGGGGATCCACCAGCTGTGGTCGACGTCCTGCGAGTAGATGTCCACGCGCACGACGCGATGCGTCGGGACGTGCATCTCGTCGATCGAGATCGCGCCGTTCGGATAGGTGAACTGCCAGTAGAACTGGTGCGCGTCGATGCGGATGTCGAGCGGGCCGCCCTGCGCCTTCGCCGCGGGGACGTCCTTGATCCCCGGGAGCTCGTAGAAGATGAAGCCGGCGATCGCCGCGAGGATCAGAACGGGGATCGCTGTCCAGATCAGCTCGAGGCGCGTCGCGCCGTGGACCTGGGGGCCTTCGACCGTGCGCGCACGCCCGCGGCGGCGATAGCGGATCACGAACCAGAGCAGCGTCCCCTCGACGAGCACGAAGATCGCACCCGTGAACAGCGCGATCCACTTGTAGGAGCTGTTGATCCGGCTCGCGTTCGGAGAGTGCGGGGTCTCCGGCCCGAACCCGCCGTTGCCCGCGTAGGCGACGGCGACGAACGCCAGCGCGGCGCCGACGAGCACAGCGAGGACGAGGACCTTCCTCCGCACGGGCAGTGGCATCCTACGAGAGGTGGCGGGCTCGCGTGTTCAACTACCACCCCGGGTCGGAGATCGTTACGAGGTGTACGTGAACGGTGTCCCGCAACAGCCGGGCCGCGACTTCGACCGGATCGGGGGCGAGCTCGTCTTCCACCGCGTTCTGGCCCAGGAGGGACGGCTGGGGCCGATCCGCTGGCTCTCGATGCTGCTCGGGATCGCCGGCACGTACCGCAAGCACGAGACCGTCGACGTCGTCTACGAAGTCGACGGCCGCCGCACCGTCGTGTCTCTGACTCCGACTGGGGACTGTCCCTAAGACATGTCTCCGCCGGCGTTCTCCTTCGTGAGTGGCTCGAGCCGGTACCCGACCCCGTAACGGGTCTGGATGAAGGTGTGCCTCGTGGCGCGGCGGTCGATCTTGTCGCGCAGGCGGCGGACGAAGACGTCGACCGTCCGATCGCGATGGGCCTCGCGTCGTCCCCAGATCTTCTGCAGGAGCTCGTCGCGCGTCACCACGCGGCCCCGCTCGAGCGCAAGCTGGTACAGCAGGCGAAACTCCGTCGGCGTCAGCTCGGCGCTCTCACCGTCGACGAAGGCCTGGACCTCGCGCGGATTGATGTGGAGCTCCTCGATGTCGATCGGCTCGCCGCGAGACGCGTCGTCTCGCCGGCTCGCTCGCCGTGACGCCGCGCGCACGCGGGCGACGAGCTCTTTCATCGAGAACGGCTTGACGAGGTAGTCGTCCGCGCCGATCTCGAGCGCGTGGACGCGGTCGTGCTCGGTGCCGCGTGCCGAGACGACGACGATCGGCGTCGCGATCCCTTCCGAGCGCGCCTCCTCGATCACGCTCCAGCCGTCTCGCTCCGGGAGCATGAGGTCGAGCACCACGACGTCCGGTCGCTCGAAGCGCAGGCGCGCGAGGCCCTGCTCGCCCTTGCCGACGACGACCGGGTCGAAGCCGGCGCTCGAGAGATGCCGCGCCATGCCCTCCGCGATGACGCGGTCGTCTTCGACGATCAGGACTTTGGCCATACTCGCCCTGAATGATGGAGGACGCGCGCATGTACGAGGCGCTGCGAGTCGGTTTCACCGCAGCGGTCTCCCACGAGCTGCGGACGCCGCTGGCACGTCTGCTCGCGATCCTGGAGTCGGCCGAGCTGCCTGGGGCGGATCGCGACGCCCTGCTTGCCGAGGCACGGGAGCAGGTCGAGGAGATGAGCGAGCTGATCGACGATGTGCTCTTCCTCTCCGAGCTCGAGAGCGGGCGGCAGGTGGTGGCGCTCGGCGGCATCTCGGCGCTGCCGGTGCTCGAGGAGACTCGCGACAGGCTCGCCGACAGCGCCGAGCGCGCCGACGTGAAGATCCGCGTCGATGCCGCACCGGACGTCGAGATCCCCTTGCGTCGCCGCATGCTCCAAATCGTCGTCGAGAACCTCGCGGTCAACTCGATCCGCTACGCCGGCCCCGGCGCCACGTTGCTGCTGGCGGCGCGTCCGGGCGAGCTCGAGGTCTCCGACGACGGCCGCGGAGTCGAGGAGGGCGACCTCTCGCGTCTCTTCGAGCGGTTCTATCGCAGCGACCGTGCGCGCGCCTCGCGCGGGACGGGTCTGGGTCTCGCGATCGTCAAGCACGTCGTCGCCTCCGCGGGGGGTCGGGTCGAGGCATCGGGTGGCCCGGGGCGGGGGCTGCGCATCGTTTGCAGCTTCCCCGCCCCGTAGCGGCCTCGTCGATCAGCTGTGGATCAGTGCGGTTGTCTTGAGCGATGCCCTGAGGACGACCTTCGGGATCGGCTGGAACAGCAGTTTCGGCCCCGAAGCCTGCCCTTTCGTCAACGCCCACTTCACGAACTTCTTCAGCTCGGCGGCCTTGGCCGTCTGCTTCGGGATGATCACGTACGTGAACGTGCAGATCGGGTAGGCGAGCTTCTGGGTCTTTGCCGGGTTCACGATCGTGATCCCGCCGTTGTCCGGCGCGACGCGGTTGATCGTTGCGGCTGCCGACTTGATGCCGGTCAGCCCGGGGAGCGCGAAGGTGCCGGCCTTGTTCTTGACCGCGGCGAACTTGAAGTGGTTCGCGAGCGTGTAGGCGACGTCGACGTAGGTGATGCCGCCCTGGGTCGACTTGAGCGCGGCGGCGACGCCGGAACTGCCGCGGGCGCCGATGCCCGTCGGCCAGTTCACGGCCACGCCCTTGCCCGGGCCGCTCTTCCACGTCGGGCTGACGTGCGACAGATAGTCGGTCAGGTTGTACGTCGTGCCGCTGTTGTCCGACCGGTGAACGACGGTGATGGCGAGGTCGGGCAGTGACTTCCCCTTGTTCAGCTTCTTGATCGCCGGGTCGTTCCACTTCTTGATCCGGCCCTGGAAGATGCCCGCGACAACCTGGCCCGTCATGTGCACGTGATTCGGCAGCGCGTCACCGTTGTAAGCGATCGCGGTAGCCGACAGCGCCCACGGGATCTGCACGCAGCCCTTGCACGCGGCGAACTGGTCCGGGGTCAGCGGTGCATCGCTGGCGCCGAAGTCGACAGTCCGGTTCGTGATCGCGTTGATGCCGCCGCCCGAGCCGATCGGGCCGTAGGTGATCTTGAGGCCGAGCGCCGAGTCGACCTTGCCCGTCCATGCCGCCACCAGCGGCGCGACGAACGAGCTGCCGGCACCGGTCAGATCCGTTGCCTGGGGCCGCGCCTGCGCGGTCCCCGCGACGCTGGAAGCTGCGATTGCCGCAAGTGCCGCAAGCACGCCGACCAGCAGCGTGATCGTTTTCCTGCTCAAGATGCCTTCCTCCCCTTCTTGTCTCGTTTTGGAATCAACCGGGGCGAACGATGCCCGTGGTGGAAGGCGGGGTGGGCAGACGCCAGGTGAACGTGTGGTTACAGGCTGGTGACCGAGCGCCTGGCCATGCGATCTCCCGTTTAGGGTGCCGTTCCGATGAGCGTCGCCCCATCCGAATACTCGATCCGCAGCACGACCCGTCGCCTCGGCGACCGCCTCGGCGACCTCGGGCTCCGCGCTGTCACGTTCCTCGCCGCGGCGGCAGCGGTCGTCCTGCTCGGCGCGATCCTTTGGAAGGTCCTCCACCTCGCATGGCCGGCGATTCAGCACTACGGCCTGTCGTTCATCACCGCGAAGACATGGGACCCGGTCAAGGGGGTCTTCGGAGCGTTGCCCTTCATCTACGGGACGGCGATGAGCTCGCTCATCGCCCTCGTCATCGCGACTCCGCTGGCGATCGCGATCGCGCTCTGGCTGAGCGAGCTCGCGCCGGGCGGTGTGCGCGGCATCGTCGGCTCGCTGGTCGAGATGCTCGCGGCCATTCCGAGCGTCGTCCTCGGGCTCTGGGGCATCCTGGTTCTCGGGCCGTTCCTCGCCAACCACCTCGAGCCGTGGCTGCATGACCACCTCGGCTTCATCCCGCTCTTCGGCGCGCCCTCGCCGACGGGCACGGGTCTCTTCACGGCCGGGCTGATCCTCACGATCATGGTTGTCCCGATCATCGCGAGCATCTGCCGGGAGCTCTTCCTCCAGGTGCCGGACGAGCTGGAGGAGGGCGCGCTCGCGCTGGGCGCGACCCGGTGGGAGATGGTGCGCGGCGTGATCCTGCCCTCGACGAGGACGGGGATCGCCGCGGCGATCATCCTCGGTCTCGGGCGTGCTCTCGGCGAGGCGATCGCCGTCACCCAGGTGATCGGCGGTGGCACGACGATCTCCGCGAACATCTTCGGCCCGATCGACACGCTCGCCAGCAAGATCGCCGCGAGCTATCAGGGAGCCGGGTCCGGCCTCGAGCAGTCGTCGCTGCTCTATCTCGCGGCGATTCTGATGGTGATCGGTCTCCTCACGAACTTGGCGGCGCAGGTGATCGTCCGCGTCTTCGATCCGTTGAAAGGAGCGCGCTGATGTCGGCCGTGACCCCGGCCGTGTCGCTCAAGCCCTCGGGCGGTCTCCGCCGCCGGCTCATCGTCAGCAGGTTGATGGAGATCCTGGGCTGGGCGTCGGCGCTCGCTGCCGTCGCCGTGCTGTTTCTCGTGCTCGTCTCCGTCGCGGTGCGGGCCTGGCCGGCCCTGAGCTGGGACTTCCTCACGAAGCCGCCGGCGCTCTTCGGCCAGCCTGGGGGCGGGATCTCGAGCGCGATCGTGGGCTCGGCGATCATCGTGGGGATGGCCACGGCGCTCGCGCTCCCGGTCGGCGTCCTCATCGGGATCTACCTCACCGAGTTCGCGCCGCGCGCGATCGCGCAGCCGGTCCAGCTCGTGCTCGACATCCTGAACGGCCTGCCGACGATCGTCACCGGCATCTTCGTGTACGGACTGCTCGTCATCGGGCACGGGCAGAGCGCGTACGCCGCCGCGTTCGCCCTTGCGATCGTCATGCTCCCGCTCGTCGCACGGGCGGCTCAGGAGACGCTGCTGCTCGTGCCGTCGGCGTTACGCGAAGGCAGCCTCGCACTCGGGGTCAGCCGCTGGCGAAGCGTCACCGGGGTGATTCTCCCGACGACGCTCGGAGGGATTCTCACCGGCGGGGTGCTCGCAGTGGCACGCGCCGCCGGCGAGACGGCCCCGCTGCTCTTCACGTGCTCGATCTTCAACCCGGCGGTCTCGACGGACGTCACGAAGGCGTTGCCGAACATCCCCGTCCTGATCTTCACCTACTCGGAACAGCCCGACCAAGCGCTCCACGAACAGGCCTGGGGCGCAGCGCTCGTGCTGATGGTGTTCGTTCTCGTCTCGAGCCTCGCCGCGAAGGCATTGCTCGCACGCTCGAGGAGGAAACTCGGACGATGATGACCGACGACGTTACGATTCCGTTCGACGTGGCGCCCGTGGAGATTGCGCAGGAGCGGCGGACGCCCTCCCCGAACCAACGCGAGGTTGTCTTCGACATCCGCGACCTCGCCGTGACGTACGGGCCGACGACGGCGATCAGCGCCGTCAATCTCGAGATCTACGGCAACCTGATCACGGCGTTCATCGGCCCGTCGGGCTGCGGCAAGAGCACGTTCATCCGGTCGCTCAACCGGATGAACGACCTCGTTCCCGGGGCGAAGGTCGACGGCCATGTGCTCTACCACGGGCAGGACATCTACGGCGACGGCGTCGACCCCGTGGAAGTGCGCCGCCGCATCGGCATGGTCTTCCAGCGCGCCAACCCGTTCCCGAAGTCGATCTACGACAACGTCGCTTGGGGGCCGCGTGTGCTCGGGCTGAAGAAGGGGCTCGACGAGCGCGTCGAGAAGGCGCTGACCGGCGCGGCGCTCTGGGACGAGGTGAAGGACCGCCTGAAGAAGAGCGCGCTCTCGCTCTCGGGCGGTCAGCAGCAGCGGCTGTGCATCGCCCGAGCGATCGCGATCGAACCGGAAGTGTTGCTGCTCGACGAGCCGGCGTCAGCTCTCGATCCGATCGCGACGTCTGCGATCGAGGACCTCATGCACGAGCTCAAGAACGAGTACACGATCGTGATCGTGACGCACAACATGCAGCAAGCTGCGCGTGTCGCCGACATGACGGCGTTCTTCTCACTCCAGGTCGACGAGGGGAAGCGGACCGGGATCCTCGTCGAGTACGACGACACCGACAAGCTCTTCACGAACCCGGCCGACAAGCGGACAGAGGACTACGTCACGGGACGCTTCGGATGAGGACGACGTTCCAGGACGACCTCAATCTCCTCGAGTCGACGCTGCACGAGGAGGGCGAGCTCGTGCTGCGCGCGCTTCGCGGCGCGCTGAATGCCCTCGAGCAGCGCGACCACGAGCTCGCCGACGAGGTGATCGCCTTCGACGACGACGTCGACGAGCGCTACATCTCGATCGAGGAGGGGGTCCAGACGCTCTTGGCTCGGCAGACGCCCGTCGCGAGCGACCTGCGTCTCGTGCTCGCGATCCTGCACGTCAACCTGCACCTCGAGCGGATGGCGGACTACTGCGTGACGATCGCGAAGCTGTCCAAGCTCGTCCCTGACGTCGAGCCGTCGCCTCGGTTCATCGAAGGGTTCGAGGAGATGGGCTCACGCTGCGAGGAGATGATCCGGATCGCGCTCGACTCGTTTGCGAACCGCGATCTGGAGGCCGCCGAGTCGTTGGTCGTGCTGGACGAGCTCATCGATCGTGCAAATCGCCGCGTCGTCGAGCGCATCCTCGAGCTCGGGGAAGCGCAGGCGATGCGCGAGTACGGCCTCCGCATGGTGCTCGTCTCCCGGTCTCTCGAGCGCATCGGCGACCACGCGGTCGACATCGGCGAGCAGGTCGCGTATCTCCTCACCGCCGAGTTTCGCGAGTTCACGGATGCGACGCATCCGACTGCCCGCGGGTCTTGACTCAAACCTGACACCGCGCAAAGATCGTGTCCCGTGGCAGAGCGCGACGAGACGTTCGAGAAGCGCATGCGGCAGGCCGAGGCCGACGTCGCTCGCGAGTTCGGCGCGCTGGATCCGGAGCTCGTCCGCACTGAGTTCACGCGCGTGACGGACGCCTTGATGCGGAACGCAACGGTCACCGACTTCGTCCCGGTCCTCGTGCACCGCCAGGTGCGCGAGAACTTGCGGGTGAGGTCGGTGTCGGTCGCCTAGCGGCCCGACGCCCGAACCTCCGGCAACGGCTCTGCAGGCAAAGGCCTGCGGGCGGAGAGCTCGAGGCTTGCGAGCGCTGCCGAGCAGACGTCCGTTCCGACCGAGTAGCTCGGCCTCATGCGGCGGTCGCCGCACAGTTCGACGTCGCGTGGTGGAGCCGGCGCGTTCGCTGATGCGGAATGCCGGCGGCGGTGAGCAGCCGCGCCGTGATCAGCTTGTCGTGCGCGGCGAGGAGCGCGGGCGGCCGGTTGAAGACGAGCACGCCCTGCGCCTCCAGCTGATTCACGATCCACAGACCCTCTTCGACGCCGTCGAGCTCCGGCGAGACGTCGAGGCGGTTCAGTGCGACGTCGCCGGCGCCGGGGTTCAGCAGCGCGTCGCGAGGCGCAAACAGATGTGAGTCCGCGCCGTTCCAACCGCGCGCACTCAGCTCGAGGTTGGTCTCCGACCGCTGATGGGCGATGACGGCGAACTCCACGGGGTGAGGGTGCGCGACGGGGCGCCTGCCGTGGGTGTCAGAACGGTGAGCGACCG
>WNGI01003668.1_pt1 | contig 13604 bp, 14 predicted proteins | sample 5400621 | NCBI WGS metagenome assembly WNGI01 (sample SAMN13153374, study PRJNA577476) | soil metagenome | isolation source: 20 cm soil or saprolite under Garry oak tree replicate 1 | place: USA:California | collected 2016-06-15
CGCTGAAGGGCATTGGTTCTCTTGAATCTACTGGGACCTGGGTCGTGGAGGCAGGAAACACACCCAATTTTTGGAATGCAACCTGAATTGCCATCGCAAGCTGCCCGACCTTGCGTTTGTCCACCTGCGAAGTGGAGTACATGACAACAAAAAATGCGAATAGAAGGGTGATGAAATCTGCATAGGAGACGAGCCAGCGCTCGTGATTCACGTGCGCCCGATGTTTTCGCCTACGATTCATTGCGGAACCTCGACCCTCTCCTCGCGTTCAAGTTCTCTAGTTTCAGCGTTGGCCAGAAATCCTAGCAGCTTGATTTCCAGCATGCGCGGGTTGATGCCTTCGAGAATCGAAACCACGCCTTCTAAGGTCATTTCTCGGATGAGTTGTTCTTCGCGAATACGGATGCGCAGCTTTCCTGCGGAAGGCAGAAAGAAAAGATTCGCAGATCCCACGCCATAAATGGTGGCTACAAAAGCAACCGCAATGCCCCGGCCTACTTCGTCGATCTTGTCCAGGTGTTGCATCACTTGGATGAGGCCCAGCACTGCGCCAATAATTCCAACTGTCGGAGCGAAGCCGCCTGCCGACTCGAATACCTGAGGGATTTTTTCTTCGTGCTCAGCCTGATTATCGAGATCCAGTTCGATCATCTTGCGCAATTCGCTTGGTTCGGCGCCATCGACTGCCAGCATCAGGGATTTCTTCAGAAACTGGTCCTGCACCTCCTGCAGCCGCGCATCGAGAGAGACAATCCCGTCCTTCCGGGCCTGGTAGGCGTACTTAACGAGTTCCCGCACCCTCTCGTGAGGATCGCGCTTGGGCTCAATGAAAACCTGTGCTAGACGTCGAAATGCGTTAATAGCCACTGGAAGCGGAAACTGAATAAGCACCGCGCCGAGAGTGCCCCCAAAGACGATTATCGCAGCCGTCGGCTGCATCACCTGTGAGAGGTTCCCGCCCTCCATCAACAATCCACCAACAATTCCACCCAGACCTAATGCGATACCGCTCCAAGTGGCCTTATCCACGTGCACTTACCTCTCGGCCTGATCGTCGGCTCGTTTCTCAGGTCTTTCCGGCAAGGACAGGTTCGCGATCCTATCCCACCCGGGAACCAGCCCTTGTAGTACCGAACGGCGGAAATCCACGATGCGGTCGAGCACTTCGTCGGCGCTCTCGCGCACGATGAGCTTTTCACCGTTTACCAGAGTGATAACAGTGTCCGGGGCCTGCTCGATGAACTTGATCAGGTCCGAGTTCACCGCCAAAGGGTGACGGTTTAGACGAGTTAGCCGGATCATTTCATCTGCCCCTATCCGGAGCACAGCGACAATTCTGGCGTTCATTGCCGCTGCTTGATCTATCGGCCAGTCTTGAGCGGCAAATTATTCGCGTACTCAGGCCATCTATTACGGGAGTAGCGGCAAAACGAAAAATGTCGAATTAAAGCAAAATCGCAATTTGCCGATGTGAGCTGTGAAAGCAAATTGGGTTCCGGTGGTTAGGGAGAGGGACCGGCCGACGGTGGCTGTTCCAAGCGAGCGGGAGACGGAACCAACCAACAAATAAGGAGCAATTCGAATGGCACTCAGTATTCTTAACAACATTCCATCTTTGGCCGCGCAGAACAACCTGTCGATTACGGGAGGCAATCTGCAGAAGACGCTGTTCCGCCTCTCTTCGGGATCGCGTATCAACACAGGAGCGGATGACGCCGCCGGTCTGGCCATCGCCGATGGTTTGCACGCCAACATTACGGCCCTTACGCAGTCTTCGCGCAACGCGAACGACGGCGTAGGCAAGCTGCAGGTGGCGGACGGCGCTCTGGCACAGGTCACCACTCTTTCTTAATCGCGCGGTCACGCTGGCCACGGAAGCCGCGACCGGCACCGTTTCGCAATCACAGCGTGGCGCTCTCGATGCTGAGTTTACCGCCATCAAAGCAGAAATCGACCGCATTGGCGGCAAGACCACGTTCAACGGCACGGCGGTGTTTCAGAGTGCAACCCAACCCAACCTCAACGAGCAAGATAGTCCTGCTGCCGCTGGCACTCTGACGCTAAATGACGTGCTGACTGTGGGGCAGGGCACCACGATCACCTCGGGTGCGGCAACTTTCACTTATACGGCTGCCGCCACGAGTGGAGTAAACAACAATGAGCAAGTAAGCGCTGGCGCCGCGCTCACGGCCACTGGCACACTCGTCGCCAGTAAAACCCTGACAATCACAAGAGGCGGCGTAGCCACAACCTACGCGACAGCCGCCGCCACGACCGCAACCGTACAAGATCTGATAACCGCCATCAACACTGGTGCCACTGTCGGTTCCGGTGCCGGTGCTGTCACTGTCGCTGGTGGCGCCGCCACCGGCTTGAAGGCCTCGCTGGTCGGCGGACAGCTGCAGATCGTGGACACCGCTGGCAACGGCGACCTTGCGGTTACGGGCTTCGATACCATTAATGCGGGCACGACCGGCTTTGCTGCCGCAACCGCGACCTCGACAGTCCAGGATCTGGTGAATGCAATTAACGCAGACACCACGGTTGGCGCCAAGGCGGTCTTGAGCAGCGGCGTTCTCACGATCACCGATCCTTTGGCGCGGGGCAATCTCGCGGTCAGTACCACGGACACCGTTGTGGGCGCAGCAGTTCAGGGTGCTCCTACGGCTTTCACTTCGCCCAACATCGCCGGAACCAGCGTCAATCCCAACGAGCTGGTTGGCAATGCCGGGAGCTTGACGTCGGCCACTGCGTTAACCAATGGCGCCATCACCGCCTTTACCGCAGGTGGTAAAACCTTCACCTTTACCGCTGGGGCCTCCTCGACTATTGGCGACCTGCTCGCCGCCATCAATAACCCCGCCGATGCTGCCGGGCTACAGGCTTACATCGGCACTAGCGGAGCGACGAATGGCGAGCTGGTAGTCGTCGATCCAGGCAATAACGGTAATCTCGCAGTTGATGGAACCACGACCGAGACTGTGCTGGGAACCCTGACCAGCCCGCTGACCACCGGCACGGCAACCACTGACATCTTTTTGAGCGATTCGACTTCGAACGGAGCCAGCGTGATCTCGGTGAGCGTTCCCGGCTTGGGATCGGCAAACCTGGATCACGGAGCATCACACGTCAGCATCAGCGGCGACTCCTTGACTGGAGCTGACGAGACCACCGCCATCGCCAACGCCAAGAAGGCATTGACTGATGTCAACCAGTCCGTGGCCAATGTCGCAGCCATTCGTGGCGACCTCGGCGCCGGCATCAACCGGCTGCAGAGCGCCGTCAATGTCATCAACAACCAGACTCAGAACCTGACGTCTGCCGAGGACGGCATCCGTTCTGCCGACATCGCGCAAGAAGTGGCGAACTTGACCAAGTTCTCGATCCTGAACCAGACCGGTATTTCCGCCCTGGCGCAGGCTAACCAGACGCAACAGCAAGTGCTCGCGTTACTCCGATAAGTGAACCTCGGGGAGAGTAGGGAACTCCACCTCTCCCCGATTTGCTTAAGAGGCTTTTATGCGCATCGACCTGGGCCAGGCCACTGCGGCCGCAGTGCAGGCTGAGGTAAACAGCGATGCGACGCGCGCGATTCAGGCCCGGCAGAGAGCAGAGGTCGAGACGAACAGCCGCTCCGCGCGATTGCCTGATCCGGCGCCATCGCCCGAACCTCAACCACAACTACTCCGTGTATCCATAGATCAGAACAGAAACACGATTTACCGTTTTCTGGATGAAAAGACTGGAGAGGTGGTCCGGCAGGTTCCTCCGGAGGAGGTACTGCGCATCATGCGCAACATCGAGCAGATGCTGCTGGCCGCCGAACAGAAACTGAAGATCACTCTGTAGAGCTTTCGCGTGCGGGAGAAGTCATGGCCAGTTCAGGAATCAGCTTTAACCTAAGCCCGACGGGTGCCAACACTGGAAACGGGATCGGCCAAGGCATCGACGTCAATTCGATCGTCAGCCAGATCATCAACGCGGATCGTGCCCCGGAGCAAGTCTGGCAACTGCAGCAGGCCGACCTAACCAATCAAGCCGCGGCACTAGTCGATATCAATTCCCAACTTTCTGTCGCCAGCAGCATCAACGCGCTGAAGGACCCGTTAGGCGGCGTTACTGCAAAGACAGTGGGTTCTTCCGACCCCAGCATATTGACTGCCAATGCGCAAACCTCTGCGGCAAGTGGGGTGCATACGATTTTAGTCGGCAATCTGGCTACTACGTCATTGGCCTACACTGATGCAGTTCCAACCGGCAGCGGCTTGAGTGCGGGCGCTCTTACCGTAACGGTAGGGGCGGGAACGCCGGCCAGCATCAATATCAACTCGAACGAAACCCTTGACCAACTGGCCGCTTCGATCAATAGCCAATCTCTTGGGTTCACGGCCAATGTCATTAGTGATGCTAACGGTTCGCGCCTGTCATTGGTCAGCAAGACAATTGGCCAACCCGGAAATCTCACCATAGCGGCACAGGGCTCAGCGGGGACTCCGTCTTACAGCGGAGTTGGAAATGGGTCTATTTCCGGATTGGCTGGCGGCTCGGCCAGCGTGGCAGAAACCTTCACGCTAACCGCCACTGATTCGACTCATTTTACAGTGAACGGGTCGGTTTCTGGCGTTCTCGGGACTGCTACGGTGGGAACTCCATTCGTCTCGACTAAGATCGGGTTTACGATCTCCGGCGGGAGCACAGCGTTTCAGGCGGGCGACGCTTTTAGCATTGCAACACTCCCACCGCCACTTGCTTTTCACCAGACAGCCGGTACGAACGCATCTCTAACTATTGATGGCGTGCCCATCACCAGCACGAGTAACACGGTTACAGGGGTTATTCCTGGTGTTACATTGCACCTCCTGAGCCAGGCTCCCAATACTCCAGTCCAGCTCAACGTAGCTCCAGACAACACTCAGGCAACTCAGGCGATCAACAATTTTGTTAACAGCTACAACACGCTCATAAAGTCGATTAATACGCAATTTGTGTCGCCGGTCAACGGCGCTGCCGCGCCACCATTAGAGGCGAATGGCTCTCTCCGTTCTTTGCAATCAGCCCTGCTGTCTGAGATGAGTTATTCACTTACCGGCAACAACGGTGTGGTCACACTGCGATCATTAGGTGTGAACATGAATAACGATGGCACGCTCACGGTGGATTCCAGCCAGCTCAGTCAAGTGCTGGCAAGCAACTTCTCCGACGTACAGAATTTCTTCCAGTCACTCGCGGTGGGGAACAACGGTTTTGCTCAGCATTTCAGCGCGGATCTGGCGAATTTGACCGATCCCACTCAGGGGATTCTCAATCTCGAACTCAACCAAAACACCGCAACACAGAAGGCGCTGACTACTCAGATCAATGACTTCGAAGATCGCCTCGCCGTAACCCAGCAGCAACTGATCGCAAAATTCAGCCAAATTAATGCTGCATTGGAGCAATTGCCGCTAATCCAGAACCAGATTGCCGGCGAATTGGGGTCACTCCCCAGATGAGTATGGATCCATCCGCTGCTTATCGCCACGCCGCGGGACACAGTGCCAGCCCGGTGCGGCTGGTCATCATGCTCTACGAACAGCTTGTCAAGGATCTACGCCGCGCCAGTGCCGCAATGGAAAAAAACGAGATCGAAATCCGTACACAGGAGATCGCTCACGCCCTCCTCGTGGTGGGCCGGTTGCAAGGCACTTTGGATATGCAGCGTGGCGGAGAGGTCGCAAGCAGTCTGGATCGCTTCTACTCCGTGCTGCGGACCAACTTACTGGTGGCCCAGGTTCGTGCATCGAGGGAGGTCTTGGGCAATCTGATTACGCAGTTGTTGACCTTGCGGGATGCGTGGGAAGAAGTCGATCGCGCTGGGCTCGGCAATGAAACGTCTTCGGCGCGATCCATGCCCCTTGACCACGGTGGAAACGATAGCCGAATTGAACCCTCGGAGAATGTGGAGTGGAGAGGCTGATGGGTTCGGCCGCCACCGAGGATTTAGGCGAGACCAATAGAAAATTGCGGAATCTGCTCATCCGACTGCGTGAAGCCACTGCTCCCGCCGACGTGGTTGCCGCCAGCCTCACGGAGTTGATGGACGAATTGCTGCACGCGTCGGACCTGTTGCGTGGCGCCGAAACCGGTCCTGATGCGGACCTGGAGCAGCAGATCAACCAGTACCGTGGCAACATCGAACAACTGCAGGAAATGCTGCCTGCGATTCAGGGAAGGCTGATCGCGGAGCGCGCGCGTCTGGAGAACATACGGTCACATCTCGCCGCGGCAGCAAATTGAGCACAGACCAGCAGAAAAACTCTTTGAACGCGGGCAAGCGAGAAAACCTCCTCGCGTATCTGGAATATGGTGCTTATCAACCGGTGGCGGTAAAGTTTTTCCCATTCTCGCGGTCTCTGCTAAAAGTGGGAAGAATTTGCCGAGAACAATGATTCCTAATCTCTTATTAATCTCGTTCTAACTTCCTCGAACCACAATTGGGGCATGACATCTTCAGCACTGCTTGCGCCCCCGCCTGGGCCGGTCCTGGTGGCAAGCGCCAGCACATCGTTGAGAGAACAGGTTCTGCACAGCTTGCATGACCGGAGCTGGCCAGTGCAGGTGGCTCTAGGCGGCGCCGACGCTCTGGTCAAGCTCGAAAGCGGGGATTGGCAGGTACTGTTTCTCGATCGCCGTTTGCCCGACCTTGATGCCGAGGAGCTGATTCAGATCATCAAGCAGCGTTTCCCAGGAATTGCCGTGGTCATGCTCGACTCCGATACCTGCCAGCCTTCTTCCGTATTGCTACCCGACACAGGGAAATTTGACAGCAACAACCTCGCGCTGCAGGACACATCGCCTCCGCACCTGCTGCCTTTCCGGCGCGAGAGCCGCGCCGAAGTTCAACCGTTGCCAGGGATGATCGGTCGCACCGAGCCGATGCAGCGCGTGTACCAGCTTGCCAGACTCGTGGCGCCGCGCGTGACCACGGTTCTGATCACCGGGCCAACGGGAACGGGAAAGGAGCTGGTCGCACGGGCGCTGCATGAACTTAGCTCCCGCGCTGGGCGGCCGTTTGTGGTCGTGAATTGCGCGGCGATCCCTGAGTCCTTGCTGGAGTCAGAGCTCTTCGGGCATGTGCGCGGTGCGTTTACCGGCGCGGTGCAGACTTCGCCTGGCCGTATTCATGCCGCACAGGGCGGAACCTTGTTTCTCGACGAAATAGGGGAGTTGCCGCTCAGCCTGCAAGCCAAGCTTCTGCGCTTTCTTGATCAAAAAGAAGTGCAGAGGCTGGGAAGTCCGGAGACCTTCCGGGTCGACGTGCGCGTGATCGCGGCTACCAATGCGGACCTGGAGTGCTGTATCGAGGCGAAGACGTTTCGCCAGGATCTCTACTATCGCTTGTCAGCCTTCCCGCTGGAATTGCCCAGGCTAGCGGAACGCGCTGCCGACATCCTTCCCCTAGCGGAACACTTTCTGCGGCTGGTGGCAGGCCCGAATTACCTCCCAGCTGGTCTTAGCCAGAAGGCGATTCGGCTTTTGGAATCACACGGGTGGAACGGCAACGTGCGCGAACTGCAGCAGGTGATCGAGCGGGCAGCCATTCTCGCCGATGGCGCTCGAACTATTCTCGGCGAGCACATTTATTTTCCCGCGGCAGGACGGCGGACTGCAACGCGAGAAGTCTGAGAGAGATCTTAGGTGCCGGCATTGCCGCTGGCACGCGCTTTGCATGTATGGCACATCGTTCATGTCTGCCTCAATCACAAATCGTTCGCTAGAGGCGGCTCTCCCCGGGCACGCAGAATTTTCTGCCGGCTCGCTCCAAGAGCAATCTCTGGTACGAGCTTTTGTTTCCTTCACGGAGGCGGCCAGCTCGCTGGAGCGTTCTTACACCCAGTTACAGGGTGAGGTCGCCCGGTTGCGGCGTGAGCTTGAAGTCAGCCATCGCGAGTTGGCAGAGAGTCTCGAGGAAAACCGTCGCATGCGGCAGCACCTCGACCGTATTTTGGAGAACCTGCCCTGCGGTGTGCTGGTCGGTGAGCCGGAAGGGCGTATCTCGATCGCGAATCCGGAAAGCCGGCGAGTGCTGAGCGCGATCTCCGGCATCGCGCTCGAACCGCTGCAACCAGTGCCGTTATGGCTTAAGGAATGGCTCGATGATTTGAGCCCCAGCAACAGCGAGCGCGAGTATCACCTGAATGGTGGAGAGATCGAGTGGCTGGCGGCGCGGCGGGCACAGTTGCCACAAGCGGACGGCGGCAGTTCGATCATCATTTTGCGCGACATCACGCAATCGCGGCGGCTGGAGCAGGAGCACGAGTTGCTGCGCCGCCGCCAGGCGCTGGCAGAGATGTCAGCCGTGTTGGCGCATGAAATACGCAATCCGCTGGCGAGCCTTGAACTGTTTACGGGATTGTTGGCGGAATCGGGTTTGGGTGATGAGCGGCAGTGCTGGATAGAGCATCTCCAGGCTGGGCTGCGCATGCTAGGCGCCACAGTCAATAACGTTTTGCACTTTCACAGCCGACCTGAACTGGAGTTGGCTCCGGCGGATCTTGGATTATTGCTGCGGAGTGTGGCGGAATTTCTTCAGCCGCTCGCCCAGCAGGCTGGGGTGCGCATTGAGCTGGCGCATCAACTCGATGCTGTCATGATTGCCGCCGACCACCACCGGCTGGAGCAGGTCTTGCTCAATCTCGCGCTGAATGCTTTCCGCATCATGCCGGATGGCGGAACGCTGAAAATTTCTGGCGGAGTTCGTGCTGAAGGAAGCCAGCTGCCGGTCCGGGTTGAGATAGCCGACAGCGGCTGCGGAATTGCGCGGGACAATATCGACCGCATTTTTCAGCCGGGGTTTAGTACGCGCGCCGGAAGCCCAGGGCTGGGGCTGGCGGTGGCAAAGACCATCGTGGATCAGCACGGCGGACAGATCATGGTAGCCAGCCGGCCGGGGCAGGGCACTACCTTCACCGTGCAATTCCCTTTAGTAGGAGCGAACCCATGAGTGCAGCGGCGGCGAAGCAGGTCCTGGTGGTCGATGACGAAGCCGGAATGCGAACCGCGCTCATGGCCAGTTTCGCGAGACGCGGTTGGCGGGTCGAGGCCGCAGCCGGTGCGGGCGAGGCTCTGGCGCATTTTCGCCGCGCCCGCCATGAGCTGGTGGTGACCGATATTCGCATGCCCGATGGAGACGGGTTTGCCGTGATGCGCCAGGTGCAGGCATTGGCGCCCGAAACTGCGGTGATTCTGCTGACTGCCTTCGGCAGTGTGCCTGACGCGGTGGCCGCGATGAGAAGCGGGGCTTGCGATTACCTGGTGAAGCCGGTGATCTTTGAGCAACTGGAGCGAGCCGCGGCCAGGATTCTGGACCGCGTGTGTGTGATCAAGGCCGGCAGCAGCGAGGAAAAAGGGGGCTCGATTGGGCATTCACCTGCTCTCCTGCGCGCGTTGCAGCGGGCGCGGCAGGCAGCAGCTAGCGATGCCGATGTCCTGATTCAGGCGGAAAGCGGTACCGGCAAAGAGCTGCTGGCTCGGATGATCCATAATCTGAGCCCGCGTCGCGATCGTCCGTTCGTCGCGGTTAATTGTGCGGCTTTCCCCGAAACGTTGCTTGAGAGCGAGTTGTTCGGGCATGCCAAGGGTGCTTTTACCGGGGCCTTGGCGGCCAAACCGGGGAAGTTTGAGCAGGCGCATGGCGGCACGTTGCTGCTCGATGAAATTGGCGAGATGCCGCTCGGCTTACAGCCTAAGCTTCTGCGCGCTTTGCAGGAACGCGAGTTCGACCGCTTGGGAGATACGCACCCCATCAAAGTAGACATTCGGGTGATTGCGACCACCAACCGCTCGCTTGAGACCATGGTGAAAGAGCGAACTTTCCGCCCTGACCTGTATTACCGCTTGAACGTCATTCCCCTGACCCTGCCTCCATTGCGCGAGCGGCGCGAAGACATTGCCGAGCTGGCGGAACACTTTGCCAGGCTGTACGCGCCAGTGGCGAGGGTTCCCCGGATCACGCCCGATTTTCTCGCCCTCCTGGAACAGCACTCCTGGCCGGGTAACGTACGCGAGCTTGCTAACCTCATGCGGCGCGCGGTGGCGCTCAGCTCCGGCGACATTGGAGTCGAAGTGCTCGAGGGCAGCGAGATTCCCGCTGGCGATGTGGCGATTGCTGCCGGTGACCGTGACCAGCTTCGCCCTGGGTTGTCGCTCGAAAATATGGAGCGGCGGCTGCTAAAAATGACTCTCGATGCGACTGGCGGTAACCGCTCACGCGCGGCCGAGATGCTAGGGGTTAGCTTGCGTACCGTGCGCAACAAAATACATGGCTTTGGCCTGCCTCCCAAGCAAAGCTACCGCAGCGCCAATGTGGAGCAAGATTTCGATAAAAATGCGGGAGAAAAATTATGTCCATGATTGATACGCCGATGACGGAGGCGATGGCGCGCTTTCTCGACGTGAGCGTGTTCCGGCACGCGCTCATCACCTCGAATCTCGCCAATATAGACACGCCCGGTTATTCGCGGCTCCAGCCTGTTCTGACCGAGAATGATCCCATAATAGTTGGCCCGCTCACGCTCGGCACCGGAGTCAGCCTGCAAAAGCTGGAGAGCCTGCGCGACCCCATTCTGCAATTGCGCATTCAAGAAGAGACCCAGCAACAAGGGCAATTGGACGCATTCGTCTCCGGCATGCAGCAGATCGAAGTTAACTTTACCGGCAGCAGCGGCGACATCGGCACGCAGATTTCGAACTTCTTCAGCAGCCTCAGCCAGCTTGCTACGGATCCCGCAAGCCTGCCTCTGCGCCAGGCGGTTCTCACCGCCGCAGGCAACCTCGCAAACAGCTTTCACAACACGGCCGACAATCTTTCCAAGCAGCAAAGCAATTTGGATCTTAATGTTACCCAGGCCGTCCAACAGATCGACACGCTCACGACTCAGATTGCTAAATTGAACGGGCAGATCAGCACTCTGGAGAATGCAAACCATGATGCCAGCGCATTCATTGACCAACGCGATGTTCTCATCGGCCAATTATCGAACCTGGTTGATGTTTCGGCGATCCCTAGCGACTCAGGGCTTACGCTCACCACTTCGAACGGGACTGCCCTGGTCGCAGGAAATTTGAGCTTCGGTCTCGCCACGCAGACTGATTCTTCAGGAGTGCAGCACATTTTTGCTCAGGGCACAGACATCACCAGTAAGATCACCTCGGGGAATCTGGCAGGAGCTCTGCAAGTACGCGATCAGAAGATTCCGACTTCGCTCTCGAATCTCGACACTCTCGCCGCCGGCCTCGCCAACGCGCTGAATACCGCGAACCAAGCGGGCTTCGACCTGAGCGGCACTGCGGCTGGAAACCTGTTTGTCCCCCCGCCAATTTCAGGGCAGGGCGCCGCCTCAAGCTTAACCGTCGCAATCACCGATCCCACTCTGCTTGCCGCCAGCTCTGACGGAAGTCCCGGAAGTAATGGCAATATTGCCACACTTCTGGCAGTTCACGATCAGGCCGTCGCCGGCGGGCAAACCCCAAACGACTATTACGCAAACCTGCTCTTCAGTGTGGGCAGCGATGTATCGAATGGCTCCGCCGAGCTAAGTGCATCGCAACTCATTCTGCGGCAACTCCAGGATCAGCGTGGCAGCATTTCCGGTGTATCACTCGATGAGGAAGCTGCCAACATGGTGCGCTTCCAGCGCGCCTTCGATGCTGCGGCGCGGGTGGTCACGACCGTGGATCAGATGCTGCAAACTGTCATAAACATGGGAACCTGAGTATGAGCATTCGCGTCAACCCCAATCCGACTCCTGATCTTTTGGCCGCGCTGGCTGAGGTCCAACAGCAGGTCGATACAGCGACTGTTGAGCTCTCAACCGGGTCGAGAATCAATAAACCATCTGACGATCCGGCAGGCGCAGCCCAACTCGCCGAAATTCACGACCGTGGCAGCCAGAACGATTCGTTCCAGAAAAGTATCAGCAGCATTACAGGAGGATTTCAGTCGGCCGACTCCACCCTCAGTTCGGTTATAACAGCGCTGGAGCGCGCCATCACTCTCGGAGTGCAGGGGGCGAACGGTACGCTTTCCGATTCAGACCGCGCAGTCGTCGCGCAGGAACTTACTGGAATTCAGACCCAGCTCATAGGTTTGGCGAACACGGCATATCAGGGGCAATTTTTGTTTTCAGGCACGGCGCGGACTCAGCCCTTCGTTGCCGATAGTGCCGCAGCATCGGGGGTTCGATACAACGGCAACGCCGGCGTAAACACTGTCACAGTGGGGAATGGCTACCAGCTCCAAGTGAATCTGCCGGGATCGCAGCTCTTCACCGCTACGGGAAGCGATATGTTCCAGTCCATTCAGGATCTGATTACATCTTTGGGAAACAATTCTGGAATCGGCACTGCGGTAGCTGAGGTTAGGAAAGCTTTCGATTACGTGACCGCCCAGCGCGTCTTCTATGGTAATGCACTGAACCAAATTGATTCACAAACCGCATTTCTCAATAACGAAAAGCTCGACCTCAGCCGGCAAGAAAACGCAGTGGCCGGTGCCGATATAGCGTCAGTCGCAAGTCAGTTGGTAAACAACCAAACGGCGCGGAGTGCCACACTAGCGGCTATCGGCCGTATGCCACAAGATAGCCTTTTTGATTACTTGAAGTAATAGCGGCTGTTATGGTGCTCACGTGGGCAACGATGCCATAGGCAACCGTAGTTCAAGGAACAGAGTTTCGGTACTTGTTTCCGCGTGGAGGCGGCCACCTGCGCTTTCGAAAATGCCGCGGGCCATCGCCAGCCCCAGCCGGCGCGCCAGTTCACGCTTTTCGAATTCGCGATCACGGCCATCCAAAGGTTGAACAGCACCTAGCGCTGTGTTTAAAGAAACCCTGAGTGCAATCACGGCCTCACCATTCTGCTCATCTGCCTCGATGTTCACCACACTGCCAGAATTGCATGAGCCGAGTACACATTCCAGCAGATGAAACAGTGCCCTACGCAGCCGCTGCCGCTCGAAGAGAACGTAACAAGACGAACTACGGCGCAACGAAATCCTCACTCCGGCTGCCTCAGCAACTGGAAGTAAGTCCATGACGGCATGCTGCAGGTAGGAGTCAAGTTCGAGAACTTCGCTCTCCGCACCCGGTTCATCGACCTCAACCAATTCACGAATCCCGCTCACCAGTCGCACAACCTGCTCGGCGTGATCGAGCGCGTGGTTCAGCGCTTCTCGGTACTGCTCGGCCGCCCGCACCGGCTGATGGAGTGTCAGTTCGAGCGAACAGCGTAGTGTAGTAAGCGGCTGGTTAAGCGCGTGGAACAGATCGGAAATTAACTCCTTGCGGTCGGACCTTGGCGTCAGGGAAGGTCTTATGATTTCGGCTTTCATTCTTCCAGCCCTGACCGGAGGCTCAGCTCGTATCCCACGCCGCGGATAGTATGAATTAAACGCTTGCCGAATCCATCATCGACTTTGCGGCGGAGATAGTTCACATAAACGTCAACCACGTTGGTGCAGGTATCAAAAGAAAGATTCCAGACGTGTTCGATAATCATCGCGCGGGTGATGCGCCGGCCGGCATTGCGCATAAGATATTCGAGAAGCGCAAACTCTTTGGAAGTTA
>WNGI01005079.1_pt1 | contig 13604 bp, 10 predicted proteins | sample 5400621 | NCBI WGS metagenome assembly WNGI01 (sample SAMN13153374, study PRJNA577476) | soil metagenome | isolation source: 20 cm soil or saprolite under Garry oak tree replicate 1 | place: USA:California | collected 2016-06-15
CTCGGCGTCGACGGCGGCGCCACGAGCACGGCCCTGGCGCTGTGCGATCGCGAAGGGCGCGTCCTCGGCATCGGCCACGGCGGCCCCAGCAACCACATCCTGGCGCCCGGGGGAGAAGAACGCGCGCGCAGCGCCGTCCTCAACGCGCTGAACGGGGCCCTCGCCGCCGCGGGGCTCGACCGGCCCGCGTTCGAGGCGGCGCAGTTCGGCATGACCGGCATCAGCCGGGACAGCGAGCCCGCTCGGGCGTTTGCCGCCGTCGTCGCCCCGCTGCTCACGACGCGCATCACGCGGATCGACAGCGACGCGTCGGTCGCGCTGGCCGGCGCCCTCGCCTGCCGGCCCGGGGTCGTGGTGATCGCCGGCACGGGGTCCGTGGCCTTGGGCCGGGATCCTCTGGGGCAGGAGGCGAGGGCCGGTGGATGGGGATACCTCTTCGGCGACGAGGGGAGCGGGTTTGCCCTGGGACTGGGCGGCGTGCGCGCCGCCCTGCACGCGCACGACGGCACGGGGCCGTCCACCGTGCTCGAGACCGAGATCCCGCGCCAGTTCGGCCGGAGCCTCGGGGAGATCCCGCTGCTCTTCTACGAAGGCCGCATTCGGCGGCCGGAGATCGCCGCCCTCGCGTCCGCCGTCACGGCCGCCGCGGCCGCGGGCGATCCGGTCGCGGTCTCCCTCGTCAACACAGGGGCTGAAGGGCTCGCGGCCATCGCGTCCGCGGTCGTCCGCAGGCTCACCTGGCCTGACGGAACGGCGGCGGTGGCCCCGGTCGGCGGCGTCTTCAAGGCGGGTCCGGTGATCCTGGCCCCGCTCAAAGCCGCCATCGCGGCGCGCGCCCCAAGCGCGGTGCTGGTCCCGCCGAGGTTCGAGCCGGTGGTCGGCGCGCTGCTGCTGGCGATGCAGGCGGCGGGAGTGGCGCACTCCCCCGAGCGGCTGGCGCTGCTCGCGGCGACCTGGGAGTTGCGCAGCAGAGCATGACGCACCCGATCCTCGCCCGCCTGCGCGGCCGCCTCATTGTCTCCTGCCAGGCGCTCCCCGGCAGCCCGCTTCGGGATTCCACGATCATCGCCGCCCTGGCGCAGTGCGCGGAGCGGGGCGGGGCCGGCGGGGTGCGCATCGATGGCCCCGACGACATCGCCGCGGTCCGCCGCGTCGTGGCCATTCCCGTCATCGGCCTCTCCAAGATGCGGGAGTCCTCGCCCGTGTACATCACCCCCACCTTCGACGCCGCCCGCGCCGTTGCCGCGGCCGGCGCCGATATCGTGGCGGTTCAGGCAACCCGGGAGCGCGCCGCGACCCCGCATCCCCTACCCCAACTGATTGCCCGCATCCACGCGGACTGCCGGGTCGCGGTGATGGCGGACGTCTCGACGCTCGACGAGGGGATGGCGGCCGAGGCCGCGGGCGCCGATCTGGTCGCCACGACGATGGCCGGGTACACGCCCCACAGCCGCCGGATGCCGGGACCCGACCTGGAACTCATCCGGGAACTGGCCGGCCGCGTCTCCGTCCCGGTGGTGGCCGAGGGCCGGATCGGCACTCCTGAACAGGCGGCCGCCGCGCTCCGGGCCGGCGCCTGGGCCGTCGTCGTGGGCCGGGCAATCACGATGCCTGAGGCGATCACCGAGGGATTCGTCCGCGCGATGGCGGGCGCCGGCGAGGCCGGAACCGTTTAGGCTGTGCACCGCGGGGAGATCGGCGCGTCACCGCGCCATGAAGCGGGCCCCGCCGCGGCGGGTTATTTGTGCTGAATACTGATGAGCTCCGTCCTTCCTCCCAAGCCAACGGCAGGCGTTTCCAGCGCGATCCCGGCGCCGGGACAGTAGTACTTGTTTTCGATCGCGTACGGCTTGAGCGAATCCCAATCTTTGGTCTTAATGCAGTTGCGGTATGTTCCGGCCGGAACGGTGACCGTCTCAGCGGTGCCGAGCACCTGCGCCATATCCTCCGCGACACCTTCGGAGTACTCCTGTCTCCACGATTCACCGACCCGCAGATGCTTTTTCATGATGATCCCCGGCAGCGCCCCGTTCTTTCCCGCTTCCCATGAACCTGCCGTGCTGGCCACCTTCCCATGTTTGTACACCTTTGAATCCTCACCGAAATACCACACATCGCCGTTCTTGTCCTGAGCGTACCAGTCATAGGTGTCCTCAACAAGTTCATTGTTCTTGTTGACGGTTCTATCCCAGACGACGGTGGTCTTCACTCCCATGACCGTCCGTGTTTCGTTCGTCACCACCATCGTGTCGGTCTCCCCGTTCTTCGTCCCTCGCGACACAAAGGTGGTCCCCGGTGCGAGCGGAAAGTGCCTGTTGTCCACACGCTCGACAAAGTCGGCGGGCCTGATCACGGGATTGTATTCTGCCCGCGCTTGCGTTGCCGCGGGCCCGGTTCGGGTAAAGGCGAAACCCCCGATCCCAACGGCAGCCACCGCGACGATGCCGATGATCACCCGGAGTGTCCGCTCGAAGTTCATCACTCGCCCTCCTAGCAGCCGCGGATGCCTTTGATCCGCGGGCTCAGCCTTTTCGCCACGGCTTCAGGATAGACGGCGCCCATCCGGGTGGGAATCCGTTAAACACCGGCCGTCGAATGGGCAGCGGGAGTCGAACATGAAAAATCTCTCATGTCTCTGCCGGCACCTCTGGGGTGGTGGCCCGTGCGACGGCCGCCGCCGTCGCGAAGCTCGACGAGCCTACCGCTCGAGAAACAGCGGGTTCGTCCAGGCCTGCTCCCCGGACGGGGTGGTAATCTCGATCCGGATGAACTTCTCTCGCCCGCGCAGCGAGTAGGTGGCGCGCTCGAGCGGTGGTCCGTCGGCGACCACCCGCTGTCCCCACCGGCGGTCGCACATGAATCGGACCTCGGCGGCCCCGGGCGGGGGAATCCGCACCGCCACCGTCGCGCCGTCGAAGGCGACGTTGTCCAGCACCGCCCCGGTCGACGCGTAGAACGCGCCCGTGCCCAGGGCTTCCGCGACGGCCTGGGGCGTCAGGCTCTCGAGCCGCAGCATCGTCCATGCCCGGCCGTAATCCTGGAGGCGCCAGTGCGCGTCGTCGTTCGCCGCCCCCAGCAGCAGTTTCCCGCGGCTCAGGCAGTCGTCCCAGTGGACGCCGCTGTAGCCTTTGCCGATGTCGACCTCCGTGTTGGCGTTGAACACCTCGAGGCCGGCGACGCCGTGGAGCGAAAGAAGATCCTCGACCACCAGCCCGCTCCAGTAGGGGTGGGCCACGAACACGGTCGCGGCGGCCTTCCGGAGCGCCTCGATCACCTCCTGGACGTCCAGGCCGTGGCGCTTCGCGACATCGCGGGGGAGCTCGATCATCTGGCGAAGGCCGATCCCCAGGATGTGGTACGCCTCTCCGAGCCGGGTGCGCCCGACATCGACCTCCGTGCCCGGGATGAGCAGCGGGCGATCGCGGCGGGTATCGGGAACCCGCGTCACCTGGTTGTGGTCGGTGATGGCGACGACGTCGTATCCCTGCTCGGCGTACCACGCGATCACGGACTCCACCGAGCGGTCGCCGTCGGAGTTCGTGGAATGGCAGTGAAACACCCCGCGGAACCATTGTCCGGGGCGGGCGAACGGGTTCACCAGCTGCGGCACGACTCCCCCTCCTCTGTCCCGTGGATCCCGCTACGCGGTTGGCGGCGCCGTCGCCCAGCCGCGCGCGCGCTCCACCGCGCGCTGCCAGCCGGCGTAGCCCGCGTCGCGGCGGTCGGCCGACCAGGCCGGCTCGAACGTGCGCTCCACCTGCCACTGCTCCCGAAGGCTTTCCAGCGACTCCCACACTCCGGCGGACAGCCCCGCAGCATACGCGGCCCCGAGCGCGGTGGTTTCGCTCACCGTCGGACGGATCACCGGGACGCCCAGGATGTCGGCCTGGAGCTGCATCAGCAGTTCGTTGCGCGACGCGCCGCCGTCCACGCGGAGGGCCGAGAGGTGGATGCCCGCGTCCCGCTCCATCGCCTCCAGCACCTCCCGGGTCTGATAGCAGATCGCCTCGAGCGTGGCGCGGACGAGGTGCGCGCGGGTCACATAGCGGGTCAGGCCGACGATCACACCCCGGGCGTCCATATCCCAGTGAGGCGCAAAGAGGCCGGAGAACGCGGGGACGAAGTAGATCCCCCCGGCGTCTTCCACCGAGGCGGCCACGGACTCGGTCTCCGCCGCGGCGGTGATCAGGCCCAGATTGTCCCGCAGCCACTGCACGGCCGCGCCGGCGACGGCGATCGACCCTTCGAGGGCGAACGCCGTCTGTCGCGGGAGCGCGTACGCGACCGTCGTCAAGAGGCCGCTCCGGCTCGGCACCGGTCGGTCGCCGGTGTGCTCGAGCAGGAAGCAGCCGGTGCCGTAGGTGTTCTTCGCATCGCCGGGCCGGTAGCAGGTCTGGCCGACGAGCGCGGCCTGTTGATCGCCGAGGTCTGCGCAGACGGGCACGGCGGCGCCGAACGGGCCGTCCGGGACCGTGGCGCCGTACTCGTCGCTGCTCAGGCGGATCTCGGGGAGGATGGCGCGCGGGATCCGGAAGATGCCCAGCAGTTCATCGTCCCAGGCGCGGGTCTGGAGGTTCATGAGCAGCGTGCGCGAGGCATTCGTCGCGTCGGTCACGTGCACGCCGCCCGCGGGCCCTCCGGTCAGCCACCAGATCACCCACGAGTCCATTGTGCCGAAGCAGACGTCGCCCTGCTCCGCGTGCGCCCGGACCCCGGGGACGTGATCGAGGATCCACGCCGCCTTGAGCGCCGAGAAGTAGGTGGCGACCGGCAGGCCGGTGCGCGCGCGCACGGATGGCTCCAGCCCGCGATCGATCAGCGCCCGGCAGGCGTCGCGCGTCCGCGTATCCTGCCAGACGATCGCCCGATAGAGCGGCCGGCCGGTCCGGCGGTCCCAGAGGACGCTGGTCTCGCGCTGGTTGGTCACCCCCACGGCCGCGATGCGGCCGGCGGCGCCGGCCACCAGGCCCGCCTGCGCCAGCGCGCGGCGAATCACGCGGTCGGTCTTCTGCCAGATCTCCTCCGGATCGTGCTCGACCCACCCGGGGTGGGGAGTCAGTTGGGCGTGCTCTTCGTAGGCGCTCGCCCGCTGCCGGCCGGACGCATCGAACAGGATGCACCGGGTCCCTGTCGTTCCCTGGTCGATCGCGGCAACGAGAGGGCCGGATTCCCCGGGCGAGGGGTTCGATCGGGCCATCCTCACGGCGCAGTCTTTCCCCGCCGAGGGCGCTCGATACCTGCGCAGGGAAACGCGTCTCGCCCTTCGAACGCCCCTGTGAGGTTTCGACGCCGCGACGTCCGAGACACCGGCGTCCCGTGAAGGAGCGCCTCATGCCTGGCCGGCACTTCCTGCAGATCCCCGGCCCGACCAACGTCCCGGACCGGATCCTCCGGGCGATGGACCGCCCCGTTCCCGATCACCGGGGACCGGAGCTCCCCGCGCTGGTCGGTGAGATCCTGGCGGGGCTCAAGCAGATCTTCCAAACCACGCGCGGCGAAATCGTCCTCTACCCGGCCTCGGGCACAGGCGCCTGGGAAGCCTCCCTGGTCAACACCGTCAGTCCGGGCGACCGCGTGCTCGCCTTCAACATCGGACACTTCAGCCACCTCTACGCGGAATGCGCGCGGCGGCTCGGCGCCGCGGTCGACGAAATCGACCTGCCGTGGAATGACGGCGTATCGCCCCAGCGCGTCCACGACATCCTCGCCCGCGACTCCGGCCGGACCTACAAAGCCGTCCTGGTGGTGTACAACGAGACCTCGACGGGCGTCACGTCCGACCTCAAGGCCATCCGAGCAGCGATGCGCTCGGCGGGGCACCCGGCCCTGTTGCTGGTCGACGTGGTGAGCGCGCTCGGGAGCATCGATTTCCGGTTCGACGAGTGGGAGGTCGACGTCGCGCTGACCGGCACCCAGAAGGGCCTGATGCTGCCCCCCGGCATGGCGATCCTCTGCGCCGGCCCGCGGGCCATCGAAGCGGCCGCCAGGGTCACGGCGCCGCGGTATTTCTTCGACTGGCGGCCGGTGTTGGAAGAGACCCGGCGGGGCTACTTCCCCTACACGCCGGCCACCCTGATGCTCTACGGCCTGCGGGAATCGGTCCGGATGCTCGTGGAGGAAGGGCTCGCCGGCGTCTTTGCCCGGCACCGCCGCCTGGCCGAGGGCGTCCGCCGGGCCGTGGCGGCGAGCGGGCTCACCGTCTTGTGCCGGGATCCGGCGCTCTACTCCAACAGCCTGACCGCCGTGGTCGTCCCCGAGCACGCCGACGCCGACGCCGTGGTGCGCGCAGGCGCCCAGCGGCTCAACCTCGCGCTCGGCACAGGCCTCGGCCGCCTCAAAGGCAAGGCCTTCCGGATCGGTCACCTGGGCGCGCTCAACGAACTCGAGGTGCTGGCCACGATCGCGGGGGTGGAGATGGCGTGCGTCATGGCGGGGATCCGGCTCCCCCTCGGCGCCGGCCTCGCGGCCTGCCAGCGATTCTTCATGGAGCAGTACATCCCGGTGCCCGCGACAACGTAATCCCCAGAGCGGACGAGACGGTGGCTTACACGGCCCCCCCGGCTTCGGGCGGAGCGCTGTCTACGCGCGCCGGCCGCGCCGCCACACCAGCGCCAGCGGCAGCCCTGCACTGAGCAGCAGCAGGCTCGAGGGTTCGGGGACCGGCGGATCGAACTGCAGGTCATCGACCTCGCAGCCCGCTGCCCCACGAACGGGGGTGGTCACCGAACAGCGGACCCCGAGGGCCGCGATCTCGTAGGAACTGTCTATGAAGCCCGAATAGTTATTGGGGACCGTGAATCCGCCGATAACCAGATCGGGCGCCTGCGGGTGCGTCGCGATCAGATTCCCATGCACATCGTACGCGTCGATGAAATTGATCGACGGGTTCAGCGGGTCGCTCGAGTCCGCGATCCCAATCCCGATCCTGTCGGTGACGCCGTTCAGACGGAAGATCGCGTTCATGAACCAGAAGTCATCGGGCCCCGTCCCCACGGCGTTGAACTGGGTCATGCTTCCCGGAACCGTCCCGAGCGGCAGGCCGGTATTCGTGATCGAGACGACGCCCAGCGCCGCATATTGGGCCGGCGGAAGCGGGATATTCGTGGCAAGGTCATCGAAGTTGATGATCGTTCCGAATCTGGGAGTCGGGCAGGTCGTGTTGTCCGGGACGACAAAGCACGGCGTCCCCGAAAAGAACACGGGTGCGGCATTCGCGGGCGCCGGGAGCGCCACCCAAAAGAATCCCAGGACACCCAGCATCGGAATCCACGCCGGGCAACGCTTCCGCATCAGCCTCTCCCTCCTCGAAGTCTGGACCCACCTTCGATTATGGTGCGCGACGGCGCTCGCGAAATGCAATCCTTCCAAAGGAGGGTCCTGCGCGATCACCTGACGGGCGGGGGGGCAGGTGAATACCCGAGGCCTACAGGTTCTCGATGGGCACCGGATCGACCGGATCCGCCGGGGGAAAGCGAAAGACCCGTGAGTAGAAGTAGAGCTCCGCGTCGAGCGTCCGCTTGATGTTCTCCGCTTTACGAAATCCGTGCTGCTCCCCTTCAAACGCGATGTAGGCGACGGGGAGCCCGTTGCGGCGCAGGGCGGCGACCATCAGTTCGGCCTGATTCGGCGGCACGATCCTGTCGTCCAGCCCCTGGAAGAGCAGCATCGGGCAGCGGATGCGGTCGACGAAATGGATCGGCGACCGCTCCCGGTAGCGGTCGCGCATCTGCGGGTAGGGGCCGACCAGCCGGTCGAGATAGCGGGATTCGAACTTGTGGGTGTCCCGCACGAAGACCTCCAGATCGCCGATCCCGAAGTGGCTCGCGCCCGCCGCGAAGGCGGACCGGAACGTCACCGCGCACAGCGTGGTATAGCCTCCCGCGCTCCCCCCTCGGATCACCAGCCGGGCCCCATCAACGAGGCCGCGGCGCACGAGATCCCGCGCGCCGTTGACGCAGTCGTCCACATCCACGATCCCCCACCGGCCGTTGAGCCGCTCGCGGTACCGCCGGCCGTAGCCCGTGCTTCCGCCGTAGTTCACATCGAGGATGGCGAAGCCCCGGCTGGTCCAGTACTGGAACCCCGGGCTGAGGGTGGCGGACGCGGCCCCGGTCGGTCCGCCGTGGCTGACGACGAGCAGCGGAGGCTTCTCGCCGGCCGGAGCGGCGAAGTCGCGGTTGCGCGGCGGGTAGAAGAAGCCGTACGCGGTGTTCCCTTCCTCGGTCGGGAACTCGATCGCCTCGGGAATCGAGAGGTACCCCGGATCGATCGTGACCTGGCTGGAGCGGCGGAGCACGTCCCGGCGGCGGCCGTTGAGCTCGACCCGGACGATCGCGGGAGCCTCGGTGGGCGACCCGGCGACCATGACCGCGTATCCCGGGCCGGCCTGCGGGCTCGATATCTCCGAGTAGGGCGGCTCGAGGATCTCCAGGCGCCGCGTCTCCTCGTCGAGCACGCCGAGGTGCCGCATCCCGCCCGCCTTGGGGGCGCAGACGATGCGGCCGGCCGATTCGAAGGCGTAGGTCGATGTCCGGAACGTCCATTGGGGGGCGCCGAACTCCGCCTCCTGCTCGGTCAGCGGCTCGATCCGCCCGCCCCGCCACCGGTAGAGGTTCCACCACCCCGTCCGGTCGGAGACAAAATGCAGGACGTTGTCCGGGGACCACGCCGGCTGGAAAATGGACTCGTCCTCGCCCCCCGCAACCCGCCGCGCCTCGCCGAGCGTCCCGTCGTCCCGAAGCGGGGCGACCCAGCACTCGGTGCCGTCCCAGGGCATGTTGGGGTGGCGCCAGGTCAGCCACGCCAGGGAGGCGCCATCGGGGCTCAGGCGGGGGTCGGAGTAGAAGTCGTTGCCGGAGACCAGCACCCGGCCTTCGCTGGGGTGCGCCAGATCGACGGCCACGAGCGTGTTGACCGCCTCGCGCGTGGAATCCGTGTGATCCTCGCGCACCCAGATCATGAGCCCGCGGCGGCGGTCGATCACGCCGTCGGCGTACCGCCACGCGCCGGGGGGCGTGAGCGGATGGGGGGAGGCGCCGGGCGCCTGCCGGTACAGGCGGTGGTCGCCAAAGTTCGAGAAATAGACCGTGGCGCCGGCGGCCAGGAAGGCGCCCCCGCCGTACTCGTGGACGCGGGTGCGGGCGTTGAACCCGGGAGGGGTGACGTCCGCGGTCCGGCCGTCCGGCGTGCGCCGGACGACGACGCTCCTGCCCCCCTCGGTCGGCCGCATCTCCACCCAGTAGATGTCCTGGCCGTCGAGGGCGATCTCACCGAGCCCGACCGTGCCGGCGACGATCAGATCCGACGTCACGGGCGACTTCCACGAGCCGTAGGGCGCTATCCGGGGGTCGGGCATCGGGCCGCCTCTCCTCTCGATCGCCAAGATGGTGGCGCGTCCATCCCCAACGCGATGCGCCTCGGGCCCAGGTTACACCGCGGAGCGCGTCATCATCACATTCAGCATCGCCCGCCACGCTCTGAAGACCGTGAGGACATCGGGTCCCTCGAACGCCACCGATCGAGGGCCGGTCCGCGTCACCCCCGGCAGGAGGGCGGCCAGATCGGTCAGGTCGGGGGCGACGATGTCGACATCGAGACGCACCGGGGCCGGCACCCGGTATGGACGCAGGCGCGGCGCGCGGCGCACCGCCTCGGCGGCCCCGGCCCGGATCGCCTCGCGCGCCTTCTCGGGGTGGAGGTGCACCGCCGCGTGCGTGCCGGCCGCCCGCTTCACCTCCACGCCGACGACGTCGGGGCCGAGCAATCCGCGCACCTGCGCAACCACCGTGTTGTCGCCGGCCACCAGCGCGACCGGCACACCGAAGTAGCCCGCCACCGCGGCATTGATCCCGTATTCCCCCATGGAGACACCGTTCAGGCGCGCGTCCTGGATGATCCCAATGTACGTGTGCGCCAGCACGGACGCCGGAGTCCCCGCGCTGCCGTGATACCCCGTGAACAGGACGGCGCCGAAGGTGTCGTCCAGTCCCTCCAGCATGCAGAGCATCTTCGGGCTGCCGCTCACGTACCGGGCCTCGCGGTGCAGGGCGAGCGGCAGCAGGTTGCGCATGCTGCCGTGGGCGTCGGTGACCCACACCTCCGCCGCCCCACCCTCGAACGCGCCCGCGATCGCCGCGTTCACCTCCTCGGTCATGAGCCTCCGCGCCCAATCGTACTCCGCGGCGTTGTGCTGCACACCGGTGATGGCCGCGCGATCGGGAATGGCGGTGTGCGCCCGGTCCACGACGCCCGCCGTGCCTTCCATATCGGCCGAAATCAGCACCTTCATCACGACACCTCGAAGAGGAGCAGAATCGATCAGCCCCCAGGCCGGAGGCGATCGGTGAGGAGATCGCCCAGGATGTTGAACGTCACCCCCACCCACAGGAGTGCGAGCCCGGGAAACAGCACCATGGCCGGCGAGGTCAACAGAAAGTCCCGGCCCTCCGCGATCATGAGCCCCCACTCCGGCGTGGGCGGCTGGACCCCGAGTCCCAGAAAGCTCAGCGCCCCGCCCAGGAGGATGTTGAGCACCGCGTCGGACATCGCAAAGATGATCCCCACCGTCACCACGTTCGGCAGCAGGTGGCGCCGGATCACCCGCAGGTCCGAGGCGCCGAGCGCGCGCGCCCCCAGGATGTACTCGCAGGTCTTCGCCGCCAGGATCTCCCCCCGGATGAGCCGCGCATAGTTGACCCACCCCGCGAGCACCATCGCCACGTACATGTTCGTCAACCCGGGACCCAGCATGGCCACAATGGCGATGACGAGGACGTAAAAGGGGAAGGCCATCGAGACATCGACGATGCGCATCAGCGCTCCGTCCACCGCTCCACCGTAGTACCCGGCCACGCACCCGATCACGAGGCCGAGGAGGAACGCCGCGGCGGTGGGGACGATCCCGATCTGCAGATCCACTCGGGCGCCGTAGAGGAGGCGGGTCAGGATGTCGCGGCCGAAGTTGTCCGTCCCCAACGGGTGCGCCGCAGAGGGCGGCTGCAGGCTGTTCACGAGGTCGGTCTTGATCGGATCATGATGGGTCAGCTGCGGGGCGAACGCTGCCGCGAACACCAATGCGCCCAGCATGAGGGCGCCGATCCACAGCGCGAGGGAGATCCGGAGGGGTCGCCGCGGTGCCCGCCACGCGGACAGCGCCGCAGACGAGACGCCCTGGACCTCGTCAATCATAGGTCACTCTGGGATCGAGGACGGCGTACGTCACGTCCGTGAGCAGGTTCACCAGAATGACCAGGCCGGCGAACATCAGGGTCAGCCCCTGGACCATCGGATAATCCCGGGCGAACGTCGACTTGATGAGCAAGAACCCCGTCCCGGGAATCGCGTAGACGGTCTCGGTGACGACGGCTCCGCCGACCAGGAAGCCGAGGTTCACCCCCAGGATGGACACGGTCGAGATCAGCGAGTTCCGGAGCACATGCCGGGTGAGCACGGTCGCGGCCCGAAGCCCCTTCGCCCGGGCGGTCCGGACGTACTCGGTCCGCAGCACCTCCAGGACATTGTGGCGGAGGGTGCGCACCAGGATGGGCGTGAGCGAGAGGGCGAGTGTCAGCGCCGGCAAGAACAGGTGCCTGAGGTGGTCGCCGAATGTCGCTCCGTAGCCGCCCACGGGAAACCACCGCAGTTCGATGCTGAAGACGAGCAGCAGCACAATCGCCGCCCAATAATTGGGCGTCGCCAGGGAGAAGAGGACGCCCAGCCGGATCACCTGGTCGGGGGAGGTCCCTCGTCTGAGCGCCGCCCAGGTGCCGAGCGGGACGGCGACCGCGGCCGCAAGCACGGTGGAATAGACCGCCAGACCCAGGATGATCGGCAGGACCTGGGTGCGGTAGATGAGCGACTCGCCGAGCCGGCCCACGGCGATATTCCGGAGGAAGAACAGGTACTGAACGACCAGGGGCCGGTTGAGACCGAGTTGATGCCGCAGGCGGGCCACATTGTCCGCCGTGGCCCGGTTGTCGAGCATGATGACGGCGGGATCTCCGGGGATCAGGCGCAGCAGAAAGAACGTGACGATGGTGATCCCCAACGCCACGGGCACCAGCAACAGCAGCCGCCGCGCGAGGTAGCGCCCCATCCGGGATCACCGCGGCGGGGCCGGCCGGCGCCGGCCCCGCCGCGCGCCCTCTACTTCGAGACCCAGGTCTCCCAGAGGCGGTAGTTGGCCGTGGGCAGCTGGCTGAAGTCATGCACGGAATCCCACAGCGCGGTGCGGTTGTCGGCGTAATACAGCGGGAGGACGGCGAACTGGTCGTGGGCGATCTTTTGGATTTCGAAGTACATCGCCTTTCGTTTCTCGGGGGTCATCTCGGCCTCGGCCGCGGCCGACAGCTGGGTGATCCGGTCGTTCTTGTAGCTGATCCACTTCGCCACGGCGCCGCCCGCGTAGTCGATCCCGAAGGCGACCAGTTCGTCGGGGTCGATCACATCGCTCGTGTAGTAGCCTTTCGCCATGTCGAAATCGCCTTTGTTGCGCCGGGCGCGGATCGTCCCCGGATCCAGGGCGGTGACCTTGAGGTCCACGCCGATCGCCCGGAATTCATCCTTCAGGATCGTCGCGATCTGGCTGGCCTGGTTGTCGCCCGACACGACCAGGATCTCCGTGGAGAAGCCGCCCCCCAGGCCCGCCTCTTGCAAGAGGGCCTTGGCCTTGGCCACGTCGTACGGATACGGCTTGAGCTCCTTGTTCCAGTACAGCATCGGCGGCAGCATGCTCCCCGCCAGGCTCCCGTAGCCGAAGAGCACCGACTTCAAGATCGCCTGGTGATCGACGGCGTAGTTCAGCGCCTGACGGACCCGGACGTCGCCGAACGGCTTGCGGCCATGATTGTAGTACACGTAGTCGAACCGCATCTGCGGGAAGAGCCTGACGGTGACGCCCTTGACCCGCTTGAGCGGCTCAACCTGGTTGGGGGGGACGTTCGTGGCAATGTCCAGCTCGCCGCTGCGGAACTTGAGCATCCGGGTATTGTCGTCGGTCAACACTTCGAAGCGCAGCTCGTCCAGGTACGGGTACGGCTTCTGCCAGTAGTGGGGATTCCGCTTCAGCACGAGGTGATCGTTCTTCACCCATTCGCTCAGGACGTACGGCCCGCTGCCCACGGGGTGTTCCCAGAAGGCGTTCCCCTGCGCGGTCATCTGCTTCTCGGGCGTGATCGAGGCCGCGTACAAGGACGCATACGCCAGGAAGGAGGCCGAGGGCGTCTTGAGCGAGACCACCAGGGTATGGGCATCCGTGGCCGTCGCGCTGCTGATCAGCGCGAAGTTGTCTTCGAAGTTGGAGTCCTTCGACCCGGCCCGGTCCAGCGCGGCTTTGGCGTCGGCGGCGGTCAGCGGAGTCCCGTCCGCAAAGGTGATCCCGTCACGGATGTGCAGGACCCAGGTCTTCCCGTCGGGGCTGGTCCGCCAGGAGTCGGCGGCGTCGGGCTCGATGCTGGCGCCGTCTTTGCCGACCCGCACCAGCTGGTCGTACGTGTGCAGCATCGTCCAGATCGACATGTTGTCGAACGGCACGATGGGGTCGAAACTCGTCACGTCGCTGTCGGCCAGGCTCATCCGGATGGACCCGCCGTATTTCGGCGCGGAGC
>WNGI01003854.1_pt1 | contig 13603 bp, 12 predicted proteins | sample 5400621 | NCBI WGS metagenome assembly WNGI01 (sample SAMN13153374, study PRJNA577476) | soil metagenome | isolation source: 20 cm soil or saprolite under Garry oak tree replicate 1 | place: USA:California | collected 2016-06-15
CCGCCGCCCCCGCCGCCCCCGCCGCCACCCCCCCCGGTACCCGTGCGCAGCGCCTGCAACGCGATCTCCGCCTCCGCCATACCGGACGCGGCCTCCGCGCGGGTGGCGAGCGATTGCAGCTTCGCCATCGCGCGCACGACTTCGCGCCGCGCGTCGTCGAGCCGAGTCTGCAACTCCTCGACCTGCGCCCCCTGCTCCAAAACTTTTAGCTCGAGACGCGCGGCGCGGGATTCGAGCGCCGTATCGTGCGCCACGCGAGACGTGTCACGGGTCGTCCGGACGGGCGTTGCAGTTCCAGGATGGGCGTTGCGACACGCAGCGCCCAGGAGCGCAGCCACAATAAGGAAGGGGCGCATGGGCGACTAAGTTGCAACGCGACATCAATTCTTACAACCAGTTGACTTCAACGAGACCGACCGATTGGAAGTCGTGCTGAAGCGATTCCGTCGCGACGTCACCAAAGCGGGGCTGTTTCAGGACATGAAGCGGAAACGCTTTTACGAGAGTCCCGCCGTTCAACGGCGGCGCAAGAGCAAGGCTGCTCGCCGCCGGAAACGCATCTAGCTAGGGAGTAACGAACAGATGGCACGTATCACCGGTACCGTGAAGTGGTTCAATGACGCAAAGGGCTTTGGGTTCATCACGCCCGAGAACGGCGGCAAGGACTGCTTCGTGCATCACACCGCGATTCAGGGGGAAGGGTTCAAGTCGCTGACCGAAGGCCAGCGCGTCGAGTTCGAGATCGTGCAGGCCCAGAAAGGCCCCGCGGCCCAGAACGTCGTGAAGCTGTAACCGCTCACGGCACCTGAAGCGACACGGCGCTCCGCAAGAGCGCCGTTTCGCTTTTCGGGAGCCCGGGATGGCGTTCGCAGGGTTAGACGCTAGTTTTATCCTCTCATCCCAAAGGATGAGACGGGAACCTTGTCGGCAGGTTTTGACTAATACCGGTGAATTTTTACACTACTCCACCTCGCCGTACACCTCGTCTCGAACGAGGGCGGTCAGCCCCATGACCACGAAAAGAATTCACATCCTGGTAATCGAGGACAACCGCCTGCTCCGCGATGGCCTCGCGGCGCTCCTCGACTCACAAACCGAGTTCAAGGTCGTCGCGTCCGCTGAGGGTGCCTCCGCGGCGCTGCAGCGGCTGCAGGAACACAAGCCCAACGTCGTCCTGGTTGATGCCGCACTCGGCCGTAACCGCAGCCAGCGCCTCGTTGAAAACATCAAGGAAGTCGCCCCTCATGCCCGCATCATCATGATGGACATGCTGCCCGAAGAAGAAGACGTCATCGACTTCATCAAGCGCGGCGCCAATGGCTTCATCGCCAAGGATGCGGCGCTGGAGGACCTGACCAACACGATCCGCCAGGTGGCGAATGGCGGCGACGTCGTCCCGCCGGCACTCACCGGCACACTGCTCTCCCATATCGCCAAGCAGGCCTCGGTGCTGCGCAACACGCCGATGATGGCGTCCGTGCGCATGACCAAACGGGAGCAGCAGATCACCGATTTGATCGCGGAAGGATTGAGCAACAAGGAAATCGCGCAGCGGCTCAACATCGCAACGTACACGGTGAAGAGCCACGTCCATAACATCCTGGAAAAACTGGCGCTGCATAGCCGGCTGCAGATTGCAGCGCACGCGCACAAGAAGACGCCGCCCAAAGGCGACCGGCGCAAGTTCGTCCGCTAGAACGAGTCCCGCCGCTGTAACCTGCGAATCGGCCTTGCGACAAATCCGGAAACGGCTGGAGGACAAATGAAACGGCTCGCGTTAAGCGGCGGACTGGCCATACTGCTCGCGATCGCGTGCGTCCGGAATCCCGCGACTGGCAAGAACGAGCTGATGCTCGTCAGCGAGAGCCAGGAAGTCCAGATGGGCGCGCAGTACGACAGCGAAGTTGTGAGGTCGATCGGCCTCTACCCCGACCCCGCGCTCCAACGCTACGTCGCAGACCTCGGCAAGAAACTCGCGGCGACGTCCGAGCGGCCCAACCTGCCATGGACCTTCCGCGTCGTCGATGACCCCAGCGTGAATGCGTTCGCGATTCCGGGCGGGCACGTGTATGTGACGCGCGGTATTCTCGCGCATATCTCGAACGAAGCCGAGCTCGCGACCGTGATGGGGCACGAAATCGGCCACGTGACGGCGCGACACACCGCACACGAGATGTCGAAGCAGGAGCTCGCGCAGCTCGGCCTCGCCGTCGGCAGCATTGCCAGCGCGCAGGTCGCGCAGTATGCCGGCCTCGCCAGCCAGGCTCTCCAGGTCCTGTTCCTCAAGTTCTCACGTGACGACGAGAACCAGGCTGACGCGCTCGGCGTCCGCTACTCGAGCCGTGCGAACTACGACTCGCGTCAGATGATCAACGTCATGCAGATGCTCGACCAGCTCGAATCCCAAAGCGGCGGCAAACTGCCCGAGTGGCTGGCCACGCATCCGAACCCGGGCAATCGCATCGAGCACATCAATTCTGTGCTGGCGCAAACCAAAACCGATTTCGGTAATGCCACGGTCAACACCCAGGGCTACGAGCGGCGGCTCGATGGCATGATCTTCGGCATGAATCCGCGCGAAGGCTTCTTCAAGGGCACGGAGTTTTATCATCCCGATCTCAAGTTCCGCATGTCGTTCCCGAGCGGCTGGCAGACGGCGAACAGCAAGCAGGCCGTCGCGGCGCAGAGCCCGCAGCAGGAGGCGATCATCGAGCTGACCCTCGCCGAGGGCTCCAGCAACGCCGACCAGGCGGCACGGTCATTCCTGTCGCGCCAGGGAGTGCAGGCGGGCTCGCCGACCCGCGGCAACGTCAACGGTCTTCCGGCCTCGACCGCGCCATTCGCGGCCACGACGCAGAACGGCACCGTGCGCGGCGAGGCCCTCTTTGTCGAGTACGGCAACACCGTGTATCGCCTTCTCGGGTACGGCCCCGAACCGACCTGGTCCAATAATCAGGCCGTGGTGCAACGGTCGCTGACCAGTTTCGGACCGCTGACCGATCCGTCGATCCTCAACGTGCAGCCGCAGCACGTCACCCTCTTTACGCTGGACCGGCGCACCACCATCACCGAACTCGCACGGCAGCGCCCCTCGCCCGTTCCCGTGGCGACGCTCGCCCTGATCAATCAGGTCAGTGAAAACGAAACGCTCGAGCCCGGGCGGATCGTGAAGTGGGTGATCGGTCAACGGCTGCCCGCGACTCCCTAGGAGCGGAAACGACAACGATATTTGTCGGAGGGAGATGGGGAGGATGCGGTGAAGCGGAGGAGCGGTAAAAAGCCGGCTGCGAAAGCCGGCGCCGACGAGCAGCGCTTCCTCTCGAACCTCGGCGAGGTCCTGGCCTCGGCGTTGGACGAGCGGGCGATGCTGTCGGCTATCGCGCGCCTCATGGTGCCGCGGCTGGGCGACGTGTGCCTCCTGGACATCATCGACGATGACGGCTCGGTGCAGCGCGCGGACAATACCCTCGCAGACTGGCACCTCGCGCCGACTCCCGGCCTGCGGGCGGGCGAGTCGCTGCTGATTCCCGATCTCACGCCGTCGTCGCTGGGCGCTATCACGGCCGATCCCGCGGGTCAGGCGGCGATTCGCGGGGCGGGCATCCGCTCGCTCGTGCTGCTGCCGCTCATCGGGCGCGGCCGATTGCTGGGCGTGCTCACGCTGGGGATGACGCGCCCCGACCGGTCCTTCGGGAAGCGCGACCTCCCGTTGCTCGAGGACGTCGCCCAGCGTACGGCCCTGGGGGCCGATAACGCGCGCCTGTACCAGCAGGCGCGCCAGGCAAGCCGCGCGCGCGACGACACCCTCGCGGCGATCTCGCACGACCTCCGCAACGGCCTCAACACCGTCCTCACGGCGGTCGGCCTGCTGCTCCGCAGCCTGCCCCCCGACGATGCAGGGGGGCGCGACCGGCGCCACGTCGAAGCGATCCGCCGCTCGGCGCAACGGATGAGCCGGCTGATCAGCGACATGCTCGATGTGGCGAGCATCGAATCGGGCCGGCTGTTCGTCGAGCCCCGGCGGGAGCCGGTCGGGCCCATCATTCACGACGCGCTGGCCGCCTGCCGCGAGCTGGCACGCGAGAAGGCCCTGCAGTTCGATGGGGACGCATCTGATGAGATCGATGTCGTGTGCGATCGCGAACGCGTGCTGCAGGTGCTCGGCAATCTCCTCGGCAACGCCATCAGGTTCACGCCGGAGGGCGGATCGGTGCAGGTGAAAGTCCAGCAGCTCGACGACGAGGTGCTGTTCACGGTGCGCGACAGCGGCATTGGGGTGTCGGCCAAGCAGTTGCCACACGTGTTCGACCGCTTCTGGCAGGCGACGCCGAAAGAGCGCCTGGGCAGCGGGCTGGGCCTGACGATTGCGAAGGGAGTGGTGGAAGCGCTGGGCGGGCGGATCTGGATCGAAAGCCGGCCCGGCGAAGGCACGACGTTTTTCTTTACGCTGCCGCTAGCCTCGTCGGTTCAGACGCAGTAGCGCTTGATCGCGAAGAGAATCTCGTCGATGTCGATGGGTTTGCGGACGACGTCGTTGACGCCGACCGTGGGCCGCTCGTGTGGCTTCGCGTTGGTGACGAGCACGACGGGCACCGCGGCCAGTCGCGGATCATCGTTGCGACAGCGGAGGAAATCGAAGCCGTCCATCCCCGGCATCGCCACGTCGAGCAGGATGACGTCCGGCACGACCTCGTCCCGCAGCATCGCGAGCGCCTCGGCGGCGCTGCCAAACGCCACCACACGATACTGCTTTTCCTCGATCAGCTCACGCAGCATGCCACGAAACTCCGCGTCGTCTTCAATGATCGCCACGAGGCAACGCTTGGCAGGTGCGGGCTTCGCGGCAGCGCGAGGTTTCCGAGTCTGCACCCGTGTCACATGCGTCAACCGAACCGTCATTTCGAGAAATCGACACGGGGCGCCTCTGCCGCCCCGGGCGTTTGTAGCTCGAAATAGGACCGCGGCTTCTTGCCGAGTACCTTCGCCGTGATCACTTGCGGAAAGCGGCGAATGTACGCGTTGAACGAGTTGACCGTTTCGTTGTAATCCTGTCGAGCGACGGCAATGCGATTCTCCGTTCCTTCGAGCTGGTCCTGGAGAGCGCGGAAGTTTTCGTTCGACTTGAGCTGCGGATAATTCTCGGCGATCGCGAGCAGACGACCGAGCGGCGCGTTGAGGGCCTGATTCGCGGCGGCCATCGAGTCGAGGTTGCCGCTTTGCACCGCGCCGGCCAGCCGGGCACGCGCTTCGGCCACGCCGAGAAAAACGGTTTGCTCCTGTTTCGCGTATGCCTTGACGGTCTCGACCAGATTCGGAATGAGATCCGCGCGCCGCTGCAGCTGCACTTTGATCTGCGACTCGGCCGCGTTGACCTTCTCGTCGAGCGTTTGAATCGTGTTGTAGCCGCAGCCCACGACCAGGCTCAGGACGACTGGCAGGGACAACGCGAGAGCGGTGCGGCGGGTGTGCGCGTTCACAGAGAGTTCCTTTCCATGCGGTTTACAAATTGCGCCGTCCGGGTCACCGCGTCGAGATAGGCTGCCGGCTCGGTCAAGCCCTGCCCCGCAAACCCTATCAGCGCCGCCGCGGCGCGCGTCAAGGCCTCCGTCGATGCGGGCGCAGGGCGGCCGGCCAGGCGCAGTACCCCGCGCAGCATCGTCAGGAAACCCGCCCACGTTCCCCGCACCACTTCAGCCAGGCGCTTCGCGTTCCCCCACTCGGCTGCGTACGCCTGTCGCAGGTGCATCAGCTTCCCCATCAGCTCGTGCTCCAGCTGGCGGCGCGCATGCTCCCGGCTCACCCGGATGCCATCCCAGGGATCTCTCCCCACGAGCACACGATGGTGGGCGCGGATGTCTTCGTACTCGATCGGAAAGGCATCGGCGGAATCGCGCCACTCCTGTTCGGTCATCACCAGCGGCGCAGGGTGTTTGGCGTTCACCCAGTCCCGGACCGGGGGAACAAGGCGCGTGAACAGTTCGCTGTCGACGCTCGCGACGATCAGCAAGGTGTTCATCGCGGGCTCCCCGCGCTCCGCTCCCTCCTCCCTCACCGCCGAGCCGTACAAGAGCAGCGTCACCAGCCGATCGCCGAGCGCAGCGCCCAGCTGTTCCGCGAATCGATCGACCGACATTCGCGCCATATCAGAATCTCCCCCCCGCGCCACCGCCTGAGAAGCCGCCGCCACCCCCAAATCCGCCGAAGCCCCCACCTCCACCCCAGCCCCTGCCGCCTCCCCAGCCTCCTCGGCCCCCGCCCCGCCCCATGCCGCTGAGGAAGAAGGGCAGCAGGAAGATCCGGCCGCGACTGAAAATGATCAGCAGGACGATGGCGGTGATGATCCAGCCGATCGGAATCCCGCCGGCCGGGTTCTGCACGGGCGGCGGTTGCGCGAATTCCGGGCTGGTGAGCGTGACGCCGAATTCCCTGGCGAACGCCTGGGCGATGAGATCGACACCCAGCGACAGCGCGGGGCCGTACTGTTCCTGCGCGAGCGCCGGCAGCATCGCGTCGCGAATGCGACCGACGGCGGCGTCGGGCAGAAATCCTTCCGCGCCGCGACCCGTCGCGATGAAGACGTCGCCCGTACCGGGCCGATGATTCTTGCGCGGCACCAGCAGCACGACCACGCCGAGGTTCTTCGCAGGGTCGCCGGCCTCGGCCTGCGCTCCGACGCCCCACTGCCGGCCGATCTTGACCGCCACGTCGCTGGCGGGCCGGTCGCCGATGTCGGGCAGCGTGACGACCGCGATCTCGCCGCGGGTCGCGTTCCGGACCTCGGTGATCACCTGTTCCATGTGCCGGATCGACGCGGAATCGAGGACGGCCGCGAAATCGTTGACGTACCCGCGTGCGGGGGGAATCGCCACCTGGGCGAGAACGAAGACGAGGGCAAGCATGCCGCCTCAGTGGGGCGACCGAGTGTGGCGGCTCAGCAGCTCTTCGAAGACCTGCGAATCGAACGGTTTGACGACGTAGTGGTCGAATTGCGCGTCACGGGCGCGCCTGCGGCTCTCCTCGCCGCTGTAGCCGCTGACCGCGATGAGGTTCAAATCCCTGTGGCCGGCGGCACGGAGCCGTTGCGCCACTTCATATCCGTTCATGCCGGGCATGCCGAGGTCGACCAGGACGACTTCCGGCCGGAAGTCGCTCACCAGGTCGATGCCCCTCGGGCCGGAGTGCGCCACCATCACGGTGTGTCTATCGTGGCGCAGCAGCGCGGCAAGCGTGTTGGCCGCATCGACGTTATCGTCGATGATCAGGATGCGCTTGGGCCCACCGTTGCCACGCATCGCAACCGGCTCGTCGGAAAACTCTGGCACGTCATTCAGCGGCAGCCGAACGATGAACTCACTGCCCAACCCCGCTCCGTCACTCGTCGCCTCGATGGTCCCGCCGTGCAGTTCGACGAGCCCCCGCACCAGCGTCAAGCCGATGCCCAATCCGCCCTGCGCGCGCTCGAGCGACATATTGCCCTGCACGAAGAGATCGAACACGCGCGGCAGCGCCTCCGGGGCGATGCCGTCGCCATCGTCGCCCACGCTGATCCTGGCTTCCCTGCCGCCGTCCGGGAGGGTCGCGCGAATCGTGATATGCCCGCCGTGCGGCGTGAACTTGACCGCGTTGTGCACCAGGTTGCTGAAGATCTGCTCGAGGCGGACCGGATCGGCGAACATGGCGACGGGCGTCGCGGGAAGCTCGAGTGCGAGTTGCTTGTGTCCCCCGTCGATGGTCGGACGCAGGGTGTCGATGGCGCGCGAGATGAGCTCATTGAGGTCGACCCGCTCGCGCTGCAGTGCGATCTTGCCGTGGCTGACGCGCGACACGTCGAGCAGATCGTTCACCATCCGGTCCAGGTTGCCGAGCTGGCGTTCCAGCACCTGGTGCGCCCAATCCACGGTCCGCGTGTCGAGGTCCGCCGTCTTCAGCATTTGCACGAGGTTCGTGATCGGGCCGAGGGGATTGCGCAGCTCGTGCGCCAGCATGGCGATGAATTGGTCTTTGCGCTGATCCGCGGTGCGCAGGCCGTCCTCCGCCTGTTTCAAGCTGGTGATGTCGAACGTGGCCCCGGTGTAGCCGGCGAACTTGCCCGCCGGATTGAACTGGGGCAGCGCCACGGACATCATCCAGCGGTACTCGCCATCGCCGCGCCGGAACCGGAACTGGTGCTCGAAGGGCTGCAACGCGGTCTGCGCGCGATCGTGCGCGGCGAGGTAAGCCTCGCGATCGTCGGGATGCAGGAAATAGGTCCAGGCGTTCCCGAGCACTTCCTGCGATTCGACGCCGAGGAACTCGAGATAGGCCTGATTCACGTACTCCATACCGTCGACGCCGCTGACCCAGATGAGCGCCGGCGCGCTGTTCATCAGCGCGCGGAAGCGCGCCTCGCGGCGGCGCAGCGTGGTCTCCGTTTCCTTGCGCTCCCTGATGTCCTCGACGATGCCCACGGTGAACGCCGCCTTCCCGTCCCCATCCGGCACGCTAAAGCGATGCAGCTCCACCCACAGCGTCGAGCCGTCTTCCCGGATGTACCGCTTCTCCTGCCGCACCGCCGGCACGAGCCCGCTCCGGATGCGATCGAACGCTTCCATGTCGGAAGCGACGTCGTCGGGATGCGTGATGTCCTGCGACGCCAACACCAGCAGCGAGTTGCGCGACCGGCCCATGAGCTCCACGAACTTGTCGTTCACGCGCTCGAAGCGGCCGTCGAGATCGGTCTCGAAGATGCCCAGCGGCGCGCGGTCGTACATGATCCGCAGCCGCTCGGCACCCACGCGGAGTGATTCGGCCGTGGACTTAATCGAGTCGATGTCGACGAGGACGATGACGGCCCCGTCGATGCGATTGTCGAGCGTGCGGTAGGGCCGCACGCGCAAAGAATGCCAGCGGCCGTTCCTGTCCTGGACATCGCGCTGGTAGGGCTGCACCGTCTCGACGACCTCGACCAGGATCTGCTCGAGATCCGGCACGTCGACGTTGAGCTTGATGTCCGTCACCGGGCGGCCCACATCGGTGGCGATCAGGTTCAGCATCTTTTCGGCCATGGGCGTGAAGCGGCGGATGCGTAAGTCGGACCCGAGCATGACGATCGCCATCTGCACACTGGCGAGGAGGTTCATCAGATCGTTGTTGCTCTGCCCCAGCTCGGCGTTGCGGGTCTGGAGCTCCTCGTTGACCGTCGCCAGCTCCTCGTTGCTCGACTGAATCTCTTCCTTCGACGTCTCGATCTCTTCGTTGATACTCTGCAGCTCTTCGTTGGCAGACTGCACCTCTTCGTTGGCCGACTGCAGCTCCTCGTTGGCCGCCTCCTGCTGCTCGATCACCGACTGCAGGTACTCCTTGGTGGCGATCAGCTCCTGTTTGAGCTGTTTGCTCTCCTCCTCGACTTCGCGACTGGGCGGCGGCTCGCCGTTGGGGAGGCGCTCGGGCTGGAGCGGCGGCTCGTGGAACAGCAGCAGATAACAGTCGCGGCCGCCCCGGGCCGCTTTGACCGGGACCACCTCGATGTCGACGAGGCGCGAGCCGCCGTTCGATGTCACGCGCACACCTTCCCTGCGAATCGCGCTGGCGTCCCGCTTGGCGCGCGCGAGCGCGCTCCGCACGGGCAGCAGCAGGCCCTCCCGCAACATCTTCAGCAGGTTCAGCGAGGCGCGTCCGGACGCGGGGGCGAGGTAGGCGCCCGTGTCGCCCCGGAATTGCAGGATCTCGAGCTCATCGGTGACCAGCACCCCAGGGGGCGTAAAGCGCGCCAGCAGAATGCGATCCGCCTCGCGCTGCACGTCCTCCCCGCGCCGCCCCTGGCTGACGGGGAGGAGCTCCACAGGCGCGGGGCGCTCGCCCCGAGGCCCGGCGAGGACGAGCGGCACGGGGACGCGAGTGGCCTGTGGTTTCTTGAGGTAGAAGCGGTGCTTCGCGTCCTCGACTTCGAACAGCTCGCGGAACGGCCCGGTGGTCTCCGAGGCGCCAAGCCAGAGGAGGCCGCTCGGTTTGAGCGCGTAGTGGAGAATCGGCATGAGGTGCTGCTGCAACAGCGGCTCGAGGTAGATCAGCAGGTTGCGACAGCTGATGAGATCCATGCGCGAAAACGGCGGATCGGCGGCGATGTTGTGTTTGGCGAAGATGCACATGTCGCGGATGGACTTGGCCACGCGATACTTGCCGTCGACTTCGTAGAAATAGCGCCGCAGCCGCTCCGGCGACACGCGCTCCGAGATGCTCTTGGGGTAGATCCCGAGCCGCGCGCGCTCGACGCTGGTGCCATTCAGGTCGGTTGCGAAGATCTGCACCGGCCAGACCCGGCCCTCGCGGTCCATGCACTCCGAGAACAGGATCGCGAGTGAGTATGCCTCCTCCCCCGTGGAGCAGCCCACCACCCACATCCGGATCGCGTCACCGGTCGAGTGCTCCGCGGTGATGCGCGGGAACAGCTTGGTCTTCAATAGCTCGGACGTCTCCGCGTCACGGAAGAACGAGGTGACGCTGATCAGGATATCTTGGAACAGCGCTTCGATCTCGGCGGGGCGCGAGCGAAGGAAATCGGCGTACTCGGCCAGCGCGTCGATCTTGTGCAGTGCCATTCGGCGCCCGATGCGGCGATTGAGCGTGGTGAGCCTGTAGTGGCCGAAGTCCACGCCCATCGTCTGGTGCACCAGACTCAGAATCTTCGTGAAGTGCGGCGCCTCCGTCGGCTGCGGGTGCGCGAGCGGCGGCGCCTCCGGCGACACATAGGCGTGCCGGGCGATCTCCGACAGCTCGTGCGCGATGGACGCCGGCGGGAGGACGAAATCGACCGAGCCCGCCATGGTCGCGCTGCGCGGCATGCCTTCGTACGCCGCGGATTGATCCTGCGCGAACGTAATCCCGCCCGCGGCTTTGATCTCGTCGAGTCCGAGCGTGCCGTCACTGCCGGTGCCCGACAGAATGACTGCGATCGATTTGTGCCGCTGGTCGATGGCGAGCGATTCGAGGAATAGATCGATGGGATGATGTTGGCCGCGCACTTCGCGCCGCGGCAGCAGCTTGAGCACGCCGTCGGCGATGATCATGTTGCGGTCGGGCGGAATCACATAGACCCGATTCGGCTGGACCTTCGGCTCGTCCTTGACCTCGTTGACGGGCATCTTGGTCGCGCGCGAGAGAATCTCCGCGAGGTGGCTGGCGTGCGAGGGCGACAGGTGCGAGACCAGCACGAAGGCCATGCCGGTATCCATGGGCATCGCTTCGAGCAGGTGCGTGAACGCTTCGAGCCCGCCGGCGGACGCGCCGACGCAGACCACGGGGAACGGCAGCGATGGCTCGCGAACCGCTTCCGGGGCGACGTCCTCGAAGCGCCGACTCGTTGCGACCGGAGACGTGCGTGTGACGATAGCGGCGCGCGGAGCGTCCGCCTTCCGTCCATCGCTCTTCCCGTCGCCTTTGCGGCGCGAAGGTGCCATCCTGGAAATCTACTTGACCGGAGTCGGGCGCGTAACGGACGGCTAATCCACCTGCTTGAGCCGGGTCTGCGGTGCCGTGCTCATCGAGCGCGGGGTGGCCACGTGCGCGGCGGCGGAACGCCATGCCAGCGACTGCGAGTCCCACTCGAGCCGCAGGTTTCCCTGCAGCGTGCTGTTGCCATCCTGCGCGGTGGCGAGAAACCACCAACCGCGAACACCGTTCTGAATCTCAGCAACCACAAATCGGCGCCCATCTGCAAGCACTAATGATTCGCCGGCCTGTGGCAGCCGGGCCGTGCCCTCCGGATACATGTATGGTGACCCTTTGAGGAGGTGAGTCCGCCAGCGCAAAGTCTAGAGATACACCTCGGGGTGGCGGGCGCCAGTATCGTCATGACATGAATTGACCAACGCACGAATCGGAGCGGATCATGGATGTGCTTCCAGTAGCAGTGCTGGTCGGCCTCTACGCGGTCGGATTGTGCCTCATTCCTCTCGGGCTCCCCGGCCTGTGGGTCATGGTCGCCGGGATTCTCGCCTATGGTTGGCTCACGGACTTTCGCACCGTGGGTGTGTGGGTGATCGTCATCGTACTCGGCGTCGCCTTGCTCGGCGAAATCATCGAAAACTGGCTGGGCTTTCGCTTCGCGAAGCGATACGGGGGATCGACCCGCTCGGGCTGGGGAGCGTTGCTCGGCGGGCTGGTCGGCGCGTTCATCGGCGTTCCAATTGCCATCATCGGCAGTGTCATCGGGGCCTTCATCGGGTCGTTCATCGGCGCGGCGCTCTTCGAGTACAGTTACTCGCGCCGTGCCGGCGTTGCAACTCGCGCCGGGTGGGGAGCGGTCGTCGGCCGAGCGGCCGCCGCCGCAATGAAGATCGCTCTGGGACTGGTCATCGCCGCCATCGGCCTGTTCGCCGCGCTATCTTGATCGGATGAACCGACTCGTTTGTGTTCTCGCAGCACTCGCATGCGGGTCGCTCGCGGCCCAGGCTCCGTCCGACCCACCCGCGCGACCCGCGCCCACCAACCGTTGGTCCGCCGATCCCGCCCACAGCGCCGTCGCCTTTCGCGTGCGCCACCTCGGCATCACGTGGGTGAACGGCTCGTTCGGCCAATGGACCGCGGATCTCAACTTCGATCCCGCGAACGCCGAGAAGGCGAGCGTCACGGCGACAATTCAGTCTGCCACCATCACGACCGGCAATGACCGGCGCGATACCGATCTGCGCCAGAACTACCTCGCCGTCGACAGCTTTCCCGAGATCCGCTTTGTCAGCAAGCGCGTCGAAAAGGTCGCCCCCGATAAGCTCCGCATCAGCGGCGATCTGACGCTGCGGGGAGTCACCCGCCCCGTCGTGCTCGACGCGGACATCGGTGGCGTGATCGCCACCCCGATGGGTCGTCGCGCGGCGTTCTCCGCCACCACGACGATCAAGCGCCAGGACTATGGCATCACGCTGAACCGCTTCATGGAAGGCGCGCAGGTCGTCGGCGACGACGTCCGGATCACGATCGATATCGAGGCTAAAGAGAGCGCAACGAGTCCCTGAAGCATGGCTCTGAGATTGTTGCTCGTGGTCGCGTCGCTCGCGCAGAAACCGGACACTCAACCCCACGAGATACGGTGGTGGGAAGTGGCGGCCGTTGTCGGGACCGTCGGTTTGGCGAGCGTCGCCGACCACGGCATCGACCTCTGGATCCAGGATCACCGCTCCTCCAACAGCGATGCCGTTGCGGCCGTATTGCGCAACGGCGGCGAGCCCGCACTCGCGGTGGGAGTGGGCGGCGGGATGGCGCTTGCCGGCGTTATCAGCGGGCATGACGGGCTGCGACGGAGCGGCGAGCGGGTCCTGGCCGCGGTTGCCGTCGCTGGGCTGACCAGCGTAGCAATCAAGTTCCCCGTCGGTCGCCTGCGGCCATCGGACACCGACGATCCCTACGTCTTCAAGCCTTTTTCAGGAAACGATGCATTTCCCTCCGGGCATACGACCGTGGCCTTCGCACTGGCGGCGTCGCTGTCGGGCGAGATACACAATCCCTGGGTGAGCGCTGTCCTGTACGCGGGCGCGGCCGGCACCGGGTGGTCTCGACTCAACGATCATCTGCACTGGTTTTCGGACGTGCTGATGGGAAGCGCAGTAGGCATTACCGGCGCGAAGGTGAT
>WNGI01006118.1_pt1 | contig 13601 bp, 13 predicted proteins | sample 5400621 | NCBI WGS metagenome assembly WNGI01 (sample SAMN13153374, study PRJNA577476) | soil metagenome | isolation source: 20 cm soil or saprolite under Garry oak tree replicate 1 | place: USA:California | collected 2016-06-15
GCCTGCACGTAGGAGCCGGCCTTGACGAGGATTTCATCTGGATCGTGGGGCGGGGCAATGCACTCCCACGCGCCGGCGCGCAACGCGGCCAGGCGCTCCTCGCGCGTGGCGGGCTCGTCGAGTGCGAGGAAGATGGGCGTGCTGCTCGTGACCCTGGCATCGGCGCGCAACCCCCGGCACAGCTCGACTCCCGCCCCGTCGGGGAGATCGTGGGCAACGACGATCAGGTCAGGCTGCGCCATGCGCGCCCGCTCCCGGGCATCGCGCCCCGCACGCTCCCGCAGCACGGCGTATCCCCCGTCCTCCAAGAGGCGTGCGAGCCAGTGCGAGCGCTCCTCGCGGTCGTCCACGAGCAACGCCAGCGGCAACCCGTCCGCTTGTTTGTGGTCAGCCATAGCTCTCTCTGCTCGTTTCGGCATGCAAACCCGGGGCCGCAGGTGCGGCGCCCCGCGTGGTCATGTGTTGCCGCGCCCACGCAACGATTAGTCGCCGCGAGCGCGGCCTGCACGCAGCGCGACGCCGCACGGCCTAACTCACGTGTGCGCAGCCGCTAAGAGTGCCGCAAGACGCGTGCGGGGGGCCGGGCCCCAAACTTGAAGTGATGTGACGCTTGGCGAGCGAAGCGCGGAGGATCGCGCATGCTGTGCAAACAATGTCGAGCGGACCCTAAGAAGACCCCTCAGATGGAACAGCGTCACGCAGCGGGGTCGGCGGAGCGCGTGTGCGACGGGTGTGGCGCTCCGCTGGACGCGGAGGGAGCCGCCCTGGCCCGGTTGGCCGGGTTCGGGCTCGGGAGCGCGGGCCACCCGCTGCTCGAACCTAAACGAGAAGGGACCTGAGCGATGTGCGGTATCGTGGGGTACGTGGGGTCGAGGGAAGCGGCGCCGGTGCTGATGGACGGCCTCACGCGCCTCGAGTATCGGGGCTACGACTCCGTCGGTGTCGCGGTGCTGGACGGTCGCGGCGTGGAGACCCGGAAGCTCGCGGGCCGAGTCGACGGTCTGCGCGCGCTGCTCGGGCGCGCGCCGCTCGCCGGCCGCTGCGGCATCGGCCACACGCGCTGGGCTACGCACGGGGCGCCCACGGAGCGGAACGCGCACCCGCACGCCGACTGCTCGGGGACGGTAGCAGTGGTGCACAACGGCATCATCGAGAACGCGGACGTGTTGCGGAAGCGGCTCGAGAGCGCGGGCCACCGCTTCACGACCGAGACGGATACCGAGACCTTGGCGCACCTCATCGAGGACGCGGAGGGCGCGACGCTGGAAGAGCGCGTCCTCGCGGCGCTCGCTCCGGTCGAGGGGACGTATGGCCTGGCCGTGATCGCGGAAGAGCACCCGGGGACGATCGTGGTGGCGCGGCGCGGCTCGCCGGTCCTCATCGGCGTCGGCGAGGGGGAATACGTGGTCGCGTCGGACGCGAGCGCCGTCCTGCCCTACACGCGCTCGGTCGCCTACCTCAGGGATGGCGACATTGCCGTGGTGACCGCGAAGGGGTACCGCGTGCTGGACGAGCAGCAACGCGTGCAGCGGCGCTCGCTCCATGACATCGAGTGGGGCCTCGAAAGCCTGAGCCTCGGCGACCACGCCCATTTCATGCTGAAGGAGATCCGCGAGCAGCCCGAAACCCTGCGGAGCACGCTCCGAGGGCGGTTGCTGCCGGCCGAGGGGAGTGCGCGGCTCGACGGACTCAACCTCACGGCTGCACGCTGCACGCGCATCCGCCGCATCGAGATCGTGGCCTGCGGTACGTCGTGGCACGCGGGACTCGTGGGCCGCCACATCATCGAGGACCTGGCGGGGATTCCCGTGACGGTCGAATACGCATCGGAGTACCGCTACCGTCGGCCCCTGCGCGTTCCGGGCACGCTGACCGTCGCGATCTCGCAGTCCGGCGAGACCGCAGACACGCTCGAAGCGCTGCGCGCGGCGAAAGCCGCCGGCTCGACCGTGGTCGGCATCGTCAATGTCGTCGGCTCGACGATCGCGCGTGAAGCGGACGGTGGGATCTACTTGCACGCGGGCCCCGAGATCGGCGTGGCCTCGACCAAGGCGTTTACGTCGCAGCTCGCCGCCCTGCTGCTGCTCGGCCTCTACCTCGCACGCCAGCGGGGGCTGCCTCTGGAGCGTGGGCGCGCGCTCGTCGCCGCGTTGGCCGGGCTGCCCGACCTGGTGGAGCGGGCGCTGGCGGTCGAGCCTGAAGTGTGCGCGCTCGCCGCACGCTTCGCCGACGCGCGCAACGCGCTGTACCTCGGGCGCGGCGTGAACTTCCCGGTGGCACTCGAGGGAGCGCTCAAACTCAAGGAGATCTCCTACATCCACGCGGAGGGGTATCCAGCGGCGGAGATGAAGCACGGGCCGATCGCGCTGATCGACGAAAACATGCCGGTCGTGTGCGTGGCGCCGACCGACCACGTGTACCGCAAGGTGGTCTCGACCATGGAGGAGGTGCGGGCCCGCGGCGGGCGGATCATCGCCGTGACCACCGAGGGGAACGGAGACCTCCAGCGGCTGGTCGATCACGAGTTGCGCGTACCGGCGAGCGAGCCCCTGTTGTCGCCGGTCCTCACCGTCATTCCGCTCCAGCTGTTGGCCTATCACATCGCTGTGCTGCGTGAGTGCGACGTGGATCGTCCCCGCAACCTGGCGAAGAGCGTCACCGTCGAATGAGCGGCCGTTGGCTGTTGCTCACCCTGGCCCTTGCCGCTCCGCCGCGGGCTGCGGCGCAGACTCCCGACGACAGCGTCCGGGTCGGCGACCGTGTCCTGCTTCAGGTCGTGCCCGGTCTCACGGACAGCCTGCGTGAGCAGCGGGACACTTTCACGGTGACGCCTGGGCCGGCGCTGCTGCTCCCCGGGATCGGCGAGGTGTCACTCGCGGGCGTGCGCCGCGCGGGCGTCCAGGCGCATCTCACGGAGCAGCTCGCACGCTTCCTCAAGAACCCGGACGTGCATGCGCGGGTGCTCGTCCGTCTCGGGATCCTCGGGGAGGTCGAGCGGCCCGGGTTCTATGCGGTGCCCGCGGACGCCGTGTTGACCGATGCGTTGATGGCGGCGGGGGGCCCGACCCGGGACGCGAAGTTCGCGAAGGTCGTCATCGAGCGGGATGCGCAACGCCTCTGGGATGGCGCCGGGCTCCAGCAGGCGATCGCGCGCGGCATGACGGTCAGCCAAATGAAGCTGCGCTCGGGCGACCATATCGTCGTGCCGAAGCGCCGCGACTCGGCGACGACGGCGCAGATCCTGGGCGTCCTGCTGACGCTTCCCGCGGCGATCTACGGCTTGACCAGGCTCTTCTGAGCGATGCGAATCCTCTCGGTGGTGGGCGATGGTCCGGAGGCGCTGCGTCTCGCGCCCCTGGCGCGCGCGCTCGGGGAACGGCCGGATGTGGAGCACGTCGTCGTCCACACCGGAGCGCCGGGCGTCACGGCGGGAGCCCGTTCGGTGTTTCGGGAGCTCGACCTGCCGACCCCCGCCCACCACCTGGGCGTCGCACCGGGGACGCACGCCGCCGAGATCGGCGCGGCGATGCTCGCGCTCGAGCCGATCCTCGGTGAGGTCGCGCCTGACGTGACGCTCGTGTACGGGGACGGGAATGCGGCGGTCGCGGCCGCGCTGGTCGCGGCGGGGCTCGGCGGGTCCGTCGGGCACGTCGAGGCGGGCCTGCGGTGCGGCGATTGGTCCCGTCCCGACGAGCTGAACCGGGCCATCGTCGATCGGGTCTCGGCCCTGCTGTTCGCACCGTCGCGCGACGCCGTCGAGCAGCTCGCCCTGGAAGGGGCGGCCGAAGAGCGGGTCCACTTCGTCGGCAGCACGCTCATTGATACGCTGTCCTGGACGCTGCCCCGCGCTCGCGCCAACGAGGTGGCGCGGGGTCTCGGCGTGTGCGCAGGCGCTTACGCCGTCGCCGCCATCGACCAGCCTGCGACCGTGGACGATCCCGAGATCCTGGGCGAAGTGGTGGCTGCTTTGCAGCGCGTCGCCGCGAGTACGCCGGTCCTGTGGTGCGTCGAGCCGCACACGCGCCAACGGGTCGAGGCCCTCGACATGCGGAGGGTGCCTGACGGGTGCCTCGTGCTGCTCGAGCCCCTACCATACGTGGATCTGGCGGCGCTCATCGCGGGCGCAGGGGTCGTGGTGACCGACGCGAACGACCTTCAGGAGGAGACGACGTTCCTCGGCGTGCCGTGCGTGACGGTAGGGTCGAGCACCGCGCGCGCGATGACCTGCCTGGTCGGGACCAATCGGCTGGTGCAGCCGCGCTGCGACACGCTGGTGGCGGCCGTACAGCGCGCCATCGCCCGCCGCTCGCCGGCGCGACCCGTGGTCGAACGGTGGGACGGCCGCGCGGCGGAGCGGATCGTGGCGGTGGTCTGCGACGGCGCGCGCGTGGACGATCCGGCATCACGGCCTGCGCGCCACAGTGTGGCGACGGCGGAGCCGCTGGGTGCCGCCTAACGCATCGAGGTAGAAGACCGGAGCGCAAACGGAACGGCCCGGCGGACGCCGGGCCGTTCTGCGTTGTCGGCGCCATAGTTTGGTGCGCGCGGGCGGCGGCTGCGAGTTACAAGATGCTGCGCGCGCATTGCGGCGAGCCCGCGACGATCGATCCGTATCTCTTGGCGCCACAACGCTCTCCCTCCGCAGACCGAGATGGCACCAGCTTTGCCCTTCCCTCCGCGTGGCATGGGTGTGACACGAAACCGCCAAACGAGGAGGGCAGGACGCTCATGATGCACCAACACCACAAACTCGCGGTCGTGCCCGGCCTGCTCGCGGTGGCGTTGCTCGCCGCCGCGTGTCAGGACTCGCCGACCACGGCGCGCAGTCTCGGCCGGCCGAACTTCTGGGCCGGCGGCGGGTGCACGCCCGCGAAATTCACAGGCGGAGGTCGCATCGACCCGCCCAACCCGGACTTTCCAGATGGAGCGAACGGGTTCAGCTCGATGACGGGGAAGGTGACGTTCGGCTTCAATGTCTTCCTCGGGACCGACCAGAATGGCAATTGCATCGTCACCAAGGGCGAGATCCAAGTCGTCCATCATCCCTCTCAGACGTCGTGGCACGTGTCCATCCACAACGGGACCTCCGATTTCGGTGAAACCGTGGCGGCGGAGGCGTTCCCGTCACCGTCGGGCAGAGGTGAGTGCGTCATCGTCGGACCGGTGACGGCACGCGTCGACGGGCAGCGGGGCTCGGAGCTGACGAGAATGACGGCGTGCGACAACGGGGAGCCGGGGTCGCAGCAACCGGGCGTGAGCTCGAGTGGACCCGACGCGTTCCGATGGGAGACCGAGGGTCATGGCGATACGGATCTGACGTACCTGACGGGCGGCAACATCCAAGCTCACTGAGAAAGGAAGGGATGAGCGATGACTCTGATGCGCATGGATTGGGTGACCCGCCTGGCGGCCTTCGGTCTGGTCGTTGGTCTGACCGCCGGGTTCGCCGCGACGGGCACAGCCCAATCAGTGAGCGGCCGCGCGTACGGTGCGTACGCCAACACGCCGCTCGGCTCCGTGAGCCAGTCCCCGCTCGCGGTGCTGCCCTACACATCGGGGACCGACGGGAATATCGCGACCGCCCAGGCGGACGCGCTGGGTGCCGGAGGCGCCCTGTCGTCGGACTTTCTGAACAGCATGACAAGTGGGGCCATCGGGGCCAGCGAAGCGGGCGCCCAGAGCGTCGCCTCGGTGGGGGACATCAACATCCTGGGCGGCCTGATCACAGCGAAGGAAGTCATCGCAACCGTGACCAGCAGCCGCACCGCCAGCGGGGCCACGAGCAACGCGAACGGCTCGAGCTTCGAGGACCTCGTCGTGGCCGGCGTCCCGGTCACCACGGGTGATGCGGCGGTCGCGCCGAACACCCGGATGAGCCTCCCGAGCGTGGGCTACGTGGTGTTGAACGAGCAGATCCCCACGGGCGACGGCGTTACCAGCAGCGGCCTGACGGTGAACATGATCCACGTCTACCTGCAGAGCGCCGGCGGCCTGCTGGGCGGCGTCACGAACACCGGCGAGATCGTCGTCGGGTCGGCGTCGAGCGCCGTGGGTCAGTAGTTCGCTCCGGTGAGCGGCCCGGCGCGAGCCGGGCCGCTTGCGTTTCGGCTGGACGCCAGATGGGAAGCGGCGGACGGCCCAACAACATGGTGCCACGATGCGGAAGTGGATGACGCTCTCTGGCCCTCGAATCTTTGTGGCGACCGCGCTGCTCGCCGGCGGCTGCACCGAGCGTGTCGGTCCCGAGCGTCCCGGTCTCCCCGGCTCGGAGTTCGCGACCACGGCCGACCCCATCGCCCTCGACCAGGTGAACGGCACCTTCAACGAGAGCGGCACAACGCTCGTGAAGGGGTTTAACCCCACCAACCCACACGTCGGCGACGCGATCCTGGCGACGTTCTTCTGGATCGACCCGACGATGACGCACACGAACATCATCACTTCCGTAACGGACCGGTTGGCCAACACGGCGCACACGCCGGTCGGCAACACGTACACGCTCGTCGAGTTCGTGTCCGACGGCGACGTCTCGATGGCGACGTATCTCGCCACGAACGTGCAGAACTTCCCAGACGCGTACTCGAACCCATCGGGTGACTCGATTCTGGTGGTGCAAGCGAATCTCGCGGTGCCGGTGGTGGACGGCGGCCTGCTGAGCTCTGCCTGGACGGGCGTCAACACGGTGTCGGCGCAGGCGCTGGGCGCGCACCGGTCGGCCTCGGGCACCGGCATGGGTACCACCATCGCCGATCCCGGCACGATTCCGGTGAACGCGGGCGCGCTCGCCTATGCTGTGACGCTGTCGAACGGCGTAGTAGGCTTCACGACGCCGGCGGGCTTTACGACGCTCATAACGCAATCCGACCCCTTCATGAAAGGCGACGGGGAGTACGATGCGGAGTTCGCAGTGCAAAACACGGCTGGCACTGTCGATCCACAGTGGACCTGGTTCTTCACGTTGCCCAGCACCTGGCTTGCCAGCGTGCTCGCGCTCAATGCCCCGCCCCCACCCCCGGGCAATCTGATTGTCACGACGAGCACGTCGGGCTCGAGCCTCCCAAGCGGTTATACGGTGACTGTGGACGGGAGCCAGAGCCAGTCGATCGGGATCAACAGCAGCGTCACCTTCACGAACCTGTCGGCGGGCAGTCATACCGTCGCGCTCTCTGGGGTGCCGGCGAATTGCACCGTGAGCGAAGGGAACACGCAGACAGTCACAGTGCCCTCAGGCGGGACGGTGACCACCACCTTCACCGTGAGCTGCACGGCGACGACCGGGAATCTGACCGTGACGACGAGCACGTCGGGCTCGAATTTGCCGAATGGCTACACGGTCACGGTGGACGGGACCCAGAGCCAGTCGATCGGGGTCAATGCCAGTGTGACGTTCACGAATCTGTCGGCGGGCGGCCATAGCGTGGCGCTCACGAACGTGCCGTCAAACTGCACGGTGAGCGGCTCCAATCCCCGGACGGTCATGGTGCCCTCAGGCGGGACGGCGACCACCACCTTCACCGTGAGCTGCACGGCGACGACCGGGAATCTGACCGTGACCACGAGCACGTCGGGCTCGAATTTGCCGAATGGCTACACGGTCACGGTGGACGGGAGCCAGAGCCAGTCGATCGGGGTCAATGGCAGTGTGACGTTCACGAATCTGTCGGCGGGCAGCCATAGCGTGGCGCTCACGAACGTGCCGTCAAACTGCACGGTGAGCGGCTCCAATCCCCGGATGGTCACGGTGCCCTCAGGCGGGACGGCGACCACCACCTTCACCGTGAGCTGCTCCGGGCCGGCCGGCGACAAGATGACGGGCGGCGGCAAACTGGGCAGCGGGCGGAATTTCGCGACGTTCGGATTCGAGGTCAGCGCCACGAAGGGCACGCTCGAGTGGGTGCAGCATTGCCCGAATGGCCCCTCGTCGGGGACGTGCGCCTTCGGAAGCTTCACCTTCCACGGCAACGCGACCCCCGGCACCTATCGCGCGGTCTCCGGGTACCCCAACTGCCGGACATGGTCCGGAACGGGCACCGCCAAGGACCAGGACGTTCCTTCCGCGAGCGGCACGTATTCGTTCACCGTGAACACCGCGTGTGACAACGGGGAACCCGGTCGCGGTAAGGACATGATCGACATCAGCATCGCGAGCTACCACAACGCCGGGGTCCTCACCGGAGGCAACATTCAGCTCCACAAGGGCGAGTGAGCGGAGGTCTCGAGCGTATGACCGGAACGACGATGCGAGGCGGAGCTGGGCGGCTCTCGACCGTGGGCGTGCTCGCGCTCGTGAGCGGGCTCGCGTTCGCGCCCGGATGGGCCGTGGGGCAAACGGGCGGCTTGGCGGGGCAAGGCGCCGCCGCAGTTGTGAACACCACGACGGGTACCCAACAGTTCGCGGTCGCCGCGTTGCCAAGCTCTGGTGGCATGGTGGACTCGGAGCAGGCGAGCGTCGCGGTCCCGAGCACCCTCTCCGCGAGCGGCCTCGCATCGATCGCGACGGGCCAGGTCGACCACACGCTCGTCTCCGCGACGACGACCGCCGAAGCTGCGAACGTGACCATCCTGGATGGGCTCATCACGGCGGACGCAGTCTTGGCCGTGGCGACGAGCTACGCGAACGGCTTCGCGGCCACGAGTGAGTCCGACGGGTCTACCCTGCTCGGGCTCGTGGTCAATGGCGTCAGATACGGTGACGTGTCGCCTGCCCCGAACACTCAGCTGACTGTTCCGGGTGTCGGCTACGTCGTCTTTAACGAGCAGATCGTAAATGGCGACGGCGTACACACCGCCGCCCTCACCGTGAACATGATTCACGTGTACCTGACCGATCCAGTGCTCGGGACCCCGACGGGCGACATCGTGGTGGGTGCGGCGACGAGCTCGGCGAGCCTCTGATCGCGAAGCGCGCGATTCGTGGCACCAGGTTTGCTGGTCTACCGCAGAAAAGCGTGAGTGGCACCCGCGCCACGGGACGGGGCCGCGAATGCACGGGGACATAGCCGGGGAGTGCGGACCGGGTTTGAGCTTGACCATTCGTGGATTGCGTTCTGTCGTGCGCCAGCGCACACGGCGGGGCCCCGATTGGTGGTCCGGCTCCCCGTGCCCTGTTCTTGTGCACATCACGCACGTGCGCCGCCCCAAACGGCTGCAACGCGGTTTATCGTAGCGTCGCCGACAAACCACAACATATTGTGAGCAAGTGAGTTAGGCATTGGCATCTGACTGCGCTGCCTGGCACTAGCTTTGCTGTTGCGCGGGGGCAACATTCGACCGGGGCAAGGGGTCCCCAGCCATGGCCACCAAGAGCAAAGACGCGCAGCCGCTGCCGCCCGATCCGCTGGCTCACACGGAGTCCACCGCAGCGCTGTTGCGCGAGTTGGTGGCGCACCTGCGGCAAAACCGTACCCAGCTGCGCGAGGAGTGGGCGCGCCGCATCACCCGGGCCCAGCTGCTCACCGCGATGACGGAGGAGGAAATCTTCGCCGAAGCGACCTCGGTCTACGACAACTACGTCGAGGCCCTCGAGACCGGGACCTTCGAGGCGCTACAGGCCTACGCGCGCAACCTCTCGGAGCGCATCATTCCGCGAGGCGTCGAGACGCACGAGGTCGTGGGGATCGTGCTGCTGCTGCGCGACGTGCTGGCGCGCTCGTTGTTCAGCAAGTACCACGGAGACTTCGACAAGCTCAACCGCATTCTCGACGCCTACGAGCCCGCCGCGAACCGGATTGCGAACACCGTGGCCGTCGGGTTCGTGCAGGAACGCGAGCGCATCATCCGCCAGCAACAGGAGGCGATTCGCGAGCTGTCCACGCCTGTGCTCCAGGTGCGCGAGCGCCTGCTCATTCTCCCGATCATCGGCGTCATCGACCCGCAACGCGCGCGTCAGCTGACCGAGCAGCTGCTCCGCGCGATCCGAACCAACCGTGCCAAGGTCGTGGTGATCGACATTACGGGCGTGGCGGCGATGGACTCGAACGTCGCGAACCACCTCGTCCAGACCGTCGAGGCCTCGCGCCTCCTGGGGGCCACCGTTATCGTGACGGGTCTCTCGCCCGAAATCGCCCAGACACTGGTGACCATCGGCGTCGACTTGAGCGAAATGGCCACGGTCGGGGACCTCCAGGGCGGCATCGAGGAGGCGGAGCGGTTGCTCGGGTACAAAGTCCTGCCGCTCGAGGACGTGGCATCCAAAGCGTGAGCTGACCCCACTTCGGAAGCGGAGGGCGTGTGGAAGTTCCGATCCTGAAGCAGGGGCACTACCTGATCGCGTCGATCCAATCGGCGTTGACGGACGCCGATCTCTCGCAGCTGCGCGAGGCTCTGATCGAGCGCGTCGGGCGGTTCCGGGCCCGAGGCGTGATCGTGGACGTCACCGCGCTGGACGTGATGGACTCGTTCGCGGTGCGCACGCTGCGCGACATCGCTCACATGGCGCGGCTGCGCGGCGCTGACACCGTTATCGTCGGCATCCAGCCCGAGGTCGCATTCGCGATGGTGCAGCTCGGGTTGACGCTGAAGGGCATCGCGACCGCGCTGGACCTCGAGGAGGGCCTGGCCTTCCTCAACCAGCAAGGTGAGGCGCGGATCGATGACCGTCGCCCGCCGGGGAGCCGCCTCGACCGTGGGTGACGCGCGCCGCCTCCCGATTGCAGCGGACGTGGACGTCGTCCAGGCTCGTCAAGAAGGACGTGAGCTGGCGGCGAACGCGGGCTTCTCGAGCGGCGACCAGACAGTGATCGCCGCCGCGATCTCCGAGATCGCGCGCAATATCCTCATGTACGCCAAACGGGGCGAAATCCTCCTGAGCGTGGTCCAGAACGGCGACCGACAGGGCATCGTCGTGGTCGCGAGCGATCAGGGACCTGGTATCGCCGACGTGGGGCGCGCCATGCAGGACGGGTACTCCGTGGGCCGGGGCACCACGGTGTCCATGAAGAAATGGCGCCGGCTGACCTGAGGCTCCGGTGGCCGCGCGTGCGTTGATTGATTGGGGGGTCGCCACGTTGGCGCTCCCGGGTGAGGCCGAGTCCGGCGACCTCTCCACGGTTCAGAGTACCGAGCGTGGCGTGTTGATCGGTGCGGTCGACGGCCTCGGTCATGGCGCGGAAGCTGCGACCGCCGCGCGGCGTGCGGTTGCCGTGCTCGAACGCTGCGCGGACGAGCCCATGCTGCAGCTGGTCCAGACGTGCCACCAGGCGCTCGTCGGCACGCGCGGCGTCGTGATGAGTCTCGCGTTCTTCGATCGCGTCGGCCGTTCTCTCACGTGGCTCGGGGTCGGTAACGTGGAGGGCGTGCTCCTGTACGCGGATCGCGCCGCGCGGCCGCCTCGCACCACGCTCATTGCGCCCGGCGGCATCGTCGGCTCGGAGCTCCCCCGCGTCCAGGCTCAGGTGATCTCCGTCACACCGGGGGACACCCTGATCTTCGCGTCCGACGGGATCAAGAGCGGCTTCGCCGACGACCCACCTCTCGAGGCGGCCCCGCAACAGCTCGCGGATCAGATTCTCGCCCGGTACGGGAGGGGCACGGATGATGCGCTCGTGCTCGTCGCGCGCTATCTGGGGGACCGCGGAAGCGGCGTATGAGGCTGCCCGCGTCGATGGAGCCGTCTCGGTCCTCCGCCACGCTGCGCGGGGAGGGCTCGTCTCTGGTGCGGATACTCGTCGCCGGTGAAGACACTGCGGGCGTGTTGCAGAGCCTGCGGCAGTGGGCCGACGATGGCGGGCTCGAAGTGGACGGAGTCCCGGATCTGCCCCGGGCCGTGCGGCGCCTCAGCGCCGAGCGCTGGGACGTGGTCCTCGCCCTCTTGGGTGACCGTGCGGACGACGACCTCGCCTGGTGGATGGACGCTATGCGCGGGGCGACCGGAGCGCCGCGGCTGATCGGCGCGACGCGCAATCCCTCGATGGGCGTGGTGCTGCGCGCCGAGAACCTCGGCGTGCTCGACCTGTTATCGCTCCCCGTGCGCAAGGACGACCTGCTCAGTGCCCTGCGGCGCGTCCGCTCGGCGGCGGTCGAGGTGCCGGTGCCGCTCCCCGAGGTCGTGCACCATGCCGTCGGCCAGTACGCGCTCGTCGGCCAGAGCCCGGCGATGCTCGAGGTCTACAAGCTCATGGCGCGTGTGGCCCCGAGCGCCGCGACCGTGCTCATCCAGGGTGAGTCGGGGACTGGGAAGGAGGTCGTGGCCCGCGCCATTCACCTGAACGGCCCGCATGCGGACGGCCGGTTCGTGGCCGTCAACTGCGCCGCCATCCCGGAGAACCTGCTCGAGAGCGAGCTGTTCGGCCACGAGAAGGGCGCGTTCACGGGCGCCGTCACGCGCAAGATCGGACGGTTTGAGCAGGCCGTTGGCGGCACCCTGTTCCTGGACGAGGTCGCGGACATGAGCCTCGCTCTCCAGGCCAAGATCCTCCGCGCCGTGCAGGAGCGCGAAATCGAGCGGGTCGGGGGAGGGGAGCCGATCCCCGTGGAGGTGCGGCTGATCGCCGCGACCAACCGCGACCTGAAGGAGGCGATCGCCCAGGGGCGATTCCGCGAGGACCTGTACTACCGCCTTGCGGTGGTGACGATCCGGCTCCCCACGCTGACGGAGCGGGGCGAGGACCTCGTGCTGCTGATGGCGTACTTCGTGCGCCAGTTTGCCCAGCGGTACGGGAAGCCGACACAGGCGGTCTCGGACCGGGTTCTCGAGCTGCTGCGGAACCACGCGTGGGTCGGCAACGTGCGCGAGCTCCGCAACGTGATGGAGCGAGCCGTCATCGTGGCCGCGGGCGACACGCTCCTGGCCGAGCACCTCCCCGACGAATTCCGCGGCGAAGAGGCGACGCTGCCCGATCGACCGCAGGGCGCGCTGCTCACGCTCGCCGAGCTCGAGGCGCGCCACATCGCGCGGGTGCTGGCGCATACCAACGGGCAGATCGGCGCCGCGGCCGAGATCCTCGGCATCCACCGCAATACGTTGACGCGGAAAATGAAGGAGTACGGGTTGTGAGCCCGGGCCGGCAGTCGCCGCCGCCGCTCCCGCCGCCCGTGCGCGTGAAACAGGCCCTGGACCTGCTCCCCGATCTCGAGGCCGTCGCGCCGTTGCGCGCGCTGCTCGTCTCGCTGTCGCGCCCCGACGAGCGCGCCCTGTGGTCGAGCTCGGGGCCCTACCTCACGCTCGGGAAGCGGGGCGTGCAGCCTGAGGAGCTGGCGCGCCGCATGCCGCAGGCGTTCCACCAGGTCACGGGCCACTTGCAGGTGCTGTACCGCGCCTACGTGCAGGCCCTGGAGGCGCAGCAACGCGGTGAAGGCGCCGAGGTGGTCGCCGCCCTGCTACGAGCCGGCCGGTTGGAGGAGCGCGTGGGACGGTTGTCGCAGGCGGGTGCGTGGTACGAGGTGGCGTTGCGCGCGTCGCAGGCGTTACAGGACCGCCGCCCGGAGGTGGAGTCGCTCGGGGCGCTCGGGCGGCTGTCGCTCGCCTTGCGGGAGTACACGGACGCGGCGCGCCACTTCCAGCGCTCGCTCGCGCTTGCCGAGGCGGAATTCGACCAGGCGGGCGCGATCGCGGCGTGCGAGGGGTTGGGCCACGCCGCGCTGTGGGAGGGGCAGTGGCCCGG